>Ga0209573_1000262_pt1 | contig 126904 bp, 105 predicted proteins | sample TNRBio252014_DNA_FD_185870 | JGI IMG/M metagenome (GOLD analysis project Ga0209573, IMG submission 185870) | Wastewater treatment Type I Accumulibacter community from EBPR Bioreactor in Madison, WI, USA - TNR Reactor_6/25/2014_ DNA (SPAdes)... | ecosystem: Engineered > Bioreactor > EBPR >...
TTGTGAAAGGTGACGCCGTGCCCTGTCGCAGATTGGACGGTAAGAGGGGCGACGACGAGGATCTCTGTGGAAGGGCCGGCAACGGGCCCACCGTAGCGGCCCTCGGGGTCCATGAGCGCGTCGTGGAGGGCGAGGATTCCCTGGGCGTGGATGCCGTCGTCGTTGGTGAGCAAAATGCGCACGGCAGAAGGATATACGTGTGGTACACTTGGGCACGGAGAATCATCAATGGCAAAGAAAGTGAAGAAGGCGTCGAAGAAGTCCGGGTCCAAGTCGAGCAAGAAGGCAACCAAGCCTTCGAAGGCGAAGAAGGCGCCGTCGCGGTCGGATCTCGACCCGGTGCCGGTCAATACAGGCAAGGGGGCAACTCCCGCCGAGATCGGCGCGAGCCTGGTCACGATGTTCAACAACGGGGAGATGGACAAGATCGAGAAGAAGTGGTGGAACAACGATGAGATCGTGTCGATCGAGGGGGTGGGCGTGTCGTTAGCGTGGATCGGGGAGAAGGCCGTTCGCGCCAAGGGCGCGGAATGGATGGCCGACAACCAGATCCACGGGGCTTCCGCGGAAGGTCCGTACGTCGGGGCAACGGGCTTTGCCGTGAAGTTTGTGATGGACGTGACGACGAAATCGACGGGCGAACGCCGGACGATGACGGAAATCGGCGTGTACACCGTTGAAGATGGGAAAATCGTGATCGAAGAGTTCATGTACTCGGCGTGAGGGCCGCGTGCGCGAGAACGAGCTGCTTGACCACATCTATCGCCGCTCGGCCGGCCTCTCGCAGGGTTGGCCGGCGGTGGTTGTGGGTCCGGGCGACGACTGCGCCGTGGTCCGCGAGGGCGGGGGCGGGCTGACGCTGCTCAAGGTCGATCAACTGGTCGAGGGGCGGCACTATCGATCCGGGACGGACCCGGCACTCATCGCTCGCAAGGCGATCGCGCGCCCACTCTCGGACCTGGCGGCGATGGCGGGGGTGCCCAGGGCCGCCCTGGTCGCGGCGGTTCTCCCCGATGGTTTTTCCGGAGCGGATGAGCTGTTTGATCACCTCTCGCGGGCGTCGCGCGGGCTGGGGTGTCCGCTGGTGGGAGGCGATCTCTCGTCGGGACCCCGGGGTGCGCCGTTGGTGCTGTCGGTCACGATGGTGGGGGAGCCGCATGCGGTGCGGGGGCCTGTGCTTCGCAGCGGGGCCAGACCAGGGGATCGCGTGTACGTCAGTGGCGTTCTGGGCGGGTCGTTTGATCCGGCGACCGGGGGTGGTCGTCACCTGACGTTCGAGCCAAGAATCGAGCTGGCGACCGAGCTGGCGACCACGCTGGGCGATGAGTTGACGGCGATGATGGACCTCTCCGATGGACTGGGCATCGATGGTGATCGCTTGAGCAGAGCATCGGGTGTAAAGATGCTGATCGAAATGCATCGTGTGCCGGCGCACCCTGATGCGTGCGGTGTTGCGTCGATTCTTGGAGACGGCGAAGACTACGAATTGCTGTTTACGGCCGGGCCCGGGGTGACGGTCCCCAACGAGCTGGCAGGGGTCACGCTCTCGATGATCGGCACGGTCGTTGAGGGCGCCGGTTGCCTGGTGCAAGGCGAAGACGGCTGGCGCGATGCCGGCGGGTACGGATTTGAGCACGGTGCGCGATGCTGACCATCGTGAGGGAATGCGGGAGCGAAGCGCTGACCGACGCGATGGCGAAGGGGTTGGCGGACGTGCTGATGCCCGGAGATCGAGTGGCCCTGCACGGGGATCTGGGGGCGGGCAAGACCACGTTCGTGCGCCATCTCGCGGCCGGGATGGGGATCTCGCAGGGCCGGGTGAGCAGCCCAACGTTTGTGTTGATTAACGCGTATCCGGTCGAGTCGGGGCGTTTTGCCGGGGTGACGCTGGTGCACGCGGACTTGTACCGTCTGACGTCAGAGGATGATCTTGATGCGACGGGACTCGATCACCTTCTCGCCGGTCCGAATGTCTTTGTGGTGGAGTGGGCCGATCGGGCACCGGGCGTGCTCGGGGCGGTGTCGGCGTCGGTGCGGATCGAACACACCGGTCCCGCGAGCCGGAGGATGACAATCGAACTGCCCGATGCGTGGGCGTCGCGGCACGCGGCGGCGTTGCTCGTGGAACGCGAGCCCCGGGTGTGCGATGTCACAGGGGGCGTGGTTTCGCCAACGTCGGCGTCGTACCCGTTTGCGAACGAACGGGCAAAGTTGGCGGACCTGGGTCGGTGGCTGTCTGGCGGCTACAGCGTGAGTCGAGACGCGGAGACGGGAGACGGCCCATCGGAGTTCTGATCATGGCATCGACGCCCTTTCAAGGCCCGCTCGGTGGGGCGGGTACGATGACCCCATGATGGATTGGACTCTTGCGGTCGACGCTCCTCGAGCGGGCGGGCTCTGGTGGTTGTTTACTCAGTCGTTCGACCTCTTTACGGTCGTGTTGCTGGCGTTTTCGATCGTGGGGATGGCGTGGGTGGTTCGGTGCCTTGTGGAGGTGCGAGCCTCGGCCATCGTTCCTGTGCGGGCGACGAAGGTGATCGACGAAGCGAGCCGGGCGGGCAACTGGGACGAACTCCGTGCGTTTGTCTCCAAAGACGGCTCGATGTCGAGCTTGATCGTCCGGGCCGCGCTCTTTGCCCCCTTAGGAACGGCGGAATCACGACGGGAGTTGGCGGAACTGACGGCCAGCGAGGAATCGGCGCGATGGTTCCGCAAGATCGAGCCGCTGAACGTCATCGGAAATCTTGGCCCGTTGGTGGGGCTTGCGGGAACGGTATGGGGTATGGTGCTGGCCTTTACGACACTGGGCGAACAGGGAGGGCAGTCGGGGCCGACAGACCTGTCGCTGGGGATCAGCAAAGCGTTGTTTCACACGCTGCTGGGGCTCTGCGTCGCGATCCCGTGCCTTCTGGTCTACGGGCTGTATCGGGGCATCGTCGATCGCCACTGCACGCGGGCGACGATCGTGGCGGCGGGAGCGATCGAGCGGGTTCCCGAGAGGGTGTGATCATGCGTCGGCGCAGAGTGAATAACTGGGCAAGAGGGCGCGGCGACAACGCGGGGCACACCAACGTCACCCCATTGATCGACGTGGTGATGTGCCTGATCGTGTTCTACCTGATCGTGGGCCGGCTTGCGGACGACTCGGGAGCGACACGGCTGAGGCCGCCCGAGACGAGCGAGGGCGAGAGATCGGCGGTGCCGAGGTTGGTGTTATCTGTGGCGCCCTTTCCGCGAGGCGAGGGTGTGCGGGTCCAGATCGAAGGAAAGGACGTGGAGCCGGGGGAGTTGCCAGAGACGATCAGCAGACTCGTGGGGGAGAAGCCGGCGGCAGAGGTGGGAGTGCGCGCAGATCGGCGGTTGTCTTGGGGGCAGGTAAGGCCGGTGGTTGATGCGTGCCGAGCTGCGGGGGTGGGGACGGTCAAATTGATCACGGAGCGAGCGGGCGTTGGGGGTGCGCCGTGAACCGACCTTATCGGGACCGCCGGGCGGCGGCCTACGCCCACTTTGGCCCCAACATGACGCCGATGGTGGATGTGGTGATGGTCATCCTGATTTTCTTCATGGTCAGCGCGTCTTTGATGGGGCCCGAGTGGTTGCTGCGAGTCGCGCTACCCCGGCCTCGGGCGGCAGTAGCGTCACAAGAAGTCGTTCCGGTCTCCGTGGCGCTGTGGATGCGGGAAGGGGCGACGATGGTGCGCATGTCGGTGGGTGCTGGCACAGAGGCGATCGAATTTCCGGCGTCAGAGCTGGCACGCCGGATCGGGGAGGTGGCGAGCGAGCGCGGGGCGTCGCGGCTGGCGGTGGCTCTGTCGGCGCAGGACGAGGTGACGTACGAGGATGTGGTGCGGGCGCACGAACGTTGCGTAGTAGGGGGGGTGAGCCGGATCGCGCTCCCGCCTTCGAAATAGGGATACATTTGCCACGGCTCGGACGAGGGCCCAATGGAGCAGAACATGATGAATGCGCGTCGAGTGGCGTTGTCGATGGTGGTGATCGCCGGTGGAGTGTCGGCGCTGGCTTTTGCGCAGCCCGCGGCGAAGGAGGGGGCCGCCAAGCCGACCGAGAAGGCCCAGCCCGAAAGACAGCCCGAGAAAGGGAAGGAACCCGCGGTGAAAGAAAGAGCCAAGTACGAGGGATTCGACGGGAAAGCGTATGAGGTGCAGAAGACCTCCGAGATCAAGATTGTGATTGAGGACTTGGTGCTGGGCGACGGGGCCGAGGCCAAGAGCGATTCGGTGATCACGATCAATTACCACGGGACGATGGCCAAGGACGGGAAGGTCTTTGACTCGACCAAGGGCAAGTCCCCGGCGACGTTTCCGCTGCAAAACCTGATCCCCGGGTGGCAGGCCGGCATCCCCGGTATGAAAGTCGGTGGCCTGCGTCGGCTGACGATCCCGTACCAGTTCGCGTACGGGGAGCAGGGTGCGGCGGACGTGATTCCCGCCAAGGCAGATCTGGTGTTCCTGATCGAGCTCAAAGGGCTGAAGTAATCCTGCCGTACCATCCGGCGTGACCCGAGCGATCGATCTCGACGCGAACGCCACGACGGTGCCCACGCCTGGTGTTGTGGGGGCGGTGGTGCGCGCGCTGATGGAGCTGCCGCACAATCCGAGCAGCGTACACCGTGCCGGGCAGGCTGCCAGGCACGCGGTGGAGATCGCACGGAGGCAACTGGCGGACCTGATCGGGGCTAAGCCGCGGGACGTTGTTCTGACCGGCAGCGGGACGGAAGCGATCGACCTTGCGGTGCGTGGAACGTTAGCGACGCGGCGGATGGATTCGCAGCTGCCCCTGCTTGTGACAACCCGCACGGAGCACTCGGCGGTGCGAGAACTGGCCGAAAGCTTGGTGCTCGAAGGGCGCTGCCGCGTGGAGTGGCTCCCGCTCGCGAACGGCGTGGTCGATCTGAGTGCGCTGGGCGAGGTGCTGGAACGGCGCCCGTGGCTGGTGAGCGTGCAATGGGCGAACAATGAAACAGGCATTGTGCAGCCTGTCGAAGCGATCGCCGAACTCTGCCGAGAAGTGGGCGTGCTTCTGCACTGCGACGGGACGCAATGGGTTGGCAAGAACCCGGTCTCGTTCGCGAACGGATTGCCCTTTGATCTGCTGAGCTTCTCGCCGCACAAGTTCCATGGCCCCAAAGGGGTCGGCGTGCTCTACGTGCGTCGCGGGGTGAGGTTCCGCCCCACGCTGGTTGGGTCGCAGGAATTAGGCCGGAGAGGAGGTACGGAGAACGTGCCGGGGATCGTTGGTGCGGGGCAGGCGGCGGCAGAGGCGGCGTCATGGCTAGCGGGGAACAAGGGGGATGAGTCAGGGATCGTGCAAGGGACGCGTCTCCGAGACCGATTCGAGCGTGCGGTGCTGGCACGGTGTCCGGGGTCGGTGATTAACGGTGGGGGGGGCACGCGGCTTTGGAACACGTCGAACATCGCGTTCCCCAGGCTCGAAGCCGAGGCGATGCTCCTGGCTCTGTCGGAGCGCGGGGTTTGGGCGAGTGCTGGGGCGGCGTGCTCATCGGGGTCTCTCGAACCCTCCCCGGTGCTTCTCGCGATGGGTATTGACCCTGAGCTTGCGCACGGGTCGCTGCGCTTCAGTTTGTCGAGGCTGACAACCGAAGAAGAGGTGGACGCCGCCGCGGCGGCCGTGGCGGACGTGGCCATCGCCCAGTACGCGTCGGCGGGAGGGATTCTGATCAGACCCGGAGAGAAACGATCGTCCCCGCCCGCCTCATCCTAATCCTTGTCCGCGGAACCGCCGGGCTTGTGTGGTGGTTGTCGGTGGTGGTTCTGATTGCCTGGGCCCTTGGACGGGCATTCACGGATCGGTATGTGTGGTCGCAGTATTGTTTTTGGCTTCCCAGCGTCCTCGTGGTGCCCGGGGTGATGGCGGGGCTCGCATCGGCGTGGACCGTGCTGTGGTGGAGCGGGTCGAGAGCGACCCACCTCCCGCGAGCCCGGCGTGCGGCGGGCGCGGCAGTGGCGTCGATCGTGCTCTCGGTGTTCTATGTCATGGTGGTGGAGCAACGGCGGCTGACACCCAGGCCCGAGCCGGCGGCCACGCCGTTTGTGGTCGTGCACTGGAACGCGACCGATCGACCCGGGAACGAATGGGTGAGGCGGGTTCTCGACCAGGCCCCCGATGTGATCGTGATCAACCCCGCGACGGGGCAGACATGGGATGAGCTGATCGAACGCTACCGGCCCGTTACCAAGATCTGGCAGTACGGATTCGTGATCTTCAGCAAGCACCCGGTGCAAAGATTTGGGTACCAGATCTTGGGCGTTGAAGAGGGCGTTGGGTTTGATCCCAGGACGGGACAATCCAGGGCTAAACGACGCGATCCGGGGCGGGCGATGCTCCTCGAGCTTGATACGACCTCGGTGCTGAGAGAACCAATCACGTTCTGGCTGATCGACCTGCCTTCAGATGTCTCCTTGCACCGGCGGGTGGTGGTGGACGAAGCAGCGCAGGCGCTGAAGGACTTCGACGGGCAGGTGGTCGAATTCGATGCCCAGGGCGTACCACGTCGCGGGTCGCGCGGGGTGCGTGGCTTCCCGCCGCCGGACGTAATACTTGGTGACTTCAATATCCCGCGGGGGTCAGGCTCGTTGGCGCGGCTTGCGGCTGACCTGGTCCCGGCGTACGCGGTGGCGGGTCGTGGGTTGTGCGCGACGTGGCCTTATGAGCGTCCGTTGTGGCACCTCGACCAGATGCTGGTGAGCCCGCGTTGGAGAATCGCCGACTACCGGGCGTTTGATCCCGGGGGGGGCACCCACATGGGGCAGAGGCTGATTCTCGATGCAGCGAGGTGAGCCCGGACGCGGACCCTTACCATGCCCCATGGACCTATGGGCGGCAAAGCGGGAAGAGGCTCGGCGCGCTGTGGAACCGTTGGCGGTTCGGCTTCGGCCCCGCTCGCTCGACGAGTTCGCGGGGCAAGACCATCTTCTCTCCGACGGCAAGTTGCTCCGGCGGATGCTCAGGGCCGACGCGATCACATCGATGATCCTGCACGGGCCGCCGGGCACGGGCAAGACGACTCTGGCAGAACTGGTCGCGACGCAGAGCAAGCGGGTGTTTGTTCGAGAGAACGCGTCGAGCGTTGGTGTAAAGCGGATCCGGGAGATCATTGACGAGGCGGGCGACCGGCTCGAGCGCCAAGGACGCCGGACCATCCTGTTTCTCGACGAGATCCACCGGTTCAGCAAGAGCCAGCAGGACGTGCTTCTGCCCGACGTGGAACGTGGGTTGGTGACGTTCATCGGGGCGACGACGGAGAATCCGCTGTTCTCGGTGAACACCGCCCTCGTGAGCCGGAGCACGCTGTTCAGGCTCGAACCTCTGACGCCAGAGGCGATCAAGGGTGTATTGCACCGGGCGATCGCCGACGCAGAGCGAGGGTACGGGAACGCCGGTGTAGTGGTGGAAGAAGACGCGATGGACGTGTGGGCGGTGAAGTGCGACGGCGACGCCAGACGGGCGCTGACGGCACTCGAGGTCGCCGTGCTGTCGGGCGGTGCACCGGGCCAGCCCGATGGAATGATCCGGGTCGATCGGGCGACCGCCGAGGACTCGATCCAGCAAAAAGCGGCGGTATATGACGGCACGGGCGACGGTCATTACGATCAGATCTCTGCGATGATCAAGAGCATCCGAGGCAGCGACCCCGACGCCGCCATGTACTGGTTGGCGAGCATGCTCAACGCCGGCGAAGATCCACGGTTTATCGCTCGGCGGCTCGTGATTCTTGCGAGCGAAGACATTGGCAACGCTGACCCTCGCGGCATCATGGTGGCCCTGGCGGCGTATCAGGTTGTTGAGCGTGTGGGAATGCCCGAGGCCAGGATTACGCTCGCTCAGGCCGCGGCGTACTTGTCGTTGGCGCCCAAGAGCAACGCGAGCTACCGTGCTATCGAGGACGCGCTCGACGATGTGCGGGAGGGGCGATCTGTGGCTGTGCCGATGTACCTGCGCGATCCGAACAGCTCGCCGACATCGATGGACCCGCGGTCTGGGGGCGCAGGGGTGCGCACGAGGAACGTATCGGGCGAGTCTTATCAATACAACCACAACACGCCCGGCGGGCTGACGGGCCAGGATTACCTGGGCGTTGACAAGGAGTACTACCGGCCCACGTTGATGGGGGCTGAAGCGGCGATGTCGGCCCGGCTTGAGGAGATCCGAAGGCTTCGCCGGCAGAGGCGGGCGAGTTCCTGAGAGACCACATGTACGATCTGGAGGCGCACAAATCGGAGCTTCGAAGTCAGGCCCGCCGTCGGCTGTCGGCACGCGATGTCGGGGAATTGCGGGGAGAAAGTCTCGGGGCGTGCGAAAGACTCGATGGTTTGCCCGAGCTTTCTGTTGCGAATGCAGTGCTGCTCTACATACCGATCCGGAGTGCCGGCGGCGAGACCGATGTGCGGCGCGAACTTGACTCGTGGCCTCTGGTGCACGCGATGGTTCGCCGAGGGGTGCGGGTGGCGGTTCCTGGGGTGGACTGGGAGCAGCGTGAGCTTGAGCCCCGGTGGTTGCGGGGGATGGGCGAAGGGCTGGTGGTGAGGCGATATGGGGTTCCCGAGCCGCCGCCGGATCAGGGATGGGAAAAGGCGGCACTGAGCGAATTCGAGGTTGTGGTGGTTCCCGGGGCTGCGTTTGATCCTGCGGGAGGCCGCCTCGGGCGAGGAGGCGGGTTCTATGATCGGCTGCTGAGCCGAGTTCGCCCGCCTGTGTTTGTCGTGGGTCTGGCGTACGACGATCAGATTGTTGAACGGGTGCCCACGGGTGGGCACGATGTTCGAGTGGATGCGGTGGTAACACCGACAAGAATTCTCCGTCCTCATGCCACGGAAGGCGCGGGGCGGGTGTGTTAAGCCGGCAGAGTTCTTCCGTATTGGAGCAGACGATGGCGCTTCCTTCACAGACAGACCGTTCGGGTGAATTGGGACGGACGTACCAGCCCGCAGGGAGTCGTTCCCGGACGCCGCTGGTGACGGCCGGGGTGTTGATCGCGGCCGCCGCGTCGTTCGGGGTGTATTACCTCGCGAGCATGGCGGGGGGCGTAAAGAAGAGCGAAGCCAAATCGCCCGTGGTCGAGGTGCCGGTGGTCAGCAAGGACAAGACCGCGGAACGCAAGGCGGCGCCCTCGGCAACGCCGAGCAAGCCTTTGGATCCGCCGCCAGCGGTGATCCGGATGGGTTCGGAGCGCCATCAGCCGGGAACAGGAAACCCCGCTCACGGGAATCCAGCGGTGCCGCCAACAAATCCGTCGGCCGACCCGACCGCAAACCCCGGAGCGAGCCCGGGAGTACCCCCCGCACCGGGCCAGATTCCTACTTCGTCTCCGGCGCCATCGCCCGCCTCTCACCCGGCAAGCGCGCCGGGCGGTGCCCCGATCCCCGGCGGCGACCCCGGCACGATCAATCCCGGCCCGGTGAAGGCCGACCCCGGTGCGAGCCCGAATACCCCAATCCCCACGGTCCCCGGCGCCGCAATACCGGCAACGGGCTCGACCAGCGAGGTTCTGAATCTCATCGCCGAAGGAGACCGCAAGCACAAGGCGAACGATCTTCTCGGTGCTCGGGAGGTATGGAGTAAAGCGCTGCTCAATCCCAAGGTTGTCGCGTCTGATGCGCAGTCGTTGCGGGACAAGCTGGGCACGATCAACGCGGACTTGGTGTTTGGGACCAAGGTCTTTGCGGGCGATCCGATGACCGAGGAATACACGGTCGAGAGCGGCGACGGGTTCGACCGGATCGCGAAAAAGCGCGGTCTTGTGACGGATTCACGGCTGATCGGGCGTGTCAACAAGACCGAATCCACCAAGCTCAAGATCGGGCAGAAGCTGAAGTTGGTACGAGGGCCTTTCCATGCGGTCGTGCACAAGGACGACTACCGCATGGACATTTTCTGGGGCCCGCCCAAGAGCCAGGACGAGTGGTTGTTCGTCAAGTCGTTCAAGGTCGGGCTCGGGCAGAACACGCCGACGGGCGAATTCGTGCTCAAGCCCGGCAGCAGGCAGGTGAACCCGCCGTGGACCAACCCGCTCACGGGCGAGAAATTTACGGCGGACGATGCGAAGAACCCCATCGGCGAACGCTGGCTGGGGATCCAGTACGAGGCGGATCCGGCCAAGTTCAAGGGGTTTGGCATCCACGGGACGATCGAGCCCGACTCGATCGGCAAGAGCAAGAGCATGGGGTGCGTGAGGCTGGTAGCTCCCGATGTGGAAGTCGTCTATGAGTTGCTGATGGATCCTGTGAGCCGAGTGATTCTGCAGCCCTAATCGAGTGTGCGAGAGAATCGAACCGTCGGCCGGCGCCCTGTGCGCCGGCCGACGCCGTTTCCGGACCCCACTTCGGAATCGCCTTGGCAATCGTGACGATTCTTGGTACAACAACATCTCGGAGAGGAGTTTGAAATGCGGGATCGTTGTGCGGTATATCGGGTCGCGGCGGCGTTGGGGCTAGCGGCGGGTGCCGGGCAAGCCTTGGCCACCTGGTCGATTCTCATCGTCAACACGCGGACGCGCGAGATCGCTGTGGGTTCGGCCACGTGCCTGACCGGGTTTGACCTCGAGGCCAACACTCCGGTATTGGTGCCGTTGGTGGGCGCGGCAACTGCGCAGTCGTTCGTGGATGCGAACGGCCTGAATCGTACCTTTATCCGTGACGCGTTACTCCGAGGCGACACCCTGAGCGCGACCCTGGCCGGGCTCGCTGCGCGAGACAGCGGGCATCAGACGAGGCAATACGGGATGATCAAGGTCAACGGGGAGGCGCTGACGTTTTCCGGATCGTCGGCGGGGCCTTGGGCGGGCGGGGCAACGGGCCGCGTGGGCGACCTGGCATACGCGGTACAGGGCAACGTCTTGACAGGACCTCCCGTGGTGTCGCGGGCGGTGGAGGCGCTGCTCTCGACCCCGGGAGATCTGGCATCGAAATTGATGGCAGGGATGGAGGCGGCGCGATCGATGGGCGGCGACGGTCGTTGTTCGTGCGGCCCGCAAGCCGACGCGTGCGGCGCCCCGCCGCCGACCTTTACCAAGTCGGCGCACATCGCGTATATGTTGGTGGCCAGAGCGGGCGACGTTCAGAATTGCCGGGCGGCGTACCCCACGGCCAGCGCGCCCCAGCAATTGATCCTGCTTGACGTGAACGGCGACGGGTATCCCGAGGTCGTCCACACAAACAGCGGATCGCCGTCGGGGCTGACGGTGCTCCCCAATTTGACGACGTCGGGAGGGCCAGCGAGACTCGGCGCGCACTCGTTGTTTTCAGCAGGGGGTGTGACGCGAGGATTGGCAGCGGCTGATTTCAACCGCGACGGGCTCGTCGATGTGGCAGTGTCAAACTTTAACTCATCCCGGGTGCTGCCGCTTCTGGCAGATGCGTCGGGGACTTTCCGTCCCGGTACGGCTGCCGGGGTCTCGGCCCAACCCGCGGCGATGATCACGGCAGACTTCGACGGCGACAATATCCCCGATCTCGCGGTCGCTCAGGCCGCATCGGACGCGGTCACGATGCTGCGGTCGCGGGGAGACGGGACTTTCGAGCCCGCGCGGACGGTCACCCTCCCCGGAAGAGCCGACGGACTTGCGTCGGCGGACCTCAATGGCGACGGGCGCATCGATCTCGCGGTGGTGAGCAACGCCGCCCGGCGGATTACCGCAGTCTTGAACGCTGGGGACTGGGCGTTTGCTCATGCCACGATCCACACGCCGAGCTTCGCGCCGTTGTGCATCGTGGCACGGGATTTCAGCGGCGACGGAGCCGCCGATGTGGTTGTGGGTGGTGTGGGCACTCTCTTGAGGTTGATCAACTCGGGGGGAGGGTCGTATAGCGCAACGTCGGTGGTAATGCCGCTCAACGTTTCCGATGTGGCGTTGGTGAACGCCGATCGGGATCCGTTCCCGGATATCGTGGCTCTCTCTTCGAATTCCAACACGTCCTCGATCCAGGTGCTTCGTGGACTCGGGTCCGGTACATTCGCGGCGCCTGTGGCCTTTGCCACGGGCTTCGCCGCCACGCGGATGACCACGGGCGACCTCGATCAGGATGGGGACGACGACCTCGCGTACCCATCGGGGTCGGGCTCGGTCGTGCTGGCGTCAAACCTGTCGCGCGGGCCCGGAAACATCAGTTTCGGTGAGCCCGGGTGCGCGTCGGGTGTTTCGTTCATGGACATCAACATCGCGAACCAGACGGCGGCGGCGCGCGATCCGGTGTATCAACTCCAAGATGCGTTCGAGGCGTGGCGAGAGGAACTGGCGGGTAAGCCGGACGCCGTGCTGACCGAGGCCTTGTTCGAGAACACCGTTCCCGGGCACCGCGGGTCTCGGGCCAAGATGGTCATCAGACCCCTCGACATCGACGGGTCGCCGGCGAACCCCCTGTGGGTCTGGAAAGCCAGAACCCCATCGGGTGATGTGGTCCTGGACCCGATGGGCGAAGGCACTGTCGGCGGAATAGTCATCCCCGAGCCGGGCTGCGGCGATCAGATCATCGAAGTCGTTGCCGAGTTCAATGGCGATCGGGTGTGGCTGATGCCCGCTCCGGTGCTGAGGCGCACCGATCCCGCGGATTTCAACGGGGATGGCTGGATCGACGGGTTCGACTACGACGCATACGTCGCGGCGTACGAAGCCGGGGATTCGAGCGCCGATTTTACACCCAGGCCTGGGCCACCCCCCGTGATCGATACCGATGATTACGCGGCGTTCTTGTCGTTCTTTGAGTCGGGGTGCTAGTGGGCAGGCGAGCCGCTTCGGAGCAGTCTCCCGGGGCCCAGCCAGAGCACGCCCGCTGCGGCGCCGAAGAGGTTGACCGCGGCTTCGACGGCGAGCATGAGCACTAAGATGGCGGCGTAGCTCTCGGCGTTGGGCGCGTGCAGCACCTTGGCAATCCACGCCGTTACGCCTTCCTGAGTTCCCACCGCGCCGGTGGGGGCGACCGTTGCGACCGCGAACCGGAATGCGCCGTAGACAATCGATTCAGAGAATGAAACACTGACGCCGAGAATCTTGGCACACAAGTAAAGCCTGGCAGCGATGATGAACAGGTCGGTAGCCCGAAGAGTCATTTGTACGGCGAGCCAGACCGGGTTCGCGAGCATATCGAACCCATCGTGGACGCGTTCGATGATGGAAGATGCGGCGAGCCGGTGGCTGGCGTAGCCCGCGAGGCGTCTGAGGCGCGCCATGCCCCGATCGCCCGCGAAGGTGCGAGTGAGCACGCAGACAAGAATGTGCGAGGCGACGAGACCTCCGACAACGGCGGCAAACCAAAGCCCGTCGATCTCACGGCGCAGGAGCGACGCAAAGAAGACGGGGTTCGTCGCGGCGGAGATCCCGACAGTGACCGCAGCGAACCACGCACCGATGGTCAGCAGTGGCACGCCGTCGATCGCGCGGTGGCTGTAAAAACGGAAAAGGATGCTCAGTTTGAAAGGGGCGTAGGAGAGAAACGACGCGACGGCGTTGGTGGCAAGAACGTTGGAAATTGGGAGGCGACGAACGGGACGGATCGCCGACCAGAAGATCATCCCGTTGACGAGGAGTGTAAGAACTGTCAGCCCAACGAGCAGCGAAGCGTCGGCCGGGCTCGTTTCGCGGAGTCGCCCGAGCGAGGCGCGGTTGGATTCACTGGCGGCCTGCTTCACGCACCAGCCAAGCAGCGCGACCCCGCCGAGAAATCCCGCGATCTGGAATGCGATACGCATCCACGGACCTCGTGCTCCGGCATGAGGGTTGCTCCTGATCATGACCGGTCTCCGTCCGCATGGGCGAGCCCCCGCGGGCCGGGCTGGATGCTAAAGAGCACGTGCGAGGGAGAGTTTCGATCTCCCCACATCCGCACGACGGGGCATCTTGGGGCCAGCCAGTCGCCAACGGCCTTGGGAGTCACCAGCGGGTCGCTGTACCCGCTGGCGAGCAGCCGGGCGAGTTCGACGAAATCGACAAGAATGTGCGTTATGCCCTCGGCGCGCAGATCGGCGAGCCATGCCTCGGGGGCTCCCTCATTTTCGGCAGGCGTGCGCCGCATGGCGTTGCCTAGGCGCGAACGCTCCCAGGCCACGTGATACACGGTCGGAATCTGGTAATAGAACGGGGTGGAGCCTCCCAACAAGTAGACCTTGGCCGTCGAAGGGAGTGTGAGGTTGACGAACCACTCGGGGCGTATTTCTTGGTTGAAAAACTCCAGTCGCTGAGCGGGCAGAGCGCGGTCTAGAGCCGGCCTGAGCGAGATCCCCGAAAACTCGGTCGGCCACGGGAGTGCGCCCTGGATTGGAGTCTTCAGAAGAAACCATGCCAGTCCCCCAACAAGAGCGGTGTGGACCGCCGTGTACAGCACCCGCCTCACCCCTTCGGCAAACCAGGATCGAGTCCCGGCGCTGAATCCGAGCGCGATACCCGTGGCCAGTACGGGTACAAGCGGGATCAGAAACCGCGACTGAACGTGTGTGAGTAGGAGCCACGCGGCCAACCCGGTCGTGATCATTCCTACGAGAAGCCACCCCAGCCGACGGGCTCTGGGTGTAGCCACGCAGAGACCCAGCCCGAGAAGAACCAACGGGAAGGCGGTAGCCCACTGCGGATGAAAGAGCCCTCGGGGAGTTCCGTTTCCCGGCGTGGCCAGCGCCAACGCAAGTTTGTGGGTCAGGCCTCCCGCCTCGTGGTGTGCGGCTTGGTACGCGACGAGCTGCTCGGGAACCCAGTGGGCGAGCCCGAACCACTGCGTCGCGTAGGGAAAGACGGGGTTCCCGCACGCCAAGCCGTTCCGGATCGTCCAGGGGAGCACTGCGACCGTGGTGGCCGCGGTGCCACTCGCGGCAAGCGGCAGCCACATACGCGGCGGCGTGGTGAAGGCCAGAAGTACCGCGGCCGGCGCGCCCAGCATGAAGGCCGCAGTCGGTTTCACTCCTGCGGCGACGCCCACCACAACACCGCAAGCCGCCCCCCGCCTCAACGCGTCGAGCCGGTGGTCAAACGCGAGGCAAAGCACACCTGCGCCGAGCGCGGTCACGCCCAGTTCGTTGTACGACAGCGACCCGACGACCAGCGTCCAGGGGGTGCAGAGCACCACGGAACGTGCAAGCGCGGCGCCGGTGCTGTCGTCCTCGGGTTCGCCGGGCGCCGCGAGGCTGCGCGCAAAGACCCCCACCGCGCGGCCGGTGGCCCAAGCGGTCCAGATCCCGAGCCCGGCGTGCAGAAATTGGCATGAGATCGTGCGCCACCCATTCCCGGCAAGCATTCCGGCAGCCTGGCCAGACGCCGGATTCGATGATACGGGAGCGTTGGTCAAGACAAGCAGGTGGAGAAACGCGGCCTCTAGATAGGATGGGAGATACGAATAGGTGTTGTGTGCGAGGGGTTCGAGGCGTCCCCGAGCGAGCCACTCCTGCGGAAGCGGCAGGTGATACGACAGCGAGTCAAACCCCCCGAACTCCGAAGGCCAGACAGCTCCCGGACTCAGTGTGGCGGCAAGAAGAAGCGCCGCACCCCCGAAAATCCCCGGAACAAGCTCAAAGACGGGGCGTTGTCGAGGCTCAAGGGACGCGAGGGGCTCGTGCGGCTTGGCAGTTGTTTGACGACGGGCGGACACGCCGTAACCCAAGAGCGCGATCCCGGCCGCGATGGGGGCCCACGCCGCGATGAGCCCTGTCGCACCTGAAGCAAGCCCCAGTTGCCCCATGACGTGAGACCAGGTGAGCACGAAGGCGAGGCCTAGCGTGGCCGACACCAGCGTCGCGTCTGCGGAAGCGAGAAACCGCGGCCTGAGGATGCGGCCCCAGCCCAGGGCGGCGATGAGATAGAGCGCTGCGGGCCACGCGCCCAACAGCAGCTTGGCCATTGCCGCCGACGCACATTCGACGGCCTGTCCCGGCTGGACCATCGCGGCGACGACAAACCAGGAGCACAAGGCGATCGCGGCGATGGTGATCGGCCTTCTCCTGGGTTCTGGTGCTGCGGTGGTCATGACCCGTAGGATAGAGCGATGCCGGCCCAACCACCGCGAACCCCGACTGCCCCGGCGATCATCGAGCCCTTGTGCGCGGTGTTTCGTCGGACGCTCAAGCGTGAGGGTCTCAAATACACGCCTGAGCGCGCGCAAATCCTTGATGCCGTGGTGCGAAAGGAATCGCTTTTTGAGGCCGACCAGCTCATCGTCGAACTCAAAGGATCGGGTTTCCGGGTGTCGAAGGCCACGGTATACCGCACGCTCAAGCTGTTGCTGGACGCTGGGATTGTCCGGCGGGTGTTGGTCAGCGGGGAGCAGGCGCAATACCAGATGGTCTACGGGAACGAACCCAACGATCTTCTGGTCGTGGTGGATACCGGAGAGGTGGTCGCCATCGACGTCCCCGAGCTCGGGGCGATCCGCGAGCGAATCTGCCGAGAGCATGGTCTGCGCCCCACGGGGCACAATCTTCAGGTCTACGCGACACGTCACGAGCTCTCGGGCAGTATGATGCCGGAATGTCGGGATCCGGCGTGACTAAACACAGGACCGGCGGGGACGTGTTCCCCGCCACGCAGCTCTCGTGGATCGACCAGCGGCTCGAACAAGGCGAGCAAGGCCGTTCCGATGTCAATCGGCACATCATGGAGCTGTACCGATTCCCGCTGAGCGTCTACTACCTGGGAACCCGCGACCGCTGGCTCGGAGACGTGGACGAAGTGATCAACGGGTTCTTCGCCGATCGCCTCGCTCGGGTCTCCTTCCTCGGCGATTGGCGATCCAGCGGCCTCAAGCTCCGGCAGTGGCTCATCAACGCGTTCTGTTTCTATCTGCGAGAAATCAAGCGTGCCCGCCGACGCGATGCGCACGAGGACGTGGGGCAGGCAGAGGACATGACCGTTGTCCCCGCGCTGGCCAAGCAGTTCGATAAGGCGCTTGTCGCCGCGATGGTCCGCAAAGCGATGTCCGCCGCACAGACGGACTGCGAGGGCGCCGGGCTCGCCGCACATTGGCAGGTCTTCGTCCTGCATTTTTGCCACGGCCGGCCATACCACCAGTTCGCACAGGACATGGGCGTGGACGCTGCTCGGGCCGTCGTCATGGCACGCACCGCAAAGAAAAAATTCCAGGTCGCTATCCGTGACATCATCGCCCGAGAAGGTCAAGGCGACGTCGACGGCGAGATCCAATCGCTGCTGGAGTCCGCATGAGCCACACGCCCAATCACAAGTCAACCTCGGAGTTTCTTCTCCCGGGGGGGTCGCTCCCTCAGGGGCCCGGAGACCTGACGCACGACGCCGCGGCCCGCTTAATGGGAATGGGCGTTGCAGGTCACCATCGACCGCTCGATCGCCTGCTCGAACGGCTCGCGAGCCCGGGTGCCGCAAACTGGTTCCTGGAGACACTCCGCAACCCGCCCGTGCAGATCGGCAGCGATATCGAGGGTGCTCTGGTTAGGGGCAAGCTCGGTCTCGAGGGGCTCGACCAACTCAAGGAACGATGCAAAGTCGCGGCGCTCACGAACACCGATTCAAGCATTCGGCTGGCATCGACAGGAGGCTATTACTTCGCAATCGCCGCCGCCGCTCTTCATTACCGAAGGCTTATCACAAGCCAACCCAAGGCCGAGATCGGATCCGCCCTTGCCGACCTGTCCGCGGCACTCCCCGACCCGTGGAGCACGTTCTTGGCTCGGGCCGCGTTGGAAGTTGGGATCGCATAAGCGTGCCGACGATCGCGATGAAGCGTCTGACCAAAATGGCCGAAGGCCCGGGTTGTCCCGCCCGGGCCTTGATCGGCCATGCGTCTCAGCTCCCTCCGAACTGAGAACGCATCGACACACCCACCCGACAGCACTCCCCGTGCGCCCGGGCCCTGCACCCCATCGGGTCTCTCCTCCAGACTCGATGAATCCCCGTCCCCGACCACGCCGCCAACTTTCACTCGGGCCCAGAACGCTCAACTCCCTTGCGTCGATTTGACCCGACGAAGGGACTCGTCTCTCTCCATCCGGGCGGAACTTCAGCCGCTTCACCACGCCGGCTCGGGAGATAGACCCCACGAGACTCGGCGTGCGCCGATTCTCGGGCGTTTCTTTGTCCCTAAACAGGGTGGAATGATGCTTCGCAGGCCTATAGACCGTCGACCAGCACGGAAAGAGCCTCGTCCACGGCTCGATCGGGCTCTCTCCTTCCGGAAGGGAGGGGGATGTGCGGCCTCAGCGGACTGCCTTCGAGCCGGGCACCTTTCGACGTCACGTAGTCGCTGGTGGGCAGTTGCAGTTTGTAGCCCTCGGCGAGGTTGGCGTGGATCGACATGAGGACTTTGCCCGCCGAAGGCTGGCCCGCAAGCAAGGCGTTGGCATGATCGCGCAGCGCGGCGGCGGTGATCTCCGAGGCGCTGGCACTTGAACGGCTGATCAGCACCGCAACCCGGCCAGAAAAGGGAGCGCTTGGCCCGCGCCTCACGCGGTACTTGCGATCGGACCACGCGGCGATTTGTGCCGCATCAGACGACGGTTCCCCCTTGGCCCGTTCGTAGCGAGAGGCCATATCGCGATTCACGTACACGCCGACGGCGGTTCCTTCCGACAGGAGTTGAGACAGGAAGTGCGAGAGGGCGTCTACGGCCCCTCCGCCGTTGCCTCGGAGATCAATGACCAGGAACCGGGCCTTTGCCCGGATCAGCTCGAAAAAGCCGTCGATCTGCGCCCGGTCGTAGACGTCAGAATCAAAGCTCCTGAGCCTGAGAACCGCCGCATCTTCTCGTGGCCAGACAAGTGTCGCATTGGGCGCTTTGATGGGGTTTGGACTATTCCCGCGTGGAGTGCCGGGTTGGGGAACGTGCCGACTCTCGGGCCAAGCGGCTGCCTCGGGCGAAGGTTCGGCTTCGGGCTTGGTTTCGGGCTTCACGTCCGGCTTCGCTTCGGGCTTTGGTTCGGGCGATTGAAGCCTCAAGTGGCTCACCTTGTACGACGCGAGCAACCGATTCACGCCTCGTACAAAGTCGCGATCGCTCGCGGTCTGGAGCGATTCGAGTTGAGGATGGGCGACTTCTGTCCACGTGGTGAAATCCACCCCGGGGACGAACGCTCTGCGACGCAGCGCCCTGCCGATCGACTCGACGACGCGTGCTCGCGGCGAGACCTCCGGAGTCGTTGTGGGTACGGGCGGCTGAGGCTGCGAAATCGCCGGAACGCCGTCAGCCGGAACGGAAATCGGCCCGGGCTGGCCGGCCCACACAAGCATCATCGCGGTGCACAGTGACAGTAACACACCATCATCGTACCAGAACAGGCCGACTTCCCAAGCTCCGCCCCTGAGACGGGTGAAGAGAAGAACCCGCAGCGCGATTGGATTTTGTTAGTATTTTTGCGACTAGCGGGGGTCTGCGGGCATTGACCCGGGCGGGGTGTTCGCTACGATGTTCGCTCACCCGAGGGCCCCCCTCGGGTGGGGTCGCGTTGGGACCGGACCCACAGACCGTCCGCCGCTGTAGCTCAGTGGTAGAGCGCACCCTTGGTAAGGGTGAGGTCGTGGGTTCAAATCCCACTAGCGGCTTTCTCGGCGGCCAGCCTCGGCTGGCGCAGGGTGAAGTTTTCGTACGTCTCACGGCTCGCCTGGTACAGGGAATCAGGCTGGAGAGCCGAACCGAGAGACGTCGGCAGGTTTCGGTTTCTGTTGGAGTTTCATCAATGGCCAAGGGCACGTTTAATCGCACCAAACCCCACGTTAACGTCGGCACGATCGGTCACATCGACCACGGCAAGTCGACCCTCACCGCGGCCCTTTCGGCCCGCTCGGCGGCCCGATTCGGCGGCGAAATCAAGTCGTACGCCGACATCACCAAGGGCGGCACGGTCCGCGACTCGAACAAGACGGTGACGATCGCGTCGTCGCATACCGAATACGAGACCGAGAAGCGTCACTACGCCCACGTCGACTGCCCGGGCCACGCCGACTTCGTGAAGAACATGATCACCGGCGCCGCCCAGATGGACGGTGCGATTCTCGTGGTTTCCGCGGCCGACGGCCCGATGCCCCAAACCCGCGAGCACGTGCTGTTGGCCCGCCAGGTCGGCGTGCCGTACATCGTGGTCTTCATGAACAAGGTTGACCTTGTGGACGATCCGGAACTTCTCGATCTGGTCGAGATGGAAATCCGCGACCTTCTCAAGAAGTACGGGTTCCCGGGTGACACGACCCCGGTCGTTCGCGGGCAGAGCAAGCTCGCCCTTGAGAACCCCAAGGACGACAAGGCCTGCAAGCCCATCGACGATCTCTTCAACGCCATCGACACCTGGATCCCCGAGCCCACCCGCGAAATGGATAAGCCGTTCCTGATGTCGATCGAAGACGTGTTTTCGATCAAGGGTCGCGGCACGGTCGCAACGGGCCGCATCGAGCGTGGCGCGTGCAAAGTCGGCGATGCGTGCGAAATCGTTGGGCTTCGCTCCGAGAATAAGGCCACCGTCATCACGGGCGTCGAAATGTTCCAGAAGACGCTCGACGGCGGCATGGCCGGCGACAACGTGGGCGTGCTGCTCCGCGGTGTCGAAAAGGACGATATCGAGCGCGGTCAGGTGCTTTGCAAGCCCGGTTCCATCAAGCCCCACACGAAGTTCAAGGGCGAGGTCTACGTTCTCACCAAGGAAGAAGGCGGACGCCACACCCCGTTCTTCAGCGGGTACAAGCCTCAGTTCTACTTCCGTACCACGGACGTGACCGGCGGCGTGACTCTTGTCGGTGGCGCCGAGATGTGCATGCCCGGCGACAACGTGCAGATGGAAATCGATCTCGGCGATAAGCCGGTCGCGATGGAGAAGGGCGTTCGTTTCGCCGTCCGCGAGGGTGGCAAGACGATCGGCTCGGGTGTCGTGACCGAGATCCTCAAGTAAAGACCCGACCGGGTCGTTGTTTCACCCGCCCGCACTGAAGCGGGCTACAGTGAGCTCAACAGCGTCCGGGTCGAAAGACCCGGACGTTTGTATCAGGGAATTGTTCGATCGCTGAATCTGGGGGCGTCCCCCCAAGGCTCGGCGTGGAAAGTTTGGTGGATCATGGCGAAGAAGAAATCGATGGCCCGTGAGTACCTCTGGCTCCAGTGCACGGAGACAGGGGCTCTGAATTATCGGACGGAAGTCAACACCAAAGGCGGTATGCCCGAGGGGCTGAAGGAAGGTCTCAAGAAGTACAGCCCGAGCTTGCGCAAGCACACGCTGCACAAGGTCAAGAAGAAGTAGACCAAGGCTGGTCCAGATCGGACTCTTGGTTTTGGCGGTGAAGGAAGTGGGGGCTGTGATAGAAGAGGTGTGGGTGCGATGAAGATGGAATTGGAGTTCTTCGCCGAAGGATGCCCATCGTCGGCGACGTTACGCCGGTAGCTCAATTGGTAGAGCAGCGGATTCCAAATCCGCAGGTTGCGGGTTCGATTCCCTCCCGGCGTGTTCATGTCCCAGGTTCGAGAGTCCACCATGAGCGAGAGCGCGGATCGGCCTTTGGCCCCCAAGACCCTTGTTACGCCGGGCGCGGCAGCGGGGGCGCGTTCACACGGACTTGGGATCTACAAATTCGGGCAAGGCTACTGGGTGCGCATGCTGACGGCGTCCTGTATTTTCCTGCTCAGCGTGGCGGCGGGTGCCTGGGTGTGGAGTGTGCTGGCGGTTATTCGCCCGCCGATGGTGGGGTACAACATCGTCGTGAACGACCTCGTCGGGACGCCAAAGGACGGCGAGGCCATGACCATTGTGAGCGGCGACAAGAAGGACACCAGCGGGGAGCCCTTGGTCTTGGCGAAGACCAGCGTCGGCCACGCGTCGACGGGCCAGTCGGGCAAGACGATTATCCGCATCGCTTCCGCGGAGGGCATCGATGCGGTGTCTCTACGGGGCGCCACGTTATCTGGTGCGGGTTCTCCGGCGTCATTTGTAGGCCGGGCAGGGTCTGCCGAAGGGATTGCCAAGTTTGAGGTGAAGTGGATCCAGACTTCGGCGGCGGTCGTGGTCATTGTGCTTGGCCTCGGGCTCGCCTATTGGTTCACGGGTCAACGGGCCGGGTCGGTAGACTTCCTAGTTTCGACCGACGGCGAGATGAAAAAGGTGAATTGGTCGACGCGCAAGGCGGTGATCGATTCGACGATGATGGTCGTCGGCGCGTGTTTCCTGATCGCCGGTTTTTTGTTTGTGATTGATATCGGATTCAAGGCGATCTTCGCCGGCCTTGGGGTTCTGAAGACCGGCTGATTGGTTGTCGGGCGTGAGCGGGTTCGTGTATGTGTGGGCGCCGGAGGGGCGCGTGACGGCGGGGCTTTCCCGATCGTTTCGCCGCCGACGCCGCTCGAACAATGAAAGGTCGCGGGGCCTCTGGCCCTGATTTGGAGCGTATCAATGAGCAACGACACCCAGCAGTCTGAAGGCGTGAAGGAAATCGGTGGGTTGATCGCGGCCGACGACCCCATCCGTACCGAGGGGATGGACTGGTTCGTGCTGCGGGTGGCGTCGAACAAAGAGAATTCCGTACGCGAGACGCTGCTGAGAAAGGTTCAAATCGAAGGAATGACGCATCTGGTTAGCCGGATTCTTGTTCCGACAGAGAAAACCAAAACGATCAAGGGCGGGAAACAAAAGATCACCGAGAGTAAGTTGTACCCGGGGTATGTTTTTGTTGAGATGAGGCTGGAGCCCGACGGGCGGATCCCGCAGGACGTGTTCTTCCTCATTAAAGAAACCACGGGCGTGGGCGACTTCGTGGGCACGGCCGGCCGCCCCACGGCGATGAAAGAGCATGAGATCGAGAAGATGCTCAAGGACTCGCGCAAGCCCGAGGACGAACCCACGATCAAACTGGTGTTCGAAAAGGGCGAGCACGTGGTCATCAAGGAAGGCCCGTTCCAGAACTACGAAGGCACGGTGGACGAGTTGCTTCCCGAGAAGGGCCTCGTGAAGGTTCTGGTGACGATCTTCGGACGCCAGGCCCCAATCGAGATCGAGGAATGGCAGATCGGGAAGGCCGACAAGGCCTGATCGGGTCGGAGCCGCGATAGGATGGCTCGAGGTGGGCGTCGGCGAGCGATCGTTGCGTGATCTGGGCATAGGCGTCGCGTTCCCACACGACGGGCGGATCATCACACGACGAGGCGTGCGCGGTATGCTGGACGTGTGCTCTTGAAGTGACATGTGAGCACGCGGAGGTTCTCGATGCGCACGATGCTTGCTCTTGCGTTGCTAGCCGGTTCGATCATGAATGCGGTGCATGCCGTGGAGCCGCCCGCGGGCAAACCGGTGGCGTCGGCGGATGCGGCGCAAGACGCCAAGATGGCGTGGTGGCGCGAGGCACGCTTCGGTATGTTTATCCATTGGGGCTTGTACGCGGTCCCAGCGGGCGCTTGGCCCGGGAAGGGGACAGGGCACGCGGAGTGGATCCGTGATACCGCGAATATCCCGGTGGGTGAGTACGAGAAGCTGCTTTCGCGGTTTAACCCTGTGAAATTCGACGCCGACCAATGGGCCGCCTTGGCGCAGGAGGCCGGGTTTCGGTACATGGTGATTACGAGCAAGCACCACGACGGCTTCTGCTTGTTCGATTCGGCGCACACGGACTGGGACGTGATGTCGTCGCCGTTCAAGCGGGACATCATGAAGGAGCTGTCGGACGCGTGCAAGAAACTTAGCGCGGGCAAGGACGCAACGGGCGTGCCTCGTTATCCGGTGCGGTTCTGTATGTACCACTCGATCATGGACTGGCACCATCCGGACTACCTTCCGCGTCGCCCTTGGGAGAAGGCGGCTCGCGGCACCGAGGGTGCGGACTTTGAGCGGTTTGTGGCGTATCTCAAGGCGCAACTTGCCGAGGTGTGTGCGCCAAAGTATGACCCTGGATTGATCTGGTTCGACGGCGAGTGGGAGGGAACCTGGACCCACGAGCGAGGCAAGGACCTGGTCAAGTACATGAACGGGATTGCACCCAACGTCATTTTCAACAACCGCATCGACAAGGGCCGAGCGGGAATGGCGGGAGAGACGGCGCGTGGCTTCCTGGGTGACTATCACACACCCGAGCAAACGATTCCCGAGAATGGTCTCGAAGGGGACTGGGAAACGTGCATGACGATGAACGGCAATTGGGGGTACAACGCCGCCGATAGAAACTTCAAGAGCACAACGGACCTCATCCAGAAGCTGTGCGACATCTCGAGCAAGGGGGGAAATTTCCTGCTGAATGTTGGCCCGACGGCGGAGGGAGAGATTCCCGCCGAGAGCGTGCAACGGCTGAAGGAGATCGGAGCCTGGATGCGAGTCAATGGCGGAGCGATCTACGGGACAGAACGCAGCCCGCTCGACTCAGCACCGGCATGGGGTCGGGTGACGTATCGCGCGGGCGCGGACTCGGCGGGTAAGCCCGTGACAACGCTTTATCTTCATGTGTTCGAGTGGCCTCAAGACGGGAAACTGACGCTCTCGGGGTTCACAAACGCGCCGCTCTCGGCTCGGCTGCTCGGCGTGTCGGACGAGAGGCTATCCGTGACGGCAGGTGACCTCGCCGTGACGATCGGCGTGCCCGAGAAGGCCCGGTCGCCGCACGCGACGGTGGTGGAGTTGACGCTGGCGGGGCCCATCGACCCGGCGCTTCCGCCGACGATCGATTCGGATGCTGGCCAGTTCATCGAGTCGGCGGGCGTGCGGATGGCATCCCGGCGTGCGGGCGTCACGGTTCGATACACCACGGACGGAACGGAGCCGACCCCGAATTCGCCGGCAGCCGAAGGGGAAGTGCGCTTGGTCAAGAGCGGCACAATCAAGGCGGCCTGCTTTGCCGGGAACAAGAGGGTGAGCCGGGTGGTGTCGAGGGAGTTTGTGAAAGTGACCCCTGCGGCGGCGATGAAGGCGCCGGCCATGGTTCCTGGTCTCGACGCGGCCTATTACGAAGGCACGTGGAAGGTACTGCCCGACTTCGCCACACTCACGCCGATTAAGAAAGCGGAGGTCAAGACGGTGACGATCGGAGCGGCGCCCCGCGACGACAGCTACGCAGTGGTGCTCACAGGCTACATCACGGCGCCCGAAGACGCGGTGTACACATTCGGGCTTCTCAGCGACGACGGGAGCAAGATGTGGATCAACGGCTCGGTGGTGATCGACAACGACGGTCTGCACAGCGCAGCCGAGAAACAAGGCACCATCGCGCTGGCAAAAGGGGTACACGAGATCCGTGTCGAAATGTTCGAGGCGACGGGCGGTGCCGACCTCAAGCTGGCGTGGTCGAGGCCGGGCGCCAAGGCCGAGGTGGTTCCCGCAGGCGCGCTTTCGAGGCCCAAACCATAGAGCGATAGGGGAGGGTGGTGGGGGGGGCGAGCAGCGGGGATACCATCCACTGTGACCGACCGTGAACCACTCCTTAATGCCGCGATCGAAGAAGAGAGGAATCGATCGACTCTTCTGGGGATTGTGCGCGTGGCGTTCGTGGTGCTGTTCTCCACGGTGCTGCTTCTCAACATCATCAGCATCAACCCGAATACCGCGCCTGCGGCGGGCAAGGGCCGGGTGCTGGCGTGGCCCGTCGTTCTGGCGGTGGGGCTGGGGCTTGCGGCGGTCGTGGTCGCGGTGGATTTGTTCACCAGCCGCAAGAAGATCTCGACGTTGTTCGCGGTGTTCATCGGGCTATTGGCGGCGGTGATCGGGTCGATCGCGATCGGCGCAATCATCGACCTTCTCGCGGAGAGCTATCAGATCGACGACCCGAGCCTGATGCCGCTCATCAAGGTGCTGCTCGGGATCGGGATGGCGTACCTCTCGGTCTCGACGGTGCTGCAGACCAAGGACGATTTCCGGCTTGTGATCCCGTACGTCGAGTTTGTGAGGCAGGTGAGGGGAACTCGCCCCATGCTGCTCGACACGTCGGCGCTCATCGACGGGCGGATCCTTGAGCTTTCGAACACGGGACTGATCTCCGCGCCTTTGGTGGTGCCGCGGTTCGTGGTCGAGGAACTTCAGACGCTGGCGGACAGCCAAGACAAACTCAAACGGGCACGTGGTCGTCGCGGTCTTTCCATGATCGAGAAGCTCCAGCAAACGGCGTCCGTCGATGTCCACATCGACGAAACGCACATCGCGCAGCTTCCCACGGACCAGCGGCTGTTAGAACTCGCACGGACGATGCCCGCGATCATCATCACGACCGATAGCGGGCTGGCTCGTGTGGGCGACATCCAGAAGATCGCCGTGCTGAATCTGCACGATGTGGCGTCTGCGATGAGGCCCACCTCTGTGGCGGGCGAGATGATGCGGGTCAAGGTCATCCGTCCCGGTGAACAGCCCGGTCAGGGCGTCGCGTATCTCGACGACGGCACCATGGTGGTCATCGAGGCCGGTGGAGAGTTTCAGGGGCAGGACATCGAGGTGCTCGTCACATCAACGCTGCAAACCGCCTCGGGGAGGCTTGTGTTTGCCAAGATGCCCGGGGCTCAGGGCCCCAGAGCGCAGGGCAAACAAAGCGAATCTGACGGCCAGTCCTTGGCCGGAGTCCAGCAGGCCGACGCGATTGAGCCTGGTCAACCCGAGGCACAGCCCCATGGGCAGGGGTCGGACGAGAGCGACGGCGAAGCGGATCAGGCGAGTGGCATTCCCCAGTCGACGTCCAAGCCCGGGCCGGCGGGACCAAATTCTGGCGCGGGTTCAGGTCCGGGGCCCGTGAAGCCGCCACGGAGCATCCGTAACGGCACGCCTCGGAATCCTCGGCGCTGAGGCCGAGGCGGTGAGTGTGATGCGGATGTTGGTCCGAGCGACACGAGCTATTGCCGCGGTGCAGCACACTCGGGGCACTGGGCCGCGTTGCCGAGCCCTTCCAGCGAATAGCCGCACTTCGAGCACAAGCCCAAAGCCCGTTGAGCGCGACGAGCAGCGTAGAGAAATGTGGCACTGACAGCTCCGGTGACGAGCACCCAGGGCCAGAGCACGAGGTGCATGCCTTTGGAGCGGACACCGAACCCATTGATCGAAGTGAATCCGATCAAGCGACCCAGCGTCGAAGATGCTGACGATGCACCAAGCACCCAGTGCAATGACGGGCTCTCAGGGCCGATCGGATCGACGCTCGTATTGAAACCCGTTGTCAGCCACTGCGGCGACTCGTAGATCGTGAATGACGCACAACCCCTCGAGATTCCGAGATGGGCCGGTCCGACCCGAAGCGAAGCGAACCAAACGGACGAGGCGGCGATCATCAGCACGCCAGCGACGAACGCAGCGGCGCCCGTGAGGCCGAACCATCGATACGTGGGGCCTCGGTTCATGGGACAGTGTATGGCCGGGGCGTTGTCAGAGCTTGCGCAGCGCGTCGACGAGCGCGTCGATGTCCGCGGTGGAATGGGCCGCCGAGATCTGGCACCGGAGCCTGGCGTGCCCCTCGGGGACCACGGGGAATCCGAAGCCGATGACGAAGACGCCGAGTTCGAGCAGCCGCTTGCTCATGGCGATAGCCTTGGCGGTTTCGCCGACGATGACGGGGCAGATGGCGGTGGGGGATTCGAGCACGTCGAAGCCCGCGGCTTTGATCTTCTGACGGGTGTAGGCGACGTTGTCCCGCAGCTTCTGGACGCGCTGGGGCTCGCGGAGCATGATCTCGATGGCCTTGCTCGCCGAGCACGCGACGGTGACCGGGAGTGCGTTAGAGAAAAGCGTCGGGCGACCGCGCTGGATGAGCAACTCGGTGACGCGTGTTGAGCCGGCAACGAACCCTCCCGCACCCCCGCCCAACGCTTTGCCGAGGGTACCGGTGAAGATATCGACCCGGGTGGTGCTTGCGGAGCCGCTCTCGGGAGCGGCTTTCTGCCCGGGCGACGTGCCGCTACTCTGGAGTGGTGCGCCACCAAGAGCATCGATCATGCCCCAATGCTCGTGGATGCCGCGGCCGGTCTTGCCCATGACGCCGTGCCCGTGACTGTCATCGACGACGAGGATTGCCCCGTAGGCGTCGCAGAGCGTGCGGATGGCCGGAAGGTCGGCGATCGAACCTTCCATGCTGAAGACGCCGTCGGTGACGACCCAGATCTGGCCCGAAACATCCGGGTTTGTCTTGGCTTCTTTGAGGCGTTGTTCGAGGCTGTTCTCGCCCGTGAGCCGGTTGTTTTTATAGAGCGACTTGTGCAGACCCTTCTTGATCACGGTGGCGAGCCGCACGCTGTCGATAATGCTGGCGTGGTTGAGTTCGTCGGAGATGATGATGTCGCCGGGTTCGCAGAGAGTGGGGAAGACGGCCTCATTGGCATTCCAGCACGAAACGAACGAATAGGATGATTCTGTGCCCATCATCCGGGCGATTTGGGCTTCGAGTTGGTCGTGCGGGGAGAACGTGCCGCAGATAAATCGAACGCTGGCGGTGCCCGCGCCCCATTCGCGGATGGCCTTGATGCCGGCCTCGACGACTTCTGGGTGGTTGGCGAGCCCGAGGTAGTTGTTCGAGCAGAAGCAGAGGCAGTCGCCGTAGCCCTTGACGCGGACGCGAGAGTCCATGGGGCTTTCGAGCGTCTGGAGGACCTTCCACACGCGTTGATCGCGGAGTTGCTGGAAGAGGGCGTCGGTACGAATCTCGAAAGTGCTGGGCATGTGTGATCTCGGGAGAGGCGTAGTCGGACGGTAGGCCGCCGTCCAAATCGAAAGACGCCGGACCAGAAGGCCCGTCGTCGAGGGGTTCGGAGGTGCGGGTCGCGTCATGCCTTTCGCCGGCGGATGAAGGCGAAGCCCAGCAGCGAGACGCCGCCGAGGATGCCCGCGCCCGCGGCATTTGAAATCCCGAACGAGCGACCGCTGAGATTTTCGAGTTCGACCGGGCGAGTTTCGAGAGACGCGATCTCTGAATCACGGTCCTTTAGTTCTGACTCGAGCTTGGAGTTCAGCCCCTGGATCGCGGCGAGGGTGACACCGTCCACGTTGCTTTGTCCGGCAGGACCAGTCGACCCAACAGCACCGGAAGGCCCTGCGGGTCCGATGGGTCCTCGCGGTCCCGACGGGCCGGGAGTCAGCGAATAGAGTGCGTACGGTGCGGCATTGAGCGCCCGTCATGGCGTAAGAGTGGACCAATTCCCCGAATCTGCGGGAACGGCGACTTCGATCTCTAACCACCGTGCGGTGCCGTCGAAGGCGCCACCACCACAATCAAGAATGACGGTGCATTGTCCTCTGCTCACCGTCGCGGCGTTCAAACCGAGCGTCGAACCGATCTGCAATCCGCCGGCGGCCGCGTCGTACAGCCTGTAGCGCATGTCAGCCGTCCCGTTGACGGGTAAGTTGTTCGCGTTGAGTCGGCCTTGGAACGTGAAAGCGGATCCCGCAGGATCGCTCGTCAACGCCGTCGCTGTAGTCGAGGCGACCATCGTTATCGGCGCCACTGCCCAGCCCGACATGGCCGACATCGCGAGCGTCAATCCTCGCCAAAGCCCGGTGGGACAGAATTACTGAGCGAGATTGCGATTCGATATGATCCATACTCCTTCGAGAAGTTCGGCGTTGAGCCCGTACGTGATCACGCGGGCCAGCACGATCCAGCATGCCCCGGGAGCCAACCGCGCCAATCCTCTGTTGGGTTCTGATCGAGCAAAGTCGCTTGAAGAGCGGAAGAGTGGAAGCGGTTACATCGAAAGAGCATCCGCGCATCATCCGATCCCGATCGGGCGTTGTGTCTCTTGGTTCCGTGTGTGACGACTGTGCGGGCTGTCGCGAGGGGGAGAGAGTCCGGGTTGAACCCGTGGTCGTAGAGCGAGAGGAATCCGTCCGATGAAACCAACAGCGAGTCGCAAAGGGCGGCTCGTCTTCAGCGGAACCCAAGAGACCAAACCGTGGATATCGCCTCGCTCATTGGCCTCTTCATCGGTACCGCCGCGCTGGGAATCGTGTTCGTCGAAGTCTCCCACGGCAACCTGATGATGTTTTTCTCGGGTGAAGGCGTGCTGATGGTTGGTTGCGGTTCGGTATCGGTCGTGTTCATGGCCATGCCGATGGACAAGCTCAAGCAGGTTCCCGGGTACATCCGGGCATTCTTGTTCTCGAAGGGCCTTCCGACGGCCGAGATTGTCAAGATCTTGGGTCAACTCGCAGAAAAAGCCAGAAAGGACGGGATTCTGGCGCTCGAGTCCGAGATTTCGAAGATTAAAGACCCGTTCCTTGCGGCGGCGCTGAAGATGGCCGTCGACGGCGTGGAACCGGGGAACATCGAATCCACCGCGCGCATGGAAATCATGGCGATGCAAGACCGGCACAAGGCCGGGAAGAAGTTCTTCGATCTCATCAAGCTTTACGGGCCTGGATACGGGCTGGTCGGCACCCTCGTCGGCCAGGTCGGTATGTTCGGCCAGCTCGCCTCGGCCGACATCGGAAAGCTGGGCCACGCGCTGGCCATCGCCGTCGTCGCGACCATGTACGGCGCGATCGTCGCCAATGCCATTGCCGGTCCCATCGGCGACAAACTCGGCCTCAAGTCCGGCGAAGAAATCCTCAATCGTGAGATGGTGCTCCAGGGCGTGCTTTCGATCCAGGCCGGCGACAACCCCCGCGTCACTCTCGACAAGGTCATGGCATTTGTTCCCTCCGTCGTCCGCACCAAGCTGCGGGCCGCCTAGGACCGTCGTCATCGTCCCCGACCGCCACACGGGTTGAATCATGGCAGAACACGACGAACACAGCGGGGGGGGGGCTCATGCCGAAGAAGGGCACGGCGGAGGCTCTCATGGTGGTGGAGGCCACGGCGGCGGGGGCCACGGAGGTGGCGGGGAGCACGAGGAAGCCGGCGCGCCAGAATGGCTCATCTCCTTCGCCGACAACGTCGCGCTCATGATGGGGTTCTTCGTCATTCTGCTCGCCATGAACATGGGCCCCAAGGCCACCAAAGCATCTCCGGGCGAACCGAGCCCCGACGCGACCGACAGCGCTTCAGAGAACGCGAAGCTCGACTGGGTGATCGGGCTGCGCAAAGCATTCAACGGTGCACCGTTCGACAAAAACTCGAAGAATCCCGATGAGCGGCGCGCCGCCCAGCGCGAGCAAGAGCGTGCCGATGCTGCCAAGAACGATGGGCCCGAGGGGTCCGGCAAAAAAGCGCAGACCGTTCGAGAGTCGGACTTTACCGGCCTTGGCGGGGTGGTGTACTTTGAAGACAACACCGACTTGCTCTCGACCTCGTCGAAAGAGGTCATCCAACAAGTCGCCCAAAGGCTGCGAGACCAGCGATGGGTCGTGGAAGTCCGAGGACACGTCAGCCCGTTCGAGTGCGGGAGAAGCCCGGAAAAGGCGATGGCTCTCTCCAACGCCCGCGCTATGATGGTGGCCCGAGAACTCTCCCGGCAGAGCGTTGCCTGGCCTCAACTCCGCGTCGTTTCTGTGGGCACCGGAGACCCTGCCAAGGGGCGTTCGGCCACCCAGGACCAGGATCGCACGAACCAACGGGTTGAGATCGTAGTGACCAAGCAGGCGTTGCCTCCGGACGCTTTCTCCGCCCCTGCGGGCGAGAAGAAGTAGCGCAACATCGTGGAAATCCCCGGTTGCCGTCGTGCACGCGGGCGTTACCCTTGGGCGTCGCCGCTTTGACGGCTGTCACCAGGAGTCCGCCATGCCATTCGTGCTTCCCGAAAACGCCGCCGCCGCCCGTTTGGGTCAGGCCTTTCGTTCTATGGGTCTTTCCGAAGAAGCGGTGCTCCGGGTCCTTGGCGTACAGGACGCCGCCCAGGCTCGATCGTTGCCTCCTCAGCAGCGGCTCTCTCGCACCGCGGGCGGAACCCCATTGGAGACGGTGGTCCGGCTGTTCATGCTGGGCGTGCCCGCTACAGCGGACCAGGTCAACGCCGCGGGCCTCGGGCTTTCGGCGGACGAATTTCAGGCATCGGGGATCCTCCGTCCAGAGGGGGGGCAGTTGCGGGCGACCATGCAGATTTTCCCCGACGGCGACACGCTCTTGTTCGCCGACATGCCACAGATGGTCGGGAATCGGCTGACCGCTCCGCACGACATTGTGCCCGGGCCCATCGATGCGACTCGCGCCCTTGCTGACGTCGTCATCCGTCGTTCGGGCGGCACCATGCTCGATCTCTACAGCGGGTGCGGGCTGCTCGCGTTGCGAGCGTCGGCACATTGTGCCTCGGTGGTCGCCGCCGACAGCAATCCTCGGGCTGTCGAGTTCACAAGGTTTAACGCCGCTCTCAACGGTGTCAAAAACATCACGGCGGTCGTGTCAGACAAGTTCGGCGCCTTTGCTGGCAAGTCCTTCGACGCGATTGTGGCGAACCCGCCTGTGGTGATCTCGCCGGAGCGCACGTTCGCTTATCGCGACAGCGGGCAATCGCTCGATTCGCTCGCCAGAACCGTGGCCCAGCAATCGGCGACGCACCTCGCCCCGGGCGGGACGTTCCAGATGCTTTGTCACTGGGCCCATCTCCAGCTCGGCAACCCCTGGCAGCGGTTGGCCGAGTGGTTCGTGGGGCTCGGCACGCAGGTTTGCATCCATCGCACGGGCGAGATAGCCCCTCCTCAATACGCCATGAACTGGATCCGGGCGACTTCCTACGAAACCACCCCTCAGGGGGCGGAGAAACGGGCCCGCGACTGGATGGCGTATTACCAACAAGAGGGGTTGATCGCGGTGAACACCGGATTCGTCACGCTGCTGAAGCCCTCGGCCCCGGGCGCTCCCGTCTCGGGCGCGATCCCATCGGATGGTCGGCCGCCCTGGCTCCACATCGAGGACATCCGCGAGCCGCTCATGGGCCCGGCAGGCGCACAGATCGACCGCGGATTCCGAAATCGCGAATTCCTCCGCACCGCGTCGGATGAGTCGTTGTATGGCACCGCCCTCGTACCGGCGCCCGAATTACGATTGGTCCACGAAGCCGCACACTCCAACGACGGCTGGCGAGCGATATCGTTCGCGATTCGTCTCGGGCAGGGCTTTACTCGCGGCGGCCCCGTGGACGCATGGGTGCCGGCCATGATCGGGGCAATGAACGGCAAGGCGACACTCGGGGACGCTGTTCGCAAAGTCTGTCAAGACGCGAACCGTCCCGAGGCCGACCTGAAGCCCGCCGCGTTGGAAGCTGCCAAGCGACTCATGGGATTCGGAGCCCTGGAAACAGTCTGAATCGATCAGCGGCTCTTGGCCACGATGGTCCCGGTCCCTTCGACAACCCCTGAAGGGGTCGCGACAAGACGGGCGTCGATGCACTCGATCGTCTTGGCCAGCTCAATCCATGCTCCGAGGCCGCCCACGGCAACGAGTTCTTTGAGGGCCTCTGCGTCGAGTCCCCGAGCGGCCGCGCTCGGCCTGATGACCACGCTCATCACCGTGTTCGATCCGAGCAGTGCACGGGCCGCATGACGGCGCAGTTCACGTTCGGCGAGGTCCCGGCTCGCGTCACCTGCCCGCATGTGAAACAGGAACCATCCTGGTCGGACGGCGTCGATCCCGGCATCTCCAGCGAAGCACGCCCACGTGTAAGTTGTTGGTGTGCGATCGCCCGCGCCGTCGAAGCCGACCATGCGGATCGCCAGCGGGTCGCGTGGAGTCTTCGCGTCAAATTCCCCGAGTTTCAAGACTCCGCCCGGTGCGCCCGCAGCTCGGCTCGCGGCTTCGAGCACCGCAGTGACGAGGCGATCAGCGTGTTCTGCCGCCCGAGTCGAATCGAGGACAGAGAGACCGACGGTCAGCGAGAAGATACCTTCCGTGGGGCGATCGATCTCGAGTACAAGTTCTTGACCGAATACGCCCGGGTCCGGCAGAGGCGATTTCATGAGCGCCATTGCCGCACGCACCGCGTTCGCGGTGTCCCCCATCGCGGGGCGCACCGGCGCCGGCAGTCGCCCTCGAAAGCCGAACAGCACCGTGTCCGCGAAGGACGCGAATTCCGGCTTTCCGGAGGCCAAGGCGACGGCCGATGCCTGATCCAGATCAAACAACGCCGGATCTGCGGCGCATCGCACTTCGATCATCTGCCCGCGACGCGCGGCCCCGGCCGCCATTCGCATGGGCTCTCCTCGGGCGTCCTTTCCAGACCAGGAGAATCCTGCGGAACCGAGTACGGAGTCTCTCGCCACGCTGCGCACGATCGCGTCGAGTCCGGCGAGCGCATCGGTGACGCGCTCGGGCTCCGGGGCGCTCTTGGAGTCGTTTAACGAGATCCGGGCGGGCCCCTTGCCGTCGGAAGCCAACAGCTTGGTGAGAGAGAAACGGCCTCGGTCGATGAGCGATACCCGCTGCCCTTGTTCGAATCCACGGGGAGCGGTTTTCAGTGCCGACTCCAGGCTCGCGACTGCGGGCTCGCTGATGTCCGAGACGGCCGTCCACGCCCCGGCGGGATCGATCACCAGACCAGCGCGGATCCCGAGCAGCGAATCGAAACACGTCGTGGGTTCGAGGTCCATCGAGCGGGCCAGCTCGTTCCACGCAGGAAGTCGCGAAGCGAACGGGTCGATCGTTGCCGCTGCTGCCCAGACCGCGTGCCATTCGGGAGCGGCGCGCCACCCCGCGCCATGGCCGATCAAGAACGCCAGCGAGATTCTCTCCGCCGAGACCGACGACAGTGGGATCGTGGACGCCGAATCCTTGGCCCGCGACTGCTCAGCGCTTGTTGCAACGGGCTGCGCGATCCCCCCGAGCACGGTCAATCCCGCGAGCAAGAAGAGCACCAATATGCACCGTGCGGCCGTGGTCATGTGCCGTTCGAAACCTCAGAAGCCATTCTTGAACTCCCGGGCCGCCTGGTCACCGATGCCGGCGTCCGGAGATCCCGTCGCTGGCGTATCCGGCGTCCGCGTCCACCGGCACGAGGCGCCAGCCCGGGGCCGAAGACAAGTCGATGGCCCAGACCGTTGGCCCGCTCCAAGCGTCCGAACGCCTGGGCGACCGGAGAGCCCGTTGATCCGCCACGACGAGCGCGTCACTCCACGCACGGCTTTCGGGATTGGCCCAGAGCTTCTCGGGAGAGACGCACGCGGCCATCACCCCCGGGAGTCCCGCGGCGTTGCCGGGAGTTTCCGCGAGGTTCGCAAAGGAGCCTGCAAGCCCTGAGCCGCTGGTGCGGACTTCGAATGTCCCGTTGCCGTTGACGCCTCGGCCGAGTTGGGCGAGCATTCCTCGAACCAGAGGAATCGGAGAGCCCGTCGTGAGATGCCGGGATGGCTTGGGCGTCGAGCTCGCAAGCGAAGGGGATGAACCGTCCGGCCAAGATCGCGTAGTAGATACACCGCCGCCCAAGGAGGACTGGTCCGGAGCTCCCACCGATGGGACGAACCCGGCGTAGGCCACACGCGGGCCTGCTGCTTCGATCTTTGTTGGTTCGGCGCTCCCGCGAACGACGGCATCGAGAGGTGTCGTGCCACGGGAGAAAAGGTTGGGCGTGCTGCGAACAACAAGCACCGAGGCCGACAAAGCTAACAATACAGAGGCCGCGGTTGCCATCCGACCCATTGTGACGAACCGGTGTGGAGCGACAGTGGCGAACTTCCCGGATCGGCCGAGACGATCCATGATCGAATCAGTAAGGTCGGGTCCCAGCGGATGACGCCCCAACTCGGCGTCAAGCTCTTCCATCGCCGAGAGGTCAGCCCGGAATTTCCGGCTTCCGACCAATGCGGCGCGGAATCGGGGCGATCGCCTGGAGAGTTCGCCGTCGAGGTACGCGTTCATCACATCGGGAGAGCCGAGTTCTTTAAAGCCAAATCGCGTGTAGTCGGCGGCTTCATGGGACGAAGAGTGAGAGGAGGACTTGCCAGCAAGCTCCGAGCGCCATTCGGGCGCGTCGTCTCTTGACCAAGGATCTTGGCCCTGAGGAGTGAACCCATCATGACGCTGATCACGCGCCAATCCAGACCTCCTGAGGTGTGGTATTGCGTTCGACGTTCATGCTGCTGAGAAGGTCGCGGAGACGGATCCGGCCGCGATGGAGGTGGCTCTTGACAGTCCCCTCGGGCATTTGCAGGTGTTCTGCGATGAGCCAGATCGGCCAATCTTGCTGGTGGAACAGGATGACGACTTCGCGCTGGTCAAGCGACAGCGACATCAACGCGACCTGAAGTGCGTCGCGGCTGACGATCGTATGTTCCGCCGCTGAAACAGCCTTCTCGGGGCGACGGTCGTCAGCGGCCCAGGAACCCATCGAGTCCGACCCGTTCATGGGCTTACGCTTTTCGATGATGTTCAGGAACAGCCGACGGGCAATTGTAAAGAGCCACGTCGAGAACCTGAACCGAGGATCGAAGCGGTCCAGATTCATCAGCACACGAACAAAGGCCTCTTGGGTGACGTCCTCGGCCAGGTCGTTCCGCCCTGTGAGCCGGACTAGATAGGCGTAGAGCGACCGCTGATGGGCGCGAATCAAGCCCTCAGCGGCCGCCTTATCCCCTGCGGCCGCCTTCCGAATTAGACGTTGTTCTTCGGCTTTAGTCATCGGCAAACCTTGTCCCACCAACCGCTTCCAACCACAGTCTACCAGACAGGTTGGATTCCAGTTCCATGGAACTCACAGATGACTCGTCCGGCCACCACCAAAAAAGGTGCAGGCTCGCCTGAAATGCGAGCCGGCACCGAGACAATTGGTATTTGTTTGGTATTAAGCGGCTCGGCGTTCGCGTGCTTTGACAGGTTTTTGTTCGAAGTTCAGGCCGGCAGCCTTGCTTGCTCGTTCGCCGCCGAGCATGGCGACCGCTAATTCAAGCGGGTCGGGAACGTACATGTCGATGCCCATTTCTTCTGCGAGTCCTCGGGCGCGGTTGAAGACGCCGCCACCAACAACGATCTTGGTGTTGGGCGACCCGTTGATCTCGCGGAGCGTGTCGACGAGGTTGCGGATGCTGGGGAGATCGCTCGATGACGAGGAGAACAGAACGAGGGCGTCGGGTCTGATGTCGTGGACGTGAGCGATGATCTCGTCGTTGGAGATGCCTCCGCCCGCGAAGCGGACGGCGAAGCCGGCGGATTCGAGCATATCGACGGCCATTTGTGCGCCCATCTCCTCGCCGTGAGTGGTTCCGCTGAAGACGACGGCGGTCTTTCCGGTGGCCGGACGCCGTTCGAGCTTGGAACCGAGGGAGTCGATGAACTGGCGTAGGGTTCGAGTTGCAAGCTGGTAGTTCAGGCGAGCGAGCTGGTCGGTCTTGAAGAGCTTCTCGATGTGTTCGTGGATGGGCCAGAGGATGTCGGTGAGGACGCTCTGAATGGATCCGAGATCGACGTGTGCTTGGTCCACGAGCTGTCGTGCTTCCGCGCGGTTCCCGTGAATGAGTGCTTCGAAGAGACGTTCCGAGAGAAAGTCCTGGTTCATATTTTTCGCGCCATGTCCGTATGGTGCGACCGTTCGGGTTGACCTCAACCAGAGCGGACCAGATGGGGTGAGTTGCTCGGATCCTCCGTGCGGGTGCGTGACGTACGCCCCGCCCGTGTATCGGCGGCTGTGCGCACGAACGCTGAATTTGCATGTGTGTGCGCGGAAACGGCGTCGAGAAGCGCAACTCGGACCCGGGAAGCACCCTATAAGCGAGGAACGGCACGGCTATCGGAGTCTGCGGGGGGTTTCTCGCCCCGGTAACAGACACAGATGCCCATGGTGAGCCCGTTGCCGGACGTGCGTGAGAGTCCGGAATCTCTCATGAGGTCCAAGAGTTGCTCTCGGCTGAGGAAAGTACCGACCGAACGAGGGAGATATCGGTACGCGCCGGATCGGTCGCCGCTGATGAGCGTCGCGGTTCGCGGCATGATCGAGCCGCAATAGAAGTCGTAGAACCATCGAGCGAGAAAGAAGCGAGGGCGCTCGAACTCGAGAATGACGAGTCTGCCGCCGGGTTTGAGGACCCGGACGAATTCACGGATGGCCTTGGCGGGATCGGTGACGTTACGGAGGCCAAAGGCGATGGAGACGACGTCGAAACTCTGGTCCGGGAATGCCAGGGCGGTGGCGTCGGCGTCGGTGTACGTGACTTTGGCACGTCGAGCTTCGCTCAGGGAGGCCAGTCGAGCGCGCGCGACGTCGAGCATGGCGGGGGTGAAGTCGCCGCCGACGACGTGGCTTGCCGGGGTATTGGCGAAGAGTTCGGTGAGGTCGCCGGTTCCGCAGGCGACGTCGAGGACGCGCTCGCCGGGCTTGACATTGGCGGCGCGGATGGCGGCACGCCTCCAGGCCTGGTCGCGCCAGAGGGAGTGCACGCGGTTATTGAGGTCGTAGGACGGCGCGATGGCGGAGAACATGCCGCGAACTTTGGCGGCCTTGTCGGCGTTGGCGTGGGGATTGTGCGCGAGTTCGGCGTCGGACCAGCCGGTCGCCGCGGGCGGGTTGGCGGTCATTACCCAGCATAGGTTCACCGGGCGGAGGTCGGTATTACCTGGGGTTCAGCGGGGTAGCGCGGCCGAAGGGTGAGGATGGTCGGGCGGCGACCGGGGCCTCGGCGCGGCCGATCTGCTGCTGCAAGGCGGCTGCGGTGGGGGTCACGGGCGCGACGTGTCCGAGGCGTTGCTCTCGGACCTGGTCGATCGACCGATCCAATTTGCCCAGGATGTTCTTAACCAGATTGAATGACTTATCGGCTGGACCCATAGTGACCTCCTTGTCTGGCGATGTATCGACCGGTAAGGGGTCCGACTTTTTCCTGGGGTTCTCGCGGTGTATATGGATCGTGCGTCGGGGTAGGGCTGTGTGCTTTGGTGGGTCTGCGCGTGCGCGGCTTTGGCGCGGTACGCTTTGGGGCCCCGGGAAGCGGTGAACGACCGAGGGGGAGATCTATGGCAAACGTGACACTGACGAATGTGCGGAAGGTTTACCCGAGCGGCTTCGAGGCGGTCAAGGGCTTTTCGCTGTCAATTCCTGACGGGGAGTTTGTGGTTCTGGTAGGCCCCAGCGGTTGCGGGAAGAGCACGACGCTGAGGATGGTGGCCGGGCTGGAAGAGGTGTCGGGGGGGACAATTGATATCGGGGGCAGGGTGGTGAACGACGTTCACCCGAAAGACCGGGATATCGCCATGGTGTTCCAGAACTACGCGTTGTACCCGCACATGACGGTGTACAACAACATGGCCTTTGCGCTGAAATTGCGCGGTACTCCCAGGGCGGAGATCGACCGACGGGTGCGGGCGGCGGCGCAGACGCTGGGCATCGAGGCGTTGCTGGAGCGCAAACCCAAGGCGCTGTCGGGCGGGCAGAGGCAGCGTGTGGCTGTGGGGCGAGCGATCGTGCGCGAGCCCAAGGCATTTCTCTTTGACGAGCCTTTGAGCAATCTCGATGCCAAGCTGAGGGTCACGACGCGGGCAGAGCTCAAGGCGCTGCACCTTCGGCTCCGGACGACCACGATCTACGTGACGCACGATCAGGAAGAGGCGATGACGCTTGGGGATCGCATCGTGGTGATGAGCAACGGGCTGATCCAGCAGTCGGGCCCGCCACTCGAGGTGTACCACAAGCCGGCGAATCGGTTCGTGGCGGCGTTTGTGGGGATGCCCCCGATGAACTTCCTCGACGGAATCCTGGATCACTCCTCGTCGGGAGGGCTGGACTTCGTGGAGGGTTCGAGCGATCCGACCGGGAAAGCGTACCGGCTCGCGCTGACGGCCGACATGTCGGGCAGGCTGAGAGGCTTGACGGGCAAACCGGTGGTGCTGGGCATCAGGCCGCAGTTGTTCAGCGAGGGCGCGGGGCCGGCGTCGATGTCGATGCCCGTGCGAGTGACCGAGCCACTTGGGGACACTGTGGACGTGTTCTGCTCGACGCCCAAGCACCCGCACATCGTGGCGCGGGTGAGCTCCCGGACTGGGGCACGCGCGGGGGGGGCGGTCGAGCTGAACGTTGATATGAGCGGGGTCCACGTATTTGAGCCCGGAGAATTCGGAAGGAATCTGAGCGTGTGGTGACGGGAGAATTCCCATGAATGTGGCGCGATGGTGTGTCCTGGGCGCGTTGGTATGCGGAGCGTCGATCGAGTGGTGCGCGGCGCAGGCACCGACGGAGCCCGATCCCGCGGCGACCCCGGGGAAGCAACCCGAGACGTCCAAAGCAACGGGTCTGTGGATACGGCTCGATGGTCTCGATACAGCCGGGGTGACTTCGGCGGCTTTGGTGGCGCTGAGATCGGCGGACGATAAGGCGGGAAAGATCCCGGTTTTGATCGAGATTGGGAGCATGCCTGCGTGGCGAGCGGATGTTCTTCGCGATGTTCTGCTGGGGATGAAGGAAGCTAAGAGCCCGGTTCACCTGCACGTGACCGATACCGGCTCGGGCGGTAAGAAGGGGGTAAACCGGGCAGTGGTGCTCATGAGTCTGTGGGCGACGACGTGGAGCTGTTCGCCCGCGGTGCTCGGGGATGGAGATCTTGCTCGGCTCGATGACGAAGGGCGGGCGCGGGAGTATGCGTCCGAGAAAGTGGATTGGTCGTTGGTGGAGGGAGATCTTCGGGAACTTGTGGAGAGGGTGTGGGGAGTCAAGGGAGGTGCTGCGGGGCGGTGGGATTTGCTTGTGTTTTCCAAACAGAGATGGTGGGGGTTGGAACCCAAAAAAGCGAAAGAGGCGTGGGAGCTGAGATCGGGAGAGAAGCCTGAGGTGGACACGGCGCGGGTTCATGATCTCGGGGAGGCTGGGGCGGCGGTGCCGTTGTCGGCGGTTTTACCCGAAGCGGCATTGCCGATCAAGGCGGCAACGGTGACGGCGGCGGCGAAGGTCATGGGGTTCCGAGTGGGCAAGGATGCTGATGTGCGCGGCCCGCAAAGTCTCAACGCGCAGTTTGTGCAGGTCGGTTCGAGGCTCGAGAGTGTGCGAACCGCGCTCGATGGCGCTGAGCGTCGGCTGAAGTCAGTCGAGGAAGGCGAACGCCGGAGCACACGGACGGAAGTCGATCGCGTCAAGAAAGACCTGACGGCCATCGAGAAGACGATTCGGGAAGTGGAGGAGCGTCTGGCGTTGACGCCGGAGCTGACGAGGATGGTGCCGCCGGGCAAGGCGGATGTCGCGTCGAAGCCGTCGTCCCAGCCCGCGAGGTGGCGATCGTCGGTGCAGTCGCTCAAGGACCGATGGACGAAAGCGACCGCAAAGGCGGCGGATCTGCAAAGATAGAGTTATCTCCGATCGGAGACGAGAAGCCCGATGACCACGTGGTTGATATTGGTGCCGGTGGGCCCGGTGATGATGGCGTGAGACGTCGGAGTGGCGTGCGAAAAGAAGGAGCCCGAGTCGTGAGCGGCGAGAGCAGCGGCGGGATCGTGTCCGGCCTCTCGAGAAAGCTGGGCGGTTTCGCCGCTGACGCACGCGCCGGCGTGTGGGGATCCTGACGGAGGGGGCGGCCCGTCGACACCGTCGGTGGAAACGCAGGCGAGGAGCGCGCCTTGCGTGTCGTCGAGTTCGAGAGCGGCGGCCAAAGCGAGTTCTTGGCTGGGCCCTCCCCACCCGGTTGCGGAACCGACGTTGACGACGGGTTCTCCACCGGCGACGAAGCAGGTGCGTTGCTGGGAGAGGGCGAGTCGTCGGAGGGTGGCGCCGAGTCGGCGGCCCTCGACGGAGGCCCCGCCCGAAATGAACCGGTGATCTCGGGCGACGAAATAGCCCAGACGTCGGGCGGCATCAGAGACAGCGTCCTTGGCGGTGAGGTTGTTGGCGATGACGAAATGATGAACGCGTGCGAGCGACGGGTCGCCTGGCTTGGGAGTCTCTGGGTGTTCGCCGGCGAGGCCTTGTCTGAGATGGCGAGTGATCCCCGGGGCGACGTCGAGCAGTCGGTGCCGCTCGATGACCGCGAGCGCATCGGCGAAGGTGCTTGGGTCCGGGGCGGTGGGCCCGGAGGAGATGACGTCGAGCCGATCGTCCTGGACGTCGCTGAGGACCAGACTGACGATTCGGTGGGCATGGCATGACGCGGCGAGACGTCCGCCCTTGAGGAGTTCGCAGTGCTTGCGCACGGTGTTGAGCTGCTCGATCGTGGTTCCGGCGTTCTGGAGGGCGGCGGTGATCGTGCGGATGTCGTCGAGTGTGATTCCCGCGACGGGCAACGTGAGGTGTGCGGACCCCCCGCCCGATACGAGCACAAGAAGAGTCGCGTTTGCGGGGACTGATGAGACAAAGCCGAGTGAGGCGCGAGCGGCGTCGACGTTTCGAGTGGTTGGAAGCGGGTGGTCGGCGTCGAGCACGCGGATGTTGGGTTTGTGCAGCCGATGGGCAGCATCTGGCACGGCGACTACGAGGCCATCGACAAGGCCCTCTTCAAGGAGTTCGGCGGCGGTAATAGCCATCTCGACCGATGCTTTGCCTACAGCGAGCATGTAAACCGGGTCTCGCGAGAAGAAAGGGGCAACTCGGTGCCAGGATTTCGAGAGCGCTTCCCCCGGGTTTCCGGCGCGGATTGCGGCCTGGATCAGGAGGTCGAGGTGAGACCGGGCCTGGCGGGTGGGCATGCGCGGAGTGTACGTCAGGAATCGATGGCGATGTCGAGTTCGATCGTTGCAGGCGATAGGCATTCGGTGTCGCTGCAGGCCTGGAACGTCGCGAAGAGCAGCGGCTTGCCGGTGCGGGGCTTGCCGTCGGCTTCGATCGCGACGCGGATCTCGACGGATCCTTCGTAGGCCAGGACGGGCGCCCCCCCGGGCACGGAGATGGGCTTACCCGTGGGATAATCGGCGTAGGCGACGACTCCGATGCCGTTATGGATCCCGATGCGAAAGGGGCGAAGGGTGTTGTCCCACGCGGGCCCGGGGTCGGCGGCGATGACGTGGAAGCCGTCTTTGATGCGGATGAGGAGTTGAAGCTCGGCGGGTTCGTCGGGGGTGACGAGGACGCGCTCGACGCCGGCGTAGATCTCTACGGCGTCTTCACCGCGGGCTCGTTTGGGCGGAACTGGTGCGGGTGCTGCGGCGTCGAGATTCAGGGCGGTGCGGAGTGGCTCGCAGGTTAGGGCACGGAGAAGGCCGCGGATGCTGTTGGCGGCACCTACGGAAGACGCCTCAACGGCGCCGGAGATGGACGAAAGAAGTGTGCCCGCTCTCGAAGCGAAGCGGGTCTGCCCCGTGAGTTCGTGGGCGTCGAGAAAGGCGTGCAAGAGGACCCCGACGCCGCTGGGCATCGCTCCGTCGTGGGTCGATAGACCTCGAACAAAGAGGTCGCTCTGGCGGTCTCGCGTGTCGTACCAGCGGTCTTTGGAGAAAAAGAGATCGGCGGCCTGGTCAAGGAGAGTGATGGCCTTGGGAAGAAAGGCGGTGTGGGGACCACCGAGCCGGGCGAGGGCGAGGAGCCCGAGCGAGAGGCAGGCGTAGTCTTCGAGGAATCCGCAGCCTGAGAGGACGCCCGCGCGGGATGATCGAGCGAGGTCACCGGCTTGGGAAATGGAATGGTTGAGCAGGGCGCGAGCGGCTTGTGCGGCGGCGTCCGCGAAGTGGGGCCTCGAAAAAGCCTGTGAGGCCTGTGCGAGCGCATGGATCATCAGCCCATTCCACGAGGTGAGGGCTTTGTCGTCTCGAATGGGCTGTTTGCGGCGGCTTCTGTATTCGAGGAGCCGAGCGTTGGCCTCATCGATGCGAGCCCACAAAGTCTGAGGCATGGTGGAGAGCTCGAGGGCGAGTCGCTCGGGGCGGTCGTCGAGCCGGAGCACGCTGGAAGCGGGACCGCCCGGGACGTGCGGGTCTTGGAAGTTGGGGCCGCGGAGGAGTCCGTAGAGGGCGGCGATGGTGTCGTCGCCGGGCCCGAGCGCATCGCGGAATTGATCGAGGGTCCAGAGGTAGTTGAGACCCTCTCGGCCGTCGACTTCGGCGTCGAGTGCGGAGGCGAACGCTCCGTTGTCAAGCGTGAGTTCGCGGAGCACGAACTCGACGGTGCGGACAGCGATGCGTTCGTACAACGGGTCATCGAAGCACCGGGAGGCTTTGGAGTAGACGGCGACCAAGAGGGCTTGGTCGTAGAGCATTTTCTCGAAGTGAGGGACAGTCCAGTGAGCATCGACGGAGTAACGGTGGAAACCGCCGCCGACCTGATCAAAGAGACCTCCCAGGGCCATGCGGTCGAGCGTGTGCTTGAGAGCGAGTTCGATGGCGTCGGACGTTTCGTCGGATGCGGCGAGCGGACGTGCATCGAGAAGAAGGTCAAGGAAGACGGGCTGGGGAAACTTGGGTGCCGCGCCGAACCCGCCGTGCTGACGGTCGTGCATTCTAAGGAGGAGACCCAGGGCGTTCGTAAGGTGCGAGACGCCGAGTTGGGCTGGTTCGGGGAGGGAGACGAAATGATCGGCGACGCCGGCGGCGAGTTCAGTGGCTTGCTCGAGGACTTGAGAGCGGCGTGTGTTCCAGGCGTCGGCAACGCCTCGGGCGATCTGTGGGAGGCTTGGCATCTGGCCTCGTGGTTCCGGCGGGAGGTACGTGCCGCACCAGAAAGGGCGAAGGTGATCGGGTTCAAGGAAGACGGTCATAGGCCAACCCCCGTGCCCGCGGATGGCAAGGGTGGCTTGCATGTAGAGATCATCGAGATCGGGTCGCTCTTCACGGTCGACCTTGACGCACACGAAGCGCGAGTTCAGTTCGGCGGCGATCTGGGGGTTCTCGAAGCTCTCGCGCTCCATGACGTGACACCAATAACAGGTGGAGTAGCCGATGGAGAGAAAGATGGGGACGTCGCGTCGGCGGGCTTCTTCGAAGGCCTCGTCACCCCAAGGGTGCCAATCGACAGGATTCCGGGCGTGTTGCAGGAGATACGGGCTCGAAGAGGACGCGAGCCGGTTGGGGGGCCGTTGATCGTTGGGAATGTTCACGCGCGAGTGTAGACCCGGGGCGACTCAGCACCCGCGTTCGAAGGCGGCGACGAATTCGTCGTAGTCGAAGGCGTCGGGGAAGCCGTCGCCGTTGAAATCGGCGGTGCGTCCCGGCGGGCATGGGTCACCCTCGAAGCAACTCACGAAATCGTCGTAGTCGAACCCGTCAACGAAGCAATCGCCGTTGAAATCAGAGGGGCAGCGCGGGCCCGTGGTGACGGTGGCGGAGCCCGAGGTGAATTCGAGGTAGCCGACGGTGGCCGCGGGGGTGACGACAACGTTGGTCAGCGTGAAATACGCGAAATGGGCGGCGTCGATCCCGACGGTGAGCTGGGCCGAGAACGTCACGGTCGTACCGAGGATGACCTGCTGCCCGGAGAGGAGCTGGGAGAGGAGGACCTCGGGGTGCTGCCCGCTGTTCTGGCTCTGGACCGAGCCCGTGAGCGTCGAACTGGATCCGGGCGAGAGTGTCTCGAGCACTTGCGCGAGAGGTGTGGGGTTGGGGAAGAGGATGGAGAGGAGCGAGAATGTACCCCGGCCACGGACCATGCCATCGATGACATAGTTGTACGAGCAGGCGGTGTCGATGCTGTCGGGGTTGCTGGACCGGGACTGTGGAGACGCGTTGCGGAGCTGAACACCGGTCAGATTGACCACGGCGAGCCCATCGGCGAACGCGGATCCGGCAGTGACGGCGAGCCCAGCAAGACAGCGAGTTCCTAGACGCATGCGAGTACTCCTCGACGCCAAGCGTATCAGAAGCGCAGGTCCAAGAGAAGAAGGAACAAAGGTCCGGAAATCAGAACAATCCCGATGCGAAGAGAGCGGCGGTAGGGGGGCTGAGACGATCGGCAGGGCCCAAGATTTCCGGCGGGGCATTTCCCCGCGCCCAAGCCAACAGGACCGCGAGCGGCAACAGAAGGACGTCTTCGTATTCCCAGGATCCCGGGGCGAACTCGTTTGGGCTGAGGGGCTTTCCGGGGGGGGCGACTTCGGCTTGAAAGACGATGTCCAAGGAATGAGCTGCGGGGTCCATGACGATCGCGAGTGCACTTTGCCACTGCGGCGTGCAACCGAGAAGTTCTTCGCGGGCTTCCTGGCGGAGCGCGTCGGTGAGGACTTCAGTGGTCGCGATGCCCTGGGGAACGGGCACCGTGCCGCGAGGCGGAGTCTCCCAACATCGTTGGTAGATTCTGGTGTTTCGTGACCGGCGACCAAGGAGAACCCGTGGACCTTGTGTCGTGGATTGAAGAATGACACCCGAAACGCCAAGCGTGGTGATCGGGGGGGATCCCGCGACGAGCAGCAAATAGGAAGATCGAGCGACGACAATAGTTCCGGAGCTGGCATCCCAGTGCGAGACTGCGTAGGTGGGGGCGTCGTGTAGTGTGGGGTTGAATAGACGCGCTTGAGCCCAGGCCCCGCGTTCGGACTTCGTCGGCAAACGATCCGAGGGGCCGAGGTCTGTGAGCTGCGGGGGGCCTGGGTTCGTCCAGGGGATGACTCGGATGGGTTCGATCATCCGCGCATGAGTTCGTCGAGACCGGGAAGCCCGGGGAGTCCCAGGGCCTTGGCTTCGGCCTCGACGCATTCTTTGAGAAGCGACTGTGCTTTGGAAAGACCGTCGTTGACGGCCTCAGTTATGAGATTGCCGGCGAGCTCGCGGGTCCTGTCGTCGGCGGCGATTCCGGCGGCGAGTGCCGGAGCGAGTTCGATGCTGATGACCTGCATTTTGCCGGAAACCACCGCTTTGACTGCGCCCTGTCCGCCCGTGCCCGTGACCCGGGCAAGCGACATCTTGTCCTTGACCCGATCCATGGCATCACGGAGTTGATCTTTCTTGCCGAGCAATCCGGCGATGGCGCCCATCGATTTGAGTTTGTCGAACATGACCGATGGTAGGAGAAACACGGGGGAACGGAGCGGAAAGGAATTATGGCTGGGGGGGACGACTTCTGGGAGCCTCGCGGAGGAACACGGCGCCAAGTTCGTTGATCGCGGTGCGAACGAGTGGGTGCTCTTGCATCGGCCGGCGAGCCGGGAGGGGGGGGTCCGGCACTGGCGTCGGCGTGCTGGGGATCGCGAATTCGACTCGGAGTGGGCGTTGAGCGATCCGCGAAAGAGCGGTTTCAAGCTCGGTCTGGCGGGACCGTGCGGCATGGACGACCTCGCGCGAGCCAGAGATGGTGACTACGCCTCCACTCTCATGCGTAAAGGAGAGCTGCTCGACCGCGGCGACGAGAATCTTCGAATTCAGGATTGGAAGGCACCGACCGAGCCATGACGCGGGAGGTGGCGGATCCGCGGACGCGGCATGCAATGCCTCTGGCTGGTGTGCCGCGTCGGGGAGGTCTCGGGATGAAGGGGGCGAGGTGGTCGGGGAGGTTGCCGGACGCGCGACGGGCGGCGGAGGAGCCGAGTCGGCGGCCGGCACTAGGCTTTTTTTGCTGGTACAGCGGCGATGCCCCGATGGGCAAGGATCGAAGTGACGTCGGCCAGACGTTCGGTCATCGCCAAACGGACGAGCAGAGCGTCAAAGACGGCACGCGGGCTCGGGCTCGTCTTCGCGGTGCGCTGGACATTTTCGCAGAGGGCGATCATGTGCACGAGGCCGGCGGCGTCAAACTGCGAGGCTCGCGCGATTTCGGCCTCGCGAGCGGCATCTGAAAGCGCGACGAGGTGCGTCTTGGGGCCGCACGCCGCGAGAACCATCAGATCGCGGAGTCGGTCAACAAGGGTTTCGATGGACTGATCGATCGAAACGCGTGTGAGGAGCGAGTCGCCGCATTCGAGGGCCTTAGCGGGGGATCCGTTGGCCAGAGCGTCGATCAGCCCGCCCACGAGCGATGCTGGTGCGAGGCCCAGAAGCTCTTCGAGAAGCGAAACGCTGAGTTTCTTATCACCGGCGGCCATGATCCGCTCGAGGACGGACAGGCTGTCCCTCATGGAACCGTTGCCGAGCCGAGCGATCTGGAAGAGCAGTTCGGGCTCGGCGGTGGCACCCTCATCCTTGACAACTCGTGCGAGGTGCTCAGCGATCGTGGCGGCGGGGATGTTGCGGAAATCAAACCTCTGGCAACGACTCTGGATCGTGGGAGGGACTTTCTGAGGATCCGTGGTGCAAAGAATGAACTTGACGTGCTCGGGAGGTTCTTCCATCGTCTTGAGCAGGGCGTTGAACGCCGCCGTCGAGAGCATGTGAACTTCGTCGATGATGAAGACTTTGTACTTGCCACGGAGAGGGCGATAGGCGGAGGAGGCGATGAGTTCGCGGGCGTCGTCGACGGAGTTGTTGCTGGCACCGTCGATCTCGATGACATCGGTGTCTTTGCCGGCCATGATCATGGAATCGACTTCGCGGCTTGCCGCCCCGCCGCCGCTCCCGGCCAGGGCCTTGGCGAAGATGCGCGCCATGGAGGTCTTGCCGACGCCCCGAGTTCCGGTAAACAGGTAGGCGTGGGCGACGCGGCCCGAGTCGATGGCGTTGCGGAGCGTCTTGGCGATGGCTTCCTGCCCGACGACTTCGTCGAATTCCTGTGAACGGTATCGGCGGGCGAGAACGGTGTAGGTCATGCGTAAGCGTAGGGACCGCGGGTCGATCCGCTCCTGCCCGTCGGCGGGCATGGTCCACAGGCCGGCCATCTACTATGGGCCATGACCGCACCCAAGCCGACGAATCTGTTCACCCGAAAGCCGGCCCGGCCACTGGTCGCACCGTCGATCCTCTCTGCGGACTTCGGTGACATGGTGGGCGATTGCCGGCATCTGTTGGCGGACTCGCCGGTGGGAGCAGGGGGAGACCTGCTGCACGTCGACGTGATGGATGGACACTTTGTGCCCAACCTCACGATGGGGCCGGACATGGTGAGAGGTGTGAAGCGGCACCTGCCGCGCGCGTTCTGCGATGTCCACCTCATGGTCACCGACCCCGAAATGTTCTTGGAGCCTTTCGCTCAGGCCGGTGCGGATCACTGCACGTTTCATATCGAGCGAGCGCAGGGGCCGTCGGCGACGCGGCTGGCAGATCGGTGCCGGGCACTGGGAATGACGGCGGGGATCTGTCTGAATCCGCCTACTCCGGTCGACGAGGTGCTGCGTGTGGTGGAGGCGTTTGATCTGGTGCTGATTATGTCCGTGAACCCGGGGTTCAGTGGGCAGAAGTTCATCCCGGAAGTCTTAGTCAAGGCAAAGCCGATCCGTGAGCGACTTCGTGAAGACCAGCGTCTCGAGATCGATGGTGGCGTAAACGCAGAGAACGCCAAGCGGGTTCGAGACGCCGGATTCGATGTCATCGTGGCAGCCAGTGCGATCTTGGGCAAGCCCAAGCAGGAACGTGCGAATGCGGTGTCGGAACTTCGGGGGAGTTGATGAGCCGAAGCGAACATCCGAGGAGGCTAAATCCGAGGAGGTCCAATCCGGTTCGGCATCGATTTGGTAGAGGTTCTGTGCGTTGGCGTTCAACCGAACAAGGCCTACAATGGCGGCACCACGGGGTGTAGCGCAGCTTGGTAGCGCGTTTCGTTCGGGACGAAAAGGTCGCTGGTTCAAATCCAGTCACCCCGATTTTTCGAGAGATCAAGCCCTTCGACCTGCAAGTCGAGGGGCTCTCTGTTTGTGGGAACAGGACTTGCGCAGCTGAGCGGGCAGTTCAATCGCAGTGCGCAGAAAGGCCGTTTTCAGGTTGTAGGGGGCATGGGGTTCGCTGGATTTGAAATGCTGAGCGATACCGACGCCCACCAGTAGCCGTGGCTATGACATCGACGAACGCTTTCAAGACGGTCCCAAAGCCGACTTCTTGATTCCCAGTTTCTCCATCCGCGATCGCAACGTGTTGGGGTGCATTCCGAGAATGACCGCCGCGCCGAGATCGCCGGATATCTGCCATGAGGTCTGCTTCAGGACGTTAAGGATGTGCGACCGCTCGACCTCTTCGAGAGTGCGGCGATCGGCAACCGTCGAGGCGGCCCCAGCTGGTTCGGGCGAGGTGCTTGCCTGAACAGCGATCGCACCGTCGATGCGGAGCGTGCCGTGGGTTGACAGGATCACGGCCCGCTCGATCACGTTCTCGAGCTCGCGGATATTGCCGGGCCACGCGTACTCCCGCAGCGCCGACTGCACATGGTCGGGGACACTGTCGACGGCCTTGCCCTGCTGCTTGGCAAACTTGCGGACGAAGTGCGTGACCAGTTGCGGGATGTCTTCTCGCCGATCTCGCAGCGCCGGCACGCTCACAGGGAATACGTTGAGGCGGTAGAACAGGTCCTCTCGGAACGTGCCGGCTTGGATCATCTTTCGTAAGTCGCGGTGCGTCGCCGCGACGATGCGGATGTCTGTGCGGATGGTCTCCGAACCACCGAGCCGCTCGTACTCGCCCTCCTGGATCACTCGGAGGAGCTTGGCTTGCAGTTCGATGGGGAGTTCGCCGATCTCGTCGAGGAAGATGGTGCCGCCGTTGGCCAGCTCAAAGCGCCCTGCGCGCCGGGAGGTCGCGCCGGTGAACGCGCCCTTTTCGTGTCCAAAGAGTTCGCTCTCGATGAGCGATGAGGGGAGCGCGGCGCAGTTCACCTTGATGAGCGGCCGCTCCCTGCGCCAGCTCAGGTTGTGGATGGCGCGGGCGAAGAGCTCCTTGCCCACGCCGGACTCGCCGAGGATGAGCACCGTGGCGTCGGTGGCGGCGACTTGTTCGATCAGCCGTTTGGCCTTGGTCATCGCCGGGCCTTGCCCGATGATCTCCTCAAAGTTGTGGCTGACCTTGATTTCTTGACGAAGATACTGGTTTTCGGCCTGGAGCCGCTCCTTGAGCCGCTCCACTTCCGCCAGCGCGTCGCGCAGCGCCTCTTCACGCTTCTTTCGCTCGGTAATGTCGTTAAACGTAACGACAGCGCCGATGAGCTTACCGTGCTCATCGCGGACGGGCGTGCTGACGTATTCAACCGGGAAGCTCGTTCCGTCTTTGCGCCAGAAAACCTCGTTGTCCTCGCGGTGAACGAGCCCGTCGGTAATCGCCGCGTAGATGGGGCATTCGGATCTCGGATAATGCTCGCCGCCGGGTTTGCTGTGATGAATCAGGGCGTGCTGCGGTTTGCCAAGCATCTCCTGGGCTGTCCACCCCATCATCGCCACCGCGGCTGGATTACAAAACGTGGTGCGACCCTCGGCGTCAAGCCCGTAAATGCCTTCGCCTGCTGACGCGAGAATCAGTTCGTTGCTGCGTGTGAGCCGGGCGACCTCGGCTTCAGCCGCCCGTCTTTCGCTGATATCGCGGAACGTCACCACCGCGCCGAGGAGTTCGCCGCCATCACCGATGATCGGCGTGCTGCTGTACTCTACCGGGAACGACGTGCCGTCCTTACGCCAGAACACCTCGTTATCCACATGATGTACTTCGCCGTCGTGGAACGCCGCGTAAATCGGGCACTTGTGCGACGGAAACGCCGACCCGTCCGGATAGGTGTGATGGATCAGCGAGTGCGAGAACGTCCCCACAAAGTCTTCCGCCTTCCATCCGAGGATCGCCTCCCCTGCGGGGTTGAGGTACGTGGTGCGTCCCCCCTGATCAATGCAGTAGATGCCCTCGCCAGCACACCTGAGTGCGAGCTCGTTGAGTTCGTTTCTGGTGAGCGGCCTGGCGTTGGTCTGTGACCGTCTTTCGGGCAGGTCGCCCATCAGAGTTCCTTTCACCCAACTGCAAGCGGGCCGATCTCCCGCGACCGAGCGGAAGGACTGCGGTCACGAACCGTCGGAGATTGTACACGACATTTCGTGAATCACGAAATGTCGTATCCGATGGCCTGGATGGCGGGTGCGGCATAAAGCCTTTCCGGGCAGTTGTTTATGGCAGTTCTGTGGATTGGCACGGCCGTTGTTTATGTGCTTTCGTGTCGAAGACAAACCCCAACTCAGTCCAACGGAGAAGCCAGATGAATCGCACGTTCCTCACCGCAATGCTCATCACCGCCGCAGGCGCAGCCCTTGTCGCAGGGACCATGGGCCAGGCTCGGGCCCTTGAGACCAAGACCGAGGCGGGCGTCAGCGTCCCAGCAGCTCCGACGTTCAGTGTCCGATACCGCACCGTGAAGATCGACGGCCAGCAGATCTTCTACCGCGAGGCTGGCCCGAAGGACGCCCCGGTCATCCTGCTGCTGCACGGGTTCCCCACCTCGTCGCACATGTTTCGCAATCTGATCCCTGCGCTGTCCGACAAGTACCGCGTCATCGCGCCCGACTACCCCGGTTATGGCAACAGCTCGATGCCGAGCCCTACCGAGTTCGAGTACAGCTTCGACAACCTCGCGAAGCTCGTCGACAAGTTCACCGAGGCCGTGGGTGCAACGAAGTTCGCGCTGTATGTGCAGGACTACGGCGCCCCGATCGGGTTCCGCATCGCTAGCGCCCACCCTGAGCGGATCACCGGACTCATCATCCAGAACGGCAACGCGTACGAGGAGGGACTGCGAGATTTCTGGGTGCCCTTCAAGGCCTACTGGAAGGAGCAGTCCGCTCAGAACAAGGCCGCGCTGACCCCGTACTTCGAGCTGGCCGCCACCAAGTGGCAATGGACGCACGGCGTCAAGGACGCTGCGACGATCAGCCCCGATACCTGGACGCTTGATCAGGCCGGGATGGACCGCTCCGGGAACAAGGACATTCAGCTCGCTCTGTTCATGAGTTACGGCACGAATCCGCCGCTGTATCCCAAGTGGCAGGAGTACTTCCGCACGCACCAGCCGCCGACGCTGATCGTGTGGGGCAAGAACGACTTCATCTTCCCCGCCGAGGGTGCCGAGCCCTACAAGCGAGATCTGAAGAACATCGACTTCAACCTACTGGATACCGGGCACTTCGCCCTGGAAGAGCAGGGCGGCGTGATCGCAGAGAAGATCCGCACGTTCATGCAAGACAACGCCTCGAAGTGATCTGATTGCCGGCTCGTCTCAAATGAGCCCAAGCCCGCGACCGTCTCATCCCCTGATTCATCACGCACGCGCAGGCTGCCATCGACGGGTGTTCCGTGCGATGCAGGTGTCGCACAGTCCGAACGAAGGAGTTTCACATGTCACGTCTTCCGATCCAGAACGTTGAATCCGCCACTGGCAGCAACAAGGACATCTTCGCGGCCCTGCAGAAGGGGCTGGGCATGGTGCCCAACATGGCCAAGGTGATGGCCAACTCGCCCGCCGTTCTGCAGTCCTGGGTTCAGTTCAATGGCGCACTCGGCACGGCCAAGCTCTCCGCCCAGATCCGCGAGCAGATCGCCCTGCTGACCGCCGAGAGCAATGCCTGCACGTATTGCCTCTCCGCTCACTCGGCCCTGGGCAAGATGGTCGGGCTCAATCAAGCGCAGATCGACGGCGCTCGCCACCTTGAGTCTTCTGATCCCCGCACCCTTGCCGCCCTTACCTTCGCTCAGTCGGTGATCGATCGCCGCGGCGGAGTTGGCGAAAGCGACATCAAGGCGGTGCGTACCGCCGGGTTCAGCGACGCGGAGATCGCCGAGATCGTCGCCGCCGTCGCCCTGAACTTCTTCACCAACTTCTTCAACCGGGCGTTCGATGTCGATGTCGACTTCCCCCGCGTCGAGGCGCACAGCCACGCCGCGGCGCGTTGAGCACCCATGGAATGAGCCATTGAGTTCCCGAAGCTCGGCGACTTTCCCAACAACCTGGTCACGTCAGCGTGGTGGGCGCTCCGTCCGCCACGACACCACCCCAAACCCCATGAAAGGAACAACCATGAACACCGATACACGCTCCACACTCACAGAAATGCTCGGGATGCTCCGGCAAGGCAAGATGACCGAGGGCCAGCAGCAGTACTTCGCCGACGATGTCGTCACGCAGGAGGGCAACGACGCCCCGGTCGTCGGAAAGCAGGCCGCCATCGACCGACTCGCCAAGTTCCGGGAGACGCTCGGCATCGTCGGCTTCGTCAGCTACAACGTCGGAAACGTCGCGGTCGAGGGCGACGTGAGCTTCTACGACGCGGTGCTGACCGTAAAGCTCAAAGCCGGCAACACCATCAGCCTGGAGCAAGTCGTCCGCACCGAGTGGAAGGCCGGCAAGATCACCAAGGAGCGCTACTACCACGGCTAACCGTGGTGTGAATTGTCTGTCTCGTCTGAGGTAGCGGCAGCCTGCGGTATGCGGCTGCGTTTCCACCCCGCACACGTCCCTGGTCGCGAAAGCGACCAGCGACATTTGAACAACGACACTTACCTCGGGAGTACGCCGATGTCCGCATTCATCACTCCTCACCCCTCGCCCATAGTCCCCCCGTTTACTCGAGAGTCGGCGCTCCGAAAGGTGCGCGCCGCCGAGGACGCGTGGAACAGCCGCGACCCCGATCGCGTGTCGCTGGCGTACTCGCTCGAAAGCCAATGGCGCAACCGCGCTGAGTTTGTCCAGGGGCGGGAGCAGATCAAGGCGTTTCTTCGTGGCAAGTGGGAGCGAGAGCAAGACTACCGGCTCGTCAAGGAGCTGTGGGCTTTCACGGACAACCACATTGCCGTCCGGTTTCAGTACGAATGGCACAACGACGCTGGTCAGTGGTTCCGCAGTTACGGCAACGAACTCTGGGAGTTTGACGACGCGGGGCTCATGCGGCGTCGCGAGGCCAGCATCAACGACCTGCCGATTGCCGAGGTGGATAGGAAGTTCCGATGGAACGCGCCAGGTCCGCGCCCCGCGGCGCACGGCGGACTGGGAAGCGTGAAGTGAGGGACGGACACTGGCTGTCCGCCGCCCTAACCTGTCTTTTCGCTCAGCAAACGGCGTATGCCGGGCTCCCAGACCCTAGCACCTCCCAAGAAAAGTTCTATTGGTGTACTGTCACCGCGATTCGCGAGGTCCGCGAGCAACAGCTCGCGGACCTTTATGTTTCGCTAAGTCGGCCGTTCAACAAGGCGACCTCGCGGCTCGGAATCCCAAGACGTCACCCTTGATCTCGGAAGTTCCGGCGTTTCGATAGCTTGATCGGACCCGAGAGGTGTCATGGCCAAAGCCGCCGCCGCGGATGACTCGTTGCACGCCCGTCTTCTCGTCCGACTGCGGGCCGAGTGGGTTCTCAGACGGGCTGTGCGCGTAGTACCACGGGTCGTACCGGTCATTCACCCACTCCATGACATTTCCAAGCATGTCATGGAACCCGAGTGCGTTGGGTGCCTTGCTGCCGACACTGTGTGCAGGGAGTATTGGGTTCCGTCCAGCGCCGCCGAGTGCGGATTCGTTCAGCCACGCGATCTCGCTGACGGATGCATCATCATCGCTTCCGTTTGGAAAAGCCGTTTCGGTGCCAGCGCGGCTGGCGTACTCCCACTCCGCCTCGGTTGGCAGTCGAAGTCCGGTCGCCGAAGCAAAGCCATGAACATCGTCCCATGACACGCTGTCGACTGGCCGGTTGCTCGCATCGCCCTCGCCTCGAAGTCTTGAGGGGTTTGAACCCATGACACGCTGCCACTGGGCTTGTGTCACCTCAAACCGGCCGAGATAGAACGGTTTGGTAAGCGTGACCAGATGTCGCGGATTCTCGTGATCCTCGCATCCAAACCTCTTCGACGCCGAGCACCCTATCAAGAACGTACCAGGCGGAACAAGGAGCATTTCCACCCCGGACATCCTCTCACGGACTCGCCACGCCAGACCAGTGCCGATGATCGCGGCACGGAAGTCGCCATCACTGACCGCGACAGGATCGGGCATCGACTCGATCAACTCGGCCCATGGCGGCACGGTCGCCGCCGCGGTCGTCGCTCCACCCGGATCGCAGTTCAGGGAAGTTTCACCTGTGGGGGCTGTGAGCACTGGGCTGGATGCACAGCCGGAAATGGCGAGCACCGCGATCAAGACGGACACGCACCCCGCAATCGATTGACTGATCGACCTGTGTCCAAAGGCGACATTCACTTTGCTCATGCGACATTCTACCGGAAACCAACGTGGTCGCACGCTGATTCGCACGAGCATGCTCTCACCTCATCAATGCCACTTTGCCACTCATCAGTCGTCGAACCCAGTGCGTCCACACTCTTCCGCCCTCCAAGAAAAGTTCTACTGGTGTACTGTCGCCCCGACTTTGAGTTCTTGGCGGCCCCGGCGCGTGCCGGGGCCATCTGCACTTACTGGATGTTGAAACACGTCCTTTCGAACGGATTTGGGCAGACCGCACGCTTGGGCGTTATTGTCTTGGTCTAATGTGAGGCCCTCATTTGAGCCTTTGGGCTCGGGCTCTGCCGCTGCCCTTGTCTGAGGGGCCGGGGTCCATACATCAAGTATTTATCGAAATCGTGAAGTCCTTTCCACTGCGGCGTCGCTTGAAGGCTGGAGATCGGTCCTGCCTGGCCATTGTGTGGTCCGAGTGGGCTTGGAGTCGTTCTTAAGAGTGGAGAAGTGCTATGCGTATGCGAGCGGGCTTCATGCCCATCTGTGTCGTTCGTCTGACCCCCGTCATGTGCCTCGCGGCGGCAGCCGGATTGATGACGTTGGTCTCGGGTGCTTCTGCCCAATCCATCACGAGCATCGGCATGCCGCCGGGCGGTTCATTCTCCAGTGCGAACGCCGTGAGTGCCAATGGCTCCGCGGTCGCTGCCACTGTTGACATGGCGAGTGCCTATCGCTGGACGTCGTCTGGGCTGGTCAGCATCGGCCTGCTCCCCGGTGCCTACGCGACCTCGGCGGAGGACATCAGTTCCGATGGGTCGGTGATCGTCGGCAGCGTGTTCTTCGATTCTCCGGAAGAGACGGTTCGTGCTCATCGCTGGACATCCTCGGGAGGTATGCAGGACCTGGGTTTGCCTTCCTTGAGCGTGGGTTCGGTTGGCTCTGGCGTCAGCGGCGACGGCAACGTTGTGACGGGATACTCGTTCGACGTTAACTTCAACACATCGGCGTTTCGCTGGACCAGCGGAGGCGGCATGCAGTCCATCGGCACGCTTCCCGGCGGAACAAGTTCCGAAGGACGTAAAGTCAGCCGCGATGGCAGCACAATCATCGGCATCGCGGGCACGCCCCAGGGCGACCGCGCCATCACATGGACCGAGTCCGGCGGCATGCAGAGCCTGGGCCTGCTCTCGCCCGGTGATAGCGGGTCGAGCGCGTGGGGTGTGAACGCCAACGGCACCGTCGTCGCGGGTTCCAGCGGCAGCAACGCGGTCATCTGGATCAACGGCGTGGTCCAGAACATCGGCATGCTCCCCGGCGCCACAAATGCCATCGCCTACACGTTGAGCGACGATGGATCGCTCGTTGGCGGGTACAGCTTTTTCGGCAATGAAGCGACGGCCACGCTCTGGTCGCAGACTCTGGGCACTGTCGATCTCAACGCCTATCTCCCGACGATCGGCGTCGACCTCACCGGCTGGGAGCTTGATTACACGCGTGACATCTCCGCCGACGGCACCACCATCGTCGGCGACGGTCTATTCAACGGCGAGCTCCGCGGCTGGGTCGTCACGATCCCATCACCAAGCTCGGCCGCGCTCCTCGGCCTTGGCGGACTGATGGCTGCGCGTCGTCGCCGCTGAGTTGGCATCGAGTCCTCGCTTCGGTCCTTCCGCTGGGCACCCGTGCTCAGCACAAGCGAGGGTTCATCACGATCTCCCGCACACGTGGATCCTCCAACCCGCCTGCGACCCTGGCGGTCAACACGCCGGGGTCGCTGTCAATCAGCGAGCTGCGGTCTCGTCGTTGCATGACGTGACTTCGATACACTTCACGCCATGGCTTCGCACGACTCCTCCCCCGACCCGGGCCCCTCATCACCGACACCCCCCGCAGCCCCCCAGGCGGACGCGACCGTCCTGATGGTTGCGGCGGCGAACGGGGACAAGCACGCGGCGGAGCGGTTGCTGCCGCTGGTGTACGAGCAGCTACGCAAGGCCGCGCAGATCAGCATGCAGAGCGAACGCGCTGGGCACACGCTCACGGCGACGGCGTTGATTCATGAGGCGTACTTGAAACTGGCTGGGGCGCGTGAGGTACCTTGGGCAGGGCGCGGTCACTTTTATGCTGCTGCGGCGGAAGCGATGCGGCAGATCCTGCTCGATCACGCCAAAGGGCGCATGCGGCTGAAGCGTGGTGGAGTTCCTGATGGAGAAGGTGGTCGGATTCGGCGTGTCAGCGACTTCGAGGATGTCGCCGGGCTGTCGCAGAGGGAGCCCGAAGAAATCGTGAGGTTCGACGAACTCGTTCGTCGCTTGGAGGCTGAGTCCCCGGACGGCGCGGCCATCGTGCGGCTGCGGTTCTTCGCCGGGCTCGGCGTCGAGCAAACCGCCCAGGTGCTGGGGCTCTCAACGAGCACGGTCGACAGGCGATGGGCGTTTGCGCGGGCGTGGCTATTTCAACGCTTGCACGAGCAGGCATGACGAAAGGGCATCATGGCCAAGAAACTACAGGATGTATTTGAGCATGCAATCGGACTCGAGCGGGCTCAGCGCGAGGGGTATCTCGCTAGCGCGTGCGGCACTGATGCGGCGTTGCGGGCAGAGGTGGAGGGGCTGCTTCGTGCGCACGATGGCGCGGCGAAGTTCCTGGCATCGCCCACGGCGGGCTCCCTTGCCGATGCGATCCCCACAGCCGACTCCCCCGCGGCTGCCTCGACCGTCGCGAGCCGTGACGGGACTCTGCACGAGGGCCCCGGCACCCGTATCGGCCCGTACAAGCTCCTGCAACTCATCGGCGAGGGTGGCTTCGGCTCGGTCTTCATGGCCGAACAGGAGAAGCCCGTGTCGCGGCGCGTGGCGCTCAAGATCATCAAGTTGGGCATGGACACGCGCCAGGTGGTCGCGCGCTTCGAGCAGGAGCGTCAGGCGCTGGCGATGATGGACCACCCCAACATCGCGAAAGTGCTCGATGCCGGCGCGACCGACACAGGGCGGCCCTTCTTCGTGATGGAACTGGTCAAGGGCGATCCCATCGTTGACTATTGCGACAAGAACAACCTGAGCATCGACGACCGTTTGGAACTGTTCGCGCAGGTCTGCAACGCAGTGCAGCACGCGCACACCAAAGGGATCATCCACCGCGACATCAAGCCCTCGAATATCCTTGTTTCCACACAGGATGGCAAGCCGCACACCAAAGTCATCGACTTCGGCATCGCCAAGGCCACCGCGAGCAAGCTGACCGAGAAGACGCTCTTTACCGAGCACCGCCAGCTTATCGGCACACCGGAATACATGAGCCCTGAGCAGGCCGAGGGCAACCTCGACATCGATACTCGCACCGATGTGTACTCATTGGGCGTGTTGCTCTATGAACTCCTTACTGGAACGACACCGTTCACGGGCAAGGATCTCCGCTCGGCCGCCTTCGGCGAACTCCAGCGCATCATCCGTGAAGTTGAGCCGCCCAATCCGAGCACACGCCTGAGTAGAAACAGCGACACGATCGCCAGCGTTGCGGCCAAACGGCATTCCGAGCCCAAACGCCTGGGCGCCATCATCCGCGGTGAACTGGACTGGATCGTGATGAAGGCCTTGGAGAAGGACCGACAGCGCCGGTACGAGACGGCCTACGGGCTGGCGATGGACATTCGCTGCTATCTGAGCGGTGAGGCGGTGGTTGCTGCGCCGCCCAGCAAGTCGTACCGAGTCAAGAAGTTTGTCAAGCGCAATCGGGTAGTGGTTTCGGCGGGCAGCGCGGTGGCGGCGGCGCTCCTCGTCGGCGTGGTCGCCTTCGCGTGGCAGTTCAAGGTGGCCAGCGACCAGCGGGATCTCGCCGTTCAGGCCCAGCAGGCTGAGGCCGAGCAACGCAAGGCGGCCGAGGCCGCGCGGGCCGAGGCCGTGGTGCAGCAGACGGAGGCTGAGAAGCAGGAAGCCGAAGCCAAAAAGCAGGCCGCAATCGCCAGCGCGGTAGTCAAGTTCCAGACCGACATGCTCGCCGCGGTCGACCCGGCCAACCTGCCCAAAGACCCGGCCACCGGCGAGCCGCTCAAGGACACCGTGACGGTGGTGCAGGCACTGGAGGCGGCGCTCAAGGCCATCGAAGAGGGCTCGCTGAAGGACTCGCCGCTGGTCGAGGCGAGCGTGCGGACCACCATCGGCCACACGTTCGTGTCGCTGGGTCGGTACGAGGACGCCTTGCCTGTGCTGCGCCGGGCGCTGGAGATCCGAAAGGCCAATTACCCCGAGGGGAGCCTGGCGATCGCTCAGAGCTTGGATCGACTGGCCGATCCGCTCTCGCTGCTGTCGAACCTCAAGGAGGCGGAACAGCTCCTGCGCGAGGCGCTGGCGATGCGGCGTCGTGCGCTGCCGGCCAGCGACCCGTCGGTCGGCACGGCGATGAACAACCTGGCCCAGATCCTGCATCTGCAGGGCAAGTACGACGAGGCCGAGTCGCTCCTGCGTGAAGCGGTGCAACTCGAGTCACCGATCGCGGACAACCCGGGACTCGCGCGCACCTACGACAACCTCGCCAAGACACTGACCAAGCTCAACAAGCTCGACGAGGCCGAAGAGTTCATGCGCCAGGCCCTCCAGACGCGCCTTGCGGCCTACCCCACCGGGCACCCCGAGATCGCGCTGGGCCAGAACAACCTCGCGACGATGCTGATGTCGGCCAAGAAGTTTGGCGAGGCCGAGCAGTTGTACAAAGAGTCGCTCGCCACCAGCCGAGCCACACTGCCCGCCCAGCACCCCGACATCGCCAGCACCCTGAGCAGTCTCGGCAACGCCCTGCGGAGTCAGGGCAAACTCGCCGAGGCCGAGCGCGTCTACCGCGAGTCGCTGGCCATCCGGCGGGCGATACTCCCGCACGGGCATGAGTCGATCGCGTCGTCGCTGAATGGACTGGGGTTTCTGCTCAAGGAGATGAACAAGCTCGACGAGGCCGAGCCGCTCTACCGCGAAGCACTCGCGATCCGCCGCGAGTCACTCGCCGCGGGGCACCCGAGCGTCGCTCTGTCTCTCAACAACCTGGCGATGCTGCTCAAAGACCAAGGCAAGCTCGCGGAAGCGGAGCCGCTGCACCGCGAGTCGCTGGCGATTCGCCGCGCCGCTCTCCCGGCCGGGCACCCGGACATTGCCGTCTCTCTCAACAACTTGGCGGTGCTGCTCAAGGACATGGGCAAACTCGATGAGGCCGAGCCGCTCTATCGCGAGGCACTCGCGATCCGCCGCGAGGCACTCCCCGCCGGTCACCCGAGCATCGCCGTGTCCCTCAACAACCTTGCAGTGCTTCTCAAAGACCAGAACAAGCTGGCCGAAGCCGAGCCGATCTTGCAAGAAGCGCTGGCAATCCGCCGCGAAGCGATGCCTGCGGGGAGCGTGGAGATCGCTCACTCGTTGAACATTCTGGTCGTGGTCCTACAGGAACAAGCAAAGTTCTCGGAGGCCGAGCCGTACGCTCGCGAGGCGGTCAAGATCTACCGCGCCAAGCTGCCCGCAGGAGACGAGAGAGTTGCAAGCAGTCTGAGCAACCTTGCTCGGGTGCAACACGGTCTCGGCAAGTCCGCCGACGCCCGCGCAAGCTGGGACGAAGTCATCGCCATGCTCCGCAAGGGCTCGCCCGAAGGCTCGGCACTCCTCGCCCGCGTGCTGTGGCGTTCCGGCGGTGCGCGCCTGGAGAACCACGAAGCCGAAGCAGCCTTGCCCGAGCTTGAAGAAGCGGTGGCAATGGCCCAGAAATTGCCGAAGCCCGACGACACGCAACTCACGGAGTTCCGTGAGACGCTGGCTAAGTGCAAGGCGGCTCTGACGGGCAGAGCGGTGGGGGGATCGGGTGGAGCGGTCCCGGCCAATCCGGATGAGAAAATGGGCGGAGGGTGACACGCGGGTCCGCGCCTTATCGTCGCGATCTCCAATCTTCGTTCATTGTTACGGCCGATCAGAAGCCGTGTTTCTGGCTCCCAGAGGAGGACTCCCTCCGCAAAGAGTTCAAACACTGTCTCGTCACCTCGATTGACGGATAAACCCCGCAGGTCAAAGACTTGCGGGGCTGTCGCTTTGTGCGAGTGTGTGGATGTGTCATGTTGCCGCTGTCAGATGCGTGACCAGTTCTTCGCGCCGCCGCAGCAACGACCGTCGCGTCCGAATGGCTCGCACAAGCGCGGCCGCCGCTGCGGCAACGAACATCCCGCCGACAATCACCACCGTCAGCAGCCCCAACCAATGCGTTCGTTGTACCGCGATTGCGACGCCCCCCAGGAGGAACAACGTCGTGGACGTCAGCGCCAGTCGCCCCGCGACAACCATGTCGAGTGCGAAGAGCGGCAGCCGGCGCGACAACACCCAGCCAAAGAACCCCAGCCATGCGAGGCCAACCGTGAGCATCGCGCCGAATGCCAGGTTCGTTCGCAAGGGGAGCGCGGGCTCGGTCGACCATAGGGCCACCAGCATCACTACGACACCCGCGTCGAACAACAGGAGCAGGGTATAGATCAACCGCCGCTTCACTGATGTCTCCTCGCGCATGCGAAGCTGCACCTGCTGGACCGAGAGGGTGGGTTCGTGGAATTGTTCCGATGTCATGGTAAAGCTCCTTTGGTTTCTATCACGCCTCGCAACATCCGCCTCGCTCGGTGAAGGCGGGATTTCACCGTTCCTTCGGCCACGGCAGCCACGACGGCCACCTCGTGGAGCGAGAGTCCTTCGAGGTAAAAAAGCGTGAGCACTTCTCGTTCTAAGAGCGGCATCCGGCAAAGCCCGTCGTGCAGCCGCGCGACGTCTTCGTCGTCAAAGCCCGGCACCTCGTCGAGTCCGGCCAACATGTCGGGGCTGGTTTCCTCGAAGGTGGATGTGTACTTTGTCCGGAGTCGATCCATCAGAACGCGGTGAGCGATACCGAAAAACCAGGGCCCAAACCGTCCCGGCTCCCGCAACGTCGGCAAACCCCGCAAGACTCGAACCCAGGTTTCCTGTACCGCTTCTTCTGCTTGTTCGCGCCGTTCCACCATGCAGCGGACATAGCGCCACAGCCGCAGGTGCCACCGCTCCACAAGTTCATCAAACGCCGGCCGTTCGCCCAGTTGGCAGCGGACAACAATCAGCTCGTTCGGAAAGTCCTGTCGGTCCTCGGCCAACATCGATGATGCTCCTGCGCCGCATCAGTAGTCGTCCCTGTGGCCGAGAGGTTCACGGATTGCGCGCATCCGGTAGCGTCTCCGATTGCGGCCTCGCCGTCGTCCCTTCATACCGTTCATGGTTCATTACCCGACCAGACACCGGATTCCAGGCGTCCACACCCTAACGCTTTCGAAAAAAAGTTCTATTGGTGTACTGTCACCACGATTGAATAGCGAACGCCCGAGAGCTCACGCTCGCGGGCGTTTGAGTTTGCTCCATCGCGGCGCGAGCGGCTTTGTATGCTCTTGTCGCCTCCACTCAGGTGATCTACTTATCCCCACTTGTGGACCGTAGTTCTTCTGCCCAATTCAGGACCACATGGATCACCGCCGGCCCCTTTTCCCACGCCGGGTTTTCAATCATGAGAAACCCGCCGCCCTCGAGCACGTCGAAACCGCCCGGGATCCCGGCTCGAAGGTTCAGCTCCTTTGTCGAAAAGAGCGGCACAGGGTCGGACACAATCGCGGACGTCCCGGTCAGGTCGAGCGTCACAGCCATCATGTCCTAGTTGTCGTTCAGGAAAAAGAGTCGCTTTCCATCTCGCGAATACCGCGGCAACATCCCGCCCTCGGCGGACACCGCCACGTTCGGCCCGATGGCGCCAAGGGGCCCGAGATAGACCTCGGGGCGACCTGACTCGGTCGAGGTGTATGCGAGCCACTTCCCATCTGGTGACACACGAGCATCGCCCTCGTCCACCGAACGACTGCGCACAGGACCGAACGTCTGTTTGGCGTAGTCGTAGAAGTAAATATCGCTGTTGACAGTCGTACCACCAGCGCGGTACTCGACGAGCAACCCCGATCGGTCCGGCAATTCCTGTAAAGGAAGGATGAAGTTGTCGGTTAACTCTGTGCCAGGCAGCGTGGAGGGGGTGTCCGCGCCGACAAGCAAGCGCGAGAGTGTGGTTGTGCCCGCGGGACTGACAAAGTGGAATATGACGGAAGCCCCGTCCGCGGCCCACACCGTCCCGTAGAACTCGCCCTCTGAGAACGCCCGCGACTTGGAACGTCGCTCGAGATCGAGCACCCAGAGTTCGAGTTTGCTGTGCAATGTTGTGAAGGCAGCCCTGCGACCGTCGGGGGAGACGGTTGCACTCGAATTGTAGTTGTCGAGCGTCTCGAGTATCGGCGTGACTTTGCCGGACTCATCAACCCGAACAAGCCGAAGGTCAGCACCAAAGCGTCCACCCGGAACGTATGCAAACGTACCGCTGATTGACGCGCCGATGTAGGCGGAGTCTTGCCACTGATCAGTTCGCACGCCTTCGAGCGCCACTTTGGGTTCGCCGATGATCGCGCCGCGGACGGGGTCAAATCCGGCCGACATGACCGTCGCGCCGCGGGTGAAGATGAGCCGGTCGGGCGCGATGAGGCGAGGTTCTGTCACGGCGCGGAGCACGGTGCGCACCGCGCCATCCCTGAGCGAAACGGCGAGGAGGAAGAAACTCTCTGTCGTTGGGCCGTCCCACGCTGTCGTGAGCACGTAATCAGCCCCGGGCACGCGCGCGGGCACATCGAACGCGAGGACGGGTTTGCCATGCTCGAGCGGCTGCGTGTCGGTGCCGGCCTTGGCGAGGCGCACCGGAGCACCGCCCTCGGCGCTCACACGCCAAAGTCCAGACTGAGATGCCCCCCAGACGATGGTTCCATCGTCGAGCCACGCAAACGACACGAAGTTCGTTACGTCGCAGATCGAGAGGGTCGGTCCGCCTTTCGCGGGCATCTTCTGCAAGCGTCCCTTCGCGACGAACGCGAGCCATTGGCCGTCTGGTGAGAAGAACGGCGATTCGCACCCCGATGTGTTAGCGAGCACTCGCGATTCACCGCTCGCGATATCTCGTATGCAGAGGTGCCGCTGATTGTCCGCGTTCACAACGTACGCGATTCGATCTCCGCCCGGGCTGATCGTGACACCAACGCCGGAATTCACGAACATCGGCAGCGTGTAACCCGCAGGAGGATCGATCGTAAATCTCACAACCGGCCTCGCTCCCGGGATGCCGGTGTTTGTCTCGCTCTGTCCGGCGAACTGCGACCAAAGCGGGAAAGTTCCGCACGCCAGTGCGAAGACAAAGGCGAGCGCGAGGAGCCATGCCGTCTTCCGAGGGCTTCGCGCCTCCACCGATTCGACATCACCGGTGTTCAGCTCGGTGATCGTTCTCTCGATTTCCAGCCTCGCATCAGCGATGTCGTGCAGCCGGTGCTTCCGGTCCTTCGCCAGACAACTGGCGAGCAGGTCTCTTACACGCCGTGGCGTGTTTGGTGGCAGCAGGCTCGGGTCCGATTCCTTGTGAAGCGTCGCGCCGATTGAATCGGCGACGGTCTCTCCCCGAAAGGGCATGATGCCCGTGAGCATCTCGTACAGCACGCAGCCAAAGCTGAAGATGTCCGAGCGTTTATCAACGAGCTTTCCGCGTGCTTGCTCGGGGCTCATATAGCCCGCGGTCCCCATGATGGCGCCGGGGATCGAGGGGGATTGAAGTGCTGGCGAGACCGCCGTCGGCGCATCCGGCGTTGCGGTAGCATTGGACGAGGGTGTCGAGCCGTCGGCGGTGCGAGCCAACCCGAAGTCGAGCACCTTGACGACTCCATCCGAAGTGATCATGACGTTGCCCGGCTTGAGGTCGCGGTGGACGATGCCCTTCTCGTGCGCCGCTTCGAGGGCTTCAGCGATCTGCTTGGCGAACGTCATCGTGTCGGCGACTGAAATCCGCTCCGACGCTAGACGATCCGCGAGCGTCTCGCCTTCGATAAACTCTAGAATCAGATACTGATGGCCGTCCGCCTGTTCGAGCCCATGAATGCCGCCGATGTTCGGATGATTGAGCGCCGCGAGCACCTTGGCTTCGCGCTGCAAACGTGTGAGGCGATCGGGATCCGCTGCGAGAACGGCGGGCAGGGCTTTGATGGCGACCCGGCGGTCGAGTCTCGTATCGGTGGCGAGGTACACCACTCCCATGCCGCCACGGCCGAGTTCGCGTTCGAGCTTGAATGGGCCAATTGAAGCAGGGTGCATGAGCCTGAAGTGTACGGGGCTGAAGGGTCGCTGTGCCCGTCCATGCAGTTCCGGGTCCCGCACACAGCGTGTTCAGTAATCCAGGCCGCTCACTCCAAACAATCGAATTCTTGGTGTGAGGTCAACTCTGGTCGAACAAGCATACTCGCGAGGAGCCCGCGGGTGAGTGTTGAAACTCCGCTCTGCGAGTTCTCCTGTACGGCTCAACGCACGATGTTTGCGAGCCACGCGTCAGCCTCGCGAGCGAGTTCGAGGATTCGAAGTCGATGTGTGCGCGGCGTGAATCCTCCAGCCGGACTCATCGCGCTGGACAATCATCAGCACGACCCCGGTGAACTCCGACACCACTCGGCCATCGTGCTCGATTTTGGTCGATGTGTGCAGGTGCGCCCACGCGGTATCGTTGGACATTGGTGCGATCACGACGTCCTGCAGCGCATGGCGGATCGAAAGGTTCGGCGGGAAGCTCTCGAGCGCCTTGAGGATATCACCTACGCTTCGGTACCGAGGTTCGCCGTCTTCGAGCCACACGAACGGCGTTCGCTGCGCAAGCACGGACCGAACGCCTTCCAGGTCGCGAGCCTCGAAGGCCACCGCCCAGCGGTTCACGAGGTTCGTGACGTCACGAGTAATCCGCGTTGCGTCGGCATTGTTTTTCTGCGGGTTGCTGTCGCAGCACCCGTGCATGGAGGAAGCAAGGAGTATGAACGCGATGCCAAGCCCCATCGCAACCAGATTGGAGTACGTTCTCATCGGCTGGCTCCCATCGATTCAAAGACTCCGGGCATGTATTGGATGGCACTCACGACATTGCCTTCGGTGTCAAGAAACTTCATGACAGTTCCGACACCCTGGATGACAAATCCGGGCACGATCACTCGCCCGCCGTGTGTGGTGATGCTCTCGGCCGTGGTCTTGATGTCTTGCACACTGATCGAGCACTCGAACCCGCGAACGCCGGTTCCTGTCAGTGGCTCATGTCGTTGGTGCAGCGCCCCTTCGACACCGGGTTGCCCGGTGATGATCCTCCAGAATCCGGGTGGCCCCCAGGGCTGAAACTTCCAGCCAAAGACGGCCTGGTAAAAGGCCAAAGCTCGTTGGCAGTCGTCGGCGTTGATGGCAAAATGGCACACTGGATTCGGCATGTCGGTCACTCCTCAGTCATACGGGCTGAAGCAAAGGTACCCATGTTCCACCGTGGCGTCTATACGATATACTGCCTATGTATGTCGAGAATACGCCACGAGCCTCACGTGCGGAGCCTGGGGCTTTCTGTGCCCGCAGGGTACCGCGTGGACCCACATACGCACGATTGGCCGCAACTGGTCTACGCGGTCTCAGGCGTGATCTCCGTCACGGTGGGCAACGGGAATTGGGTCGTCCCGCCGATGCGGGCGTTGTGGATCGGTACTGGAAAGGAGCATTCGCTGTCGATGCGAGGTCGGGTCGAGATGAGAACGCTGTACTTTCGGCCGGATGTGGCGCCGAAGATTGCGGAGTCTTGCTGCGTGATCGATGTGCCGCCGTTGCTTCGTGAGATCATCGTTCACGTCGTGGGCTTGGGAAGTCTGGACTGCTCCACGCCCCATGCGCGCGCGCTGTTTACAGTTCTTGTCGATCAGATGGGTGTGGTGCCGGAGCGTCCCCTCGCTCTTCCCATGCCGACTGATGAGAGAGCAAGACGAGTCGCTTCATCGGTGCTCGCAAGTCCGAAAGACACCTCATCACTCGAACATCTTGTTCGGCAGGCGGGCACCAGCGCTCGCACGGCGGAGCGGCTGTTCCTCTCGCAGACAGGGATGACCTTTGGGCGTTGGCGCCAGCACGCTCGACTGCTCGAAGCGCTCCGCTTGCTGGGAGAAGGGCAGCCTGTCGTGAAAGTTGCGTTGCGCGTTGGTTATAAGAGCCCGAGCGCCTTTGTCGCGGCGTTTCGCAAGAGCTTTGGCCGAACGCCCGCCGAGTATTATCGCCCGCAGCAGCGGGGCCGATAGACCGGGCATCGTTGAACAAGTCGGACGCTTCCGGGCGGCCGAATCCACACCCGAGCGTTTTCAGGACTCCCCTTTCCGACACTCAGGCAGGTCCGGAGCCTCCGCGAGGGAGATCTCAGCCGAATCATCGCCCATAGGCTCGGGCTTGGCACACGCGCGCATTCGGTCGAGATTCACCGTTCGCCCGGCCAAAGGACGTGTCCGAATGGCATGCCGGAATTCGGTACCATGCCTCGATGCTTACCCAAGTTGTCTCACTCGTGGTCGTGACCGTGACGACTCAGCCAACGATCGAAACCGTATCAGATCAGTCGTTTCGGGTTGTCGTGAAAGTCGACGGCGCCAGGGTGCTTGAATCGCCTTTGGAAGGCCTGTGGTCCGTCGCGACAGAGTGGGACGGGGGCTGGCCCGGCGGGTGGCGTCACGCCGAGCCTCGGGCGGCGCGTGAAGAGAGGGGGTGGACCATTCTCAGCGGGCATCTCGACCTCGGGAAGGGTCGGCTTGAGCTGCGCGACTCGTACCGAGTCGAGGGAAACTTGGTTGTAGGCCGTCGCCGATTCGAATGGAAGGGAGCGGAGCCCATGCTCCGCTGCACTCTGAGTGTGCGCTTTATCGCGTCCGATGCCACCGTTGCGGCGGGCGCACGCCCGTTCCTGCCCGGCATCTCGTTTTATGGCAACCCATCGGGGGCAAGAACAAGCGGCGTGAACTCCGCCGACCCATCCAGCCGGGGAAGAGCCGCAGTTGTTGTAAACACGGGCACACCCGGCGAGCGGTCGATCCATGAAGAGCACCGATATTCGCTTCCATTCGCGAGCGTGGAGTGGTTCGGTATGGGGGCGGCACTCCACACGACCCCATCGCTGGTGCCCGGCGCAGCAAAGCGCGACCAATGGTGGTCACTGGGAGTGACCGCGCTCCAGCGCGGGTACGAGCTGGCGTTGTATTCGGGCCCCTGCGCTTCCAACGGCCTGGATGCGGTCGTCAAGGCCCGACAGGGCCAGTTCATGGAGTACAACAACACGTGGCTGGACCTGAGACCCGGTGCGGTCATCGAGAAAGAGTTTGCGCTCGAGGCGTACCTCGTCAAAACCGTGGGCGACGGCTTCCGAACGCCGTTGCGAACTTGTCTTGAGAATGCCGGATCACTCTCGGCAGACGGCATGCCGACCGCCCGCGCGATCATGAAGCAGAAGGTGGACTTTGCCCGATCGCGCTGGCGAACGCACGACAAGGCCCCAGGTTTTGAGATGTACCCCGATACTGTCGGGGGCACGGACTACGTGATGGGCTGGTGCGGGCAGGCCGAGACCGCGCCTTACTTCCTGCTTGCGATGGGCGAACAGTCCGCGTGGCCGACGTGGGAGATCGACGCTTCGCGGGCGCTGGACTTCTTGGTCACGGCTCCCTTCAACGAGAATGGGTTCCTTCAGCGATACACCGCTGAGACCGGTCGGTGGTCCGAGCAAGACTATGTATCGCAGGGGCAAGCACTCGAGACGATCGGCTTGGCGATCGAGGCCGCCCGTCGGCGCGGGCTTGACGTCTCACGGTGGACCGAATTTGTTCGGCGCGCGTGCGAACTCCATGCCCGCCGAGTGCTGCGGAGTGACTGGAATCCAGTCTCGACCAGCGAGGCGTTCTTCGTTTCGCCGCTGCTGCGTGCGTCGCGTCTGGTTGACTCTCGGGAGTATGAGCGGGCGGCTCTGAAGATCGCGACGACAACAGCGTCGAGACACATCGGTGCTATCGAGCCTTACTGGGGAGGCACGCTGGACGCCCGATGTGAGGACAAGGAAGGAGCATGGGCCGCCTTTCAGGCCTTTCTCGCGTGTTTCGACCACACAGGAGATACTCTCTGGCTCCGTCGTGCGGAGCACGCGATGGATGCCACGCTGAGCTGGACGTGCCTCTGGGACATCGATCTGCCGCCCGGCAGGCTCCGTGATCATCAGTTCAAGACCAGGGGGTGGACGGCTGTTTCCGCTCAGAACCAGCACCTCGACGTCTTCGGAGTGTTCTACACGCCCGAGATCTTTCGCATGGGGCGGCTGCTGGGTCGCCCGGAACTCTGTCGCCTCGCTCTGCTTATGTTCCGATCGTGCGGACAGTTGATCGACGAAACCGGCAGCCAGGGCGAGCAGATCCAGCACACCAACTTCGCCCAGCACGGCGACATGTCCGACGTCGAGAGAATGCGAGGCGGGTACAGCGAAGGGTGGACCGTGTTCTGGATCACGACCCACTTCCTCCACGCCGCGGCGCGATTCCACGAGATCGGGGTAGACATCGATCGGCCCGCTGTTGCTTGCACAGACGACGCTGAGCGGGCCGCGATGCCGGCACCCTTGTACCGCGACCCGGTGTTCGATGGAGCAGCGGACCCTGTGCTGGTATTCAATCCCGCACGTGGTGCATGGTGGATGCTCTACACCCAGCGACGAGCATCACTCGACCTCCCGGACGTTGAATGGTGTCATCAGACCAAGATCGGCGTGGCCGAATCGACCGACGGCGGCGCGACGTGGAAGTACATCGGACCACTAGCTCTCCCAGCGGGCGATGAGCCGCACTCCTTGTGGGCACCTGATGTTGTTCGGGCCGGGGACGGCGTCTTCCACTGCTTTGTCACCGTTGTGCCCGGGGTACACACCGGATGGACGGGCAACAGGTTCATCGATCACTACACCTCGCGTGACTTAACCAATTGGAACCGCGCCGGTCGCGTGCCCCTCACGTCCGATCGCTGTATCGATCCGAGCCTCTTTCCGAAGCCAGGGGGCGGCTGGCGGATGTGGTACAAAGATGAGGCGCGTGGCTCGGCCACGCTGGCGATCGACACCGAGGACTTCAACACCTGGATTCCAGCGGCCGACCCCGGCATTTCAGAGCTTTATGGCGAGGCGCCCAAGGCGTTCAGATTGGGCGGATTCCACTGGCTCATCAAGGACCCGAACCGCGGGCTGGACGTCTACCGATCGAGCGACCTTGCGGTGTGGACATATCAGGGCAAAGTCCTTGACAAGCCGGGCGCCCGTCTCGACGACTCGTCGATCGGCAAGCACGCGGACGTGGTGGCCGAAGGCGACCGCGCTCTCATCGTCTACTTCACTCACCCCTACGGACAGGACTTTCCGATGCGGGGCGGCGTGCTCCCATATCCGGCCCGGCGTAGCTCGATCCAATCTGCGGAATTGTTCGTCGTCGACGGAAAGCTCGTCTGCGATCGGGACGCACCCGTCACACTCCGGCTGACGTCGCCATACCGGTGAAGCGCGCCCGAAACCACCGGCGGGTCTGGTCTGCGCGTTGCCGGTTACGGCGATGGGGCGTCCGTCGAGTAATACGTAAAGGACTTGCCGTCGAAGCGGCATACGCCCGAATCGATGCTGGCAAACCAGATGTTTCCGGCTCGGTCTTCGAGCATGCCATAGACGGTCACGCTGCCCAGGCCGTCTTTCTTTGAGATGTGCTTGAACGATGTGCCGTCGAACACGCTCGCGCCCCCGCCGGCGAGGCGAGAACTCCCGGGATGTCCGATCCAGACGCGGCCCGACCGATCGATGATCATCGAGCCGACAAAGTCGTCGAGGAGTCCGGAATGAAATGTATAGCTCTCCAGCGATCGGCCGTCATAGCGGAATGCCCCTTGCTCGCCGCCGAACCAGACGTTACCCGCACGATCGATCACAATCGATCTGATGTTATTGAACTGCCGTCCGACGATATCGGCGAAGTTGGATAGCTTCGTGCCGTCGTAAGAGCAAATGCCTCCCTGGGTACCGAACCAGATCCGCCCGGCGGCGTCCTGCGCGATCGCGTATACCGAGTTGTGAATGAGCCCATCCTTTATGGTCAACGTGATCATCGACTTGGAGTCGTAACGGCTGACGCCGCCTTCGGTAGCGAACCAAATGTTGCTGTCGCGATCCTCAAAGATCCAGAAGACGTCGTTGCCGCAGAGTCCCTCATGCTTCGTGAGACGTGTGACCGAAACGTTGCCGTTCGCATCCGTGCTAAAGCGAGAGGCGCCGCCGGCGATCGATCCGAACCACAACTCACCCGCGCGAGTAGCGATGAGCGAGAATACACGGGTCCCAGAAAGGCCCGCTTCCTCCGCGAAATTCCGGAACTCTTTGCCGTCGTACCGGATCGGACCCGCGTAAGTCGCGAACCATATGTTCCCCGCTCGATCCTCGCACATGTTTCGGATGATCACGCGTGGCATGTAGGGCGTCACGATGCCCTCGACCGGCATGAAAAAAGGATCCCGTCCCACAGGCGGTTCGGTTCGTGCGGGCACTGCGACGTCGAGCGGCGAAGACGCCCGCAACCCAGATGCATGATGCGAGCACCCTTTCAGGAACGTCGACGCGCCGACGATAACCAGCACCGATACGATTCTTTTCATGGTAAGTCTACGCGGCGTGACTTATACGCAGGAAGTGGGGAGTTGGAGGAGTTGGAGGAGTTGGAGGAGTTGGAGATGATCCACTATAGCTGACCGCTCTGCTGGGGCGTCATGTGTGTCGCCATAAGCTCTACTCAATGCGATACCAGACCCTCCTCGCGTTCGCGCTCTTGGCATTCACCCTCGGCTCTTGTCGCTCAACGCCTGCCGCAATTGCGGGCGAGGGGCTGGCACCTCGGCCCTCTCGAGTGACTTCAGATGTTGGGCCCGGTCAGATGGCCGCGTTTGCACGGCTGGTATCCGGCGTGTGGACAACGACCACCCATGTCGGCACGAGCATCTCCGACACGTGGGAATGGGGCCCAGGGCGGCATTCGCTGAGCATGTTGTCCGAAGGCACGTCGTCCTCGGGCACGCCCTGGCGCTCGATCGAAGTTCTCTACTGGCATCCGGGTCGCGGGCAGTTCCGTCGCTTGGGGATCAACCCCTTCAACCGAAGCGTTGCGGAAGGTACCGTCGCGTTCGCCGGCAACTCCGCCGAGTCTCATATCGACATGCACCAGACGACTGGCTTGCGACGACTTCGGTCGCGGTGGACGTTCGTCGGTCCCGACGCTTACCGCGATGAACTCTTCGAAGACTCGGGGTCTGGTGTCTATGAGCCTCTGGCCTCGTGGGACCGAATAAGGATGGCGTCGCAGCCTCCGCAGGGCACGCCGGATACTCCCCACCCACGCCCCTCACGGTACATCGATCGCCTCGAGCCATTTCTCGGCCTTTGGGAGTTGGCGGACTTTCGCGTGGCGATCGAGTATGTGCCACACGCCGACGCCGTTCGAGTGCGAGTGCGTGAATCCGGAGCGGCCGGAGAGGCCGGGCTTCTCCTCGACGCGTACGCGTTCCATCACACAGGCACACAAGAGCTACGCACCATCGCCCTCTCTCGTCGGGGCGGTGTGTACGAAGGAACGCTGGTGCCGGTCGAGGACGGATCTTTGCAGTTCGCTCTCAAAGGGTATGAAGGCCCTGGCATCGTCGAACTCGGCGTACGACTTGATCTCCTCGAAGGTGGAATGGTGCGGTATCGGCTCTGTTCAGTCGCGGGCGCGAAGGCCACGCCGATCGAAGAGGGCGTGGGGCTCCGAAGCAACGAGCTGCACTATCCACTCATCAAGCTCACTCCGACGGCGCGAGTCGAGTGGGTTACTCAGGATGAGTCAAGGCCGCCGCAATAGAGGGCCATCTCTGGATCACGCCTCGCGATTCGCGTCGATTCCCGAGCCGATCGGCGAACTCGTCATCGGCTCCACCCATCCCTGCCCCACACTACTCGCCCTACTCTCGACGGTGAAAGCAGCAGTTTATCGCCGGTTCGGCCCGCCCGAGGTGGTTCGCATCGAAGGCGTTGCCGACCCAACGCCCGGCGACGCCGATGTACTCATCCGCGTTCACGCGACCACCGTGACAACGGCCGATTGGCGCATCCGTTCCAAGGTCATGCCTTCGCCCATCTTTCGCCTCATTGCCCCGTTGGTGTTCGGACTGCGCAGTCCCCGCAAGAAGGTACTCGGGACCGAATGTGCGGGGATCATCGAAGCAGTCGGGGCGCGAGTGACCAAGTTCACGCCAGGCGACCGGGTCGTGGCCGCCGTGGGGGCGAGACTGGGCACCCACGCGGAGTTCGTACGCGTGCCCGAGTCCGCCGCCATTACCCGGGTGCCCCCAAATCTCACGCTCGAAGAAGCCGTGGCGATCCCATTCGGCGGGCTCACCGCGCTCCGGTACCTGAGGGACGTAGCGGGTGTTGGCGCCGGGCAACGCGTACTGGTCGTCGGTGCGTCGGGCTCCGTCGGTGTCGCGGCGGTGCAAGTCGCGACGCACTTGGGAGCGGCCGTCACCGCGGTGTGCAGTACGGCCAACGTCGAGCGAGTGCGGTCATTGGGCGCGGCGGTGGTGCTCGATCGGATCGCTACGGATTTTACCCGGGGCACAGCGATGTACGACGTCGTGATCGACGCCGTGGGAGCAACCTCTTTCGACAAGTGCCGGGGAGTGCTGGCCCCCCGCGGGCAGTTTCTCGCGGTCGTCATGGGGCTCACCGAACTACGGCAGATCCTGTGGACGAAGCTCGTGGGGGGGAAACGCGTTCGAGGGGCGATCGTCTCCGAGACCAAGGCCGATCTGGAGGAACTCATGAGGCTGGCCGCTAAGGGAAACATTGTTCCGGTAATCGATCGCCGCGTTCCCTTTGCCGACATCGTCGAAGCTCACCGCCGAGTCGATTCCGGACGCAAGGTGGGCAGCGTCGTGGTCACGATCGCCGATGAACCCATCCCCACAACCGCCAACAGAACGGTTGAGGAGTCATGATCGACGTCCGGTCGGCTCCCGCGCTCGGCACACTGCTGCCTCTACTTTATGAATCCAAGCTTTGATCGAATCTCTTCATTGAAGTTGACCACCAGATCGATCCGGCTTGACAGTTCGTTCTCCCCTCGGAGAATAACCATCATGCGCCCGTCGGGCGTCCACGAGAAATTCATCGTCTTGAGATCCTTGATGCTGTACAGCACTTTCGGCAGTGTAACAGCGATCGTCGGCTCCGTCTTCACCTCAACACTCACCACTTGTCTGTCGTTGTCGACGAATCGGATTTCTTTGCCATCCGGGCTCCACCAGCCCGCGCCGTCGTGCCCGTTGGTCGAGACCTGCGTGCGACCGGCCGCGGCGTCCCGCACTCCGTTCGCGCTGCCCGTGAACCGCTGGATGTAGAGCTCGTGCCGGCCGGACTCGACGGAACAGAACAGCACCCACTTGCCATCGGGCGAAAAACGCAGCGCGTGCTCGTCGACCAAGGTGTTCAGGTAAGGCGTGGCTTTCCACGACTTGCCGCTGCCCGCTCCCTCCGCCCCGCCGCCGGTTTCTTGTTCCAGCATCAGCACATCGCTCTTATTGACCTTCATGTCCGTCTGTGCGATGGCGAGGATCTTTCCGTCGGGCGACCATGCCGTGGGCTGCACATACATCTGTTGGGCAAGCGCGAGCGGCGTCGCGAGCATCTTGATGGCGTCGCCAGATCCGCTCGCAGGCCGCTCGATGATCGTAAACGCATCGTCGGCGAAGGAGCCGTGTACGATCCTCTGCCCGTTGTTGCTCCACATCAGGCCCATCGCAAACCCCTGGATCGGAATCCGCGAAGACGTCTTGCGCGTCAGGTCCTGCACCAACAGTTCGGAGGTCAGTTCACCCGGTGTGCTCACTTCCATGTTGGCGAGCACGCGACCGCCATCGGGCGAGACCACGATCTCCGAGTAGGCCCGCGTCGGCCCGGGGATGGGCTGAGGCTGACCCTTGTCGTCGAGCAACGCCAGTCGCCTGTCAGAAAAGTCCGATGGCCGCGTGGACAGCGCGAGTGTGCCGCTCGGCGATAGGCTGAACTGGTTGATGGCGTTGCCGCTCCACATCCGCATAGGGTCGCCGATCGTGCGAAGCTCGCCCACATCAAGCCGAACCGCAACCAGGCTCGCCTGGTCAGACTTGACCGCAACGAGCAGATGGCCCCCATGCGTGCTGTCGGCAAGCAGCCGCGGGCTGCCCGTGTCGGGGAGGACGATCGTCCGCTTCCCCGTCACGAGATCGATGGCTTCGGTATTGACCTTGAACTTCTGGTCCGCGATCGAGAAGTGCGTCGCCAGCATCGACTGTCCTGCGACCAGCGGGACAAAGGAATCCCAACCTTCGATGCCCGCGGATCGTTCTACGCGATGAACGACGCGCGGCTCACCGCCGGAAGCCGCAACGGCGAAGATGGTTGTCTCCGACTCGGACGAGAACGCAACCTCTCGGTCCGAGGCCCAGCCCAACGAGAATGTCGTTCCCCGCGGCAAATCGCAGATGATCTCCGGTTTTCCAGAGGGGCGCCCATTGTCGAGCGCAACCTTCCGAAGGTGGTACTTCGTGCCGGCGCGGTCCTTGGCGCTCGAGAACGCCACCCAGCGCCCGTCCGGTGATAACGCGGCGTTCCTCGCCCCTTCGCTGCCTTCGACCATGAGCGTCTCGTCGCGGTCCAGGCGCCGCACCATCAGCGCGCCCTCGGGCTTGGTGCTGTCGGGCTCAAGTTCTGGCCACGCGGTATACACCAGAAACTTTGCGTCCGGGGAGATGCCCGAGAGCGTGCGGAACGCCGGCTTGCTCTGGATCGTCGTCGAAACATGGAACGACTGTGGAGGTGCCACCGGTGCGGGGCGAGTGAACCTGCTCGCCGCGAACCAACCGGCCCCGCCGGCCAGCAACGTCACAGCAATCACCGAGCCGATCGCAATGGATCGCGGCCCCTTGGGAATGGGCGCGGATGCATCGGCCGCAGCCCACTCCCGCCCGCCGATCGCCCGATCGAGTTCAAGACGCGCGTCACCGATGTCGTGCAGCCGGCTCCTCTTGTCCTTAGCCAGGCAGTTCGTCAGCAACTCGCGCACACGCCTCGGCGTCCTCAGCGGCAGCAGATTGACATCCGACTCTTTGTGCAGCGTCGCGCCGATCGCGTCGGCGACCGTCTCGCCGCGGAACGGCATGACGCCCGTCAGCATCTCGTACAGCACGCACCCGAACGAGAAAATGTCCGACCGTTTATCCACCGGCTTGCCCCGGGCCTGCTCGGGCGACATGTACCCTGCCGTACCCATGATCACGCCGGGGACCGTCGGGCTGTTCACCAGTTGCCCCCGCGCCGCGGGCGTGGAGATCGTGGGCGAATCGGCCAACGACGCATTGAAGCTCGACTCCGTCGATTCGGCCGTGCGGGCCAGACCAAAGTCCAGCACCTTCGCCACACCCTCCGAACTCACCATCACGTTCCCGGGCTTGAGGTCGCGGTGGACGATCCCCTTCTCGTGCGCGGCTTCCAGAGCCTCGGCAATCTGCCTCGCCAGCGGCAACGCCTCGTCCACAGCGATGGGTCCGCGCCGGAGCCGCGAGGAGAGCGTCTCGCCCTCGATGTACTCGAGCACCAGATACTGATGGCCTTCAGCCTGTTCGAGCCCGTGGATGCCGCCGACGTTGGGATGATTCAGCGACGCAAGCACCTTCGCCTCGCGTTGAAAGCGCGCGAGCCGATCGGGGTCCTGGGCCAGATGGGCCGGCATGGCCTTGATCGCCACATGCCGATCCAGCCTTGTGTCTGTGGCAAGATACACCACCCCCATGCCGCCACGGCCGAGTTCGCGTTCAATCTGATAAGAGCCAATTCTCTGTGGCTGCATGCGTCACCAGTGTATGGGAACTCCCCCCAGGGGGATTTGGGCTACCTTCTAAAGAAGCACCCGGGCAATGTTGAATGGCCTTGCTCGCCATCAGGTAAGCGGACGTCTACAACCCAGAGCCTCTGACGTGCGCCGAATGGCGGCCTCGCCGCGAAGTCGAACCCGTCGGTCTGGTGCGCGGATAGGGCGGGATTGAACCATCATCAGCTCGTGAGTGAGCGCCCATGTGTTGAGCCGACCGATCTCACGGTCACCATGACTCACATCGTCGGTGCCGCTGTCACAAGCACAATCAAAGACGAGCCCGAACGGGCACCATCGTTTCGTCGTTGATCCCTCCTTCGACTGAGGCGGCGGAGACTGTGCTCTAAGACAATTCGAACATCGAAGCGAATCGATCTTCAACACCACGAATCCGTTTGTCGGGCGCATGCCCGAATGGCGACTCTCGACGTTCTTCTCGGTCACCATCGAGGCGACCAAGACGCTGTCTGATCTACTGAGTCATCTCTACGTGGTCATCCTCGTTCTCGACATCGAGCAACACGATTAGGCCAGCGGCGACGAGGTCGCCAAGTCGCTGCTCCGCCGCGACGGATGGATCGCGCAGCATACCTGTCGAGGCGTCGTCGCAGCGCGTTCTTTCAAGCGCCGCCGCATCCTCGCGGATCTGCCGAACAAGCAATTGAGAGAATATGACGGCGAGGTCCCGAGGAATCGAGACAGATGTTCTCGATGACCAGCATGATGAGGCCGCGGAAAGACGGTTGAACCTCCACCAGCGACGGCACCTCGCAGCTCGAAGCCAGTGATCTGAGTGAGTCACCGTCTTGGGTGCGGCAAGAGCTCGCTTGAGCCGGAGATCCTCGGGGGCCGGTCGTTCGTCGCAGCCGCACCGTGAGAAGCCTGCAAGCCAAGGGCTCGTAGGCCACACAGCAGAGCATTCGTACGAGTCACTCGAAAAAACAAGCAAGCCAACGTGCGCGATCCCGAGACCGATGTTCTGTCAATATCCATCTTAGAAGTTCTGGAACTAGGATCTCAACGCGAGTTCCTCTCGGCAACATTCAGAAACGCCCATGTCGGCAGCCCTGCTAGGCGTATGGAGGCGTCTTCTGTCCCACCGCTCTCCGCTATTTCCCGGTCGATTCTTGCATGAAATCGAATCGGCGAGGCGAGCCACCCTTGCTGTAGCCGATCGTGGCACTAAGGCCGCCCCCGCTACCATCCGCTTTCCGGGCGGTAATCTCGTAGGTGATTTTCTTGGGGTAGTCGTGCCTTGGGTTCTCGAACACCGCCCGATGGTTGCCGTCCTCGCCCCCCAACTCGGTGAGCACAAACTCTGTAGCCGTCCCCCCGTTGGGCTGCGCGATGTATACCAACCCGCCGTCACGCTCCACGATGCGAAGGAATTCGAACGCGGACATCTTCCCACGCGACACCGTGCGTGACGTCGCCAGCATTGCCCCACCCAGCGGCGGGCTCCACCGCTCTTCGAAAGTGATCTGACCCTGGGCCCCTCGTGTCCCTGTCCACGCTCCGCTGAGCCACGAGAGCCCATCGATCGACGCTTTCGTCGGCGTCGGCATCGGGATGTCCTCCGCGTGGCGGTAGAGGCCTACAGACCCGCGAAACTGAACGATCAGCCCGTCAGCGGTCAGCCGGAATTCACGTCGGATGAGCCCCTCAGCAGGCGCACCCGGCTTGCGCACAAAGTCGATCTCGTATGCGAGTACTCCGTCCTTCCACGATCCGCGGTACCTCGCCACTTCTCCTGTTGCCGTGTTCTTGACCTCCGTCGCCGAACCGTCGAGCATCACCCGAACGTCGCCCCGCCCGCCGCCGTGGCCCCACACCAGCACCATCGCGTCCGCTTCGGCACGCATCGAGAACTTCGAACTCATCGGCGGGCCCATCTGTTCGAGCGCACGCCCCTCCGTTCGATCCTCAACATAGATCCACTCTCCGCCCAGCCCGGAAAGCCCGACGGGCGACGCGGCCGGAGCGCCCGCAGCCGCAGGAGGGGACGCCGGCGAGAGCGAGGGAGGAGGAGGAGGCTCGTTCAGCGCCACCGCCGTCCCAAGCGATGTCAGCAACACGACCGCCGTGACACACAAACTCAATAACCGCATGGAATGGTCTCCTCAATTGAAACATGAGCCTGAACATGGAAACGGCAAGCACGAGTCCGCGCGTTTCGGTTCGCGAACTAGCGATCAGAAGTGGGGGGCGTGGGTGGACCGTTGGCGCGTATTGGGTACGACCCGCCTGGAGTGGTCTCAAGCGCCCAAGCCCGATCACCCCACACGACGCGACAAGGCAGGCCCGCCTTCGAGCGCACGACCGCGTCGACGAATGCGCCGTCTTTCCAACGGATGTCCACCTCGAAGCCGCCTCGAGCACGCAAGCCCGTCACCGTTCCAGTGGCCCATGCCCGGGGCAGCGCGGGCAACAGACGTATCTGCCCGTCGTGGCTCTGCAGCAACATCTCGCAAACGCCCGCGGTCGCCCCGAAATTGCCGTCAATTTGAAACGGCGGGTGCGAGTCGAGCAGATTGGGATATACACCGGCACCGCTGTCGCCATAAATCGTCTTCGTCTCGCGGACCACAGTGATCAGGTTTCGAAGCATGGTGTACGCGGCCTCCCCGTCCCAAAGGCGTGCCCGGAAGTTAATCTTCCATGCCCGGCTCCACCCCGTGCTCTTTTCTCCCCTTGCGTCGAGCGATACTCGGGCCGCCTCGGCGAGTTCCGGCGTCCGCGATCTGGTGATCTGACGCCCGGGATGAAGCCCAAACAGATGCGACACGTGCCGGTGCTGATCCTTCGGATCGTCTCGATCCGCCTCCCACTCCTGCAGTTGTCCCCAGCGACCGATCCGTGGTTTGAGCAACCGATCGCGCAGTCCCGCGATGTGGTCACGGAATTCTTTGTCGACGCCCAACGCGTCCGCTGCCTCGATCGTGTTCGTGAACAGGTCGTACACGATCATCTGGTCGTAGGTGACCCCTGGCTCGGCCGGCCCATGCTCGGGGGACCACCCGTCGGGCGTCACCAGCGTGCCGTCGGGCCGATTCACGAGCCGGTCTTCCCAGAAGTGACACACCTCTTTTAACACCGGGTAAGCCACCTCGTGCAGGTAGTTCTTGTCGCGACCGAACGCGAAATGCTCCCACAAATGCTGGGCGTACCACGCGCTCCCGGGCGGGTTCCATTTCCAGTACGAGACACCGCAGGCGTTGTTCATGGTCTGCACCGTCCACCCACGCACTTTCCCGTACCGTGCGCGTGTGTTGCGACCGCTCACCTCCCGGATGCTCGTCACGTAATCGATGAACGGCCGATGGCACTCAGCCAGATTCGCCGGTTCCGCGGGCCAATAGTTCATCTGTACGTTGATGTTCGAGTGGTAATCTCCGGCCCACGCCGGTTCGTTGCTGTCGTTCCACACTCCCTGAAGGTTTGCCGGCAGCGATCCAGGACGCGAGCAGCTGATCAGCAGGTACCGCCCGAACTGAAAGAACAGTGACTCAAGGCCGGGGTCTCGCGTGCGTTCGGAGGTGTAAGCCTCCAGCCGAGCGAGCGTGCTCTTCGCCGCAAGCTCGGGGGAGGTTGTTCCCACGTCCAGCGTGACTCGCCCGAACAGCGAGCGATAGTCCAGTTCATGCTCGTTGCGTAGATCGTCCGCTCCGGCGCCACCACCCTTCCCCGCTCTTGCACCCGCCGAGTCCACGCGGGCCCTGACGGCATCGCGGGGGTGCGCCCCGATCCACTCGCGAGTGTGATCTTGAACAAAGTTCGTCCCCGCTCCCAGGATCAGCGTCACCCGGTCGCACGCGTTGAACGCGATGCCAATGTTGGGCACCGTCAGTTTCCAAGGGTTGGTTCCCGTCACGGTGTCCTTCGTCACGTGTACAGCGCCCTTTTCGTGGAGCACGATCAGTTGCGCCTCATACTCGAACCCGTTGGCCAGCTTCCCTGTCGACGTCAGCCGGTTCCCCTCCGAGCGGATGTCGGCGCCGTGCATGTCCGTCAACTTCACGTGGCCCGTATACGCCCCGGGTTTGTCCGCGGTCATCTCCATGACCACCACCCCCGCCGGGTGGCTCGCAAACGCTGTTCGTTCGTAGCGAACCCCTTCGTACCGGTACGAAACGCGGTGTACCGCCCGGTTCAGATCAAGCTCGCGGCGGTAATCGCTCACTTTCGACAGATCGTGTCCCAACTGGACCAGCACGTCGCCGAACGCCTGATATGCCCCAAGGTCAGCATCCTCTTCTCCGGGAGGCCTTCCCGCCTCTCGCGGCGCACGAGCCACACGCTCGCCCGACCACAAGCTAATCTCGTTAAACTGCACACGCTCGATCTCAGTTCCCCCGAAAAGCATCGCCCCTATCGGCCCGTTCCCGATGGGCAACGCTTCCGTCATCCACACCAACGCGGGCCTCTCATACCACATCACCAGCCCTGTCTCTACACCATCCTTCACCGATCCCGCATGGCTCTCTGGAGCGGGAGTGGCGCTGGCTGGCAGGCCTAGCCACAAGGCAATGATCAAGACCGCCGACCGCACAAACGTTCGCACACGCCGCTGCATCATCGCGCCGCCTTTCAATGAAACATGACGCACATCCCCCTTGGAACAAACCTCATGATGCGAGTTATACCCGAAAGCCCAACCGAGAGGCTTCAGAAACCGCACGCATCGGTTCCCGCGGTCAGAACAAGGCTCGGCAATCAACCACCCTCACTTCGCCGCCCGCCACCATGCCCATTCAGCAGGACCTCGATCGAATCTGCGGAACCACAGCACGGACGCTGCCGCCGCCATCACGGCATACCCAGCCGCTGCGACCACTCCGATTTCTGCAGTCCACTCCTCGGTCCCCATCACCGCACGAAGCGGCACGTACAGGGCGACCAGGTGCAGCACGTAGTGAGATAGCGACGCGCGCCCGATGAGTTCTAACGGCCTGAGCGTCCACGCCGGCCCGCCCGAGCGCAGCCACCACATCACCCCGAACACCGCCGACACCGCGAAGCTACCGTTGAGCAGCACAAATGGAATCGTCGGTGGCACCCATGAGAAGCCGAGGTAATCTGCCCATACGCCAACGCCACCATCGGCAACGCTCGCGCTGTACACCGCCGCAGCCTGCAGCACCGCCGCGGCAATAGCCGCCGACACAAACCCGCGTCGCAACCGACGAATGTCCCGCCACGCTTGACCCGCCGAAACCAGCAGCGAACCGGCAAGCGGGAACGCAAACCACGGCAGCCACGAATAGTGCCCCGTCAGAAACAAATACCGCAACCAACTCCATCCGGGCCCGCCGTCGGCGAGGTGTCCCCCGTCGTCGAGGAGATCCACATCGAACCATACCCCCAGTGCCCAATAGGCCGTCGGCGTCGCCGCCAGCACCATCACCAATGACCAAGCTACCGCCGCACGTCCCATCCTCCGCACAACCGCGAACGTCAGCATCATCCCCGCCAGAGAAACCAGTACTTGCGTCGGCCACGCCAACACATGCAGAAGCACCCCCAGCACCGCCAGCACAAACGCTCGGCGCACCGTTGATGTCCAATGCCACTCCGAGCCCGCGCGGCGTTGCAGCCTCAGCTCCCAGGTCATCCCTGCCAGCACGCAGAACAACGCGGCTGGTTTACCTTCGAGCAACGACGCCGCGTACGTCGGTAGGCTCTCGATGTTCCCCACAGATTCGCCACCGGGCACAAAGTGCGCGAACACCATGCCGAGCACCGCCGCCCCGCGAACCATATCGAGCCCTTTTTCCCGCTCGCCCACTCCGGCACCCAGTTCTGTGTTCTCAGCGTCGGCGATCGTGGCCCTCGTTGTCTCCACCCCGACCGGTACGATCGGGCATCCCGCCACACTCAGCCCCTGTGGCACCGCTTCGTTCTTCATCACCACGCTGTTAGGAGCGACCCATGCCCCCTGCCCTACATCGGCTCCATAAAACACCACGCTGTTCTCGCCCACCGTCGAATCCCGACCGATGTAGACGTGCGCCAACTTGAGCACTCGGTCCTCGAAGCTGTGCGCCTGGAAATTCGCGTTCACCGTCGCCCCGTCGTCGATCCGAAGCATGTCCGGGTCGACGAGTTGCGAGAATCCCGGTCCCAACACCACCCCTCGGCCCACTCGCGCGCCTGTCGCCCGAAGGATCAGGTTCAGCACCAGCGTACCCTGCAGAGACGACAGCGGGCCCAGCGCACAATACTGCCACGCTACGTACAGGAAGTCCCAGCGGCTGCACCAGCACGACCACAGCGGGTGCCGCCCAGGCTTCATCCGCCCCAGCAACAACCACTTCAACGCCAGCACCAATACACACTCGGCCGCAAGCGCGATCGCCGTCACCACAGGCGTGATAAACACCAGCGATTCCAGCCAGCCCTTTCCTTCGCTCCACTTCTCGATCCCCCATACCCAGCCCAAGAACGCCGCGATCGGAACAGCGGGCAGCGCAAATCGCAGCGTTTCCCAGAATACTCTCGACACCACACGGATCGCGCTGGGTTCGTGTGTCTCGCCACGGTCTGCCTCAACGACCTCGCGCCGGTGCAGCCGCATCGCAGGATGCCCGAACCAAGAACTCCCCGGCACCATCCCCGTCTCAGGCGCGACCGTGCACACGCCCAGAAACGACCCATCGGGCAACGAAGCCCCCCCGGGGATCACCGCGTGATTCCCCAAAAACGTTCCCTCCCCCAGGGTCGTTGCTCCGATGTTCACCGTCCCGCGATGCACCCTCGGCCCACCCAGATAGATCCCGTCGGCGAAGAAACTCTCCGCGCCCACGCTCACGCACTCGGGAACGATGTCGATCACCGTGCTGATCTCGCAACGTGCGCCAACCCGCATCCCAGCGAGCCTTAGCCACATCGGCCAATACAGTGTCCCGCTCAGCCACCGGCTCGCCGAATCCACCTCACGCGTCTTGAGCCACACTCGGATGTACCCGACGCTCCACCGGTTGATCACGCCTGGCTTCACCCGCCCCAGCACTCGAACCGCGAGTGCGCGCATCGTCAGCGAGAATGGCAGCCATGCGATAGGTGCTGCCAACACCGCCGCCAATGACAAGCCCGATAGCCAGCTCCAATCTTGCCCGAGGGAAAGCATCTGATCCCACGCCCGTTCGAAGCCCAGACCCGTCGCATCGGCGATCATGCCGCACATCACGATGAGCAGTACGACACCCCCCGCACCCAGCAGCGATTGCCGCAAGAGCGACGCAGCGATCATCGCCGCTCCGTGAAGCCATGCGGGCATCACCAGGCCCGGGACCGGGGTGTCGGGCTCTCGCACGCGGCCTGCCGGCCGGGCAGGCACCCCGTCCCATCGCTCTCCAGCGTGGATCCTTCCGTACGCCTCGAGCCACGAGAGCGCAGATAGCACGCCCCCGGCTTCGATCACACTGTTACCGCTCACTCCCGCACGAACTTCCAGTGTCGCTCCAGTGCCGATCGTCACCGGCGCGATGTGCAAACACCCCCCGTTGAGTTCCACGAGCCCCACCCAAGAATCACACCCCAGAGTGGCGTCGTCACCGATGGTCAGCAGATCCCATCCGCCTCGGTGCAGATCGACCCCGTGGTGGATGTGTACCCGCCGGCCCACTCTGGCCCCGAGCATGCGCAGTACCGCGCCGTACGCCACCGTCCCCTCGAGCAACCCCCAAGGCACCGCGCGCGCTGTTTGCTCAACGATCCAGTGCCGCAAAAAGTACTCGCCCCACACCGGTTCTACCGTCGCTCGGTATCTCCCGATCACCACCCACTTTACCGTCACCGCTACCATCACCGACGCCGCCGTGTACGCGGCCAGCCCGAGCACCGCGAACACCGGAGAGATCACCGCGGCCCACCACACGCCCAGCGAACGCACCAGCCAAGGCACAACATCGAACAACACCACGTACCCCGCACCGCTCACCACAACAAGCGATGCCGCCAACCACAGCAATTGCAACACCGTAACCAGCGTCGGCGACCGCTCGACCGCCGCATCCGGTACCCCGCGACGCAGCACCACATCTGCACAAGATCGAGCCCCAGCAGCCCGTGCGAGTCGCGCCGCCGTTCTTGCCTCATACAGATCGCGAGTCGTGATCGAGGCCGTCTCGGGCCGTTTTCGAAGCTCGCACACCGCGGCAACCGCTGACAAGGAGTCACCGCCAAGAGTATGGAAAAAATCCGCCTCCACGGAGACCGGCCAACCCAGCTTCAGCGCCGACGAAAAAGCCGACACGACCCATCTCTCGAGATCGCTCGTCGGAGATACGTACCCTTCGTCGACTCCGCTTCCGCCGCCATCCGCGTCACCCCCGTCCTGTTCCGTAACATCAGGCAAAGACTTACGATCGATTTTCCCGCCCACCGTGCGAGGCAGCGACGCCATCACCCCGAACCGGTTCGGCACCATGTACGCCGGGAGCGAACCCCGTAATTCCCGTTTCCAGCCCGCCACATCCGCCGACGAGCTCTGGCTCGACAGCACCACGTGCGCCGCCAGAATCTCCCCTGCGGCCGTCCGTTGTACGCGGCACGCCGCTTCGCGCACCCCGGCACACCGCGAGAGGCACGCTTCGACCGCTTCGAGTTCCACCCGGTAGCCGCGCAGCTTTACCTGTGCGTCGATCCGCCCCAGATACTCCAGATCGCCCGCGGAATTCTCCCGAACCAGATCACCCGTTCTGTACATCCGTCCCCGAACTGGGTCATCCACAAACTTCGCCGCCGTCACCTCGGGCCTCCGCCGATACCCCCTTGCGACACCCGGGCCCACGATGCATAGCTCGCCCTCCATGCCCGCAACGACCTCTCGCATCCGGTCATCCATCACGAACGCACGATGGCCCCGCACCGGCTTTCCGATCGAGATCGGCTTCCCGGGTCCCACGTCGCCTCTCACCACCGTCACCGTGCACTCTGTGGGACCGTACCCGTTCACCATCCGACGACTCGTTCCCCACAGCGATGCCAGATCCTCCGTCAATGCCTCGCCGCCCACATACAACAAACGCAGCTCCGGAAGTGTTGCCGCAGGATCAGAGCATCCCGTCGTCCTCAACAGAGTCGGCGGCGGGCAGAACACCGTCACCCGCTCGCACCCGAGCCACTCCACGAGGTCAGGCCCGAGCCTGCTCGTGTGATCGTCCATCACCACGAGCGTTGCCCCGACCGCAAACGCCAGCCAGGTCTCTTCAATCGACGAGTCGTACGCGGCCGACGACCCCTGAACCACCCGATCGTCCGACGTCAGACCAAATTCATCCACATCCGACGCTACCAGATGCGCCACCGATCGATGCTCGATCATCACGCCCTTGGGTATCCCCGTTGTTCCAGACGTGTAGATCACGTACGCGAGGTGCTCGCTTCGCACACGCGAACCCCCAGATCCGCCGCGTCCGCTCGCTCCGCCGGGTCTCGTGACGTCGATCCCGTGCTCGATCCGCACGCCAGACGCTTCCACCCGTCCCAGCCCATCCGCATCCCCGAGCACCACCAACGCTTCTGCGTCCGTGATCACCGATGCCACGTGCCGCGCCGGAAACGATGGGTCAAGACACGTAAACGCCGCGCCGGCCCTTAACACGCCCAGTTGTGCCGCGTAGATCCAGTGCGAATCCCGCGGAAGAATGATCACAACCACCGAGTCGGGCCCCACGAGCCCGGCCAGCTTCGCAGCGATCGAATCTGCTGCATCGCTCAACTCCTGATACGTCACCCGCACCCTGAAAGGACGCCCGGGACCGGGCGGAACCTCGACCGCCACACGCCCCGGATGCCGTGCGACCGTGGCCCCGAAGAACTCGTGCAACAGCCCGAAGCGTTCGTGATCCGGCGGACTTGTTCGGCCTTCCACTCGCGTCAATCGCCGTTCTCCACCGCGCGCCGCGGCGGACGAAGATAGGCCGCCAGACACTCCGCGAGCGCACCGCGTTCCTGATCCGACAGGTGCCGATAACCCCGAATCATCCGGCCCCCACACGCCCCGCACCGGCACGCAAACGGCGTCGCGATGTCATACTCCGTCGAGTTGTAATCGAACGTAATCGACTCGCCTTCCGCGATCTCGCGACGCGATATCAGCAACCGGCCATCAACGATCGCGTTGGGGTCGCACGAATGGTTCAGATATGGCCATATCGCACTCGTTGCGCCCGGACTCCCCAACGCATCCCATGGCACCAGGTGTGAATCGGCCCCGATCTGCACCGAATATTTCGACGGGCGAGCCACAACGCGACCATCAAGTCTGAGCACAACCCTACCCGCCCCGATCCGTTCCGCGGCCACCACCCGCCAATTCCCGTCCTCACCCGCGACTCGCGCGAGGCACCGTTCAGCCGAGCCACCCTGTTGCCCTCGCTCGTCCTGCAATCCTGTCTTCCACAACGCGCGCACTCCCGCGCCCAACCCACGAGTGCAACGAACACAGCTTTCGAATATTGCTCTCTTTCGCGGAAAACCGCGGCCCCCACGCCTGTTTGGCACGCCCCGTTAGGCCCGGATCGAGGCCATGTCGATCACAAACCGGTATTTCACGTCGCTCCGCAGCATCCGCTCGTATGCCTCGTTGATCTGTTGCATCCGGATCAATTCGACATCGCACACGATCCCGTGAGCCCCGCAGTAATCCAGCATCTCTTGCGTTTCTGCAATCCCACCGATGAGCGACCCCGCGAGCTGCTTTCTGGGCATCAGCAGGCTGAACACGCTCACCGGCTGCGGGCTCCCGGGTGCACCCACCATGATCATCGTCCCATCGAGTTTCAGCATCGACAAATACGCGTTGAGGTCATGATCCGCAGACACCGTGTCCAGGATCAGGTCGAACGTCCCGGCGTGCTTCGCCATCGCCGCCGCGTCCTTCGAGATCACCACCTCGTCCGCGCCGAGCCGTTTCCCGTCCGCCGCTTTCCCTGCCGACGTCGTGAATAGCACGGTCTGCGCCCCGAACGCACGCGAGAATTTCACGCCCATGTGCCCCAGTCCGCCGAGCCCCACAATCCCCACTTTCTTCCCCTCGCCCGCCCCCCAGTGACGCAGAGGCGAGTACGTTGTGATCCCAGCGCAAAGCAGCGGCGCGGCACGCGCCGGGTCCAAATTCCCCGGCACCTTCAGTGTGAACGCCTCATCCACCACCACCCGCTCTGAATACCCCCCGAACGTCATCCCGCCAGAATGCACATCGGGCCCGTTGTACGTGAACACAGGCCCCTTCAAGCAGAATTGTTCCAGCCCATTCTTGCAGCTCGAGCACCCGCGACACGAATCAACCAAACACCCCACCGCCGCGAGGTCGCCAACCTTGAACTTGCTCACCGCAGTACCCACCGCCGTCACTCGCCCGACGATCTCGTGCCCGGGCACCACCGGGTACGCCGTAAACCCCCACTCGTTCCGCGCAAAGTGCAGGTCCGAGTGGCACACACCGCAGAACAGAATCTCGATCGCCACGTCCGTGGCGCGAGGCGGCCTGCGGTCAATCGAAATCGGACCAAGCGCTGTGACCGCAGACGTCGCGGCAAATGCCTTTGTGCTCATCCCGGACGATATCACTCGTTCGCGATGGGATCACCACGGGGATGTCAATTCTTGCGGCCTTTGAGCCTTCCGAACATCCGCTTGGGCGGGAGCGCACTGGGCACGATCCCTCCCGGGAATTTGCTCGGGTCCGCCGCTTCCTTGCTCGGCACGTCCGGCCTCATCGACGCCTCCATCCGACTCACTTTCGCCGGCGGGGGGGGAGCCGTCGGTGCCGATGCCAGCCTTAGCCCGCCTTCGGGTCTCGACCCTTCCTGATCGCGATACCCCTCAGGCCTGGGGCTGGCGACAAAGTCGGGGTACTCCAGCTTGGGCACTACGGTGTTGATCAAGTCTTCGACCTGGGACAGAAGTTTCCCCTGCGAGGGCGTGACGAACGTCCACGCCACGCCCCTGCGGCCCGCACGCGCCGTCCGCCCGATCCGGTGGACATACACCTCGGGGTCTTCGGGCAAGTCGTAATTAATGACGTGCGAGATCCCGTCGACATCGATCCCACGGCTCGCGAGATCGCTCGCAATCAGCACCGATAGATCCCCCTCGCGAAGCTGCTGCATCACTCGGTTCCGCTTGCCCTGAGGCATGTCCCCGTGAATCGCGTGCGCATCGATCTTTGCCGACGACAGCCGCTTGGCCAACTTGTCCACCGTCCGCTTGAGCCGGCAGAACACCAGCGTCAGCCCGGGTTCCTCGTGCGTCAGCAGGTGAACGAGAAGCCGCTCTTTGTCCCAGCCTTCCACCGTCAAGTAGTGCTGCTCGACCATCGATACCGTCAGCGAGCCCGCGGCGGTCTCGACTTTCTGCGGCTCTTTCATGTACTTCCGAGCCAGACGCTCAATGTCCTCCGAAATCGTCGCCGACACCACGATTGTCTGTCGTGTCACAGGCGTGCGGTCCAGGATCTTCTTGATGTCGTCGCGGAACCCGATGTCGAGCATCCGGTCCACTTCATCGAGCACCACAAAGCGCACGTTGTCAAAGTGCAGATGTCCACGCTCGAGCATGTCCATCACCCGCCCGGGAGTCGCCACCACGATGTGGCTCGCCTCTTGAAGCCGGCGTGCCTGAGCCTGGATCGCCTGTCCACCGAACACCGTCACCGCTCGGATCGGGGTGAACTGCGCCAGCTCGTTGATCTCTTCCGTGATCTGGATCGCCAGCTCCCGCGTCGGGCACAGCACCAACCCCTGATACTGACCCTCGCGGTTGCACATGTGCACCAGAGGCAGACCGAAGCTCGCCGTCTTCCCGCTCCCCGTTTTGGCCTGCCCCAGCACGTCCCGCCCCGTCAGAATCGGCGGGATCAGCTGCGCCTGAATGTGCGTGGGCTTCTTGAACCCCATCGCATCGACGCCCTTCAGAACGCTGCTCCGCAGGCCGAGCTGTTCGAACGTCCGGTCTTCCGCGAAGATGTCTCGCCCGCGATCTCCGCTGATCGCCGCGTGCGGAGCTTGATCGCTCGTCCCCGGGGGGGAAACAGGGGCGTGTTCGGCCTCGGCAGCGCCGGGCGTCGTCTCGGTCTTTTGGTCGTTCATGTCTTTCCCGCAGGGCGACCCGATCGCCGGGCCGCGCACCCATCATAGGAACCCGAACACTCACCCGCGCGATGCCCGTTTCACCGGGCTATCGAGGCCCCGGGCTCACCCGTGATGGCGAGTGCATCACCGACATCACTCCGGGGATCGCCACCATCGCTCCTAAGACCACGAACGGCCAAGCCCCGTCTCCCTCCAAGGCGGGCTTGGGGTACAGCCCCAGGCGTGACGCCAGCGACACCCACCCGAGCGTTAGAAACGGGATCGAGACCGCCGCCGCAGCCCGCGACCACCGCCCAAGACCGAGCACCATCCCGGCCAAGAATACGACGAGCGCTCCGATCACCGCGGGCGTCATCACGGGCCACATCCCCAGCATCACGCCGAGCACCGCCCCGCTGCCCCGTGCGACCCGGAATCCCGTCCACGGGGACCACCGGTGAAACGTCATCGCCGCGGCGCCCGCCGCAGCCCAAGACCAACCGCTCCCGGCTGTTCCGTCGAGCTGCCCCAGAAGCCCAAGCCCGTACCCGGCGACCATCGCGGCGAGGATCCCCTTGAGCTGCTCGGCGGCAAAGCAGGGGACCCACAATCTGGGCCCAAGTGTTCTGGCAACGCCCATCGCGCCCAAGTCCGTCAGCCGATCAGACTTGCCCTCACTCCAAGACAGAAGCCACCCCACCGGCAGCGAGCCGATGGCGGCAGCAGCGATGATCCAAAGCCATGCGGGATACGCCGAGTGAGTGGGCACCTCCGAGGGTATTCCCTATGAGCCCGGCAACCCGGTACGCGATCAACGGGACCGTGATCGGGGCAGCGCGCGGGCTTGTTCCTGAGCCCGGGCCGCAGCGGCCATCAATACCGAGCGATCGATTCGCTTGACCATCGGGGCCGCCTTGGCCGCCGGGGCTTTGGCCGCGGGCACGGGCCTCGGGCCCGCCAGGGCCGAACCCGCTACCGCACAGACGCACACGCCGATCAACACGAGCTTGCTCATCGAGGCCTCCTCGCCGGCGCGTCCAGAAGCGACGCGATCGGCACTCGAACAGTGCGATTCGAGTGGGGAAAAGACCACCCCATCCATCGGCGCGTTTCACGGGCGAAGCGGGATCTGACGTCTGCGCGGGCTACGAGTCTTGTGCCGCGACCGTTGCGGCGTTCGTCGGCTGGGTTAGCTTTGCGAATCGGACGCGTTTGACACGAGTGGGTTCGGCTTCGAGAATGGTGACCGTCGCGGATGGGCCGTGCTCGAAGGTTATGGGGATGGTCTCGCCTTTGGCGGGGATTCTTCCCAGGGTCACGGTGACAAACCCGCCGACGGTGTCGTAGTCCTCGCTCTCGGGGAGTTCGAGCCCGACTGACTTGAGTTCCGCGTTGACATCAGCGATGTACGCGCGGGCATCGACCGTGGCCTCGCCCTTGCCGTGGTCGAGGGACACGTCGTCGGGCTCGGCCTGGGGCACCTCATACTCGTCCTGAATATCCCCGAACACAAGCTCGACGATGTCCTCGATGGTGACGAGCCCGGCGGTCCCGCCGTATTCGTCGGCGACGATGGCGATATGAACGCGTTTTTCGAGGAGCTCCTGAAGCAATTCTCGCACGGTCTTGGTTTCGGGGACGAAGATCGCCGGACGCAGGATCTGCCGTAGATTGAACGTCTTGCCGCCTCGGCTTCCCTCGCCCGCGAGCCATCGCATGAGGTCTTTGACGTAGAAGATCCCGACGACGCGGTCGATGGTCCCGTCGTAGACGGGGACCCGGCTGTGGGCCTGCTTGCGGATGGTGGCCGTCACGGTACCGAGGTTGTTGGCGAGTTCCATCGCCTCCATCTCGGTGCGGGGAGTCATGATTTGGGCGACGGTGGTGTCACGGAAGCGAACGACGGCCTGGATCATGTCGCGCTCGCTCTCGTCGAATTGCCCTTCCTGCCGCCCTTCTTCGACCGCGGACAATACCTCGTCCTTGAGTTCCTCTCCGTGGTCGTCGGTCCCACCCGAAAGCCGTCGGACGACCTCGTCGAAGAACCGCACAACTGCCTGGAGTGGTTTCGTAAAGGTGTAAATCACGCGGAGCGGCACCGCCAGCGAGTAGACGGCGTGCTCGCCCGCGTGCCGAGCGACCGAGGACGGGATGACGAGCCCGAAGGTCCAGACGACAAGGGCGGAGATGGGAACGCCAAAGGCGATGTCGCTCCAGCCGGGCAGCATTTCGGGCGCTCTCAGTCCACCTACAGCGAACGTGAAGGCGACCGCGGACATCGCGTTGCAGAGGATCCGCAGAAGACCCACAGCGTGGGCGTGCCCGGACAGGTCGGCGAGGATGGCGCGGAGATGACGATCTTTGCGCGGGCGGTTGACGCGGGATGAGATCGATTCGAGGGCCGGGCGAGAGAGATCCGAAAGGGCGTAGAACAGTGACGAGAAGACGCCGCCCAGCAGCACACTCCCGATCGCGGTCCAGATCCACAGGGTCGGGGTCATGGGCGTTGCTCCGAGGTGGGGCGCTCGGATCCCCCGGAGGGTTCGCGGGAGAAGAGGGGGCCAACGCCGATTGCGCGGAGCACGGCGTCTTCGGCCTCATGCATGGCCTTGTAGTCGTCGTCGTCATGGTCGTCATGCCCGAGGCAATGCAGCACCCCGTGAACGACGTAGAGCAGGAGTTCGTGTTCGGGCTTGTGATTGCGTTGTGCGGCCTGACGCGTCGCCTCGTCGAGGCAGACGACGATGTCGGTGTCGAGTGGCCCCTCCGGCTCTTCGCGCAGGTCGAAGGTAAGCACGTCCGTGGTGCCCGCCACCCCCGCGAATTCTTCGTGCATCGACGCCATGTCAGGATCGTGAACGACGTTGACGCGGACGGTGCCGGGCGAGCCGAGGTGACGAAGGGCCAGGGCAACGTGGTCCACCAGCCATTCTGACGTCGTGCGGCCAAGCGTTCCGGTCGAGTCGGTCAGTTCGACCTTGGCCTCATCCGCCGCGGCGGTGCTCCTTGGTGTCTGTGGTGTGTGCTCTTGCATAACGGACCGCCGCCAAAACCCTGAATCTCAACGCTGCGAAGTCGGTGCCGCAGGACTCCGGATCGGCGGCACCGGTTGCCTGCATCAGACCTCTCTATGGTACTGGCGTAAGACCCCAACGGTGCGCACGGCGCGGGTCGTGTTTGCAAGATGTCAGGATTACAAAGTCGAAGTGACGAAAAATAGCCGAAGGTAACAACCAATTAAGGTGGTCATTATTCCGTACGCATTACGAACATATAAGCGTTGAGAGTTTCCTGCTATCGGTGTAGACATTCATGGCTTGCCCATTCCTAATCTGGGGATTTGTGACGAGCTCGCCATCGGCCTGCCATGCGGCGTGAACATCGAGGGAGTGGTTGGTTACTCGGAAAGCCGAGGCTTGAGCGGTGAGACTGTCAGCGGGCGAATGCTCTGGGTAGGTACAGAGGTGTGCGACGGCCCAGCGGACCATATCCGGGGAAGAATCGCCAGCGAGGAAGACGGCGTCGAGCTGGCCGTCGGAGCAGGATGCGGATCGGCAGGGATTGAGCCGCCAGGCATAGTGGCGAGAGTTCGCCAGGATGAGCATGCCGCGGCGATGGGAGATCCAGGGAAGGCCGTCGGCTTCGACAGAGAGCAGCGGAAGCGAGGGATTGAGAAATTCGTGGAGGATGGGTGTGATGTAGTCCAGATGGGTGATCGGTCCTGACCTTCGGGCGTCGAGTCGGCGGATGATGCTGGCGTCTGGGCCTGTGGAGGCCATGAGAGCGAACGGGGTGCCAGCGAGATTTCCGACGTCGGCATGGCGGCGGCGGCGGTTTAGGATTGCACTGGCTACGGATTCGGGGGAGGAGGGGGAGCCGAACTCTCGCGCGAAAAGGTTTTCGGTGCCCGCGGGAAGCTGGCAGAGAGCGGCTCCGGAGTCGAGGAGGGAGGGGAGAATGCGGTGGATGGTGCCATCGCCCCCCGCGACCAAGACGGCATCATCGCTGGTGAGGGAGGCGGCGACCGAGGCAAACGCTGTAGTGTGGGGCGATGCAGGCCCGTGGGAACAACAGAGGTCGACCCCAAAGCCCTCGTGAGAAAGACGGTGGGCATAGAAGTGAGCGAGGTGCTGGGCCCGGCCTGCGCCTGAGTGAGGGTTAAAGACGACGACGACGCGCACGCCGCAGCGTAGGGGTCGGGACTGGCGGGGCACCGGCCCGGCGGGTCGGGTACGCTCCGCACATGAGTCCGACTCGCCGGCGCGCCAAAGTATCATTCACGGGCCTGCTCTTCATGGGGGCATTCATGGGGATTTTGAGCAGTGGAGGGTGCGGCAGCGCGGAGAAGGCCAAGCGAGAAGAGGAGGCGAGGCGGTTGGAAACGGACTTCAAGGCGCACCGTGATGCGATCGGGGCGACGCTGGAACGGATGCACGCCGCGGCGGGTCGGGCTGACCTCAAGGCGTACATGGAGTGCTTTGCGCCCGACGCGGTGTTCATCGGGACGGACGCGACGGAGCGGTGGAACATGAGCGAGTTCGCCGCATATGCGAAGCACTATTTCGATCAGGGGAAAGGGTGGTTGTACGTGCCGCAGGCGGGCAAGCGGAGCGTGAGCCTGGATATGGACGCCAACGCGGCGTGGTTTGACGAGCTGCTGATGAACGAGAAGTACGGGGTGTGCCGCGGGACGGGCGCGGCTCGTCGCGTGGGCGGGAAATGGCAGGTGGTGCAGTATTCGTTGTCATTTCCAATCCCCAACAACCTGGCGGGGCAGGTAACCGGACTCATCAAGGGTCAATAAGGTTGATGGGATCAGCGACGGGGAAGGAGGCATCGGTGCGATCGGATGAGTTCCCCAATCTCGTGGTGTTTGATCACCCGTTGATCCAGCACAAGCTGAGCCACATGCGGGATCGATCGACCAGCTTTCGTGCGTTTCGCGCGCTGCTGTACCAGATCGCGGGGCTGATGGTGTTCGAGGCGACGCGGTCGTTTCCGACGACATGGGAAGAAGTCCGCACGCCTCTGGAGACGACGCGTTGCCGTCGATTGTCGGGCACGATCACGGTGGTGCCGGTGTTGCGGAGCGGGCTTGGGATGACCGAGGGCGTGCTGGAGATGATGCCCGAGGCGCGGGTGGGGCATCTCGGGCTGGCGCGAGACGAAGAGACGCTGCAGCCTGTGACGTACTTGCGGAAGCTGCCCAAGGACTTGTCGAAGGGCCCGGTGATTCTGGTGGACCCGATGCTGGCGACGGGGGGCTCGGCGATGGAAGCGATCAAGATTTTGAAGGAATGTGGCGCGACGGACCTGCGGATGATCGCTCTGGTGGCCGCCCCGGAGGGCGTCCGGCGGATGTTGCGGGAATATCCCGATGTGACGATTTACACGGCGGGCCTGGACCGAGAGTTGAATTCGCGCGGGTTTATTTGTCCGGGTCTCGGCGACGCCGGAGACCGCATGTACGGGACGGTGTGAGCGAGGAAGCCGTGCGGGACCGTTCGACGGGGGTTGTGGCGCGATGCCTTGCGGATTAGGCGGGCATGGGCTCGAACGCCGGTGGCTCGGGCGGCGGGTCGATGGCGGGGGAGCACGGCCAGGTGAACGGGGTGCTGAGGCGATCAAAGGCGGCGGCGGAGAGGTCAACGGTGCCCCAGCGCTGGCTGCGGAGCTTCATGGCCGATCGGTAGTCGTGGAGGGAGATGGCGCGAAGGGCGTACCACTTGCCGCGGTGCTCGATGACTTCTTCGAAGAGCGCGTCGGGGGGTTGTTCATCGCACCAATAGATGAAGATGAAACTCGGGGAGAATTCGGGGCCAAAGAGCTTGCCCCAGGCGGTGAGCGACTCGATGTCCTCGGCGGTGACCCAGGATTCAAGGCGGCCTCTGGACTGGGAGGAGACTGCGCGACGCGCGAGCTTGCGACCTTTGACCTCGACGAGTAGGTTGGACCCTTGGCCGTAGATGACGAAGTCGAAGCTCTTGAGAGAGGCTTGGCGTTCGTGGCCGGAGGGGTCTTTAATGGAGACTTTCAGCGACTCGCCCTCGGGGATGAGTGCCTTGCGGGCCTCATCGACGGCGACATAGGGCACACGCTTGGCGCGGAGGTAGGCCTCGAAGGCGTGCTCGTAGTGATGCCGGCGCTGAGCCATGGCAGAGTGTACCGCGAGGGGTTAGTGGGGGAGATCCGTGGCGAGTCGGGAGAGAATCGTGGGGAAGGCGGGAGGCGGGTTGTTCGCGTCTGGGGTGCGGACCAGCGTGCGGAGCATGGAACGGTGGGTGGCTTCGAGGAACACGACGTCGGTGACGCCTTGGAGGCGGGCGGAATCGACCGAGACCACGCCGTCGCCCAAGGCGTCGGTCGCGGCCCCGGCGGCGCTGGAGATGGCGGCGTAGACAAGGGTGAAGGGCACGGCGGGGAGGGGTCTGCCGTTGAGTTCGACGAGATATGGGGAGTCCGGGAGGAGGTCGGTACCGGCCTGGCCGGCGGTGTCCGAGGCGGCGGCATCGGGGAAGAGCGTGCGGCCGTGGCGTGCGCGGTCGAAGAGTCTGACGGCACGTTCACGGGCCTCGCCGACGATGCGGCCGCGGGCCCAGTCAGAACCGTGGTTTGGGGTTCCGACGGTGATCAGGCGGTCAGTGACGGGTCGGCGTGCGAGGTCAAGGCCTGTGCGTGTCAGGGCGTCACGGGCGACGAGCCCGCCCATCGAATGGGCGACGATGGAGACGTGTTCAGTTCCCGAGGCGTGGAGGAGTTCGAGGTGATGGAGAAAGAGGGTCGCCGAGGCAGCGATGGCCTGGTCGTTGGGGTACTCGAAGCGAGCGACTCGGTGTCCTGCCGCGTTGAGCGTGGGGGCGAGTTCGTTCCAGATTTCGCCGGGCTCGTCGAGGCCGTGGACGAGGACGACGAGCGTTGCGGGCGTGGTGGGGGAGTTGGGAGTTGATGGAGACCAAGAAAGCCCCGGCGGTGGCGAGCTGACGAGCGGGTCTGACGGGGCCTGGTCGCTTGGTACAAGGAAGAACACGCCGAAGCCGTCACGCGCGTGAGGCCCCGAGTACTCGTCGGGCGTGGTGTCTGGAGTCGGGGCGAGCGGGTGGCCCGGATTGGTGAGTCTCCAGAGCGAGGCACCTCCGACGATTGTGAGAATGAACGCGGCGCCGACCCCGCGTGTGATTCTGCGGAAGAATCGGCGACGGGCGAATTGGTTCCCGGCGTGCGGCTGGGGAGGTTGGTCGGCGGGGGTCATTTGATGTCGGCGGGCTTGGGCGAGACGCCTCGAGGCTGGTCCTTGCCCGAGCGATTGGCGACGAGGAGTTCGAGCATCTGGCGTTCGAGTTCGGACTCGGCGGCCTTTGCTTTGGTCGCGGAGTCTTTAAGGTCAGAAACGGCGGCCCGCAGGGCCTCTGCGTCTGCCTGCTTGCCTTGCGAGGCCAGTGCGTCGAGAGCCTCGGCAAAGGAGCGCATGTCCCCGACGGCGGTGGCGTAGGCGCGGGCGGAGTCGTAGACCAACTGCTCGCGCAGCTCGCGCGTGCTGGGGCGCTGGAGCACACGCCAGGGCTGGGCGACGATCTCGTCGATCCCAATCTTGAGGCTCTCGGTCGCTTGACGCGTGCTGGCAATCGTCCTGCGTACGGAGGGCATCTCGGCGCGGAGCTGGCTCATGATCTTCGCGGCGTCTTCAGTGGCGGCCTTGGCGCTGCGGGTGATAGCGGGGGTCTCACGAAGGGCCTCAAGAACGTATCCGAGCGTGTCGCCCGCGAGGCCCGATGCGAGGAGGTCGATGTTCTTGAAGATGCTGTCGATGCGTGCGGTGTTGCGGTCGAGCAACTCCTGCGTGGAATCGACGATTTTGACGGCTTTGTCGACGCCCACATCGACCTTTGTCAGGATGGGGTCGAGGCGGTCGGCGCCCGCGTTGATCGTGGCCAGGATGCGTTCGAGGGACTTGGACCACTCGGGCAAGCTGTCGGCGAACATATCGACGGATCGAGAAACGCGGTCGATGGTGCTCTGGAGACGGTCGGAGTTGGTGCCCATGAGGTCGCGGGCCTTGGCCATGGTGATTTTGATATCTTCGAGTGCGCTCTTGAGGTCGTCGATCTGTTTGGGGCCGATGCCGGCTGACGCCAAGATGGCGGGCGGCGCGAGGCCGCCGGGAATCGTCTCGTCGGATTGGAGGACAGGGCCTGAGCCGATGAAGGCCAGCGGGGCATGGCCTTCGTAGGCCAAGGGGTCACCGGTGTCGGTGATGTTAAGCCCGCTGATGGTGCCCAGGAGCGGTTTGTCGAGTGAGATGCGGGCGTTGTCGAGGAGTTCGAGGTCTTCGCGGATTTGGACTGCGACGAGCACCGCGGTGGGGCGGCGCGTGGGAAGCCCCGCGGCATCGGGCGCGTACTCGAACGAGATGCCGACGACCTGCCCGACGACCTGACCACCCAGAGTGACGTACGACCCGGACTTGAGGCCTCCGGTACCGTCGGCGAGAGAGAAGCGAACGGTGAAGCGGCGGTTCCATCCCAAGGGGGTTCCGCCTGCGAAGAAGAAGGACATGGCGACCGTGCCGGCGATCCCGCCGAGGAGGAAGAGCCCGGCGAGCCAGTTGTACTTGTTGGTCATCCAAGAGGACATGGTGAGCAGGATATCACCGGAACAGACAAGAGATTCGAGGATCAGCAAGGCTAGCGGCGAAGCTCCGAAGCCTAATGGAACCAGAGAGCCGCGGCGACGTTCCCGGCGTTAAAGAGCATGTGGGCAATGATGGGAATCGCAAGGCGCCCGGTGCGGGCGTAGGCGATCCCAAAGGCGAGCCCCAACGCAAAGAGCGGGGCGAGAGCGTGCCACGGGACCGAGCCGCCGAGTCGGTGGACGAGGGCGAACCCGGCTGCGGCGAGGACAACGGCGATCCATGGTCTGTTGATGGCGCGGATTGCGGCGGTCTGCACCAACTGGCGGTAGATGACTTCCTCGACAAGCGGAGCTCCGAAAACGGCGGCCGCGATGACGGCATAGCCCCAGGCGTTGTCGCGGTGCCTGAGGATCGCTTCGAGCGACGTATGGGCGATGGGGTCTGGGGGGCTGCCGGATGCGAGTTGATGCGCCCAAGACGCCAGCGAGGCGACCGCCATGACGATCGGGGCGGAGACGACGAGCAGCCCCGCGCCAAGGGCAACGTCTTTCCATGAGCACAAGTCCGTGAGCCTGCGGCGTGTGACCATCAAGGTGGCCACGAGTGCCGCTGGAACGGCGAGCGCGTAGCCCCCGAGCGAGACGAGCGCGCGGGCTTTGATCGTGAGCATCGAGAGGTCTTTGGGGGCCGGCAGCAGTTCGTATGCGAAGGCCGCCCCCAAGGCTGAGCTGGCGTAGACCATGAGCGCGAGGATAAACAGAAACGCGGGATCACCCTGGGCGACGAGCACGGGCTTGCGGCGGGTGAAGGATGCCGGGCGGAGAATATCGGCGCCGATGAGGATGATGATCATCATTGCGGCGAGGATGGCAACGACCAGCGCGAAGGCGCTGGATGACACCCCCGCATGGGCCGCCGCCGATTCGACCGCCGCCGAGGCTTGCGGTGCCGGGAGCGCGGGTTCGGGGGCTGGGAGCGGGGGCTGTGCCAGGGTCGTGCCCGCCGAGGCCGACACCCCAACAATGCCCGTGATGACCGAAAGGGCGATCGAGGGCATCTTGGGCGAGATAGTGCGTCGGACGCGGCTCACGGTGGCCGAGTCGGAAGTCCTGCGCCCGGTAGAAACGGTGCGAGAAGTGGCACTCGCGTCGGCCCCTACTCGGGGATTCGTGCAATCGGTCACAGCGCTCGGTGTTCGCTTTGCCGTGATCGCGGAGATCAAGCGCCAAAGTCCGTCGGCGGGGTTCATCCGCCCCGAGTACTCCGACGAGTCGTTTGAGCCCGAGTCCATCGCTCGACGGTATCACCGCGCGGGCGCTTCGTCGATCAGTTGCCTGACCAACGGGCCTTACTTCGCGGGGAAACTCTCGTATCTGCCCCGCGTGCGCGGGGCTTGTCCGTTGCCCGTGCTGAGGAAGGACTTCATTGTTGACCCGTACCAGGTGTACGAGGCGCGAGCCGCGGGAGCGGACGCGGTTCTGCTGATCGCCGAGTGTCTTGATGACAGGGCACTGGTGGACTTGCACGGTCTAGCCCAGTCGTTGACGCTCGATGTGTTGCTGGAGGTCCACGACGCCGATCAAGTGAGGCGAGTTGCCGGGCTTTGGGGAGGCTCACGATGGCCAGCAGGCACGCTGCTCGGCGTGAACAACCGTGACCTTCGCACAATGAAGGTCGACCTTGGGACGTGCGAACGGGCGGTCGAGATGTTCGGAAGGCCGGAGATTATGGTCGCTGAATCGGGGATCAAGACGTTCTCGGACCTTATTCGGTTGCGTGAGTTCGGCATCCGGATCGCGCTGGTGGGGGAACACTTGATGCGCGATCCCGATCCGGGGCGGGCACTCTCTACGATGTTGAACGGCTTTGGGTCTGCGGTGTGACACTGAGGTTGGGCCCCCCAATGGGCACTGGAGAAACGCGATGCGTTGGAACAGGCTGAACAAGGCGAGTCGGTTGGTCGTGTTGACGGGTTCGGCAGCGATCTCGCTGGGCGCGTGGGCGCAGTCTGTGGAGGAGCCGCCGGCGAGTGTGGTTCCCGCATCCGAGCCGGTCCCGACGGAGCAGCCGTCGTCCAAGCCTTCGAAACCCACCGAGCCAGAGGGCGTGGTTGATCCTGCGGCGAAGGAAAGGCTGGAGAAGGCCGCCAAGTCGATCCAGGGGCTCAAGGGCTTGACATTCAAGATCAACTTTTATGCGGAAGGCGACAGCAAAGACCTCGTCGGGGTATCTGAAGCTGGGGTCATCGCGGCCCGCGACTCGGGCGGGGCGTGGGTGTACCGCCTGACGGGGAAGGGACAGCGAACGGGGAAGACTCCGCCGACCAACTTTGACATGGCGTACCTGGGTGTGAACGCGGAGTGGCTCGATGCCGAGGCGAAGAAGGTCTTCGTGAGGCCCGTTTCGCAGATGAAAGGCAAGGCGGTCGAGGGCTCGAGCATCCTGACCCGGATATTGCGAGATTTGCTGGGGCCCACGCCGTTGGGCGATGAATCGCGGGCAAAGAACCTGAGTGTGAAAGACGACGAGCGGGTAGGCGGGACGGATTGTGAGATAGTGCTGGCGTCGGGGATCTCAGGCGGGGGCGCACTGCGCGGCGGCGAACTCACCGTTGCGATGGGGAAGACGGATCATTTCCCACGGAAGTTTGTCAGGGAAACGACCACGAGCCGCGGCACGTCCCGGATGATCTACGAACTGTCGGACATCAAGCTCGACGATCCAGAGGCAACGGTCGATGCGGTGCATGTACCGTTGCCCGAAGGATGCGAGCGCGATGAACAGGCACCTGTAAAGCCTGCTGCGACCAAGCCGCCGGGGATCAAACCCGAAGGTGGCCCGCCCGAGTCTGAGATCCCTAAGGCCGAGCCGATGCCGGGCATCGATGTGGCGAGCCCCGGCACTCCGGGCGACGCAATGGCGCCCGCTGGTTCGCCGGTCAAGCCGGTTTCAGCTCCGGCCCCGACGCTGGACGTCTTGCCCGATGCCGAGCTTAAGGATGCGTCCGGGAAAGCGGTTTCGACCTCGGGTTGGCGCGGTTCGCCGACCGTGGTTGTGTTCTGGGGCTCGTGGTCGTTGACGTCGCGAAAGATGCTCGCCGAGGTGGAGCAACTCGCGACAGATCTGGGCGACAAGGGCAAAGTGTTCGCGGTCGCGGTTCGACAGAAGAATTTGTCGGACGCGTTTAAGGCGGCGACGGATGCACGGCTGAGCAAGGCGGTCGCTTTGGCTGAGGGCGACAGGCTCGCCGAGCAGTTGCACATCGCGGAGTACCCATCGATCCTGGTTGTCACGGCCGAGGGTGAGATCCGCCGTCTTGCTGCAGCGGTCAAGCCATCGGATGCGTTGCAGGGAGCGCGGGGCGAACTGGCGGTGTTGCTCGGAATGCCTAGCCTTGCACCAGTGAAGCCGCAGCCTGCTTCCACCGAGACCAGCCCCATCGACCCCCCGCTTGCTGAGCCCAAGTCCGGTGCAAACAAAGGGGAACCGGCTTCGAAGCCAGAATGAGCGACTTCGGTATACCTCCCCGTTCGAACGATTCGTTCGGGGTGTTGCGCTCATTATTTGATCTACCACAAACAGGTGGATTTGATCCGCGAGCAGCCTTGGGAATCAGCCTTGACTCGGCTTCGGGTGTCCGAAATACTTGTTGCAACAATTAGTTGTCTGGGTGGATGGCGGTGCCGTGCATCCGGACGACACGGAGGCTGAACATGAAGACGATGAGCGTTCTGGGAGTGATGGGAGTTGTCGCTGTTGCGGGCGTTGGAATGCTGGGATTTGCGCAGCGGCCCGAGGGTGCGCCGGTCGTGGCCTCGGCACCGAGCGAGTACGCGATCGACAGCGTTCACAGCGGAGTGATTTTCAAGATCCAGCACGCCGGAGTGAGCAACTTCTACGGGCGATTCAACAAGCTCGCGGGCTCGGTCTCGTGGGACGCGGCGAACCCCGAGGCGACGGCGATCAACGCCACCATCGACGCTTCGAGCGTGGACAGCAACAACAAGGACCGCGACAAGCATCTGAGTGGGACCGATTTCTTCAACGCCAAGCAGTTCCCGGATATTACGTTCAAGTCGACCAAGCTCACCAAGAAGAGCGAGAACACGTTCGAGCTTGCCGGCGAGATCACGATGGTCGGCAAGACCAAACCCGTCACGGGGACTCTGGTGGTGACCGGTGAGAAGGACGCGGGCAAGCAGTTCGGGTACCGCGTGGGCATGGAAGCGACCTTCACCATCAAGCGCACGGACTTTGGCATGAGCTACGGCGTTGATAAGAACGTGCTCGGTGACGATGTCGCCATCACGGTTGGCTTTGCCGGCGTCAAAAAGAACTGAATAAACCCCGGGAGACCGGGACGAACACCACCGATCGCGCGGCTTCAAAGACGCGCGATCATTTCTGCGTGTCAAGGACGAGGTTGCCGCACGGGAGAGTCGCATGACTTTCGAGATGGTGTTGTGGACGGTGCTCGTGCCCTTCGGGGTTGCGGCGGGGGTGATCGGAGCGTTCTGGTGGCGAGCGGGACGGGAATGGGGGAGTTTTCGTCGTGCGGCGCCCACCGTGGCGATGGTGGGCGCGCTGCTCGTGGGCATGCGTGCGCTCATGGGGAATCCCGAGTGGAAGCCCGCGCTAGCGGAAGGGTGGCTTTTCCATCTCGCGGTGCTCGCAGGTGTCGCGGGGCTGACACTCCCGAAGTCGCGCGGGATCCTCTCGGCGGTGCTCCCGATGGTCGGGCTCGCGGGCTTTGTGCTGGTGGTGCAGCTCGGGCGGGCCGCGACGAACGGGGATATGGGGTCCGGGGCGACGCGGTTGCTGTGGTCGCTCGCGGTGCTGGCTTCGATGGTGATCCCGGGTGTGCTGTTGTCGCGGGCGGATCGCGCGGGCGGGACTTTGGGGGTTGTGCTGGCGATGGGGATCGCAGTGGGGGCGGCTGCGGGCTCGATCGTGCTGTGCAACGGGATCAAGCTGGCACAGATCGAGGGGCTGATGGGGCTTGCGCTCGTTCCGTTGGCGGTGGTGTCGTGGCGAGGAGCTGGGCCCGGGGTGTCTGGGGTGTCGATGGTGTTTGCGACGATGCACGGGTCCTTGTGGTGGCTGACGTATTACTACCAGGGGGACATGCCGATCCTGGCGCTCGCTCTCAACATCGCCGGACCGGCGGGAGCGGCGCTGCTCCCGATGGTGTTCACAAGCATTCGCAAGAGGCCTGTGGTGTTGACGTTTGCGCAAGCGGGGATGGCCCTGGCGTTCGCGGCGGCGTCGGTTGGGAGCGTGCTCGCGAGCCGGGCGCACGACGATGCGGCCGGGACCGATCCGTACGCCGGGTACTAAGGGCGTCGGCGCGGTACTCTTGGCGATGAGAACCAGAACGTGGCGGCTGATCTTGATGTCTGGGCTGATGGCCGGGTGTGCGGCCAAACCCACGCTTGACGCGCCCCCTGTGCGCGGCGATTGGAGAGACAGCGTAACGACGGCCGAGGCCAGCGGGTACACCCGCACCTCGACGCACGCGGACGTGGTGCGGGTGCTGGACTCGATCGCTCGAAGATCTGTGCTGGCGCGGCGGGTGTCGATGGGGAGGAGCAAGGAGGGGCGCGACCTGCCGATGATCGTGATCGCCGACCCGCCGGTGGGGACCTCGCTGGAGGCCAAAGAGGCGGCACGCTCCGGAAGACCGACGGTGCTGCTGTTTGCGAACATCCACGCGGGCGAGGTGGACCCAAAGGAGGCATTGCTCATGCTTGCACGGGAACTCGCCAGCGGCGGGCACCCCGAAGTGACCGGGAGCGTGGTGACGGCGATCGCGCCCATCTACAACGCGGACGGCAACGAGCGGTTCGGCGACGGCTCGAGGCACCGGCCAGGGCAGAACGGGCCCGGTTCGGTCGGCGTGCGAGAGAACGCCGACGGGCTCGACCTCAACCGCGACTTCATCAAGCTCGAAGCGCCCGAGACGCGGGCGTTGGTCGCGTTCATCAACGAGTGGGACCCCGCAGTTGTGCTCGATGGGCACACGACCAACGGCAGTCATCACCGGTACCTGGTGACCACAGCCGGGCCGAAGTCCCCGGCCGGGGATCCGGGCGTGGCGCGGTTCTGGCGGGACCGGTTCATCACGCGCGTGATGCGGGGCTTCGAGGGCACGACCGGCGAGGGGACATTCTGGTACGGGAATTTCGAGGGGGAGTTCGAGGGCACGCCCGGGTGGACACGGTGGGAGACGTTCCCCGCTGAAGGGAGATTCGGGACGACGTACATCGGGTTGCGGGGGCGGCTGAGTGTGCTGCTCGAGAGCTATTCGTACGCGCCGTTCCGCGATCGGGTGCTCGGGTCGCGGGCCTTTGCGCTCGAGACTCTGCGGGCCGTCGCGGCGATGCGGGGCGAGATCGGGCGCGAGCTTGCCCGTGCGGACGCGGAGCCTGTCGCGGGGCGGACCATCGCGATCACGTCCAAAGCAGTGAGCCTGGGGAAGGTGTTGGTGAAGGGGTTCGAAGAGGGCACGGCTGAGCCAGGCGCGAAGGGAATGGGTGGCACCCCGAAGGACCATGCCGTCGAGCTGTGGGACGGGTTTGAAGCGACCCAGAGCGTAGTCGCTCCCAACGCGTACGCGGTGCTGAACCCCGCGGAGAAGGTGCTCGACGTTCTTCGGGCCCACGGCGTTCGGAGCGAGCGGCTCGCCGCCGACAGGATGATCAGAGCAGAACGGCTGCGCGTGACGTCGGCGAAGTCGGCGTCGAGGTTGTTCCAGGAGCACGCGCTGGTGCGGGCGACGGTCGAGGCCGAGCCGGCGGACGTGCGATTGCCCTCGGGCACGCTGCTAGTGCCGACGGATCAGCCGCTGGGCCGGCTCGTGGTGTATCTGCTGGAGCCGGCGTGCGAGGACGGGCTGACGACGTGGAACTATTTCGATGATTCACTGGTGATGGGTCAACTCATGCCGATCGTGCGCGTGCGGGAGTGAGGGGGCGTGAGCTGAAGTGCGTCCGCTGCCGCATTCTGGACACCCGGGCTCGGTTTGGCCGCTGAGGTCGTACGCGCAGGCTAGGCACAATTGGTGCTTGATTCTCCACGCTCGGCGGATGCCGCGTGGGGAGACCAGAACGAAGAACCACACGGCAGAATACAAGACGGTGTTCGCGGCAAGCCCGGGCCACACGAGTTTGAGCGGGAGTGCGCGAGGCTCGTACACATGACAGGTCGGGTATTTCTCGACAAAGCACTCGAGCGCGATGGCGTCGTGTGCAGGGTACACCGCAGGCGGTACGCGACCGGGGTGGTGAACCGCGTCATCGAAACTGCACGTAAGTGCGCGGAACGGCCAACCGGTTCGCACTTCGGTGAGCGGCGACAGCCTTCCCGGCGTCGGGTCTGACCACGTGGCGGGAGGTCGATAGGGACGGATCGGCAACCACGCGGCGGACCACAATGGCGTGCGGCTGTTGCGACTCGGGGCTATGCCCGCGAAGACCGGATGGGTGGTCCACGGTGGGTCATTCTCCCACGAGACAGAGACCGAATCCTTCCACAGGGTTGACGTGGTGCCCGCATGTGCCGTGAAGCCTTCGTGTGTGATCTGCTCGTACACAGCGGGAAGATCGACATGACACGAGAAGGCCGAGGGAATCCAGGCAGACGCAACCGTGGTCACAAGGCCCAGCGCGATCGCAACGAGCAACGGGTGCGGGGGCCTGCGCACGGGCTTTGCCGCCGTGATCATGCGTACAGTATACCAGACCGGAGAATGTGCCGGGTAGATCCCGGATTGGTGATGGATTGGTGCCGTGTGGGGACGGATCGAGGCGATGGCGGACTACGTGCCCAGTTTGCCCGCCAGCCACGCCGGCACCTGATCGATCGCGACTTTCTCCTGCTGGGCGGTGTCGCGGTCGCGGATGGTGACGACCTGGCCCGTGAGGGTGTCGCTGTCGATGGTGATGCAGTAGGGAGTGCCGGCCTCGTCCATGCGGGCGTAGCGTTTGCCGATGGACTGTTTCTCGTCGAACTCGATCACGCCGAGTTTCCAGAATTTCTCCGTCAGGGCGGTGTGGAGGTTCTCGGCGATCTCGGGCATGCCGTCTTTGGCGACCAGCGGGAAGACGGCGGCCTTGATCGGGGCGACGCGCGGGTGGAACTTCATGAATTCCGGGCTCGCACGGCTCTCGTCCTTGGTGTACCCCTCGCAGAGCAGGGCCAGCACGCCTCGATCAAGACCCGCAGCGGGCTCGATGCAGTGGGGGAGGTAGCGTTCGCCGCGGCGTGAGCCGTTGGGCAGGAGTTCGCCGCGCTCGGTGTCGTTGTATTCGAGTTTGACCTTGCTGTGGGTCTGGTGCTGGGTGAGGTCGTAATTGCCGCGGTGGGCGATGCCTTCGAGTTCGCCGAAGCCTGGGGCGGTGAAGGGGAATCGGTACTCGACGTCGGAGGTGCCGACGGAGTAGTGCGAGAGTTCATCCGCGGCGTGCTCGCGGAGGATGAGGTTGTCGCCGGCGAGCCCGATGTCCTTCCACCACTGCATGCGGAAATCACGCCAGAACTTGTACCACGCCTGCGACTCTTCGGGGTGGCAGAAGAACTCGAGTTCCATCTGGTCAAACTCGCGGGACCGGAACGTGAAGTTGCGCGGCGTGACCTCGTTGCGGAAGGAGGTGCCGACGTTGCCGATGCCGAAGGGAACCTTGACGCGCGTGGAATCGACGACGTTCTTGAACTGGAGGAAGATGCCCTGAGCGGTTTCGGGGCGGAGGTACGAGACATCATCCTCGCCCGCGGTCGCGCCGATGTACGTCTTGAACATCAGGTTGAACTGCTTGGGTTCGGTGAGCGTGCCGACCTTCTCCGCGTCTGGGCCGAGCACCTTCGCGAACTCCGCGACGGGGATGTCGGTGAGCGCGATGACCTTGACCTGCCCGAAGGCTTTCTCGGCCTTCTTCTGCTGCTTTGCTTCGCTGGGCGAATCCTTCATGAACGCGAAACGAGGCTTGTCGCCGGGGTCGCCGCTCGCGGGTACAAAGACGCTGACGTGGTCGTAGCGGTAACGGCTCTTGGTTTCCTTGCAGTCGACCATCGGGTCGTTGAACCCGCCGACGTGCCCGGACGCCTGCCACGCTTTGGGGTGTTGAATGATGCGGGTCTCCAACGGCACGCACCGGACCTTGGCCCCGTTGGGCCCGTTCTGGCCCCAGGCTGGGCGCATGATCATGTCTTGCCACCAGGCCTCGCGGAGGTTTTTCTTGAGCTGGGCGCCGAGGGGGCCGTAATCCCAGAAGCCGTTGATGCCGCCGTAGATGTCGGAGGCCTGGAAGATGAACCCCCGGCGTTTGCAGAGGGCCATGATGGCGTCCATGGACTTGGCGGGGGTAGCGGCGGGCGGTTGGGCATCGGACACGGGAAGCTCCTCGGGGGCACGCGAACGGGATCGGGGGCAAGTCTAGGAAACTCGCCCGCGCGCGACCGGCACGGGTAGGATCCGCCATGACCACGCTCCGTGTGAAACGTCTTTCGCCCCGTGCCTTGCTTCCCGCGTACCAGTCTGCGGGGGCGTCCGGGCTCGATCTGGCCGCGTGCCTTCCCGAGGATCACTCGGTGGTCACAATCGCCCCGGGGCAGGTGGTGGTTGTGCCGACGGGGCTTGCGGTGGCGATCCCCGCCGCGTTTGAGGGGCAGGTGCGGGCCCGATCAGGGCTCTCGACGAAGCACGGGATCGGCTTGCCCAACGCCCCGGGCACGATCGACAGCGACTATCGCGGCGAACTGCGGGTCGCCCTCATCAATTTCTCGCGGACGCCCTTCGAGGTGACACACGGCATGCGTGTCGCCCAGCTCGTGATCTCGCCGGTGGCGCACGCGGAGATCAGCGAAGTGGACGAACTCGACGACACGAGCCGCGGGGCGGGTGGGTTCGGCAGCACCGGGCGCTGAGCGCAATCCGTCATCCGGTGTGTTACTCGATCTGGTCTGAAAGCTCGCGGAGCTTGCGGAGGGCGTCGAACGCCTGCAAGGGCGTCAGGCTCTCGATCTTCAGCTCGCGCAGCTCGTTCATCGCCGGGTGAGGCACGTACTCGCGGAACAGCGACATCTGCGGCTCGGGCGGACGCGGCTTCGTCGCCTTGGCGGGCCCCCTCGCGTTCGCCGGGCCGTGATGAACCGCGAGCGACGCGAGCACCTCGCGGGCTCGGTTCACGACGCCCGACGGGATGCCCGCCAGTTTGGCGACGTGAACCCCGTACGACTGATCCGTGCGGCCCGGGAGGATGCGGTGCAGGAACACGATCTCTTGGTGCCCGTCTTGTGTGGTCCACTCGCGGACAGCGACATGCAGGTTCATCACCCGGCCCGCGAGCGTTTCTTCGAGATCCGTCAGCTCGTGGTAATGCGTCGCAAAGAGACAGCGAGGGCCCCGGGCCGTGCCACCGGACGTGCACGCCGCGAGGTGCTCGGTGATGGCCCAGGCGAGGCTGAGCCCGTCGAGCGTGCTGGTGCCCCGGCCGATCTCGTCGAGCACGACGAGCGAGCGCGGGGTCGCGTTGTTGAGGATGTTCGCCGTCTCGGTCATCTCGACCATGAACGTCGACTGCCCCGCGTGCAGGGCGTCGTCGGCCCCGATGCGGGTGAAGACGCGGTCGGTCAGCCCGATGCGGGCGGCCTTGGCCGGCACGAAGCTCCCCGCGTGGGCCAACAGGACCACCAATGCCACCTGACGGATGAACGTGCTCTTGCCCGCCATGTTGGGGCCGGTGATGAGCGCGAGCGAGGCGGGTGAGGCTCCGTCGGGGTTCATCATCGAGAGGTCGTTGGGGACAAAGTCGGCCCCGAGGATCTCTTCGAGGACGGGGTGACGCCCTTGATCGATGAACAGCGTGGGCTCGTCGGTCATCTCGGGCCTGACCCATCCGCGGGCGCGAGCTCTGTGGGCGAACCCGCCCAGGGCGTCGATCCCCGCGATGAGCTCGGCAAAGGCCTGGATCTCGCGGAGCCTGTTCCGGGCCGCGTCGCACAACTGCGCGAACAACTGACGCTCGCGCTCGACGGCACGGGATTCGGCGGTCGTCACTCGGCGTTCGAAGTCTCGCAACTCTGCCGTTGTGTACCGCTCGGCGTTGCGCAACGTCTGCTTGCGTTCGAGAGCGGCGGGGATCGTCCCCTTGGCCTGTGCGGCGGTCAGTTCGATGTAGTACCCGAAGACCTTATTGAACCCGACTTTGATCCCGGGCAGGTTCAGCTCGCCCGCGAGACGCTCCTGATAGGCCGCCAGCCACGCTCCGGCGTCTCGCTGCAGCAGCCTTGCTTCGTCGAGCGTGGAATCGATCCCGTCGCGGAAGAGCCCGCCTTCGCGGAGGTGTGCCGGCGGAGTCTCGATGCACGCGGACGCAACTCTCGAAGCCAGCTCGTGCAAGGAGGGCTCAAGGGCGGCCAATTCTTCCCGCTCGCGAACGAACGCCGGAGCGTTCTCGATCGGAGCCGCGATACGCCCAAGGCGGCTCAGCGACTGCCCCAGCGCAACCACGTCGCGCGGTGTAGCGCGGTCGAGGGCGATGCGCCCCGCGATACGGGCGACGTCCTGCACGCCATCGAGGGCCTCGCCCAGTTCGCGGGCCACACGCGTGTCTTCGACGAGGAGCGAGACGGCGGCGTGGCGCCCGGCGATCGTGGCAGCGTCGGCGCTGGGCCTGCACAGCCAATCGCGGATCAGCCGCTTGCCCATCGAAGTTCGGCATCCGCCCCCGGGGCCGATGAACAGCCCGCTGAGCGAGCGGTCGGGCCCCATCGCGGCGGGGCCTTGCCGGATCACCCGCTCGACTTCGAGAGCCCGCAGGCTTGCCGCGTCGAGGATGCACGACGCCGAGACGCGTTCGCGACGCGGCGGGCGGAGGTGGGCGAGCGTGCCGCGCGGGGCAAACCCGGGCTTGGCCGCGTCACCTACGTCGGGTGTTTGCGTTTCTTTGAGGTAGCGGATCAACGCACCGGCTGGGCCCAATTCGGCGTCGTCATCGTTGAGCCCGAAGCCGACAACGGTGGACACGCCAAAGTGCGAAAGAACGGCTTCTCGGGCCTCGTCGTGGCGGAAGTGCCAGCTCGCCCGGCCGCTCCCGGGGACACCCAGCGCGTCGAGCACGCGCTTGACTCGGGGCGACGCACCCTCGGCGTCGCCGACGCTTCCCAGGGCTGCATAGATTACTTCGCGGACGCGCCTTCGTGTAAGTTCATCCACGAGCCCCGAGGCCGAGGTGAATCCCACGACAAAATCGCCCGTCGAGGCCTCGGCGACCGCGAACGTGGCCGGGCCCGAGGGGTCGTCTCCAGCCCCGCAGAACGCGATCGCCGCCACCCGAACGCTCGCGTCGTCGTCGAGCAAGGCTTCTTCGACGATGGTTCCCGGAGTGGCGACCCGAGTCACCGCTCGCTGCACCAACCCTTTGGCCTGGGCGGCATCCTCGATCTGGTCCCCCACCGCCACGCGGTATCCCATCGCCACCAAACGCTTCAGATATGTCTCGAGTTGATGGAAAGGCACGCCCGCCATCGGCACGCCTTCGGTGCGTTTGGTGAGCGTCAGCCCGAGAGCCTTGGACACCGTGACCGCGTCGTCGTCGAAAGTCTCGTAGAAATCACCGATGCGAAACAGGAGGATGCACCCCGGGTGGGCCCGCTTGAAGCGGTAGAACTGCTGCATCGCCGGTGTTTCACGAGGGTCGTTGGCCACGGGCGGAGGATAGTGGGGAAAAGCGCGACACGGCGACCGCGTGTCACACTGGGTAAACCCGGGAACTCCGGTCGCATCGACGCGACAAGAGCCCCGAGTTCGTCGGTCGGATTTTCTAAAGGATCAGGGTGTCGACGCGTCGGCGACGGTGACCATCCAACTGACGCCGAAGCGGTCTTCGAGCATCCCAAACGCCGGCGACCAGAAGGTCTTGGACATCGGCATCGAGACCTTGCCCCCTTGGGCTAGGGCCGCAAACGCGCGGTTGGCCTCGTCGACGTTATTCACGGCCAGAGACAGCGAGAAACCGTTGAAGACCGTTCCCGCGTGGCACCCGTCGGAGGCCATGATGGTCGAGTTGCCCACTCGGAGGCTCGCGTGCATGATCTTGTTCTCGAATCCGGGCGGGAGTGATCCCGGGGGCATCGGGTCGGGGTTCTCGTTGAACCGCATGGCCATGATCAGCGTGGCGCCGATGGCGGACGAGTAGAACGCGATCGCTTCTTCGCAGCGGCCGCCGAACGTGAGATAAGGCTGAACAACGGTGTTTGACATGTGTTCTCCAATGACACTCTGAGTTCAGCCTGCGCCCTCGACATCACGCCCGCATGCCTTGCTCGATGATGTAAAGAGTAGCTCGAGATACCGCTGCAGGTGCTCGATGCACATCACCGCCGCGTTCCGCCCGCCCGTAGCCTTGGCGAGAATGAAAGACCCTTGCAGCACCGCCTGAGTGTAGAGCCCGAGGCTCTGGGCGCTCCAATTCGCTTCTGGAGCGTACAGATCTTTGGCGAGCTTGATGTCGGTCGCCACCTCCGAGGCTTGATCGCAGATCCCCTGTTCGCACGCGGCACGGATCACGGGGTGTGTCTCGTGTATTTCTTGCACCAGCGTGCCCAGCAAGCAGGAGTATGCCCCGACGTCGCCCCGGATCAGGCTCGCACGAAGCTCGACATACCCAAGCAGCCGATCGAGCGGGTCGGCCAGCGCGCGATACGCAGCACCGGCCATGACCTCTCGCGACGCCTCCGCGAATCGCGACGCCGACGCCACGGCAAGATCCTCTTTGCTCTTGAAATGGTAGAAAAAGCACCCCTTGGTCAACTCGGCCGAGCGGCATACATCGTCCAGCGTCGTCGCCGAATACCCCTTCGCGCCAAAGACACGAACCGCGGCATCGAGCAGCCTGTTCTTGGATTCGTGATGTGCTGCAGCCTCGGGCATCAATAATCCAACTGGTAGGTATTATAATACCAACCAGTAGGTACAAAGGGAAGTACGCAATGCCGCATTCAGCACGCTAATCCGATCAAAATACGAACATAAACGGGGCCGCTCAGCGAACGGCGTCTACCGGAGGTGTGCAGCCCAATTCTGAGTCGTGCGTCTTGTTCTTCGGGTCTTGATCGAGGATACTGGCCTCATGAACTATCGCTGCTGCTTTGTGATTGGTGCGATTTCTTTCGTCTCTCCGGCAGCGATGGGGCAGTGGTCAACGGATCCGGGGGTGAACACCGCGGTGTCGGTGGGTGCGATGGAGCGCGTGCTGTGCAAAGTCGCCGCGTGCGCGGACGGCTCGTGCTATGTCTCCTGGTTCCAGGTTGATCCAGTGGCCGCGGGCGGGTTCAACTACAACGTGTATCTGCAACGATTTGACTCGGCGGGGGTCTCCTCGTGGCCCGGCGGGTTGCTGGTGAGTGATGCGCCGCAGAACACTTCGCTGGTGGATTATCACCTGATGGCCGACCGCGATGGGCACGCGGTCGTGACGTGGACGGACATCCGCGACGGGGGCGACCTTGATGTGTTCGCCCAGCGGGTGTCGCCGGCGGGTGTGGCGCTCTGGGGGAATAACGGGGCGCAGCTCTCGTTCAATGCGGCGTCCGAGCAGGACCCTCGCGTCGTGCAGAATGCGGAAGGCGATTTTGTCTTTGTGTGGCCTCGAACAGGGACTTCAGCTCCAGGGCTATACATGCAGACGCTGACCCCGACGGGCACACCGACTCTTCCGGCGGGCGGGCAACTGTTGCTGACGGGATCGATCACCGAGAACCCGGCGTTTCACGAGATGCTCGCCACCCCCGACAACAGCGTGGTGGTGTGCTGGGTTCGGGACATCACGAGGTTCAATTCTCTGCGGCACATCATGATTCAGAAGTTCGGCACCTCCACGCTGCCCGTGTGGACGGCGGTGTCGCCGTTGGTGGTGTCGAGCGCGATCTCGGTGCCCATCGCACACAGGCCCAAACTGGTCGCCGACGAATCGGGGGGCGTGGTGGTGGCGTGGCACGACACGCGCAACAGCAACCGGTTTGATTGCTGGGTGCAGCGGTTTTCGGACTCGGGCGTGCCGTCGTTTGCCGCGAACGGCTTCCAGGTGTCGCTCAACAACACGTACTACCACCTCGACCCCGCGGTGTGTGTAACGGGCGGCGAGATCGTCGTCGCCTACAGCGAACGCACCACCTCGCAGGGTTCTCGCGGCCTGTACGCCCAGCGGATCGCGGTCGGCGGGGGCGGTTCGCGTTTGTGGGGACCTGGCGGCATCGAGCTTGCACCCATCGACGCCGTCGACGAGCTGTTTGTGCGGGCGGTGCCCGGGAGAGTGCCCGGCGACACCACGCTGGTCTACTTCGATGGACCAAGCGGCACGGTGTTCAACCGCGTGTACGCCACGCAGCTCCGGGCCGATGGCGCGGCACGCTGGTCGAGCACGCTCTGCACGGTCAACAGCGCCAAGGGGCGTTTGCCCGTCGCGGCGTTCAACGGCAGCGGCGGCGTCGTAGCGGCGTGGGAGGACAACCGGTCGGGAACAGTGGGGATGTATGCGCAGACGTTCGCGACGGACGGCACGCTCGGCCCGCCGATTTCCTGTAACGCCGATTTCACCGGCGACGGCTTTCTCGATGCGTTCGATTATGACGCGTTTGTCGCGTGCTTCGAGGGGGAACCTTGTCCTCCGGGAAAGACGGCCGACTTCACGGGCGATGGGTTTGCCGATGCGTTCGATTACGACGCGTATGTCTCGGCGTTCGAGGAAGGGTGCTGATCACCGACGGCGGGTGCGCGTCGAAAGCGCCGGCGATGTTCCTTCGATGAGAAGAGGCTCTGATTCCCAATCGAGATCACGTTGACGATGGCCGGTCTTGACCGAGAGAATCGGAAGGCATGTGAATGGAATCGCTCCCTCACCCGCTATGGCGGGGCGTCGTTCAGGTTGACCCGGTGCGCTCGGCGAAGAGTTTCTTGGCTTCGCCGGCCACGTAGAAGCTGCCGGTGACGAGGATGAGATCGTCGCGTTGAGCGGCTTTGGCAGCGAGGTTGATCGCATCCTTCACCGTGGGAGATGTTTGAGAGGGCTTGTCGGTAAGCTTGCGCTGGAGGTCTCGCGGGTCAGCGGCGCGAGCATTGTCCGAGGCCTTGGTGAAGATGAGCTTGTCCGCTCCGCTGGCGAGCTTGGCGAGCATCCCCGAGACGTCTTTGTCCGCGGCGCACCCGAAAACAACGATGAGGTTGTCGTACTTGTAGCGTTGCCCGACGGACTTCATGAGGGCCCCGATGGAATCGGTGGTGTGAGCGCCATCGGCGATGATCCGGGGCTTGGGGTGGATGAGTTCCAGCCGGCCTGTATCGGGGGTGCGGGCCAAACCCGTCATGATTCCACGATCAGGCAGATCGAGCCCCCGCTGACGCAGGGCATCGAGGCACGCGAGCGCGACGCCGCAATTCTGGGCTTGGTGCTCGCCGACGAGGGGGACGTGCACGTGCTCAAATGCGGCGGTCGGGGTGTACAGGCACACCTTGTAATGTGGCCCACGGTCGGCGGACGATTCGAACCGCGAGGTGAACTCGAGCGTCTCGCCCACAATGTGGAGCGTGCAACCGGTATCAGCCGCGACCTTGCGGAACACATCGAGGATCTCGGGTTTTTGAGATATGGTGACCGCGGGAATGCCCCGTTTGAAGATGCCGGCTTTCTCGCGGGCGATCTTGGCGAGTGTGTCGCCGAGAATCTGTGTGTGTTCGAGTTGGATCGCCGTGACGGCGGTGACTTCGGGCGAGATGACATTGGTCGAGTCGAGTCGCCCGCCGAGGCCCACCTCGATCACCGCAACATCCACCGCCTGCGCGGCGAAATGAACGAGCGCGGCGGCGGTGAGGATCTCGAAGAAAGTGGCGGGCCCGTGCTTGCGCTCGATAGGACCCAGTGATCTGGACACGCGGGCGAGGGCGTCGACGAACTCGCTTTCGTCGATCATGCGGTCGCCCAGACGAATCCGCTCACGAAGCGTGACCAGGTGCGGGCTTGTGTAGACTCCCACGGCGTACCCGCACCCGGCGAGCGCAGCCGCCGTCATCTCGCAGGTGGAGCCTTTGCCCTTGCTTCCGGCGATGTGGACGAGCTTCATTTCTCGATCGGGGCGGCCCAGAGCGTCCATCAGGGCCTGCATCCTGTCGAGCCGAAAAGTGTCCTTCCCGATCTGGCTGGGGCGCATGCGCTCAACGTCCACCCGGTCGTTGAGAAACGACTCTGCCTCGGCGAAGGTCTGAGGGACGCTCGTCGATGAAACTTCGATCGGGGTTTTGGCCGGCGCATGATGCGACCGGGGTTCGTTGGAGCGAGGCATCGCATCACAATTGTAGCGGTCGGCGTCGAGCGTCCGAAGCGAAACCTGCGGGGGAGTTATTGCCCGATCGTGGGGGGAGAGTCGATGGCGGGTGTGGGCTCGCCCCACAGTGCAAGCCTTGCCTACAGTTTGATACACCTTGGGGATTGGTGTAACGGTAGCACGACTGACTCTGACTCAGTTAGTCTAGGTTCAAATCCTAGATCCCCAGCTTCCGAACCTGACCCCGGCCTTGGCCGGGGTCTTGTGCTTTTACCCTTCCCCAACACCCAGGATCGCCGAGCGAACCAGTCGGCACAAGGCCGGGGGAGCCCGTAACGGAGAACCAAAGCTCGCGACCGTGCTGCCGCTTCCCGCGAGAAGCGCGTGACGCCCCGACGCGCGAATGACGGCCAGAATGTCGGCAAGTTCGGGGTAGAGCGAAGATGCCGGCGATTCCAGGTCGTTGAAGAAGTGCGAGGGATCAAGACGCGAGTTTGCCAGCTTGTGAACAGCGCCTGCGTCGGGTTCTCGATGCGAAGGGGAGAGTTCGTCCCACCGGCGATACACCATGGGTGTGGCGCACCCAAACTCGGGAATCACCAGATCGACTCCGAGCTGGGGCACCGATGCCGGCACGGGCTCGACCTGTTCGCCAAAGCCCGTCACGATCATCGATCGGCGAGATTCCTCGGCAAGTATGAAGAATGGAACATCGCTTCCCAATTGCGCCCCCGCCTCCAGCAACTCGTCGATCGAAAGGGACGAGTTGAGCCGTCGGGCCAGCAGCAACACCGCGGCAGCGTCGCTGGACCCGCCCCCGAGCCCGCCCCCTACAGGCACCCGCTTCGAGACGCGCACCCGCACCGGGGGAAGCCGATCCGCGACGAGCCCCAGCGCCCGCACAGCGAGGTCCTGCTCTACGGGCCAGTCGATGGGCGAAGGCTTGGGCGCCTCCGGGGCCCACACGATCTCGTGCGACAATCCGGGCTCGAGCGGCAGAAGTTCGACGGTGTCGGCCAGCTCCAGAAGCACCATCCATGACGCGATAGGGTGGTACCCCTTGGGCGGCCCGGGTGAACCCACCGACAACGCCAGGTTCAGCTTGGCGTGGGCTTGTCGAGATGTTCCCGTCGGTAGAAACGGCATGGGAGAAAGTAGCCCCTACGCTCGTGCATGCGGTGGTTCGACTCTCATCTTGATCTGGCATGTCTGGCACTCGAAGGGCGCGATATGCGGGCCGCCGACCCAGGCCCCTCTGGTGGACAGAACCCACCGGGATCCGTCACGTTTCCCTCGCTCCTGGCCGGAAACGTGACCGACATGCTCGCCACGATCTTCATTGAGCCCGAAGGCTCTCCTGAATCGATCGCCTACACCCCGGGCGAGGACCACAACGCCGTGAGTTCGGCGTGCATCGCCGCTCACCGCCAGATGGAGCTGTACGAGCAGTGGGAGCGCGAAGGTCACCTCCGCCTTGTCACGCCGGGGCCCGTGGCAAGAGCAGATGCGGCGTTGGAGATGGGGGCGGAAAGGGCGATGCCCGCAGGCCGAGGCATTCGCACCCGTATTTTGGTGGAGGGTGCCGATGGGATCCGTTCGCCCGAGGAGTTGCACGAGTGGCACGCCCGCGGGGTGGCCGCCGTTTCGCTCGCCTGGGCCAAGCAAACCAGATACGCCGGGGGCAACGGCTGCGAAACCGGGCTCACGCCCCTTGGACGCGACCTCATCAAGGAAATGGACCGGCTGGGCGTGACGCACGACGTGAGCCACTTGTCCGATGCTTCGCTCCGCGAGTTGCTCGAACTCACCGATCGGCCGGTCATCGCCTCGCACTCGAACTGTCGATCGCTCCTCGACGACGGGTCGTTGTCACTGGCCATGAGGCAACGCCACCTCGCCGACGACTCCATCCGCGAGATCGGCCGCCGCGGCGGGATGGTCGGCAGCGTGCTCTTCGGGCCCTTCATCGTGCGCGGTGGCAAACGCGACCGCCGAGCCACTCTCAACGAATGGGCTTTGCACGCGGATCGACTCGCCGAGTTGCTCGGCTCGCGGTCGAGGGTCGGTCTCGGGAGCGACGCCGACGGCGGGTTCTCGGCCTTGATGCTCCCCGACGGGATCGACCGCCCCGAAGACTACGTCAAGCTCGCCGAGACGCTGCGTACCAGAGGCTGGAGCGACACCGACATTGCGGGCTTTGCCCACGCAAACTGGCATCGCTTCTGGACTGGTACCTCCTGAGGCATCAAGATCCTGCGGTCCAGGACCGTCGGCCGCAGCGGCCACGCCGGTTTGGCCGACCTAGAATCAGCCGTTCGGGGCGGTAGCTCAGTTGGTAGAGCGCTAGCTTTGCAAGCTAGATGTCAGGAGTTCGAGTCTCCTCCGCTCCATTTCAGGTCCACAAGGCTTCACGAAGGCGTGCCTTGAACGTCGAGACTCGTGCCGTCGTTCGTATTCTTGATCGTCGGACTCTGTCGGTATCCGGCCGTCTGTTCATCAATATCCAACCACGAGCGATCGCAGGAAACGATCGTTCGTGGCGCGATGATCGGTGCACGTTCTTGTCGCATTGCGTGCCGCAGATGTGTTCACCACAGAGCGGCGCAAGGCTGCCGCCACGGATGGAACGGTTCGCAACCCATGGAGCGTGTGAATCGGAGTGGCCCACCCGGCTCGGTCGGAGGAGACGTTCGGTCTACATCGGCGAAGTCGCAAAGGGAATTTCGCTGCCACGCCGGGGCAGGAGAGCGAACGTGAAACTGCGCCCGTGGGTTGCGCCCGCCCGCGTGGACGCGGGCTGATCTCTACCCGTGGTTACACCCCGTGGCCCCTTCGGTGCCGAACGGAGCGGCGGAGTAGCTCGACGCGGTTGAATGCGGAGGAGAGCCGATGTGCGGTCGCGCCAAACGCGTGGGTCATGCAATGCGAAGCGGTGAAAGGAGTCCTGTGGGTCCGGAAATACAATGACAGATTCGTAAGCTATGTGGTGGGAGAGGGTGGGTGTGTGAAAAAGAAATTGGCGGGACCGCAAGGTCTTTGTACACTAAGCGGACTATCCACGGAGAACACTCATCATGAAGTTATGCAGGCTCGCAAAGCATGTGATCGGACTTCTCTCGTTCTGCGCGGCGAGTGCGTTCGGGCAAACCACGGACATCGTCTACCAGGGCGAGTTATCGGTCGGCGGAACGGTGGCAAACGGCGTGTTCGACCTGCTGTTCGAGCCCTTTGACGCCGAAACGGGCGGTAATTCCATCGGGACACCATCGTGCATCAATGACCTGTCCATAACGGGAGGGCGGTTCACAGCGGCGCTCCCGTACGTGTTGCCCACGAACGGCTCGCCGATGTACCTGGAAATCCGTGTGCGTGCAGACACAGGACTGCCCTGCTCGAACCCGTCGGGGTTTCAGACGCTCGCACCTCGGCAGAGGATCGCCAGCGCGCCGCTGTCGGTGTTTGCCTGGGCGATCCGCGCGTCGGCGCCGACGATCCGCGGAGCGATGCGGCTGCAAGAGGGGACCAATGAACTCCACATCTTTGATGGGTTGTACTGGCGATTGATCGCCGATCTCGACACCGCCCCGATTCTTCCATTCGAGTTTTCGCAATTCTTCGATACCGCCGGCACGCACACGTTTGTTGTTCCCTCGGGGGTCACTCGATTGACGTGCGTGGTGTACGGTGGTGCTGGAGCAGGAGGTGCCCGCGGCCCCGGATCGACCTCGATCCCCGCGAGTTGCCCCGATCCACGGTTCACGTTCGCAGGCGGCGGTGGGGCGGGGCAACAGGGGTCACGCGGCGCGTTCTCGCTCGTCGTGACTCCTGGCGAGACACTCACGGTGATCGTGGGAGGAGGAGGTTCGGGCCGAACGAACGATGCGGGAGCCTCGGGCTCACCGAGTCGGATCCGGCGTGGCTCGACCGATGCGATCGTTGCTCCAGGGGGCCAGGGCGGGGGGCGTCCTGATGTCGAATACTCGATGCCGGGCTCGATAAACGGTGGGTGCGTAGCGGATTCGGGAACACCCGCCGGCAGCGCTGGCAACTCATCGAGCGTTCCAACGCTCTCCGCGCCAGGGAGCGTGATCAACGCGATCCAGGGCGCGATCGGGAGCCCGGGTCGAAGCCCGTACTGCTGGCAGGACTTCGTCAGCGGCACGAATGGGACCTGTCCCGGCGCCGGCGGTGCGAGCATTTCGTTCTCTCTCACAGTGCCCGGCGTGCCGAGCGGTCAAACCACTAACCCTAATCCCGGCGGCGGGAACGGAACCATGACCACGATCGGACAATCGGGCGGCGCCGGATCGGTCCGCATCTTCTGGAATTGAACGGACGGCTCCGAGAACGCGGACGGGCAGCAGAATCTCTACTTGTTGCGATCGATCCGAACGCCACGCGGATGACGCGCCTGCACCGACGCCGGTGATTCAACAACATCGAACGACAGTGCCGCGTGCGGATGAGATGAGGCATTGACGGAGTGCAGGATCTGGAACTGAATTGTCAAGCGAGAAGGAGCTCGCCACGACCATCAAGTCTGACGCCCTTCGGTCGAGTCATTGATTCACGAACGCGAGGAGCATCAGGGCATCACTGCGAGAACGCCTCACCGAGTCCGCGTCTCGCCCGCGGATCTTTCGCCCTTATGCCGGCAGCGTCGTTGCGCCCATCGTCGCGCCGCGGCACACGACGCTCATTGCCGACGGCGACACCTTTACGATACCCTTGGCCGTCCGCTTACCTTTCGTCTGGATCGCCAGGAATTCCCCCTCGCGCGTCAGCGTGCTGACGAGCAGCGTGGGGTCGCCGGCTGTGGGGCGTGACGCCAGGCGTTCGACCGCGCGAACGACGCCTGTGGCCGCGACAAGCGAGATCTTGTCCGTCACGGCTTCCAGGTGCGGTCCACCATCGAGCGGATCGATGTGCCCCTTGTACGCGAAGCCGAGGCGTTCGAGCATCCGTCGTGCCGGGGCGGTGTCGTCGCCCACCGCTCCCGCAGCGTGCGCCACCTCCGGGTCCATGATCGATAAATCGATCTCTCCGGGGGGCATGAGCCCGGTCACAAACTCCTTGCTTGTCTGGCTGAACCGGTACACCTCCGGGAAGGGCCTGGGGATGAAATGCCTCGTGAACTTCTCGAAAAACGGGTTGTACCCCGTTTTGTCGATTGGTCCGAGCATCTCGGCCACGACGCGCGACGCGAAGCGAGCCCGGTGCAGCCCGATGAAATGGAAGCGAACAAACGAGAGAAACCGCCCCAGCCGCTGCTTGTGTCCGCGGAAGGCATGATTCAGGATGAGCCCGCCGATTTCCGACGGGCCGGATTCGTCGCGCGCGATCTGTGCCGTCTGGTGGGTCCAATCGATTTTGAGAGCGGTGCTGCGCCGGGTCATGGTCCCAAGGGCCAGAGCCACGCGTGGGTGCCCTTTGCCGCCCATGCGTGCGATGACCTGCGAAGTGCCGATGACGCCGCCGGTGTCGGTGTCTTCCAGTACGAACAAGAACAGGTCCGATCGTCCGGTGAGGGCGCCGATGCCCGCGGCGTCGCCCCCGGTGCTCCCAGACCGTCCGGCGTTGCCGAGGCCGGCGCGGGCTCCCTTGCCTTGCGGCGCGGTTGCCGCGCTCGAGAAACTCGCCTGACTCTGGGCGATTTTGCGCGCGATGATGTCCCGATCCGGCGGCAGATTGATGAAAAACGTCTGCTTTGCCAGGCTGTGCAGGTCATCAAGATCGGCGGGCTTTGCCTGGCGTATCACAAACATCAGCGGATCCTCTCATACCCGTGCGGACGGGCGCAGAGCGTATGGATCTTCAACGAGTCGAGCCGTGACGCACGATCCCCTCCCGAGTGAATTCCGCGAACGCCGCGCCGTGAACTGGCGTCTGATAGAGCACGAAGCTCTCGGTTGCCGGCGCCCACACCGACCGCCACAACGCCGACTGAATCCGCGCAGCCCCGGTCGACTGCACCACCACCACCGGTCTCATCGACACGACCCACGCCGCTGCCTCGGCGTTCGCCGCCCCATGGTGCGGGGCCTCGACCCAATCGGACATCATCGTCGGCTCGCGGTCGCGGATACCCCCAATCGCCGGCGACTGAGCATCACCCGTCAACACCGCCAGCGCCCGTACGCCGGGTGCGCCGGCGTCGAGCCTGGCGATCAACGAGTAATCGTTCTCGCGGTCGAATGCTGTGCCCCTCGGCGGCGACAGGAACGTGAGCGTTCCGCCGTCGAGTCGCACGACGTCCCCCGCGCTGACCTGCCGAACCTCAATCCCCAGCTCGCCCAATCTCGCCACCAGCTCCGCCGCAGCCGAATCCACCTCCCGTGCTCGCTCGATGAACCGCTCTCCGACGAGAATTCGCCGGATCCCGAATTGTTCGGCAAGCTCCGGCAGCACGCCGAAATGATCGAAGTCCCCATGAGTGACCACTGCGGTTGCGATCCGCCACGCCCCCACGGCACGCAGCGCCCTCGGCAGCGTTCGTTGCGCCCGGGCGTACTGCATCGATCCAGCATCCCAAAGCACCGCGTCCCCGCCCATTCGGACCAGATGACACGAACCGTCGCCAACCGCGAAAGTGTCGATGCGTGCCACGGTTCCTTGCCTCAACCCTGTCGAGGCCGCAATCGACGCTGCGCATACGCCCACCGATACCGAAAGCAGGACCCAACCCGCCCAGAGCCGGCGCCGACCCAGCGCGAAAAAAAGCACCACCGATGCCGTCGCGAATGCCGCCGCCCACCCGTGGATCGGCGGGCCGGTCAGGCCAGCGCCCGGCACGCGGTCGATCAGATCAGCCAGTCCGATCGCGATTCGCACGAACAAGCCCACCGTCCACGCCCCACCTTCGCCGATCAAGGGGAAAGCCCAGCCCAATATCGCCGAGACGATCAGAACGACATACCCCGCGCCCATCGCCAGAACAAGAACCGGAGAGACCAGCACCGTCGCCACCACCGCGAGCGGAGAGAGGTATCCCGTCTGCGCCCACACCACCGGAGCTGACGCGAGCCAGCACAAAAGCGATGACGACACCGAGGCACGCACCCAGTGCTTAACCGTGGCAAGCACACCTCCGGATCGAACCCCGGGCACGACAAACGAGACGCCCCACAGCCTCGTGTAAGCCGGTGTTCCCAGCCACAACAGCAGCCCCGTCAGCCCGCACGAGAGCTGGAAGCCCAAGCTCCAGAGGTCCGCAGGGCGCCAGATCAAGAGTACTGTCGCCGCCCAGCACAGTACTGTCAGCCGGTCGTACCTGCGGCCCGCCGACTCCGAACCAAGAAGCACCATACCCATCATCACAGCCCGCACGATCGGAGCGTGCGCCGGCAGGATCAGCGCATACAGAAGCAGCAACGCCCCAACAATCCCGGGTTCGAGCCAGCCCGGACCACCACCGCGGCCGATCCCGCGGAGAACCGATACCGTCATGAAAGTCAGCACCGAGAGATGGAATCCAGAGATCGCTAAGGCGTGCAGAATTCCCAGCCTTGTGAACGAGTCGCGGACCTCTTCAAGCCCCGGCTCGCTCAGACCCAGCAGCAACGCCGATGCCGTTGCCCCGGCCTGTGCCCCCCATAGCCGCGAGATTTTCTCGAGCACGCCCGCCGCTCCCCGGCGAATCTCTTCCAGAGCCGCACGGACCGCACCCTCACCGCGCGATGCCCACGATCCCGGCGCGGGCACCACCAGCTCGGGCGACGAGACCGACAACACGCCCGCCTCCCGGGATTGGCGTGCCCGCCGCCACGCCGATGCTTCTCCGGGGTTGAGCACGCTCCTCGCCGCCAATGCCAATCCTGTCACCCGCACTCGGCTTCCTACTCTCACCCACGAAGCCTCTCCCCCGGTGATGCTCCAGTCGCGGATCACGCACCGCACATCGCCCGATGCCTCGGACGCGCCATCTGTAATCAACCGGTCAGCACGCAGCACGAATACCACTCCGGGCTCCCATCGAACAAATCGCGCCAGCTCCCCCTCGGTCGCACGGATCGGCTCAGGGCCCGAGAGCACCATTCCCTCGATGGTCGCCAGCAACGGCTCGCCCGGAGCATGAGCTGCCCATCGGTCCCCGAGGAAACCTGTCGGTGCTTCCCTCACCCGAAGCGCGTACATCCCGCCCCCGACCCATACAAGACCAATAGCCAGCCCCGCTCCGATCCATGCACGCCGGGCCACTTGTTCTCCCACGCCCGCCGCCAGCACAACCACCACCGCCCCGGCGAAGCACGCCCACGCGGGGAACCACAGCACTCCCACGTCCGCGGCGACGATCCCCAGACACACCGATACCAACGCCGTCATCGCCCGGCGTCTGGCGTGTATGACGTCCACTGAGAACGGCATGACTGTTTCGTGTGTCACGAGGACTGCCAGCCTCCCACATCCCGGATCCCGCGTCAAGCGGACCTAACATGTCTCGTGTACGCCAGCGGACTCCATGAACGCATCAGTCAGGTCGTCGGCCACCGTTCCTGCCGCGCCGTCGCCGAAGCCACCGGCGCAAACCCAGAATCCGTCCGTCGGTACCTCGGTGGGCACGCTCCCAACATCGAATTCCTTCAAGCCCTTTGCAAAGCCTTTGGCATCAGTGGCGAATGGATGCTCACCGGCCGCGGCCTCATGAAAGCCGCAGACGCCCGCGAGGCCGCGCTCCGCAACGCCGACGCCGGTGAACTCCTCTCCGCGCTCGCCGAGGCCGTCGAAAGGCTCATCGCTCGCGTCGATCGTCTCGAACAGCTCATCCAGATCGTCGAAGTCCGCGTCCGTGTCGTCGAATCCCGGCCGCCGGGCAGCCCCCCCGCGCTCCAGATCCGAAGCCTGAAGGAGGAGATCGCCCGTGGCCCCAAGCACCAATCAGAGCATCAAGAAGGCACCCAAGACCCGCCGTTCGACCCGATCCACGCCCCGGCTCGAACCCCTGATCGGCTCGCCTCTCTCCGGGACGCTCTCGCCCAGCGACCAGCTCCACCTCTTGGTTGAGCTTCTCCAGCCCTTGGGTCCGCACCAGGCCCGCCGTTGGCTCGCCGCGCTCCTCCTCGCCGACCGAGACGAACGCGACGGGCTTATCGAACTCGTCGAGCGTCACGTCACCCAGAACTACAACGAGCGTCGAACCGGGACTCCCGCCGGTCCAACTCGCCCATAGCCCTCCTTCTCCGTCGTGCCACGCACGTCTCACGAAGGCGTCGATCGATCCGGACAACGAATCGCACGTCGACCGTGGTGCGTTGGAGCACTGCGGTGGGGGTTGTGTGCGACAGTGTGACGGGAGGAGTCCACCCCCCCATTCGACTGCAAAGATGGCCACGTCCTACTCGGCCAGCCCAAAGACGGAATCAGCACACGTACATGTGCATCGTTGACGAACACTCTTTACCCTGGGAGGCGAGACGTTCCCGCCACAAATGGAAACAGGAATTAAGAAAATCGGAGCACGGCGACACGCGATTCCGAACTTCGGCGCGGGCCGGCTCGTGAGTTGTCTCTCTTGATGCGCGGCGTGCGATTCTCGCGTGGAAATGGCATCGATCGGTGCTCTTTGATCGCGGCACTCATCGCGCAAGATGTTGGCGTGTGGCGTCGACGTGGTGTATAGGCTCTTCTCCCGAATTGTCACCGCTGAAGGAGCCTTCGATGTCCGATTCGAGCGCGACACCCACGAGCTCCCCGCACCGCCGCGGGGTGTTGGACTTCATCGAGCGAGTGGGCAACGCGTTGCCCGAGCCCGCACTTCTCTTTGCGCTACTTGCGGCGATCGTGGTGGTGATCTCGGCGGTGGGCTCGAGCATGGATTGGCGAGTTCAGCCGGTGCAGCCTCGCGTGGTGATGGTGGAAGGGACGAACGCCGCGGGCGAGGCGGTGCAGGTGCCCAAGCTCGACGATCGCGGGAAGCCCGTCGTGGAGCTGGTCAAGTCGGGGGATCCGATCGCGCCGCAGAGCCTGCTGACGAGCGAGGGCATCTACTGGATGCTCTCGTCGATGCTACGGAACTTCACCGGGCTCCCGGCACTGGGGTTGATCTTCGTGGCGATGCTGGGGATCGGTCTGGCGGAGAAATTCGGGTTTTTCGGGGCGTTGATGCGGGCGATCGCGATGGCGACTCCCGCGAAGCTGCTGACGCCGATGATCGTGATGCTCGGGGCGAATTCATCGGTGGCCAGCGATGCAGGGTATATTATTTTGCCGCCGCTGGCCGCCGCGTTGTTCCTGGCGATGGGACGCCCACCGATCGCGGGCCTGGCCGCCGCGTTTGCCGGGGTGGCCGGTGGGTTCGGCGCCGGGTTCTTCCCCACCGGCGGCGACGGCGTGCTGGCCGGGTTCGCTCAGGACTCGGCCCGCGTCATCGACCCTTCGTACTCGATCAACATCGTTCACAATCTGTACTTCAAGTCCGGGTCGGTCTTTGTGATCATGCTCG
>Ga0209573_1000263_pt1 | contig 126091 bp, 96 predicted proteins | sample TNRBio252014_DNA_FD_185870 | JGI IMG/M metagenome (GOLD analysis project Ga0209573, IMG submission 185870) | Wastewater treatment Type I Accumulibacter community from EBPR Bioreactor in Madison, WI, USA - TNR Reactor_6/25/2014_ DNA (SPAdes)... | ecosystem: Engineered > Bioreactor > EBPR >...
TACAACGCCCGAACAAAGAGAAAAAATTAAGTTTACATGCCCAATACTTCCGGTTGTTAAGGCTGATCCTCTAATGATCAAGCAGGTTTGGCAAAATCTCCTTTCGAACGCAATAAAATTCTCAAGGAAAGTTGAAGAGCCAACCGTTAAGATTGATTTTTACGAAAAAAATGACTCCTTTGTTTTCACAGTGGAAGACAATGGTGCCGGATTTAATATGAAGTATGCAGCTAAACTCTTCGGAGTTTTTCAACGACTGCACACTATTAAGGAATTTGAAGGAACCGGAGTTGGTCTGGCAATTGTCCAAAGAATTGTTCACCGTCATGGCGGCAAAGTGTGGGCTGAATCAGAGTTAAACGCAGGTGCAAAGTTTTATTTTACATTGAAAAAGGCAGAAACCGGAAAGTAATTACTACATGGAAGAAAACAATACCCCCGTTGAAATTTTAATTGTTGAAGACAATCCTAATGATGCCACCTTAATGCTGAGGGCACTAAGGAAAAATCATGTTTCGAACAACATAAAAATTTGTGAAGATGGAGAAGAGGCACTCAATTTCCTTTTTAGCAAAGGAGAGTTTGAGGGAGAATCAATACCCTCAACCCTTAAAGTAATTTTTCTCGATCTAAAACTCCCCAAAATTAACGGTTTGGAAGTATTAAAAGAGATCAGAGAAAATGAATCGACCCACAAAATGCCCGTGGTGGTGGTAACTTCATCAAAAGAAGACCCCGATATAAAAGCGGCTTACGAACTTGGGGTTAACAGCTATGTAGTAAAACCCGTCCAATTTGAAGATTTTGTTAAAGCCGTGGCGCAGGTGGGAATGTATTGGTTGCTTTTAAATGAACCTCCAAAATAGCCCGGAACTTTTGTAAGGATTAACAGAGATGAATGACACACACTATAAAATTCTAATAGTTGAAGACATGCCGACGGATGTCGAACTCACCAAAAGAGAGGTACAAAAAGTTCTCAGCAACTGCACCTACAGAGTTGTGCAAACCGAGGAGGATTTTTTAAAAGAGCTTACAGATTTTGCTCCCGATATTGTTTTATCCGACTATAACATGCCTTCGTTTGATGGGCTTACGGCAGTAAGACTCGCAAAGATACATTCACCTGTTACCCCCGTCATAATTGTTACCGGATCTGTGGATGAAGAGACAGCCGTGGAATGTATGAAATCAGGCGCTGCAAATTATGTTATAAAAGAGCAGATTATCAGATTGGGAACAGCGATAATCCGGGCCCTTGAGGACAGAAAACACAATATTGAACGACTTATAGCCCAAAATGCCCTCATTGAAAGTGAAGCCCGGTATAAATCTCTTTTTAACCTTTCACCGGTTGCAATAATTCTTCAAAATGCCGATGGAATTGTGATTGATGTGAACGAAACTTTTACTACGATCATGGGGTATTCCAGGGAAGAAATGGTTGGTAATTCCATCGCAAAGATCACACCTCCTGAAAAAATAGGACAAATCAACACTGATCTCGAGAGGATAAAACGAGGCGGAATTTTGAAGCAGGAAACCGCCGGGGTCAGAAATGACGGTGAGATTGTAAATGTGGAATTAATTGAATCCAATATTATCCTTCCCAATGGTGCCGATGGTATTATGACAATCATCGCCGACATCACAGCAAGAAAAAAATATGAACAGGAGTTGATAGTTGCAAAAGAAACCGCTGAGGAGATGAACCGGTTAAAAACGAGTTTCCTTGCCAATATGTGTCACGAACTCCGTACTCCGATGACAGGGATTATCGGCTATTCTGATCTTTTAAGCGAGGATGAATTTGCCCCAACCGTGGTCGAATATGCGCAGGTGATTCACAAAAGTGCAAAAAGATTGATGGATACTCTTAATCTTATCCTCGACCTGTCAAAAATTGAGGCTGATAAGCTTGAAATATCACAATTTGAATGTGATGCTTCCGAAATTGTTACTGAATCTTTTAATATTTTCCTCTCAGAGGCAAAAAGAAAAAATCTCACTTTTGAACTCATTAAACCACCTCATCGGGTACCCGCCATCATTGATGAGAGAGTTTTTAGCCACATTTGTATAAATTTGATTAATAACGCCGTGAAATTTACCACCTCAGGGGGTGTAAAGGTTGAACTTGGCGAGGTCTCAACAGATCAGGGAAAGAACCTGACTCTTAAAGTTCAAGATACCGGTATCGGAATTGCAAAACATAATCAAATGCTTATATTCGAAGAATTTAGACAAGTAAGTGAGGGAATTGGCAGGAATTTTGAAGGTACAGGCCTTGGCTTGACTGTTACAAAAAAGTTTGTCGAAAAATTGAAGGGAGAAATTTTGTTGGAAAGTGAACCGGGTGTTGGCACCACTTTTACTGTAATTATCCCAATTGCGCTTTATTCAACCAAAAAGGAGAATATCTGATCACTCCTTTGTTTTAATCCACCAATAAGTATATAGTAATAAAATGTACAGATTAATTGTTGTTATATTTATCCTTACCACTTCCCTGCTCTACTCACAAATCCCCGGGTTTGCAGGAGATAAATTGTTTGTTTACATGAATAATCAGGTATTCAGACAAGCCGGTCCCGGACCAACTTTCGAGTTGATCAATTTTGGTGACACATCCAAATCAGTTAATGCTCTTTTTTTCATAAATTCTACAACAGGTTATGCCTCAAGAGGTGGACGAATATTCAAAACCACCGATACAGGCAACACCTGGGCAGAAATATTAAACAGAAACAGTTCTGGAATGGCTGCTTCTGAAAATACAATATATATTTTTGGAGACAACAACCAACTTTACAGATCATTTAACGGCGGAAATTCTTTCGATTCCGTGACTGTAAACCTTCCGATAACAAACTATTCCTTTTTCAGTTTTCTTGGTATCTCAAAAGCCTCCAAAGTTTATCTTTATGCCCCCTATTTTAATCCTTTCCAGGGAGCGATCCATTATCTTAAGTCAACTGACTCTTGCAAAACATGGACTGAGATAACTTCACTCGGTGAAAAGGGTGCTTCCCATTTTGTGAATACAGACTTTGGTCATTTAAGCACTATGTCAAAAGTCTATACAACCACTAATGGCGGGGATTCATGGGTGATGAAACATGAGGAAGAGGGAACCTTAAGTCCCGCCGGATGGTTTGCCGATCCACAAACAGGGTATCAGGCAGTTTATAGCAATCCGAGAGTTATCCGAACCACTGATGGTGGCACAACATGGTCACAAGTATATAAAAATGGCAGTAATACAATTGCCGATATCAAAGCCGGTGGCAGTTGTGTGGTTGTCAAAGAAGAGGATTCAAATCTGTTGAGATATTCTTCCGACAAAGGTAACAGTTGGATCACGATCGATATGGCTACCGACATAAATGATTCAAAACCGCTGGAACCAACAGATTTTTCACTAAAAGGGAACTTCCCAAATCCTTTTAACAACTCAACCATGATTGGTTTTAATCTCCCTAAAGATGGTATCGTGAAGATGGTAATTTATGATTCAAGGGGGAGTGTCGTCGGACCACCTGTAACTATTGAAGGAAAATCAGGCTACAATTCGGTCAGGTTTGAGGCAAATAATCTTTCTTCCGGAGTATATTTTTATTCTCTGTTCTTCGAAGGTGAACAAAGTTATAAAGCCACAGGCAAGATGATATTATTAAAATAGAATTGTTTTGTTTAAAAGAAGAGGGCCCAAATTGAGCCCTCTTCAACATTTAAATAAACTTTTATTTGATCAGAAGCATCTTTTTGATCGATCGATGACTCCCCGATTCCAGTCTGTAGAAATAGACACCTGACGGAATCCCCGAAGCATCAAAGGCTATCTGATGTTTACCGGCTGACCTGTATTCATTAACAAGCTCACCCACCTCTTCCCCCATCATATTAAACACTTTTAATGAGACATTACCATCAACGGGCAGATCAAACCCAATCACTGTGGTGGGATTAAAGGGGTTTGGATAATTTTGATTTAGAGAAAAATTTGAAGGAATTTCAGAATCGGTTATATCTGTTGTTGGGTTTAATATCTCATTCATTGAGGTACCCGAAACAACAGGAGTTGGAAAATTTAGAATCTTACCAATTGTGGGAACAATATCAGGGATATATCTTTTGGTGTTTGTGTGTATCCCTTTTTTAACATCTGCACCAATTGCAAAAAGCATAATTCTTCTACAGCCAAAACATCCATCACCATGTCCCACAAATCCGGTTGACACTCCGTCAAGATGTCTTCCATGATCATTAGTGACCAGAATAGTTGTTTTGTCTTTGTAAACGGGATCGGCTTGAACAAAATTCCAAAGAAGATTTACAATACTGTCAGCAACCGCTATCGACCTTGTGTAGGCATCCCAATTCCCTTCATGTCCATAGTGGTCAACATCTGAAAAATAGAGAACTGAAAGTCTTGGGTGATGTGTCTGAAGTTTACTTTTGGCATTTTGCCAAACGGAAATGTCGCTGCTCCCCTGAAGAATATACCATGGCCAGTAAGCCGGTCCATAGTCGGGTCTAAAACTTTGCAACCAGGGGGAACCCAGATATTTCATGATGTACATCGCTTCGGTTGAATCCTGTTGATGTTCCTTCCTGAAATATTCCCAAAGTGTGGGGACGGTGGCATATTGTGTATTAAAACCGTTGTAAAAAGTATCTTTTGGAGTTGACCACGACCCACTCCAGATTGCAGGAACCCCCCTGCTGGTAACAGTAGCACCATTGTTGAAAAATGAATCGATTACTGCACCCTCAAGAGCCAGCCTTTTCATGTTTGGTGTATAAGTGCCGGCGGTGTCACCAAGCGTTTCAGAATACCGGGCGCCATCAATTATTACAAGTACCACATATTTATCGGGCATCTGGGCAAATAACCCGCCAACCAATATCAAACTTAACAACAGATACAATTTCAATCGAGTGATTTCTTTCTATATCAAAAGATTAAATATAATGAAATATCCTACGAGTTCATCACTCTGTTTTGGTGATTGATACTTTCCATGTGAACCGATTCAAGAAAATTTGAAACAAATTCGTAACTCAAACCGAGGTTTTTCCCAAGATTCATTCCCCGCTCAAGTATCTCGTTCCATCTGCTTGTTTGAAGGATTGTAAGTTTATTATCTTTTTTATACTCCCCAATACGCTCTGCCATGCTCATTCTTTTTGCAAGCAACTGCATAAGTTCGTCATCAATCTGATCTATCACTTCTCTATACTCATCAAGAACTGCCATAACAGGTTCAGAATCACTGGTTCTTTCTCTCCAAATCAGACTCTCGAGAATGGACTTCAATACTTCGGGTGTCACCTGCTGTTTTGCATCACTCCATGCATTGTCGGGATCACGATGACTTTCAATCATCAAACCGTCAAAATCGAGGTCAATTGCTTTTTGTGAAACTGATTGTATCAAGTCTCTCCTTCCCGAAATATGTGCAGGATCGCAGATCATCATTAAATCAGGATATCTTCTTCTCATTTCTATCGCTAAATGCCAGATCGGAGGATTTCTGTATTTATGTTTGCCATAAGTACTAAATCCCCTGTGAATCAGACCAATATTTGTGATTCCGGCAATCGAAATTCTTTCAACTGCCCCACTCCAAAGATCAATATCAGGGTTCATCGGATTTTTGATAAGTACAGGAACATCACTCCCTTTAAGCGCATTTGCAATCTCCTGAACACTCATTGGATTAACCACGGAACGGGCTCCGATCCATAAAATATCAACATCAAAATGAAGTGCATCCTCCACCTGTCTGGCAGTTGCAACCTCCACTGCCAATGGAATACCCGTGGCTTTTCTTGCATGTTGAAGCCATGGAAGTCCTTTGGTTCCCACTCCCTCAAAAGTGCCGGGTCGGGTTCTTGGTTTCCAAATCCCTGCCCGCATTACATCAACCATACCTGTGGCTGCGAGCCTGTTTGCGGTATCCATTACCTGTTCTTCTGTTTCTGCACTACAAGGTCCTGATATTATCAGGGGTCTCTTCTTCAACAACTGTTTCATCTCTATTTCCGTTGTCCTCTTTGGACGGTTTATCGCTACCAAAATCAAGTAAACAATATTTAAAACAAAAAACCCGAACATCAAGTTCGGGCGGTATTTATAAATCTCTTAAAATTATGAAATTTTTTACAAAAGCCACCCGCGACCGGTAAAGTAAAACCAGTAAAAATTAACTGTGGCGATTGTTGGGTTTTTCATTTTCATAACATTCAAATATAGATACTTCAGATTTATTATGCAAGAGAATAATTATTAAGTATTAGGTATCAGGTATTAGGTATTAGCATAGATTTATGGAGATATCCGCGAAAATCCGCCTAATCCGTTTAATCAGCGTGTATTTGCGTCCTCTAAAAATCCATCCGTGAAAATCTGTGTTAAATCCGTGTAATCCGTGGAACTATCCTCCCATTCCTATTCGCCGCCTTTACGTTCGAGGACTTTCCCGATTTGGTTCGCTTTTTTCATAAGGGCATGGAAAGCTTCATAATCCCCCGATTCCAACAGATTTTTCATATTCTGAAGTTGCAGGATATGTTCATCTATTACCTCTAACAGATTCTCTTTGTTTTGAGAAAAGATGGGCATCCAGGTATCGGGATTGCTTTTTGCAAGTCGAACGGTACTTTCAAATCCGGCTCCTGCCAACTGAAAAATCGATTCGATCTCCTTCTCTTTTTCGAGAACCGTAAGAGCGAGAGCAAAAGAAGTGATATGCGAAATGTGGCTGATATATGCAGCATGGATGTCGTGTTTCAGAGCATCCATGTAGATAATATTCATTCCAATGTTTTTATACATTTTTTCAACAAGTGAAAGCGCATCGGGGTCACTCTCTACCTTGTTGCAGATTACAGTTAACCGGTTGTTAAATCCTCCGGGAAGTGCAGCTGTGGGTCCACTCTTTTCGGTACCCCAAATCGGATGAGCCGCAACAAATCTTCCTCGATTTTTATTCATCGCAAGAGAATTTACTATCAATTCCTTGGTGGATCCAACATCGGTTACAACCTGTTTGTCAACAAATTTCATAACCTCTGCCAAAACCAAAACAGTTGCATCCACCGGAACCGCCACAATAACAAGATCAGAACTCCGTACAGCCTCTTCAAGTGGCAAAATTTTGTTCACAAGATTCAGGGCGAGAGCAGAGTCCTCATGATTTTTATTGGAATCCACTCCAATTACTGTGTCACAAAATCCGCTGTTTCGCAGGTCCAAAGCCATCGAACCACCAATCAGCCCCAACCCGATAATTGTTACTGTCATCTATCGGTTACTCTATAACTGTCCAAATTATCTCTAAATCTAACCAATAATGTCTTTTTTTACATAAGGCCTGAGGGCTTCAGGAACATCAAGTTTTCCGTCAGGTCTGAGATTATTCTCAAGAAGTGAAACCATCAACCGACTGGTTGCAAGTCCCGATCCATTAAGTGTGTGAATAAACTCAAGTTTTTTATCATCTGAACGGCGGTATTTTATGTTTGCTCTGCGAGCCTGAAAATCTTCAAAATTGCTGCATGATGAGGCTTCAAGCCATTTCTTTTCAGCAGGTGACCAGACTTCAATATCATAACACTTCGCTGCTGAAAAGCTTAAATCACCGGTACAAAGCATCAAAACTCTGTAAGGGATATTTAATGCTTTTAATATATCCTCAGCGTCATTCACTAATTTTTCGAGTTCATCATAAGAACCCTCGGGTTTGGCAAATTTCACCATTTCAACTTTGTTAAATTGATGAACTCTTAAAAATCCTTTGGTATCTTTACCATAAGAACCGGCTTCTCTTCTGAAACAGGGGGAATAACCACAATATTTTATCGGAAGTGAAGATTCTTCAAGAACATCGTTACGGTAAATATTTGTTATCGGAACCTCAGCCGTTGGTATCAGATACATCCCGTCTTTTTCACAGGTGTACATATCCTCTTCCATCTTGGGGATTTGACCAGTCCCTTTCATCGATTCACGATTTACGATAAACGGTGTCATCACTTCCTGATATCCGTGATGCTCCAAATGGAAATCGAGGAAAAAGTTGAAGAGTGCTCTTTCAAGAGTGGCTCCATCTCCCATATACAAAGGAAAACCGGAACCCGATATCTTTGTTCCACGCTCAAAATCGAGGATTTTCAGGTTTTTACCAATCTGGAGATGGTCGGGGGTGTCAGTTGGATCATCGAGATTATATCCTTCGGGAAGCCATCTTCTCACCTCAACATTATCGGCAGCCGATTTTCCAACAGGAACTGATGAATGAGGAAGATTTGGAATGTAAGCAAGGATATTGTTCAACTCTGCTTCAACATTAATCCGTTCATCATCATACTTCTTGATATCCTCTCCAACGCCTTTCATCTCTTCAATCAGGGCAGTGGCATCCTCTTTTGCCTTTTTAAGTTTGGCAACTTCATCACTTACTCTGTTTCGCTTCGATTTTAATTCATCGGCGATTACAAGAATTTCTCTCCTCTTTTTGTCGAGTTCGAGTACTTCATCAATTCTGCTTTTTTCGTTTTTGTTCTCAATTCCCTGTTTTACAACGACGGGATTTTCTCTTATAAATTTTAAGTCTAACATTTTATACCTGTTTTACGATTACATTCAAAATTTTATTTTTAACAAAGATCACCTTAATGATCTCTTTACCTTCAATGAATTTACCTGTTTTGTCATTTCCTTTTGCAGCTTCAAAAACAGTTTCCTGATCTGAATCAACGGGCATATCAACAGTGCCTCTCATTTTTCCGGAAATTTGCACAGCGATGGTTACAACATCCACAGTTAATGCTTCAGGATCAGGAACAAATTGATCGGGTTCCACAAAAAGTGATTTTTCCCTTCCCAGAATAGAAGCAATCTCTTCTGCAAGATGTGGCGCTAACGGGGCAAGCATCGAAGTAACTCTCGCCATTGTATATGACTGAAGTCCCGGTCTGCATGCAGCAAGATTTTTTCCAAGCTCATTGCTCAATTCCATCATCGAGGCAATTGCTGTGTTAAATTTCAGGTGTTCCATCTCGTGTTGATATTTTGCAAGAGTTTTGTTCACATATCTGTAAACCGATTTTTCCTCATTGCTCAATTCTGCAAGATCATATTTGGCTTCAGATTTATGTGACTTATACCATCCTGTGTAAGTATTCGCCATGTCAAAAAGTCTCTGGGCAAACCTTTCAGCACCTGTAATTCCTGAATCATTCCAGTCACCACCAAGTTCATAAGGTCCCATAAACATCAGGTAAAGCCGGAAAACATCAGAGCCATATTTGTCGATGTAAGGTTCAGGATTAACAACATTACCTTTTGATTTCGACATCTTGGCACCCTGATTGGTGATGGTTCCCTGATGTACAAGCCTCATGAATGGCTCAGGTGTTTTCACCAGACCAATATCCATCAAAAACTTGTGAACAAAGCGGGCATAAAGCAAATGCATCACCGAGTGTTCTCTTCCTCCGATATACATATCAACAGGTGACCATTTATCAGTAAGCGTCGTATCAATCATTCCGTCTTTAAATTTTGGATTGAGATAACGGAGATAATACCAGGAAGAATCCACAAAAGTATCCATAGTGTCGGGGTCTCTTTCAGCGGGACCACCACATTTTGGACATGTTGTGTTCATAAATCCAGCGTGTCGTCTCAGAGGAGAATCTCCTTGAAGTTTAAATTCCACATCGTAAGGAAGTGTAACAGGAAGAGAGTCTTCCGAAACAGGCACTTCGCCACAACTATTACAGTAAACCACGGGAATAGGTGTCCCCCAATATCTCTGACGGGATATCAGCCAGTCTCTTAATCTGTAATTAACTTTTGCACATCCATCCCCTGTTTTTTCAAGGTCCTTTATGATCGCTTCTTTTCCGGCAATTGAGTTTAATCCTGTAAATTTACCCGAATTAACCATAGTCCCTGCCTCAGTAAATGCTTCGGTCAGTTCATCTTCAAGATTTGTACCTTCCCGGAGGATCACTTTCCTTATCGGAAGATTAAACTTATTTGCAAATTCAAAATCTCTCTCATCATGCCCGGGAACAGCCATAACACAACCAGTTCCATAGGTCACAAGGACATAATCACCGATCCAAACAGGCACCGATTCACCATTAATTGGGTTTATCGCATACGATCCCGTGAATACACCCGATTTTTCTTTGGTTGTCGATTGTCTGTCGATGTCGGTCAAATATGCGGTTTGTTCAACATATTTTTCAACTGAAATTTTATATTGGGGTTTGGTAAGTTTTGCCACGAGTGGATGTTCAGGAGCAAGGGTTACATAAGTAACACCAAACAGAGTATCGGGTCTGGTGGTAAAAACTTTTATCACCTCGTCGCTTCCATCAACTTTAAACTCAACTTCGGCACCAACACTTCTGCCTATCCAGTTTCGTTGTTTGGTTTTTGTCTCTTCGGGCCAGTCAATAAGATCAAGATCTTCAAGAAGTCTGTCAGCATAAGCTGTGGTTTTGAAGAACCATTGTACAAGATTTTTTTGAATTACGGGACTTCCACATCTCTCACAGTTTCCATCTCCCAAAACCTGTTCATTAGCCAAAACAGTCTGGCACGAGGTACACCAGTTTACGGGTGATTTTTTGCGGTATGCAAGTCCTTTTTTATAAAGTTGGAGAAACAGCCACTGATTCCACTTATAATATTCAGGATCACATGTCATCAATTCACTGTTTGAATCATACATGCAACCGATTCTTTTAAGCTGGGCTCTGATATCTTTAATATTTTTTAGTGTGCTGTCCAGGGGGTGAACACCCGTCTTGATTGCGTAGTTTTCGGCAGGCAAACCAAATGCATCATAACCAAAAGGTTCATAAACATTATATCCCATCAATTTTCTGAATCGTGCCCATGTGTCGGCGGGACCATAATTATACCAGTGACCACAATGAAGTTTTGCCCCAGACGGATAAATAAACATGACTAAGGAGTAAAGTTTTTTGTCAGGATTATTCAGGTCGGTTTTATAAACTTCGTGATCTTCCCAATATTTTTGCCATTTTGGCTCAATTTCGCTTGCTTGATATTTCATTCTTATAAAGTCTTAATATTTTAAATATTTCAAACTTTAAAAATATGAATATTTGGTGAATTGGGAGGCTATTTAAGCAGCATAGCCTTTACGGTTTTGGTGTACTTGTTGCTGCTTTCGAGTGATTGGGCTTCACGGTGGAAGATGTATACTCCGGAAGGAAACTTCCCCCGGTCAAGTTTCAAGTAAATCCCTCTTCAATGCTCTTTCACTATGTCCATGTATTTTCCTTCTTTCAACAACAACCCATTGTTGTGTAAGGAAAATATTTCCGGATATCTCTTTTATAAATATTATATTATCACTATATTTGCATAATATCATTAAGATTGTTAGTATGCAAATCATATTCCTTCAACGAAAGATGAAATGGAAATAGTTGATTATATCAAAAAAACAACCGGACTGAATGTTGTTTCGCGAAATCTTCCTGATGAAGTGATAAAAGGATTGCCTCTTTACCTGAGTATCGGAACTTATCAGGAGCTTTATATTGAGAACAGGAGAGTCATACTTGATATCAGAAAATCTTTTCAAGGTATTACACCGGACCGTCTTGCAAAGCAAAAAGAACTGTTGGAAAAGTATTTTTCTGCTACCATTGTTTTTTGTTTTGAAGAGATTGAATCTTATCAACGGCAGAGGTTGATCCAAAAGCGGGTTCCCTTTATTTTGCCAAACAGACAAATGTTTATCCCCACTCTGTTATTAGACCTGAAAGAGTTCGGTACCGGCACAAAATCTCAAAGAGATAACCTGGGAGCAATCAGCCAGCTTTTAGTTCTTTATCATTTACAAAAGGAATCAATTGAGAATATTCCTCTCGGAGAAATTACAAAATTACTGCCCTGCTCGCCTATGAGCATAACCCGTGCCACGAGAGAATTGGTTGCATCCGGAATTTGCAGAATTGAAGGTTCGAAAACGAAGGTCATTAAATTCTCATCTGAAAAAAAAGAACTCTGGAATATCTCACTTCCTTTATTAAGTTCGCCTGTAAAAAGAAAAATCTACTTTGACGATCTTCCGGAACTTTCTCCTCGGATGATATCGGGAGAAGCTGCTTTGGGACATTATAGCAATCTGTCAAGCGGTGAAAATAATCAATCCGCCATATCCATAAAAAAATACCGTTTAATGAAGAAACTAAATACACTTCCCGAAATACATTTGCATGACGGGAGGTTTACTGTTGAAATTTGGAATTACGAACCCGGATTACTTTCCAACACAAATTTTGTGGACCCCCTGTCATTATATCTTGCCTTCAAAAATGATGAAGACGAAAGAATACAAATGTCATTGGAAGAAATGATTGGGAATATTATATGGTAAGAGGGCTTGATAAATTCAAAGCACATTTTAGTGATTATGATCATCATTATACAATTATCGGAGGAACAGCCTGTTTTTGGAATTTGCAGGCTGCCGGTCTTGGATTTAGAGCAACTCAAGATATAGATATTCTTATCATATTAGAGAATTATGATATTAAATTCAACCATCACCTTTGGAAGTTCTTTATCGATGGGAAATATTCCAGTCTTCAAAAAGAGGTGACAGAACAAAAGTTCTATCGGTTTTTGAACCCGGGAGATGATGAGTTCCCGAAACAAATCGAAATTCTGTGCCGAAAACCGGAGGCAATCAATCTGCCCGGCGGTCTGGCTGTGACAGCTATCGATCCCGAAGAATACTTTTCTCATTTATCCGCCATCATTCTTGATGATGACTATTACAATTTTACAATTGGAAATTCTTATACTTTAAACGGACTGCATATATCCGGGATTGAGGCATTAATTTGCTTAAAAGCATATGCTTATCTAAATCTAAGTAACAGAAAAGAAGAAGGTGAGAATATTGATGAAAAAAACATAAACAAACATAAAAGGGATGTTTTCCGCCTTGGCGCAGGATTAAAAACGACGGATATTATTTTACCTTCAAAAATTCGATCTGATTTGAAAATGTTCGTGCAAATAATGGAGAAAGAAAAGCCGGAGGTTGTGAATCTGCTTAAACTCATGGGAATAAACAATTTAACGAGAGATGATATCCTGTCGACCTTAAATAAAAGTTTTCGACTCTAAATATAGTCGGGTAATTCGTTGTTTTTTCGCCTATTTAATTAATTGAACTTTAACACTTTTTATTAAAGTCTTTTCCCCCGTTTTACGGGTGAAGTGAAATATGTAGGTACCGCTTGAAACGGCATGGTTTCCCAGGTTTATCTGTTCTGTTTGTGTCCCTTTCTCTTTTTGTGATGATTCATTATATATTCTCTGACCGAGGATGTCATATATCTCAAGTCGGAGAACCCCGGAATCAGCCAGGGTATATTGAACAGAAATCTGTCCATTGGTCGGGTTCGGTGATACCGTTACTATTAATGTTTTTTCTTGGTATGTTACCTCCTTTTCTTCTTCTATTGATACAGGGGTTCTTGTCCCTGCGTAGATGTAAATATGAGATAATATCTTGCATGTCTCAAAATACTCAACTCCTGAATTTATTTAATATGTGCCACTTTTACGGTCGTGACAAATGAACCTTTCTCCATGTCGGAAGAAACCCTGATCAAGTATGTACTGCTTGAAACATTAAGCGAACTGAAATCTAAATCTTCACTATGTTCACCCCTTACTCCAAAGGCAGATTTTGAATAAATTTCTTTCCCCATTATGTCAAACACTTCTATTCGAATAACTCCATCACTCGGCTGGATGTAGTTGATCTTAATATTTTTGTTGAAGGGATTAGGGGAAACAAACACGCTTAACTCTGAAGCAAGATCTGTGCTGTATTCATCTTCAATGCCAGTGGGTTTTCTTGTTCCTTTTATTATAAATGTGCTACCCTCAGGTTCAGAATTATCGTAGTAAGCATTCTCCAAAATACATATATCATCAGCATCATCACCTGTAACATTGCCTATCCTGCCACCAAAATTGAAAGAATAAAAACCCGGATCTGCGGGGGAATAGATTCTTGCCTTTTCATCCGGTATTGGGTTACCTCCAAGGAAAAGCCTCGAGCTCGTGTATGCGATATGAAAAATCAAATCATTAAAACCATCTGAGTTAACATCGCCCGGTGAGAACAATCCCGTCCATCCACTATTCTGAAGATTAAACCCTTCAACTGCATGTGTGTTGACTGGTTTGGAACCATTAAACAGTACGGCATTAAACCAATAGGGGAATATATCATCAAGTACATTCCATGTGACGATATCACCCTTCCCGTCTCCATTCATGTCCGGGACTGAATAAGTTGCCCAAGCTGCCTCAGCAAATTCATTTTTTATATCTGAATATTCTGTGAAACCGAAAGTTTGATCACCATAAAGGTATCTTCTTACAGTGGTAGGATTTCCTTGGGGGTTGTAAATCATAAACGATGGATCAGCCTTCCCATCTCCGTCTATGTCTGCAAAATGGATTTGTTCTGCTCGACCTGTCATTCCGTATCCATCCAATTGGATCGGTGGGGTGTAGGTATAAACCTCTTGCAACGGATTTGTGTAGGATGTCTTAAAAAAATACATCGTACCCGTGTGATCCCCACTCGAAGGGGGTATTGTGTAATATTGATGACATAGTATCAATTCTTCCCATCCGTCTCCGTCAATATCAGCGGGCCATTCCCGTCCCATCATCAGTATGTAAGATGCAGAAGTATCAGGGAACTGGAATTCAAAATCCGGAATTGTATCAAAATCCGGTCCACCATAATACACCTTGTACCAATGATCAGTTTCTCTTTGAGATTTTTGACCAATTATCAGGTCTCTGTAGCTGTCCCTGTTAACATCACAAGCGGTAACAGCATAAGCACCTGCCGGATGAAAGATCGAATATGCAGGAATAGAACTCAGTGGATTGCCACCATAGAAGAAATGGACAAATCCCCATTTTTTGTATTCCCCATTGGCACTGTCCTGCTCCACGAGTACAAAATCGTCATATCCATCATTGTTCTGGTCCCCAAGATATATAACTGATTGATCCCAGTGCCATGCCCGGCGGACAAAAACAACGGTGTCAAACTGGGCATAAACTTCACCAAATACAGCAAGTGTAAAGAATAAAGTAAAATACAATTGATGGTTAAAATATTTGTCTTTCATAGTTACTCCAATTAATATCATTTTAAACAAAAAAAACGGAGATTCACACAAAACCATTCCATCGGGCAGCGAACCGTCCGCGGGGGCAATGTGTCAATCTCCGTTCTTAATACGGGACTACTAAACACACAAACTATTTAAAGATTAACAATCGTCACCTAAGGCTAATTCACCGTCTATTGTTTATCTTATCGATATGGATCTTCCTTAAAATAAAAAATAAAGTTTCCCAAAAATAAATTACATTTAAAATATGATAATGTCGAGAGGTTGAAAAAATAAATTTTGAACAATTTGACACGAATTGGAAATAAATAAAAATTTATGACAAAAAAGAGAACAATCCTTGATTTGGAGCAAAAATCATTAATTCGAAGAGTTCCAATTTACAAAACAATTTAGAGTTACAGTTCGCTGGTCGAAAATTATCGAATTAGAGCATTTTAAGATTATGCAATCTCTTTATCTGAGTTAAATGCCACTAAACAATCAGGAGAGTCAAACAAAAAAACAGTCTAATAAAAAATTCATTTGACTTGAATACAAAAAAATGTATATTTGCACTTCAAATGTAAGCGCTTACATCGGGTCATAATGTAAGCGCTTACATAAGATAATTGATCACTTAATCATATTGGAGAACAGATGAAAACAGTTACTTTCTTTCTATTTTTTTTCACACTTCTGGCAGGTGTTTCATCTGCACAATTTGTGAATGGTCAGGCTGCTGAAGGAGTCCTTGGACAGCTCGACTATATTACCCCAACGAGCGGTGTTGCAATCAACAAATTTAACTGACCAAATGGTGTTTTATTTGACAGCAGAAACGGAAAAATCTGGGTTGCTGACAGAGGCAACCATAGAGTTCTTCGTTTTTCATCAACAAATGCCTACATCAATGGTGGTGATGCAGAACTTGTAATTGGTCAACCTGACTTCACAACCAACACTTCAGGTCTTTCTGCAACCAAAATGAACAACCCTATCTGTGTGGTTATCGATGGTAACGGAACCTTATGGGTGAGTGAATATGGTAATAACCGTGTTACAAGATGGGACGATCCTGATAACCTGGTTAATGGTGACACCGCTGATGGTGTTCTTGGTCAACCCGATTTTGTAACAAATTCAGCAGCTACCAGCCAAAATAAGTTCAGTGGCCCTGCAGGTATTTTTGTTGAAGCAAATGGTACTCTATGGGTGAGTAACTTTAATATTCACAGACTGCTTCGCTTCCAGAACGCAGCCACCCTGCCTAACGGCTCAAATGCCGACCTTGTGATTGGCCAACCTGATTTTGTTACCGGAACCGCCGGACTCTCAGCAACCAAAATGAACAACACAAATGGAGTTTATGTTGACTGGCTCGGAAACCTTTGGGTAAGTGAATATACCAACAGAAGAGTTCTAAAATTTAATAATGCCTCAACACTTGTTAATGGCGACACAGCAGATGTTGTATTAGGTCAGCCTGATTTTATCACAAATACTGCTAACACAACTCAAAATGGTATGGGTAATGTCAGATGGCTAACCGGCGACATCAATGGTAATCTTTATGTGGTTCAGGAATCAAACAACCGTATTTCAGTATTTCTTCAGGCGACTACCCTCGCAAATGGCGCAAATGCCGACTATGTAATTGGTCAGCCTGATTTTACCACAGGAACCGGACTTAATCCTCCAACACAAAATTCATTAAGAACCCCCAGAGGCGCTTCAGTTGACAACACAGGTAAAAAACTTTGGGTCACCGATTGGGCAAACAACCGCGTTTTAAGATATGACATCTCCTCTCTTGTTCCTGTTGAACTTTCTTCATTTTCTGCATCAGTGACCTTAAACAATGTTGAATTAAACTGGACAACAGCAACCGAAACTAATAACTTCGGTTTTTCGATTGAAAGAAGAAGTGAGGAATCTGAATTTGAAGAAATTGGTTTTGTAAAAGGAAATGGTACTTCCACACTGATAAATTCTTATTCATTTATCGATTCAAAACCATTGTCGGGAGTTGTTTATTATCGTCTAAAACAAATTGACCTTGACGGTTCAATAAACTATTCGAATGAAGTTTTAGCCGACAATACAGGTCTTATCGAAGGCTTCCGCCTTTTGGGAAACTATCCAAATCCGTTTAATCCATCAACCACAATTTCATTTACTCTTACTGAAAAAGAGAATGTAAGAGTTTTGGTCAGGGATATTCTTGGTAGTGAAGTGGTCGAAATTTTTAACGGCATCGCTTCTCCCGGAATCAACAGATTACAGTGGAATGGAACCAACTCGTTGGGTCAGACTGTTAACTCAGGAGTCTATTTTTATACTGTCGAAGTGAACAACAAAGTTTATTCCGGTAAAATGATCTTTAACAAATAGGCAACAAAATGAGAATATCAATAAAAGTTTTCCTGGTTACACTCCTTCTCTCTGGAAGTGGATACTTAAATGCGCAGGATTACCTCTTCTTCTCGGACAGCGACCTTCCAAATTATTACGATCCGAGCTACCTTCAGGTAACTGCTCCAAGTGAACTCCTGTCTGTAAACGGTGTGAAGTTCCCCGTGGTCACCGATACTTTTTATGCAGGTACCAACGGTCTGAAACTTCTTTACAAATCAGTTACCGGTGGTGATTGGGCAGCAGCAGTTGCAGCCCCCGGTTGGCCCGGAAGAGATGCCACACTTAAGGATTCCATTGTCTTTATGGTCTATTCCGCTGTGGCGGTTAATGCCTCTGATCTTCCATCAATCTTTGTGGAAGATCTTTCAAATCAAAGGTCAACTAAAATCCCGCTCGCTCGGTATAACCCGTTGGGAATTCCTGCGGGAACATGGACTAAACTCTGGCTCCCGCTTGACACACTAAAACGGAATCCGGGCAACTGTGACCTTACCAGAGTTAAAACAATTTTCTATTGCCAGTCAGTAGCTGATGGAATTTCTCGCACTCTCTTCCTTGATGATATAAAGATGACCGGCGGTGCTTCGATCCATGATTACAACTACATAGTTGTTCTTGGGTCTTCAACTTCCGCCGGCACGGGTGCAAATCCTCCCGATAGCGCTTATGTCAACAGGTTAAGAAAACATATAACAAGTCTTGATACTACATATAAAGTATTAAACCTTGCGGTTGGAGGATACACCTCTTATCATGTGATGCCAACCGGTTTTGTTCCACCGGGTGGAAGACCGACTCCAAGAATAACCAATAACATCAGTTATGCCCTGGAATACAATCCAAAAGCCATCTTCATTAATCTTCCGTCAAATGATGCGGCAAGTGGATATCCAATCATTGAACAGATCGCCAATTTTGATACTTTGGTGGCAGTGGCAACCAGGAATAATGTAAAACTTTGGATCACCACAACTCAGCCAAGGAATCTTTCAAATCAGTCACAACTTGATTTGTTAATAACAATGAAGGATTCTGTTTACTCCCGTTATGGTACTTATGCAGTCGATTTCTGGACAACCCTTGCACAACCAAATGGATTTATAGTTCCTGAATATAACTCGGGTGACGGCATCCATCTAAATAACGCGGGTCATCGGCTTATCTATGAAAGAGCGATAGAGGCTATCCTGCCGATGTTCATCCCGGTGGAATTAGTGAGTTTCATTGCCACGAGATCAAAATCGGATGTTGTTCTTCAATGGATTACGGGTACGGAAACAAACAGTTATGGATTTGAAGTGCAAAGAAGTTTAAACAAGACTGATTTTGAGACTATTGGATTTGTTGAAGGTGCCGGAACCACAGTTTCACAGTCAAGTTACAGTTATACCGACGGCTCTGCTCAAAAAGATGTAAGTTACTTTTATCGATTAAGGCAGATTGACTATGACGGTTCAAGTTCATATTCAAGTCTTGTTGAAGTGGAGGCAGAATCTCCCGTCGGGTTTTTTCTTTTTCAAAACTATCCCAATCCGTTTAATCCGGTAACAACGGTTTCATTCACTCTGAAAGAAGCCACAAAAGCTGAATTGAAACTTTATGATATGACGGGAAGAGAAATTATTGAGATATTTTCGGGTGATCTGTCACAGGGATATCACAAAATGCAAATTGATGGCTCAAAGCTGGCTTCAGGTGTATATACTTGCCGACTTGCAGCCGGAGAGTTTTCTTCATCTATAAAACTCACTCTCTTGAAGTAATAAACGGTTACACAAGAGTCTTTAAGGGGCCGGCTTTACCCAAACCGGTCCCTTTTTTATTTGCTCCTGTCTAATGAAGAAGATTCTCTGACCCTCAATTCAGGGTCTATTATTAGCTGTTTGGGTGTATCCTCAATCCTCTTTTCACTAATCATCTCCATTATCATTTCAAACGCCTTCTGCCCAAAAAGTGAAGTGTTGAGATACACAGAACTTAATGACGGTCTGGTCATCTGTGCAAACTCAATATCATCAAATCCACATATTTCAACATCTTCAGGTATTTTCATACCGTAACGGTGCATCCAGTTTAATGCGCCGAGTGCCATTGCATCGTTTGAGGCAAAAATAGCAGAAATATCTTTCCTCTTCAAAAACAATTCCTGAACAGCATTGTAGCCTGATATCTGTCGGAATGTGCCTTCAAGAATTTCGACATCAGTCTTTTTTATTCCAAATTTATGAACGGCGGAAAGAAACCCTTCTGTTCTCTCAATCGCATCGATGTTTCCTTCCTCCCCTTTTATCAAAGCGATTTTCCTGTTTCCCTGTGTTATCAGATGTTCTGTTGCCATAAAGGCACCGCTGTAATTATCCAATACCAGATCAACATGCTCCCGATATTTCACAAATCTGCTCAGAACGATGTTTGGCAGTTTAGGAAACCTTCGCGCCATTTCCTTTTTGATTCCCTCAATGTGATACATAAGGATTAACCCGTCAATTTTTGTGCTCAGCTTTTTCACTGTTGCAAAAAACTCTTCCGGTGAACCTTTTTGACCGGCGACAACAATATCATATCCTCTTGCCTCGGCAAGTGCTTGAATTGAATAAATGAATTCCGAAAAAAGATTGCCATATAACACAGGCAATATTATTCCAATTGTCTCCTGTTTTCCTCCACTAAGACCACGAGCTGAAGCACTTGGTGAAAAATTGAGCTTTTTTGCCACTTCAAGCACATGTGCCACTGTCCTATCCGTCACAAGTGAACTTTTGTTAAACACCCTTGACACCGTGGCAATCGAGACTTTGGCTATCCGCGCAACATCATAAATGGTTGATTCTTTTTCTTTTTTCATTCTTCATCATTTTTTCTGAAAGCGGTTACAATTTAATATTTTTTTTAGAATATTCATCTCCTTCATGAAAACCACCGATAAGGAAACTTCCGCTTCTAAACAAAAAAAAGCTGCCACCATTTCTGATGACAGCTTTAAATTTTTAACGATCTGAGTTATAAGTCAGAAGTCAAAATACTTTCTGAACAACTATTTGTTCATACAATCGCAGTGACCACATTCCATCGGAAGATTGTCAGATGTTTTGATGAATTCTGCAATTGAAGCAACTACATATTCCATCATTTCCTTTGTAAGTTCAGGATAGATTGGAATAGCAAATGAATCAGTTGCGGCACAGTTTGCGACAGGGTAGTCCTCATCTTTTAAATTGAGATGTGCAAAACACTCCTGGCGGTGGAATGGAACAGGATAATAGACTTCATTACCAATTCCTTTTTCAGTAAGGAATGCTCTCAATGCATTTCTTCTCTCAACACGGAGCACATACTGGTTATAGATGTGGTAATTTACCAATCCCGGACCTTCATAAACCGCTTTTGGAATAAGAACTTTGTTTTTGTCGTCAAATTTGATTCTGCCTGCTTCTTCAGCAAGACCCGCTTCAATCAGCAGTTTTGTGTAATAAGCAGCGTTTTCGCGTCTTTTTGCCGACCAGTCGTTCAAATGTGGAAGTTTTACAGAGAGAACTGCAGCCTGAATTGAATCCAAACGGAAGTTGCCACCAATTACTTTATGATAATATTTTGGTTTTCCACCATGAACTCTCATGATTCTGATCATGTCAATCAGTTCATCATCGTTGGTGACAACAAGACCACCATCACCAAAACAACCGAGGTTTTTACTTGGGAAAAATGAAAAACATCCGATATCACCGATATTTCCAACTTGTCTGCCATCTTTATACTGAACGGAGATTGCCTGGGCACCATCTTCGATCACACGAAGATTGTGTTTTTTTGCAATTGCCATAATCGGTTCCATGTCGGCTGACTGACCATAGAGATGTACCGGAATAATAGCTTTAGTTTTTGAAGTGATTTTTGCTTCAATCTGAGTTGGGTCGATATTAAAAGTTACAGGATCGGAATCAACCAATACCGGAACTGCATTTAATCTGGCAACAACTCCCGCAGTGGCAAAAAATGAATATGTTGGCATGATAACTTCATCATCTTTTCCAACACCAATTGCCATAAGCGCAAGCAGAAGAGCATCTGTTCCTGATGAAACACCCACGGCATATTTACTGCCGAGGAATTGAGCCATTTCTTCTTCCATTTTTTTAACGGCAGGTCCCATGATGTAAGCAGTTGATTCGGCAACACCGATAAGAGCAGCATCCAATTCATCTTTCATGGAAAGATACTGCGATTTAAGATCTAACAATGGTACTTTCATATTACTCTACTTCTTTCACTATATCATTTTCAAATTTATATTTTTTACCCGATTTTTCGCAGAAGGCTTCGCCGTTTTCATCAAATTTTAATCTGACGCCGGCTTCGCTCATCCATCCGATAATTCTTGCAGGATTTCCTACAACAAGTGCAAAGTCAGGAATGTCTTTAGTGACTACACTTCCCGCACCCACAAAAGCGAATCTACCGATTGTATTTCCACAAACGATTGTTGAATTTGCACCAAGTGATGCACCTTCTTTAACAAGGGTTTTCAGATAATATTTTGCACCTACCTGTGGATATTTGCTTCTTGGGTCGATGATATTTGTGAATACCATTGAAGGTCCACAAAAAACATAATCTTCAAGGGTTACACCTTCATAAACGGACACATTGTTTTGTATTTTAACAAAGTTACCGATGGTGACATTATTTCCAACATTTACATTCTGTCCAAGAATTACATTATTCCCAATTTTGGAACCGGACTGTACATGAGAAAAATGCCAGACTTTTGTGCCCGAACCAAGTTCAACACCATCATCGACAACTGCATATTGATTTACATAGGGGGGTTTATTTTCACTCATTCTGATAACCTTTCCTGGGCTTGTTCAAGAATTTTTAATACTTCGAGGGCGTGAACACCATCTGAAAATGGAGTTTTTCCTGTTAACACACACTCATAAAAATGTTTTTGTTCTTCAGCAAGAGGTGGTTTGTTTTCATATTGTACCACTTCAAACGACTGATCAAAGGCTTCAAGCTGTCCATCAACTTTCCTGAATCCTTTTTTGTAGAACTTAAGTTTATTGTCGGGAAGACTGTCTTCAAATACAAACATTCCTTCACTTCCGATAACCACAAGTCTCTGTTCCTTAAAAGGATGGAGCCAGCTCACAAAAATGTGTGCCGAGATATTATCGGGATAATTCAAAAATGTTACTGTTGAGTCTTCGATATTTGGTTGAATTACGGCAGAACCCTGAGCATGAACATTTATCGGGTTTGTGCCGATGATAAACTGGATAATCGCAATATCATGTGGAGCAAAACTCCATAGAGCATTCTCTTCGGAACGGATCTTGCCAAGATTGAGCCTGTTGCTGTAGATATATTGAAGATCACCCAACTCTTTTCCAACAGCATTTTTGATGTGCTTCACCGCTTCGTGATAAAGCAAAACATGACCAACCATCAATCTGAGGTTGTTTTTTTCTGCAATATGAACAAGATTTTCAGCTTCTTTTGAATAGAGTGTGATTGGTTTTTCAACTAATACATGTTTTCCGGCTTCAAGAAGGCTTTTTGCAACAAAATAGTGGGTCTGAGCAGGTGTGGCGACAATTGCTGTCGTTATTTCAGAATCATTAAGAATATCTTCGAGTGTATCAACAACTTTGATTTTATCAGAAATTGCCGAAACAGTAGCACGGGTTTTTAAGCCCGGATCATATACAACTATGTTTTCAGGGGGGAGCAGTGATGCGGCTGTTTTCAGGTGATTTTTACCCCAATTCCCAACCCCTAAAACTGCAAGTTTGATTTGATTAAAATCCATTTTTCTTCCGTTAATATATTTGGAATTCGTCCTGCGGAATTATTTTAATTCAGCTATTAAATTTAACATGTAGAAATCTATCTACAAAGATGAACCCTCGATTATTTTTGAGGCGTGTTCGTTTGGTCACAAGGTAGCGAAGGGGAAATTTTGGACCTCACCCCCGGCCCCTCTCCTAAAAGTAGAGGGGAGGATTACAATTAAAAATTAATCCGTTAAATCCGTCTCATCCGTGTTACTATTACAAAATCCTTCCGTGGAATCCGTGCTAAATCCGTGGAATCTGTGGAACTATACCTCACCCCCGGCCCCTCTCCTAAAAGTAGAGGGGAGGATTTAACTTTATATTTCATCCACATTATTGGATTACTGCATTATTGGATTATTGGATTCCAAAAAATCTCTACTTATTAAGGATCATTTTCCGGGTTTCACGGAAGCCATTCACATATAATGAATAGAAATATACTCCACTTGTGAGTTTACCGGCATCAAATTTCACTTCATAAGTTCCGGCAGGTTTATATTCATCCACAATTGTTGTGATCAGTCTTCCCAGAACATCATAAACAGCCAGCGTCACCTTTCCCGGTTCTTTCACAGAATATTGAAGTGTTGTAGAAGGATTAAATGGATTTGGAAAATTTTGACTTAATCCATAATCTGATGGTGTAAGGTCACTAAGACTTATTTCTTTAACTGATGTAAGTGTGTAGTCAAACTGGTAAAGTTCTTCCGGTTCAACGGTTCCATTACCATTTCCTGCAGGCACCTGATTTTGAAGTGTTCCGGCGTCCTGTGTCCCGTATTGAAGTACGGCGATGTAAAGCTTCGAAGGAGTATAACCAAACTCGTTTTGAATATTCACAAGTCCTTCAAGAGTTTGTCCTGACGCTTTTTCGGGATTTGAGGAAGCATCAAACCATGCGGTATAATTGTTGGTGCTCTCGTTTGCGAGGAATAATGACCATCCCGGGACAGTTCCACCCTTTGCCCACATTGCAGGGATTGGGTTTCTTAGGGAGTCGGTTATAAGGATAAAAACATCTTTCCCTTGAGTGGGAGCTGCCTGGGTTGCTACATACAGGTTGCCATTATTCCATCCCAGATAAAGATTTGCTCCGCTGTTTGATCCAACAGAAACAGCCTGTTGATCGAGCACACCATCGATGACAAAATTACTGCCCGTTCCACCGCCACCACCAAAGTTGATCTTAAAGTCTTGACCGTTATTGTTGTTCCATGAATTGTCGTTGTAGTGAATTACAAAGGCAACCCCGTTAACTTCCTGGGCACTGTTATTAAAAGGACCAATCTTGATTGTCAATAAACTGTCAGTTGATGGACCGGCAAAAGCCGTTTCAACTGCAGGACCTGTTCCGTTGAACAACACAGTTCCCGTGGGCCAATATACCTGATTTGGAGTGGTCCAGTTTGAACCTTGAGGATTTAAACCCCAATGGAGTTTTGCTCCCTGAACAGCTTTGGTTATGGTGACCGTTATTGTATCATTTTTTGTGGGTGCCGAAGGCATCCATGTTACAGTACTGACACCTGTTCCACCTCCTCCTCCGGGAGTGTAAGCGCCAACCCAGACATGTTGTATGGGAGTGGTTGCAACATTATTATTACTATCGACGGCTTCAACATAATAATCCACAAGTTTGTTTGAAATACCGGCGATGACAGCAGAATATTCTTTTGCTTTTACGAGTGGCATTGGATTGGTCATCGATATTTTTGTAACGCCCGGCATGTCTATTGTTGTCCATGCGCCAACCTCTGCACCACCGGCATAAGTTTCGTTCTGAACTGAAGACAGTGAGTTTTCACCATCAAGATCTTCACGATAATAAAGTTTTACAGATTTGAGTCCTTTTACATCGTAGGCGTAAGTCCAAACCTTAAAATCGGAAGGCTGCTGTTGGTTCCACTCGGTTGCACCGGGATTGTAAGGCTCTCTTTGTGGAATAAAGATTGTCGGTTTAGTATTGTCTGGCGCACCGGTGATAACGCTGTTTGCAAAATTTACTGCCTGATTGGCGCCACGAGTGGGATTTGAATCCCAGATTCCGCCGAGTGATCCATCCCAATACCAGTAATCGGAAGCTTCACTAACAAGCAGATACTTCCAGGCATTGTATGTGTTTGTTGCTCCCGGATTAACATTGTCTGCCATCGCAACATGGTTTTGCACAGCGGTTAAAACACCCCAACTGTTAATATCGGGACTGTAACCATCACTTCCCGGATCACCAAGCCATTTTTTGAACTCAGGATCACCATTATCGGCACCCGACCAGCTTCCCGATTCAATGTGAATTGGGGCATTTGGGTCAGGAGGGAACATTTCGAGGTAGTCTTCTATTGTTGTACAAACAAATCTTGAAGGATTTGCACTTAACCAGTTAACAAAATTTTGGAAGTTTGATCCGTAATATGAATCGGTTCCTCCACCGTAATTATCACCATCATGATGAAGAACAATCAGTACCGGTTTTGAGGGATCAGTGTTAAATTGTTCAAACTGACTCATCACAGATTCGTAGTTTAATGCCCCAAAACCCCCTCTGCCATCTTCGTTTCCAAGATAGCGGGAGGCTGGGATAGCTATGATATTCGATTTTTGTCCCGTTGCGGGATTAACATATTCAACATAATGTGGTCTGTGACCCCAGGCTGCCGAAATTCTTGTAGGAGCCCAGATATTCTGAAGCGCCAGCCAGTCATTTGGATTGGGATTAAGCACATCGGCTTTGTTTGGTTCATAGATGTTTCCACCCGTGTTGAAGGGATATCCTTGCGCTGCCCTGTCGAAATGGACATTATCCACCAGTACCCATTCGAGTCCTTCATCTGCAAGAGCAGGGATCATCCTGTCAACAAATGCGTTTTCAGGAGGAAAGATACCTTTTGAGTAGCCCCCCGGAAAATTTTGTGTAAATATCTGTTTGTGCCACTGAATCTGCATTCTGATATCTTTATAATCGATCAACCCCATAAGCGGGTGGAAATATCCAAAACCTACCATGTCCATTCTCGGATTGCCAAGAGAAGTGGTCTGATTTTTGATAAAATTCCAATTGGATTTCCAATTAAAAAAATTGCCGTTTCCGTTTGCTTCCAGGGCGTTCAGGTTCTCAATCAACGAACCGGTGAAACTGACTTGTGATCCAAAATGGGGCATGTTGGCACTGATACCTTTTTGAACGGCATTTTTGGGCCATGAAGTGTAGGGTCCTGTTCTCTGGTTATGAATGTCAGTTACCGAGAAGGGGAATCGCCCGTTTGCATCTGTTTGAACTACACTTTCGTAGGGCCAGTAAATCGGTTGATGCATATGCCAAAGGAAAGCGATGTAGATTGGCGGATTAACTTTTGTTTTGTTTACCTGATTTTGCTGTGAATATACATCAGCCAAAGAGAGCAACACTAACAAGATCAATATCGATATAAAGTTTGATTTTAGCATTATTTTTAACCTTTTGGTTCCAATCGGGTCGCTAAATGTTTGACCCGGAAAGAAATCTCTTTTTAGAGAGGAAATGACAATTCATAATTTTATTAATACAACCTTCAAATTACAAAAAAATAAAAAAAACGGATGTGATACTTTTTTCTTAATTTCGATTTGGAAAAATGTTTAAGTTTCCACTCTATGATATCATGAGAAATTAAAAAAACATAAGACGAGGATTAAAGCAATATGAAATTAAGGTTCATCCATTTTTCAGATTCGCATTTGGGGTTTGTTGACTACACTTCCGACGATTTTTCGGTTCAAAAAGCGCGGGAAGACGATGCCTACAAAACAGTAGCCGCAGTTATTGATCACGCAATCGAAACAAAACCCGATTTTGTGATCCACACCGGCGATTTTTTCCACCGTCCCTCGCCCTATAACAAAGCAATTATTGAAGCCGGGAAACAGTTTAAACGGCTTTCAGATGCAGGCATACCTTTTTATATGATCGCCGGAAACCACGACCTTCCAAAATCGGAAGATACCCGCGCAATTCATGAAATTTATGAAATGTTTCCGGGCTGTAAAATTTTTTATGACCAGAAATATTCCACGCTCGATTGTGGAAGTTTTATACTCCATGCACTTCCCCACATCAATTTCTCACAAAATCATCTTGATGAAATCAACAAGATTGCAGTAACCGACACCAAAAAACCGAATATTCTTTTGATGCACCTCTCGATGCCGGTCTCAATTTACAAAGAGGAAGAACCCGGTGGAGGCATTTTCCCTGTTGATAAACTGGCGATACTCAAAGAATTCAACTATGTTGCCCTTGGTCATTGGCACAGATTTAACCATCTGAATAAATATGGCAATGTCTGTTATTCAGGCTCAACTGAAAGAATCAACTCCGGTGAGGCAGACCATAACAAAGGCTTTGTGGAGGTAACCATAGATGACAATGAAACCACCATCAACTTTAAAAAATTGGAAACAAGAGAGTATCTTAACATAACAGTGGATGGATGTTCATCGAAAACAAAACAAAATATCCTTGATGAAATTAGTGCAATTACCGGAGGAAGAGATATCTCAGAGGCAATCGTGAGAGTTGTCTTAAAAAATGTGAAGGATACACGATACTACGAAATTATGCGAGATGATATTCACGAGATCACAGGTGATTGTCTGGTACTGAGGTTTAACAAAATTCTGGAGGGGCAAACTTCCGTTGAAGATCGTGATAACCAGGGTGGAGAATCGTTGGTCGACAGGCTCCTTGCCGATCTCAGGGCCGGGTTCCCCGATGAAGAGGAATTCAAAAAATTTGAGGAAATTACTAAAGAATTGTTTGAAGAAATTATAACACAGGATGGCGGAAATGATAATTAAAACTCTCTCTCTGAAAAATTTTAAACAATATCGTGATGAATTTATCACCTTCCCTGACGGGTTAACAGGTTTGGTGGGCAATAATGGAGCCGGAAAATCCACAATCTTTGATGCCATCACATTTGCCCTTTTTGGATCATCCACCGATGTTGCACTTCCTCTTCTTAAAAATGATAAAGCCGGTGTTAAAGACAAGGTTGAAGTAATTCTCGAGTTCATGGAAAGGGGTGAAAAGTATAAGGTTGTCAGAACTCTGGCAGGGAACAAAAACCTTACTGCATCTGCATCATTTTATAAATGGAACGAATTAACTCCCCCGGCTCACTACGAAAAAACGAGTGAACAGGTGATAAATGTGAGAAAAGATGTTCATAAAGTGATAAAAGTTGACAGAAAAAGTTTTATCAATTCCTTCTTCGCCAAACAAAAAGAAACCGCAGGATTAATCGCTGCCGGAGTAAAAGAACGCGAAATAGAGATCAGAAAAATGCTCGGATTCGACAGACTCGATAAACTCAGCAAAAAAGTTGGCGAAATTATCAAGGAAAAGAATGTTGTTGTTCAGACACTTTCTCAAAATCTCCTGTCAGATGAAGTTATGACATCACTGAATGAATCAAAAAAATTAAAATCAGAAGAGCTTGCAATCCTTGAATCTCAACTCAAAGTCAAATCAAAATTGGTATCTTCAAAACTTAAGGAAAAAGAAGATGCCCGCATGAATCTGGAAACTTTGAGAGCAATCGAAGAACAGTACACGGCATTTGAGATAATCATAACCGGGCTAAAAACATCGATTAAAAACTCAAACGAGATGATTAGCTCAACAAACCAGGAAATTGCAAATCTGATTCAGCTGCAGATTGAAGCCCGGGAACTTGCACCTGTTGTAGAACAATTGTCAAAACTCGATGCAGAATTGTCTGACCTGCAAAGTAAAAAAGAGAATAAATCACGCTATAACAGCATTCAAACCGGGAAATTAAAGCTGGAACAATCTCTCCTTGAATTTGACAAACAGCTCAAAGAAATCGAGAAATCAATTGATGCCAATTCCGGGGTGGAATCGTTGTTAACTGCTAATGAGCAACTAAAAACTGCTCTTGAAGAGAGCATAATGATCATCAACAGCAACATCAGTGATCTCGATAGAGAAATTGCCGGTTACAAGTCGCAACTTAAAGAGAAGGAAAAAAGACTTAAACATATTAATGGACTTGATGAGACTGCTCCCTGTCCAGAGTGTGAGAGAGAACTTGGTACACAAAAGCCATTACTTGTCAAAAAATATAACTCAGAAATCGGGGTTCTAAACGATCAAATTCAAAAGGTGTCAGGAAGACTCGCAGAACTTCAAGATTCACTGGCAAAAAAACAGAGTGATAAGAAAGGGATTGAATCCGGGAGAGAGACTCTAATAAACAGAAATTCGAAGTTGCAGACAGACATCGCACTCGGTAACAGTCTGAAAAAACAAATTGAATCAACAAAATCGGGCATCACTTCAGCAGTGCATGACCTCGATGCTGTTGGCAACCGTGATTTTGATCAGACACTGTATGATAAAGTTGTTGAACAACTTGAAGTCACAAAATCAGAAAACAACAGATACCAAAAAATGCTGGGAAAAGTTGGGACTCTTCCGTCAAAACAGCAAAAACTTGTAGAAATTCAAGCTGAACTTAATAGATTAAACAATGAGCTTGTTATCAAACAGAATGATCAATCAAATCTTGATTTTAACAAAGATTTGATCACTGTTGCTGAATCAAACTTCAGGATAAAAGATGCAGAACATCTTCAATCAGTAAATGAACACAACTCAACAAATGTTGAACTTAACTCTGTGCAGACGGAAATTAATTCAATCGAAACGAGAATTGGAGAAAATGAAGACCGAAAGAGTGATTATCAGGAAAAAGTAAATGAATTGGAACAATTCAAGCGATATAATGGAATGATAGACCTGTTTAAGATGAAGGTTATGTCAACTGCCTTACCGGGGATATCAGCCAAAGCCAACGAACTTTTTAAACAGATAACCGGAGACCGGTATGATAATCTCAAAATCGATCAGGAATCGTTTGAAATAATCGTTAATCGTGATGATAATGAAGTGCTCATTGAAACTCTTTCGGGCGGTGAAAAAGATCTGGCGGCTGTTTGCTTGAGAATTGCAATCAGTCAATACATTATACAAAATAATGGAGGAGGTAACCTTGGCTTCCTCGCACTCGATGAGGTTTTTGGCTCACAGGATGAAAACCGCAGAGGTGAATTGATGAACTCGCTTCACAAAATCTCAAAATTGTTTAATCAAGTCTTTATTGTCGCGCACAACAAAGATGTGGAAGAACAATTTCCGAATCGATTTATAATTTCAAAATCGGGTAATTATAGCAAAATAGAAACGCTGTTCGCTGTTTAATAAAAAATCCGCTCTAATTCTGCGGGATCATTGGTTTTTCCGAGGGCAAGGATAAGTTTTATTCTTGCCTTCTGTCCATTTAAATATTCTGCAAAAATAACGCCCGACTCCCTTAACCATTTCCCGGCTCCGGGGTAACTGTAGATGTCATCGGTTTCTCCCGCCGGGCAGCGCGATACCAAAACCACCGGAATCCCTTTCTCCAAAACATACTCGATTCCTTCAAAGACTGCCGGGGGAACATTCCCCACTCCCAACGCTTCCACCACTACACCATCAACTCCGGAATCAGCTGAATATCTAAAAAATTTATCATCCATTCCTGCATAACATTTAAGCAGATCAACATTTGAATTTATTTTGGATGTTCTGATGGTTTCAAGTCTCCGTGGAGCCCGATTTAGAATTACTCTCCCTCTGTCAACAAATCCGAGACTTCCAAAATCCAGCGAAGCAAAGGTTTCCTCATCTTCCGTATGGGTTTTTGTTACCTCACTTGCAGCGTTTATCTCACCATTCAGACATACCAAAACACCCATATCCCTGCTATTTGGATTAAGACATGTATAAATTGAGTCTATCAAATTTGGAGGACCATCCCAGTCAGGATCAGAACTGTTTCTCATCGATCCCGTTAACACAACAGGAATATGACATTCAAGATAGAGATCGAGGAAATACGCTGTCTCTTCGAGGGTGTCGGTGCCGTGTGTTATTATAATACCATCATATTCATTTTCATCGATCATTTGCTGGATGGTTAATGCCAGTTCAAACATCAACTCAGGTGTAATATGAGGACCCGGATATTTCCCAAAATCGTAGAAATCCACCTTTCCAAGAGATTTTAACTCCGGAATCATATCAATTATTTCACCCCCCGTCAAGTGAGGAACTGCGCCTCCGGTTTGTGAATCCACTTTCATCGAAATGGTACCACCGGTGAAAACTATCATGATTTTTTTCATATCTTACGGTCCGGAAATTATTTATATTGCAATGCAAATTACGGAAATTTGAATTGTTTAGTTGAATAATCGCCTGCCAAAGGCAGAACAAAGTACGGTATCGTACAGAGGTGTTAATATGTTACATGTAGTTGATGTTGAACTTACTCCCAATCCACACGCTATTAAATTTGTCTTAAATCAGAAATTGCTTCACTTTACATCGAGGCAATTCAGCACACCCGAAGATGCAGTAAATGATCCACTCGCAAACGGTATTTTTGCCCTCGAGGGAGTTGCATCTGTGTTTTATACCGATAAATTTATCACTGTTGAAAAAAAACAGGGTTACGATTGGGGAAAGATCCAAAGACCTTTTCTCACTTATCTAAGTAAATTTGATCAATCACTCATTCCTGAAGAAGCCACTCCCGAAGGAATGGATGAAAACACGAGTGAACTTCTTAAACAGATATCTGAAGTATTAAATAAAAAAGTTGTTCCCGCTCTTGCTTACGATGGTGGTGGTCTCGAAATTCTGGGACTTGATGGTTATTCTCTCAAGGTTCGCTATCAAGGAGCCTGCGGAAGCTGCCCAAGTGCACAAAGAGGAACCCTCTCGGCAATTGAAAGCCTGCTTAAAAGAGATGTACATCCCGCACTGGAAGTTATTCCGGACTAAATATTAATTATTAATTATTATTTTAGTTGTCCTGAATTAAGCGTCAGTGAGAAGTAAAAAAGTTAATGTTTGAATATAAAAAGTGATTTTTAAGTCATATATTAAAATTTACAGATAATCCCACCAAAGTTAAATCGATTTAAAATAAAAAAAGCTGCCCCATTTACGAGGCAGCTTTTGTTTTTTAAAGTATCTGCGATACTAAGATTAATACCTGATAATTAATAATTAATTAAAAGGTATATCTCACACCAAGTTGCATAGCCCAGCGGCTGTTGATGTCACTCGGAGCCCAAGGAACATTGGTAGTTGGGGCTGAGAATGAGTAAACAGGTTTTCCGCCGACACTTCTGTTGATCATTCTTACAACATTTGAAGTTGAGAATACTGATTCGTCGTATCCCCAATCGCTGTTCATAAGATTAAGTACATTCAAAATGTCGAGGGTTATCGTGAATTTCTGATTGAGAACTGTTGGGATATCCTGAGCGAGTCTTAAATCAAAGATGTCTCTCCATGGATTTCTTGCGCCGTTTCTTTCAGCAATAGTCCCTCTGTGGCTATTAAGATATTCATTATTCTGGATGTATGATTCAAGCTGTGAGTACATAGCAGCAGATGGTACAAAAGCACCACCGGTTACAGCACCAAGCTGATACGCTCCACTTGAAAGTTCAGCAGCGGTTGGGATGTAGAACAGATCGTTCTGATCAAAACCGTCGTTGTTCAAGTCACCATTAACTGTGAATGAGAATGGGGCACCACTCTGTCCGTTGTAGAACAATGAGATTGTGGTTGGTGCATTTGTAAAGAAATCGTGTGTCAATGATACTGAAGCAAAGAACCTGTTTTTGATCTCATAAAGTGAAGTAACAAGTTCAGGATTGTTTGGATCACCTTTAACAGGGTTGTATCTCATCTGAGAAACAGCCTGTGAAGAGGTTGTGCTGTTCATATCTTTTGCAATACCATGGGTATAACCAAAATTGATCGACAAACCTCTGGCAACATATCTCTGGAACTGAATTGCAAAGTTCATCTGATATCCCTCTGAAGTGTTTTTCAGTGAAAGGACATCTCTGAAGTTGTTGTTTTTATTGTCAGTTCCACCATAAACTGGTCTTCCAAGTTCTGAAGCGATTGTGGTTGGAGATGAATAATTTCTGATATTCAGCTTTTCATACATTACTTCATTAAGAGTTTTTGAATAGATTACTTCAAGTGATCCAACAAATTCCCAAGGGAGTTTTTGATCGTATGCAGCATTTATTCTGAACAACTGTGGAAATTTGAAGTTAGGATCAACCATATTGATTTCTGACTGAAGATTTGGTGCGCCTGTTCCGGGATCACCAACTTTAGGCTGAATTCTTGGGTTGATTGAGAATACTGTTCCGTTACCACCGGATAACTCTGCAGTAAGAAGTCCTGTGTTTGCGAAGTTGTTGGAAATCCAAACATAAGGAACTTTACCTGTAAAGATACCAAGACCACCTCTTAACTGGGCAGCTCTGTCTTCAGTAAGAGAAAGGTTAAAACCTGCTCTTGGTGAGAACAATAATTTTCCATCAGGAACACCACTGGTGCTGTAGCCTGAAAAATATTTAGAAACAGAATCGTTGGCAGCAGGAGTTTTAGGGAAAGTAGGGATGTCAACTCTAACACCAAATGTAAGTCTTAAAGCACCATTTACCTGCCATTCATCCTGAGCATAAAGACCAAACTGGTTTGCGCTGAAATCAGCGGAAGGTCTGTTGTCGTATGAATCGCCACTTCTTGCAAAAGCTCTCTGATATGATCCAACTTTTGAATTTTTGAAATCTTCAAAGCTGTTGAACACATAATATCCGTAGAATGAACGGATGAAGAGGTTCGAGAATGTGTAAAATTCGTTGTGTGTACCAAAAGTAAGGATATGATTACCAATATTCCATGTAAAGTTATTGGTAAATTCAATGATATCCTGGTCAAGTTTGTTTGCAGGTGAAAATCTGTCAGCACCGAGTGTGTAGGTAACTCCACCCTGTCTGATTTCGATTTCAGGTGATTCTGCAAATGGCAACTCTCTTTTGTCTCTGATTCTGGTATAACCAACAATCAACTCGTTCGACATGTTGTTACTGATTGTCGTGTTCCACTGGAGAACAGTCGAATTTGTAATTGAAGCGAGTCTGTAGGTATAAGAACCAAAAGTTAAATAGTTGTTTCTGTTTCTGTTTGCAAGAATGTCATCAGCCCCATCAACAAAGTTGTGTCTTAAAGTAAGACGGTTGTTTTCGTTGAGGTTAAAATCCAAACGGGCAAAAATCTTTGTTGAAGGTCTTTTAAGATCAACAGAACCGTAAGAACCGGCATCATACCCTTTACCACTCATAATAGTTGAGATCGAATCGCCATATGCACTGATTCCGGCTGCTCCGGTAGCAAGTGATGTGTTGGCATAAGGTCTGGTATAGTTGGTAAGTTCTGCACTTGCGAAGAAGAAGAGCCTGTCTTTAATTATCGGACCACCGATTCTTCCACCAATCTGATACTCGGTAAAGTCAGGATATGCGGTTTTAAGAGCATCCGGGCTTTTCCCTACAAATGATTGATTTCTTCCATAACCAAAGATCGAACCTGAAAATGTGTTGGTTCCCGATCTTGTGATTGCATTGATACCACCACCGGTGAAACCGGAAAGTTTAACATCATAAGGGGCAACCACTACCTGGAATTCCTGGATAGCGTCGAGGGAAATGGGGTTTGTTCCGGCCTGACCACCGGGTGTTCCCGAGGAGCCAAGACCAAAAAGATCGTTATACTGTGTACCATCGATCTGGATGTTGTTATATCTGCTCGATTTTCCGGCTGCTGATAGATCAGAACCTGAGAAAAGAGGGGAAAGTTTTGAGAAATCCGAGAACCTTCTGTTAATTGTAGGCAGATTTTCGATTGTCTCTGTGGCTACTGTTTGAGCCGAACCTGTTTTGGTCTCGGTCATTATCGGATCACTTTTTGCTAAAACCAAAACTTCTTCTGTTACTAATGAAGTTTCGACCATAACAAAGTCTAAACGAAGATTCTGACCCAATTCGAGATTAACGCCTTTTAATTCGACTGTTTTTTTTCCGGCATACGAAGCTATTACTTCATATGGTCCGCCGGGTTTTAAGCCGTATATATTATAGCTTCCATTCTCTCTTGCTGTGGTTCCATACACTGTTCCCGTAGGAAGATGTTTTGCACGGATCACAACACCCGGTAATGCAGCATTTTTGTCATCATTTACATTTCCAAATACAGTCGCAGTTGTAACTTGTGCGTTTAACTGTAATGAACCTATGACTAAAAACAATGCAGCTAATGAAAGTCTGTAAAATGACTTCATACCTTGCTCCTGATTGTTGTTTGATTGTTGATAAAATAAAAAATCAAGTTTTTAAAATTAAGGGTGGGAGTTTTAGGAATACTAAAACTTCGTGTTAAGAAATCGTTAAGTAAATTATTCACCGGATCGATGTCTTCTAATCTCGAAATAATGGGGTGTTTGTTAACAAAATGGGCAGTAAAAATTCTTACACAAATTTTTACCCTTCCATATGTAAAATTGCAAATATTTAGTGACCTAAAAAAACAGTTTTACAAAAAAAAAATGGCTGCTTTAAATTTTCATTTGTAGAAGCAATTGTTTTTGTTTCTATCCCCTATTCTGCTTCTTCGATACTCTGCTACTATTTCAAAAACATCATTTTTTCGGTTTTTACGAATAACGGGATCAAATTTTTGTCCCTGACCAACAAATTGTAAAAATATACACCTGATGCTATGTCTTTTAATGTTCCGATTGTTGCCGGCGAAAATTCCCTTTCATACTCTCCTTCTGGAAGCCACCCGTTTTGAAGCATTGTTACCAACTCACCATTAACATCATATACACGAAGGATTACTTCTGATTCTTCTGTTAAAGAGAATTTTATTTTAGTTGAAGGGTTAAAGGGGTTTGGGTAGTTTTGATATAGATATATCCTTTCATGCGTTGGGTTTTCTTCTTCTGCTGAAACACCCGTTATTACCACTGTTACACTGTCAAGTTTACTGACATTCCCTTGATTGTCCTTTGCAGTCAGTTTATAAATGTAACTGCCTGTTGGGTCTGCAAGTGAATCTGTGAATAGTGTATCGATTCCTGTGAATATTTTATTGTTATCATCAGGGATAAATAATGGGTCTCTGCTTCTGTAAAGTGAAAAAGAATTAAAGTCAGCTTCTGTACCTCCACGCCAATGAAGTTCCGATACTCTATCTGTACTCCCCTCTCCTTCTGGGAGAGGGGTTGGGGGTGAGGTCGCAAAAGTAAACCAAGGCTTTTTGGGTGGCAAATCCTTATACTCATAACTCTGTCCATAAGGTCCACCATACAGCCCAACATCACTCCTTGAACCATCCACATCGAGGATGTTTGGATCGCCTGCATTTATCAAAGGTGAAAACATTTGGAGCAAAAAATTGTTACTGTCCTGATTCTCAAACATTGGGTCGGCAGTGTAGTATATTGTTGTGTCGGGGTTAAAGCGAAACAGGTTATTAGATATTTGAGGGTTATTGTAAAACAAGTTGTAATTGATATCAGCATTAAATTCCGACTGTCCAACCTTAATCGCTGAAATCCAACTATCCTTGATGACATTATTCTTTATCGTAGCACCGGGATAAGGTTCAATTCCATATTCAAATCCTGATACTACATTGTTTATTATCTCACCCAACTCACAGTGCCATATACCGATCCATGCCAGACTTGATGATGTTGAAAGTAAGTTGTTGTAGGCATAAACTTCAGTTGCAAAAAAAAGATTACTGAAATCAAATCCATTTGAGCGTAATTCCAATAACCAATTGTTTCTAATCATTGCATAATCTGCACTAATTCCATACCCACATTTTTGAAATATGTTGTTTTGTACAATTATGATATCCAAGGAATGTGTAAAATCTAATTGTATGGCTTCTGTGCATCCATAAAAATAGCAATCTTCGATTTTACCAGTAACTTTACCTGTTCCCAATCCTGTAGAAAATTTTCCTATGAATTTCAAATTACTTATTGAACATTCAGTTACAGAATTGTAGTTATCGACAAGAACTAATCCACTGTGTTCAGTTGATCCCATTTGAGTCTTAAATGTAAGGTGTCTGATAGTCAAATGATCTTTCAAACTGAAGGCCCGAGTATAAATCGGATTTGGTGGGATTCCGGAAGAATATCCGGATATATCAATTATACAACTATCAACATCAACTCCCAAAATCGTCAAATATCTTCCTACTGAAATTGAAACCACCAATTCGGTGTAAACCCCTGTACCAATCATTATCGTATCTCCACTTAGACAAATATCAACAACCTTTTGGATTGAATCTGAAGCAGTTGCCCAGGTTGTGTAAGGATATGAAGGCGTTGCATTCCCTGCTTTAACATAATGAATTGTAGAATAACCGGGGATATTCAATAAGAGCATCAAGAGAGCTGAGAACAAGATAATTCTTTTTATGACTTTCCTGCGAAAGAGTATATTTCGATCTATATGGATGATTGACCTGGAGGCTGTCATTTAAGTATCACCCATTTTTTATTGATATTTATGTCGTTTACTTTAAGCGAATAAATATAGATTCCACTGGCAAGATTGCCTGAATCGATTGTTGTTCTGTGTCTGCCCATTGGCTTTTGTTCGTTCACCAACTGTTTTACCAATCTTCCGGTTATGTCATACAGTTTAATTGATACGAGTCCCTCTTTTGGAAGAGCATACTCAATTCCTGAAAAGCAGTAACCCGATCTTGTATTTGCTGAATCAGAATTTATAACAACAGTAGAAAGATTTGAGAAAAATCCGGCATAATCGCAATTAGTGTATGTATTGTTTGTAATAAGCGGTTTATCGTAGCCTGCTCCGTTTAACAGAAGTGCTGCATGACTGATGTTAGTGAAGTTGCATTTGTCAATGATTAAAGTATCAAATCCATTTGTTGCAGTTATTCCCGAGTATCCGTTTTTTATCTGGGCATGTTTTATTATTGCAGATGATCCGTTCCCAAGGTAAATTGAGTTCTGTTTTGTTTCATTTGGCTGAAGGAAATTTATTGTAACTTTGTTTGTCTCTGTTCCATTGATATAAATATCTCCTGCACAATAAACCGAGCTTGCAGAATCAAGGTTAAGCGTTGAACCGGGTTCAAGTGTCAGTACTCCTCCATCTTCTATTATCAGACTGTCGGTAAGAGTGTAGTTTCCTTCTATCTTAAGTCTCACTCCCGTAGGTACTTTAATTGTACCTTCTGATGATATTATCTCGCCGGAGGTTATTATTTCATCTGTTAAAAAAGTACCGGTGGAAGCCGATGTGGGGATAAGTCTGAATAATCTTCCATCGCCCTTACCTATGGGAATAATGGAAGTGAAGTCAAATCCTGAACTGTTGTTTTCAAATCTGAAGTCATTACCTCCTTCGATATCATAAAATCTCCAGTTTTTGTACCCGGTTGCTCTGATTCCCACATGCAGATTATTGTAAGTGGGCAGAAATACTTCCGAATCTGGTTCAGCTATATCCCAAGAGTTAATGTTTAAAAGAAAATAATAATCCCCTTTTAGAGGGCTTGTTTGTTTGGGCTTAAATTTAGTAAAACCGACATTAAAATAGTGTGTTCCCAAGGGATATTCGGGTAAATTGTCATCAAAAATTGTGAATTCAGAAATGCTGGCAGTATCCTTATATGGAAGAGGGTCGGAATCCTTATGATACGCAATACATGCATCATTTTTTGTGTATTGCAACTGTAGCAGATGCTTTCCCAAAGTACCTTTCAACCTTTTGCCAATCGATTTTATTGTATCGTATAAACCAAAATCATTTTCCCTGGGAACATTGTGTTGTATTAAATTCTGCCCAACCAATCCCTCTGCAAAGTATTCCCCCCAATCTGTGTACCATGACTTGTATGAGTAATATGTTTCATAAAATATTCCTTTACATCCATAAGCCAGCGCCTGAATTGTTTGTCCCAATACCTCGCTTCCTGTTGGTGTGCGATAGTAATGATAATCCGAATTCGTTGGATTAGGGTTACCAATCGAAGATAATCTTCTTGCACCAAATGTTTGAGCGGTATAGTAAAAATCGTCGTATTTTTCATTGACCTCCTGTAATCTTGTCCGGAGTTGGGAGTGTGTTAGAATAGTACCTGGATTGTTGTTAAAAACAGTATAGTACCAAAACATCATTTTCTTTGGATTAACAATGTTATTCCATGTCCTTATAACATTTAGACCTTCCTTTTCACCTGACCACTCAGGATAAATTTTTGTAAGCATAAATTTGTTATTAAACTGACTCATGCTGTTCATATAGGATTCAACTAACCTGTAGGGATGAAAACGATCATAGGCATGTGGTTCATCTAATGTGTAGAAGAATTTTATTTTGTTTTGGTAAAGACTGTTCACCTCTGTGGATGTCCAGATTTGGTTATAACTGCCCAAGCGACCCGGAATATCGTCATCTCCATGAATTTCCCAAATATTCCTATCCGTAACTTTCATATAATCAATGTACAATCCATCAAGTATCCCCAGATCCAGACCCTGAGGAATATCAACCTCATAAAATACTTTTGTAGTAGAATAATCCACTATACGATAACCAACATTTTGTGTGGGGAAATGACCCGATGCAGAATCTGGGTAAAAAACCGGAAGATTGTCAAGTACATAATCTAAATCAAAATTTTCATACTCAACATCATTTAATTCGTTTGAATAAATTAGTCGAGAAGCAAGCAGAGTTGTACATTGTGTGCCGTAATTATCGTTATATATTACTCTCACTTTTAGAGAACAAATAGGCATGTTTGTTTCCGGTTTGATACCAAGTTTCAGTCTGAAATTCACACGATATGGAATCGCCTCATTTGCCAATCGATGAGTCACTTTATAGTTGCGGTCTTGTTAAACAAAAGGTCCCCGAATTGCGAATATCTCCTGTTCTGTGCTGTTGGAATCAAGCCCTGAAAATACCTTTACACCTTTTACATTTCCATCAGAAAATTCATTTGTTATCAAACTGTTTCTTTCCATAACCAATGAATTAGAGTTAAAATCTCCTTTCCCTTCGGCTTCCCAGATATTGTAAATCGAGTGAGTCAGTATCTTTACCCAATCTACTTGTTGGAGGGATGCATCATCCTTAACCCACATTCCATTCATCGCAACTATGTTATTAAAAGATGAATTCGATAATGCCACCTGTTATCTTTCCAGACTTTCTTTACAGAGTCACTGTAATGAGCAATTGAATCTGAATGAATAATATAATGCATCACTGTCTGAAAGATTGTGTTGAAGCCTAATTTTACCAAATTTGTATCATCAAACTGATGGTAAGTAATTTCCGGATACTCACTTGAGGGTAAGTAAGTGCCAAAAAGTATCTCCTCGCGTTGCTGGGCGGAGGCAGAAGAAATGAAAACAATAGTGAGGATGATTATTGCAGTTAGTCTGGATATGAGACACATAGCAAAATTCCAATTAATAATTGATTAGAACTTTTTAGGGGAAAGTACCCCTAAATTGACAGAGGAACTTACTAAATTTTCCAATTAAAGTCAAGAGGTATTACAAGATTCTGAAAAATATAGTAGTAAAAAAGATAAAAGGATTAGTCTCAGAGTCTAAAACAAAGATGATCCGAGACTCAGCATTAAAGAAAAATAATATACAATTAATCAATATCCAACAGCAGCCCCACTCAATACTTGCCAAAGAGTTTGTTGATACCACGATGAAACTTGTGCATTCCTGCCACGGGTTCGGTGTACATCAGGATACATTTCCCTGAGACGACATGAATATCGGCTGCGACTCCATTTTCTGTTGCTTCTTTTGATCCGGAACCCTGCTGAAGCCATACGGAAGTGAACCCAAGTGATGCTGCCTCTTTCACAAGTAGTGCCGCCCTTTCCGGTTTTACACAAATTATCAGATTGGATGTTAACCCCGCTACAAGGTCGAGGGTTTTATAACATTTTACTCCCTCAACCATTTGTAATGAAGGATGAACAGGATATATTGTAAATCCCCGTGCCGTCAATTCTTTTAGTATGGCATTACCAAACTTTTTAACATCCGATGAAACTCCAACTAATGCAAAAGTTTTTTCACTAACCATTTTTTCTATTTGTTTATCCATTTTTATCCTCGTTTTAATAAATGAATCAGGTGGTAAACTTAATAAAACCTGAACATTTTTTACTAATTTAAATGACAGACAATCTATTTTTCTGACAGATGAAAGGAACCTGCACCCGATGCAGTGGTATGTCGATATTGTAACAGCTCACCCGATCATCACAGCCATGATTCAGTTTGCCATTTTGGGAACACTTGGGGATATGATCGCCGCATGGATAGTGAACAAAAAGTTCTTTCTGCCTTATAAACCCCTTGAACTTCTTTTAAAATTTGTCGAGTGGGCTTTTCTTGCTGTCTTGATTAAATATGCCTTTACGGGATATAAATTTTTTGTGGATGGACTTGTTACGACAGGACTGCTTCCTGAATTGGGAAGTTTTGGAACTGCTTTTGCGATTTCAACAGCAATGAATCTACAATTTGGACTGCTCCTGGTTCTGCTCCATCGTTTGCTTGATAATCTGATTGCCGGAAAGGTTAACTGGGCAAACATCAACAAAGGATTTTATTCCCTCATCTGGTTTTGGCTTCCTGCGCACACAATAACCTTTATGCTTCCAAAACCTTTTCAAATTGGACTTGCAGCACTTTGGTCGGTTTGTCTGGGTATAATTCTTGGATTCTACAACAAAAAGAAAGTGGAGAAAACATGATTTCATGTGCATTTTATGACAGCCCTGTGGGTACTCTTTATCTCGGTGCCGGAGAAAAAGGAATTGTGTTCATTGAATTCAAAAACGATTCAAAATTTGATGAACAAAAAACCAAACTCAAAAAAAGACTTAAAGATGAATTTTCCGAAAAGGAAACACCTTTGATCAAGGAGTTAAAAAAACAACTTGACGGCTATTTCTCAGGTAAAAGAAAAGATTTTGATCTGCCAATTCAAATGTCAGGAACTGAATTTCAAAAATCGGTTTGGAATCAACTACTCACGATTCCTTATGGTGAGACCAGATCATATAAACAGCAGGCTGAAATTATTGGAAACCCAAAGGCAGTTAGAGCAGTTGCAAATGCCAATGGTGACAATCTGATAAGCATCGTTATCCCTTGCCATCGTGTTATCGGTACCAATGGCTCTCTCACCGGATATGGTGGTGGACTCGACAATAAACAATGGTTACTCAATCACGAAAACAAATTCAATAAATAAGGTTTAAAGCAGTTATGAAGAGATTCCTCTCACTTTTTGTTGTAGTTGTATTTTTATTTCAACCCCTCCATTCCCAGTTCAATTTTAATGCCGACACAGTAAAAGCCGGAAAATATGATACGGGGAAGATGTGGACTTTCGAATTTCCACCTTTTGATTATCTCAAAGAAAAATATGGTTTTGAAGCCGCAAAGGAGTGGTTTGATGATGTACGCCTCTCAGCACTAAGAATCCCCGGTTGTTCCGCCTCCTTCGTTTCGGGAGACGGGTTGGTTATGACAAATAATCACTGCGCCAGAGGTGTGCAAAGACAGGTTCAAAAAGAGGGAGAAGAGCTCGCCAAAACAGGTTTTTATGCGACCACTCTCGAAGAGGAGAGAAAAATCCCAAACTATGTTGCAGAACAACTTGTGTATTTGAAGGATATCACTTCCGAAGTGCAACCCGAAATTGAAAAAGGGAAAGATGCTGCGGAAAAAGTATCAATTCGCGAAAAAGTAATGAAGGATTTAAAATCCAAATATGAAAAAGAAACAGGCTTAAAATGTGATGTCACCACTTATTTTAATGGCAGTCTCTTTTTTGTGCAGGGATTTAAGGTGTTTAAAGATGTAAGACTTGTTTTTCAGCCTGAAGAGGCGATCGGTTATTTTGGTGGCGATCCTGATAATTTTACATTCCCAAGATATAACCTCGACTGTACTTTTTATCGTGTTTATGGCGAAGATGGAAAACCGATAAAATCGGAACATTTTTATCAGTGGAGCAAAAACGGTGCTGCCGAAGGTGAACTGGTTTTTACGGTTGGAAACCCCGGTTCAACGAATCGTCTCAGAACTGTTGCACAACTTGAATATTTGAGGGATGTACAATACAGAAATCTTTCATTTATGATGAACAGCCTCTACAACAAACTTGAAGAGTTAAAATCTGTTAATCCAACAAGAGCAGATGAATATGAAAAACTCAGACTCGGTTTTTCAAATGGCTGGAAAAGCATCACCTCAACATACAAAGCCCTTCTCGATCCATATCTTCTTGCAAAAAAAATGGACTTTGAGAAAAAAGCAAAGGAGTTTGTGAACAACGATCCGGAACTTAAAGAAACCTATGGCGGTGTTTGGAAGAGTATTGAAATGACCCGCGCCGAACTTAAAGAGATTGATAAACAACTCGCAGCGTTCACCGCAAACAACACCTATTCAGCAAGATACTGGCTGATAGCAAATGAACTTGTCAGATATGCCAAACAGATGCAACTCCCCGAAGAAAAGAGAGATACGACTCTGAAATCAAAACGGTATCTCGAAATGAGAAACAATCTTTATCCTAAGAACTATGATCCCGTCCTTGAAGAAGCCAAGTTGATTATTAATCTTGACTATCTTGTTCTTAACCTGGGCAGTGATCATAAACTTGTTTCATCATTTTTTAACGGACTAAATTCGGAAGTGGCAGCAAAAAAACTGATTGCCACGACTCTATTTAAAGACAGAGAAACCGTCCTCGCAATGTTCGAAAAATCACCCGAAGAGATACTCTCTCTCGATGATCCTTTTGTAGAACACTTTGCCACAAACTGGGATTTGTTGGAAAAACTGAGAGAGCAACAAAGAGAAGTTATCAACACCGAAAATGTAACTTTTGGTTTAACGGGACAAATTCTTTACAAAATGTATGGAACCTCCATTTCACCCGATGCAAACAGAACTTTAAGAATAAGTGATGGCTTGATGGAGGGTTACAACTACAACGGTACAAAAGCTCCAGTCTTCACAACTTTTTATGGATTGTATGACAGATTTTTCTCTTTTGGTAAAAAATATCCGTTTGATTTGCCCGAAAGATGGGCAGAGATACCAAAAGACCTTGACCTCACAACACCATTCAATTTTGTTGCAACAAATGATATCGTTGGTGGAAATTCGGGAAGTCCTGTGATCAACAAAAATGCAGAGATTATCGGGCTGGCATTCGACGGAAATATCGAAAGTCTTCAAGGAAATTTTATCTATCTCCCCGATGTCAACAGAACAGTGGCAGTGGATTCCAGAGGAATGTATGAAGCAATCCGTAAGGTTTACAAAGCCACACGCCTCGCCGATGAACTTTGGAATGGGGGGATTAAGTGATTAACCGCAAAGGCCGCTAAGAACGCAAAGGGAGGGATTTAGGTTTAACCGCAAAGATCACGAAGAACGCAAATTTTAACTCCGACTTGTCGGAGGAGGGAATATAAAACCACAGAGCTCACAGAGCTCACAGAGGGAGATAATTAAAAATCTCCCTCAGTGGAATCTGTGTTAATCAGTGTAATCCGTGGAACTATTAAAAATCTCCCTCCGTGGAATCTGTGTTAATCTGTGATATCCGCGTAACTATCCCCCTCTACCGATTCAGCATTTTACTGACGGCAATCGGGACGATTACCACTCCTCACTCTAAAGGCTAAATAATCCCTGTTCTATCAAAAATTACTGCATTATTGGATTACTGCATTACTTTCTATACTTGGAAATGAACTCTTCAACTTCGGGGATTCCGCCCTGGAGGATCAGGTAGCCGTTACTCGGTTCGCGTTCGGTGATTTCACCGTTGACGGGGGTGAGCATGATCTTTTTAACCACTTCAAGGTCTTCACTTTGTCCAAGTGCCCATCCAAGTTTCATATAGGCAACTTCGGGGAGCATATTGGCACAAGGTACAACTCCAAGCTCCATCATATCCCTTCCCGTGTCATACACATACATCTGTACATAACCCCAGAGGGTCTGAACCGTCATATAAACAGCAACATTTTTTTCTTTGGCTCTTTTTAGTGCGGAATAAACGGGTTTGTTTACATGTCCAAGCCCTGTTCCTGCAATCACTATACCCCGATAACCATTGTCGATCATCGAGTCGATAATGTCGGGTTTCATGTTGGGATAATAATAAACAATTCCGACTTTTTCTTCAAAAGCAGTGTTGATGATTACATTGTTATCGCGTCTTCTTCGTTTATAATCCTGGCGAAGGGAAGTTATCTTTTCGCGACTTACCATCGCAATTGGAATATCACCAATGGTTCTAAAAGTTGACCGGTAACTTGAGTGCATTTTCCTCACCCTTGTGCCACGGTGGAGCAATCCATAATCGTCGGATGTGGGACCAAACATACAAACCAACACTTCGGCAATATCACTCTCAGCGGCAGTTTTTACACTGTGCATGAGGTTAAGTGCCGCATCGGAAGACGGTCGGTCACTTGATCTTTGTGAACCCACCATTACAATCGGGACGGGTGAGTTCTGCACCATAAATGAGAGAATTGCGGCGGTGTGGTGCATCGTGTCGGTGCCATGTCCAATTACAATTCCCTGCACACCTTTTTCAATCTCTTTACCAATCGCTTCTGCCGTCCCAATCCATTGTTCGGGACCCATGTTTTCGCTGAAGACTCCGTAAAGTTTTTCAGTTTCAAGGTTACATATATCAGCAAGTTCGGGAACGGAACCATAAAGTTCACCGGGTGAAAATGCAGGAATTACAGCGCCGGTTCTGTAATCAAGCCGGCTTGCAATGGTGCCTCCCGTACCGAGCAATTTCACTCTTGGTTTACGGGGATCGTAAGGGAATTCTTTTTCGGGAATTTTATAGTGGGCTTCTTTTCTTCCGGTAACTTTAATATCGAGTACTCTTGATGAAGCAATACCAATGTTATAACCCGAGACAAGTTTAATAACGATATGTTTGTCATCTGCGGTTTCTGATCGTGGAAGCACTCTACCTTTGTAGGTGCCGTCAGCAGTGAGAACTTCTATATCGCTCCAGATTAAAGCTGAAAATTTTTGAAGTGTAGTTAGCGCTTCGCCTCTGTAACCTTTATAATCATTATCAACAGCCATCTTACATTCCTCCCAAAATTTTATTCATCACTTTTTCGACTTCACTTCCACTTGCTCTAAACCTGAGTTGATCCATAATCATCCCCATCAGAATAGTATTGGTTCTCTCCGGTTTTCTAATGTTTAATGTTTTGAGTTTTTCGATACTCCTTATAACCACTTCTTTTATCTCTTCAGGTTTGGAGAGTGGTTGGACAATCTCTTCTACGGGTTTTCCGGAGACAAGTGATTCTCTTAAAATGAAGTAGAGGCAACTTTTTACAATTTTCCCTTCACTTAACAGCGTGAAAAGAGAATTGAAGATTTCAGGAGTAATCTGTTTAATCGGGAGATGTTCCTTTTTTAATCTTGCGGGGAATTCGATAAGAACTCTTGAGGCAAACCGGAGATCGATCTTCAATTCATCAATCGCTTTTTCAAACATTTTTGCAAAAGGTGACATTGCCAGCTTTTCAATATGCTCATTGGGAACACCAATTGAGCGGTATTTTGCCTCCCTCTCCCAGATTGGAACAGGCAAACCTTCTCTAATTTTCGCGATCCTTTCAGGAGTAATCTTTTTTGGTGGAAGGTCGGTATCGGGGTACATTCTGTCGGCACCCGGGAGGATTCTTTCAAATCCGTTTGTTCCGTCTCTCAGAGCCTGGCGGGTTTCGGAAGGGATTCCGATAGTGGCTTCTTTTGCCCTGATTATTATTTCGGCGGCACCCGATTTGGCATCCTGTTCATCTCCCCAAACAAGAACGATGGTGTCATCTTCAGATGCATTCACTGCCTTTTTTAGGGTGTTCCATTCGGAGGAAGCAATCGTCTCACTTGGACTGTCGCTGTGGATAATGTTGGGGAGTGTCGTCAAGCAGGAAATAACCCTTACGCGGTCGGAAATTTCTCTTGAGAAGTAGGTGTCTGTTTGTGTTTCCCATCTTAAAAGTCCCTTAAATCCTTTTAAGGAGACACATAAAACCTTCATCCCGGCAAGAATAGCACTGGTAATCGGTTGAAAACGGGTCTTTTTCAGCAGACGGGTGACATCGGTTGTTACCGTTGCAAATGTCTCTTTTGTTACACCTCTTCTGTTTAGTTCATCCCGCAGACGGAGTAAGTTCCACTGCCTCATCGCTTCATTATATGTGAGCAGTGGAATAAGGGGAATTCTTGGAACCCCCTTTATCTCAATTCTGGTTCCACCCGTTACACTAACATTCACATCCTGGCGGGCTGCGCCAATTCCTGTGCGAACTTTTCCAGTGCTTCTGGCAAGTCTTCTTAAAATCTCTGCCACTTCTGCCACTTCCTTTGGAGTTTTCATATCGGGACCCGTTACGGTCTCAACCAGGGGCATTCCGAGGCGGTCGGTCAGGTAGGTGCGTCTGTGTCCTATATCGCTAACTTCACGGCATGAATCTTCTTCTATCGAAAGCTGAATGACCTGAATAAATCTGTCTCTAAAGGGTACTCTTCCGTCGAGGCAAACAATTGCTGTCCGTTGAAATCCCGTTGGGATGCTTCCATCGAGATATTGTTTTCGTGCTATGTGAACTTCATCAACCATTGATGACCCGTAAAGCATACCAAGTCCAAAAGCTATGTCAAGGGCCTCATCGTTGATTTCAAATGGCGGGGTGTCATCCATTTCATAGGTGCAAACGGTTTCACGACTGATTCTGTAGATTATCTCTTTACGAGTTTTAAATTCCATCAGTGCGGTGCCGTCATACTCACCGAGTTCGGAGAGTGTTGGTCGCATGTGCCGAAGAATTTCAGCATTATACTGATCGCTGTACATCCCCGCAGGGCACCTGCAAAAAAGCTTCTTTGAAGTTAACAATTGTTGATGAATTTCGAGTCCTGATTTGAACCCGACCGTGCGGTAATCTTCTTCCCGCATCTCATTAAAAGGTTTAAATTTAAATTCCGGCATCGTTTTTCTGTCTCCCGAGTTGTCTTCCGTTCCGTATGAATCGACTATTTAGAATAATCAAGACTTTAAAATTACAGTTTTTATCAAAATAAAGAGAATAATCATCTCTTTATCAATAATATTTATTAGTTTTTAAAGATGCTTTTGCAAGATTACTTCAATAATAATGACCAAACTTTTTAGCTCTATTCTCAAAACCTTAATAATCTTCTTTTTTATTGTCTCGAATCTACCGGGACAAGCCGGACAGAACTATTCTATTACCAATTATAACATCGGTAGTGGACTTGAGTCCAACAGAATAAACGGATTAACACAAGACACTTCAGGCAGAATCTGGCTTGCAACAGGTGCCGGTGTTTCAGTTTATGATGCATTTAGCTGGGAAAACATTAATCTTCCGGATTCCAATAATTTTTCAGGCTACAAAGCGATCGTCACCGATGCACATGGCACAATCTGGGTGGCTCCCTTCTATTTGAGAAGCAAGTTATTTACCTTAAAGAACAATGTGTGGTCTGAGATTCCAAATCCTGATGTCACCGGCATTGGCAGTGAAACTGTTACCGGTTTTTCTGTTTTTTATCACAACAACTCCCCCGTGGTTGTACTCTCCACATTCTCAGACCTTTTCTTCATGGTTAAAGGTAAATGGACAAGACTAAACAACTCTAACTCCAAAATTCCAACATCCATCTACGGTATCACTGTTTATCGGGAACAAGTTTACCTCGCTACCAGCGAAGGAGTGACACAAATATCGTTTGAAGACGGTACAACCCCCTTGATTCAAAATGGTCTGTTTGGTGTGGATGAAAAGGTTTGGGCGGTCACCATAACTGAAGACAGCCCGGGGAAGCCCCGGTTCTTCCTCCTCTCAAGAACATGGTTCGCTGATGTTATTAACTCTTCGGTACAAAAATATTCCCTCCCTGCAAACATCGAATTTATGGCTCTGTTTTTGAATTTTTTTATTGTTGAAGATGCAGATAAAAAAATATACATGGGAAACAAGGTTATAAAATTTTGCTTCGACAGAAAATCGGAAAAGTTTGAGACTTTTGGTAAAAACAAAGGTTTTGCTTCCGAGGGGGGAACATTCGTCTTTTTAGATTCTGAACATAACATCTGGTTTGCGGACTATCGTGGTGTGGACAAAGTAACCTATCACCCTTTCACAAACTATTTTAAATCCTCCGGTATGCTCGAAGATGAGGTTACTGCAATCGTGGAATTTGAACCCGGAAATTTCATTTTTGGGCACAATTCCGGATTTACACTTTATAAGAACAGGATTTTTACTCCTGTAAATTTCCAACGAAATGACCGGAGTAGTGATATTGTTGCCAGAGTGCTCGATTTGGTGGTTGACGACGAGGGAAACATCTGGGCAGCCGCAGGTTTTTATGGATTAATTAAAATTTCACGCGATGGTTCATACACTGAAGTGGCAACCGTCAATGGTAGTGTAACTGCGTTGGCTTATTCAAAAGATTTTGGTCTGCTCGTAGCTTCAAGCAATGGTGTTTTTAGTTTTAATAACGGGAAACTCGAAGAATTTGACCCTAAAACAAAATTGAAAAATTTTCGGAAAATTTATATTTTTAACGACAAGGTTTATCTTACAAGTCAGTTGGGAATTTTCCAACTTTTGGATGGAAAAATCATCCCGTTGGTAAAAGACAAAAACCCTCTGGTCTCGAGTACTTTTTCACTTTTCCAGGAAGAAGACGGGTCTCTTCTTGTTGGAGCTGAAACAGGACTCTATTCATTTAAAGATGGTGAATTAACCAAATTTGTAAAAAATGGTTTCTCGATCAGCCGTAGTGTCTATTTTATCATAAAAAGCAAACAAAAAAATTACTGGTTTGGAACCATTGACGGACTCACAAGATGGGACGGCAGTTCAACAATTTATAATTATTCTGTGGATGACGGACTTTCCGGCTACGAGATGAATCGCTCAGCGGCAGTTATCGATGCAGAAAACAAACTCTGGATTGGAACCAATACGGGCCTGTCTTCATACTCAATTGGCATCGAAAGGAAGGCGATCCCATCCCCAAGACTGTTCCTGTCAACCATTGAAACAAACGCCGGAAACTTTTACGACCTTAACAAGGCAAACTATATTCCATACGATGAGAACACTCTGCAATTTACTGTCAGAGGAATCTCTTTCAGAAATGAAAACACAATAGAATATCGGATCAAACTGGAAGGATTCGATAAAGACTTTTACACCCTTAAACAGGCTCAACTCTACAGTATCAGATATCCAAATCTTCCTTCAGGTGAATACAAACTTGTGGTAATGGCAAAAAACAGACTGAGTGTCTGGAGTAATCCGGTATTTTCTGAAAGCATAATAATTGAAAAACCATTTTATCTAAAACTGTGGTTCATGTTTTTTGCGACAGTTATATTTATCATTTTATATCTTCTGGTTCATAAATTTCTGTTGACTCACAGGGAACAAGCAAGACTTGAAACAATGGTGAACAAAAGAACCAAAGAACTGGCCGAGTCGGAATTAAAATTAAAACATACATTAGACGGTCTTGAGGAAGAAGTTAAACAAAGAACACTGGAACTCGATAATCTTAACCGTACAAAAGACAAAATTTTCTCAATCATCTCTCACGATCTGAGAAGTCCTTTTATGTCAATTCTCGGATTCTCTGAAATACTTGAAGATGAACTTGATGAAATGGACAAAAAGGAAATAAGATCCACTGTCGAAAAAATTCTTGTCTCCTCACGAAATACAGTTTCTCTTGTGGATGGTCTGCTTGAATGGTCACGACTTCAAATTGGGGGATTGGTCCCCGAGCATAAAGATGTAAATGTGGCGAAAGTGATCCATGTTGTTTTAGAACTCTTCCATCCCCAGATTACGAAAAAAAATATAATTCTGAGTTCGCAGATCGAAGAAGATATCCATGTGTTTACAGATGAAAACATTGTTAAATCTGTAGTCAGTAACCTATTGAGCAATGCGATTAAGTTTACCAATCCCGAAGGAAACATTTTGGTTTCCGCGAATAAATCGGGAGAGGAAATAATTCTCATCGTCGAAGATTCGGGTATTGGTATGAACTCTGAAATGGTTGAAAAACTTTTTACTCTCACGGGAATAAAAAGCAGGAAAGGAACTGCCAATGAAAAAGGAACCGGACTTGGCATGAATATTACCCACGACCTGCTGAAAAAAACAGGTGGCGACATCAAAGTGGAAAGCTCCCCCGGAGAAGGGACCAAATTCACCGTCACATTCAGAAACAGCGACTAAGTTAAGCCTCTACATCCTGATTTAAGGGTTTTTACCAAATCAAAAACACCCGAATTCCCCGATTCATCCAGTTTTTTAATCACTGCACTTCCTACTATAACACCATCACAGAAGGGCGAAACCTGCCTGATGTTTTCAACGGTGGAAATTCCAAAACCAACAAGCATTTTGTTGTTTTTTATCAGGCTCCCGGTATTTTGAAGCGACTTTATCTCAGCATCTGAAAATGAATTCCTGACCCCTGTTGTACCTGAAACACTGACACAATAAACAAAACCGGAACTTTTTGAGTCGATTTCTTTAATTCTCGCCTCTCCCGATTGTGGTGTTGTCAAAAGAATCCTGTCCAATGATATTTCATCCGAAGGATAAAATGAATCATATTCTTCCAGGGGTATATCAGGAATTATCAATCCATCAATTCCACAGTCCACGGCATCAACTAAAAATCTATCAACACCATATCGAAAAACGGGATTTGCATATCCCATCAATATCAATGGTTTGTCTGTTTTCGCTCTGATCAACCGTGAAAACTCAAAAACAGTATCAAGATTCACTCCATTTTCTATCGCAACATGTGAAGACTTTTGTATCACAGCTCCGTCAGCAAGTGGATCACTAAACGGTATCCCAATCTCCAGCATATCCGCCCCCGCATCAAGCACACCCAATGCCAGCTCCACAAAGTTCTCCCTGTCCGGAAACCCCGCCGTCAAAAACACCGATAATACCTTTTCTTTTTTTTTATTTATCTCTTCAATCTTCTTATAAATCTTTAACATCTCTATCCCAAATTAATAATTCTAAAATCTCTCAAGTTCTAAAGTTCTGAGGTTCCGAAGTTCTGAGGTCCTGAAGTTCTGAGGTTCCGAAGTTCTGAGGTTCCGAAGTTCTGAGGTTCCGAAGTTCTGAGGTTCCGAAGTTCTGAGGTTCCGAAGTTCTGAGGTTCCGAAGTTCTGAGGTTCCGAAGTTCTGAGGTTCCGAAGTTCTGAAGTTCCGAAGTTCTGAGGTTCCGAAATTCTGAGGTTCCGAAGTTCTGAGGTTCTCAATTATGGTCCCCAAATCCTTATCCCCCCTGCCTGAAACATTAACCACAACAATTTGATCTTTTGTTGTCGCGGGCATCAGATAATTCAGGTATGCCAGAGCATGAGCCGTTTCCAGTGCGGGGATAATTCCTTCAAGTCTCGCAAGGAGGGAGGTGGCTTCAAGTGCTTCCTCATCCGTAACGGAGAAATATTCACATCTGTCGATGTCTTTTAAGTAGCTGTGTTCGGGTCCGGAACCGGGATAATCGAGTCCCGCTGAGATTGAATGTACTTCAGAAACCTGTCCGTCATCATCCTGCAAAAGATAACTCATCATCCCCTGAAAAATTCCGACTCTTCCAAGAGTGAGGGAGGCACAATGTTTACCCGATTCCAACCCCAATCCCGCAGCTTCAACTCCAATTAATCGAACTCCCTCGTTATTAATGAATGGATGGAATATCCCCATGGCATTACTTCCCCCGCCAACACAAGCAACGATAATATCGGGCAGTCTGCCCTCTTCTTTGAAAATCTGTTCTTTTGTCTCCACCCCGATAACCGATTGAAAATCTCTGACAATCATGGGATAAGGATGTGGACCAACCACCGAACCAATTATATAATGGGTATCTTTAACATTGGTTACCCAGTCGCGAATCGCCTCATTGGTGGCATCTTTAAGAGTCCTGCTCCCCGACTCCACAGGAACCACCTCGGCTCCGAGCAATTTCATCCGAAAAACATTTGGTGCCTGTCTTTTTATGTCCACCTCACCCATATAAACAACACACTTTAATCCAAACTTTGCACAAGCGGTTGCAACAGCAACACCATGTTGCCCGGCTCCTGTCTCTGCAATTATTCTGGTTTTGCCAAGCTTTTGCGCCATGAGAACCTGTCCCAAAACATTGTTTATCTTGTGTGCACCGGTATGGTTCAGGTCTTCTCTTTTAAGATAAATCCGGCCTCCTCCGAAGTGATTGGTAAGTCTTTGTGCATAAGTCAGGGGTGTGGGTCTGCAGTTATATTTTTGTTGAAGGTTTTGGAACTCCTCCCTGAATTTCGGGTCTTTTTTTACTTCTGTATAAAGCTCTTCCAATTCCCTTAGGGCAGGAACAAGGATTTCGGGAACGAATCTTCCTCCATAAATTCCAAATTTGCCGTTTTTGTCGGGCTGATTATACTCATTTTTGTTTAACATCATCAATTCCTCTTTTAATTTCGACAAGTGATCCAATCAGATCAAAAAAGTCTTTTACTTTGTTGTGGTCTTTAATTCCCGGTTCCTTTTCGAGTGATGAATTAACATCCACGGCAAAAGGACGAAGTGATGCAGCCACTTCTTTTATATTTTCTGTAGAGATTCCTCCCGATAGAAAATATTGTCCTTTTAATTTGCCGGGGATGACATTCCAGTCAAATCTCTCACCCGTTCCCCCATATAAATTATTGGAAAATGTATCAAACAGCGGGATTGAAGTCCCATAGTTGTCGATTTTCCCGTAGTCAAATCCGTCCATTATCCTGAATGCTTTAATTGTTTTGCATTTAACTTGAGCGGTATATTCGGGTGTCTCATCCCCGTGTAACTGCACAAAATCGAGCTCTAATTCTTTAACAATTTTGTTTACAACCTCAAGTTCTTCATTTACAAAAACTCCAACTGTTTTTGTCACGGGTTTAAGCATTTTTCTTATTTCGAGGGCTGCAGAAGGATAGATATACCTTTTACTTCCGCGGTAGAAAATGAAACCAAGAAATTCGGCACCTGCTGATTCACAAAAAATTGCATCCTCAGAATTGGTAATCCCACAAATTTTAACCCTCATCCCCTACACCATTCTTTCATCTCTCTTAGAGCCCCACCAATTGAAGCCGACCGAATAAAATGTTCCCCCACCAAAACGGCATCACAACCGGCATCCCGGACCCGTGCGATATCATCCTTGCAATTAATTCCACTCTCCGATACAAGCAGAATGTCATCGGGAAGTTGCCGTCTTATCACCTCTGTGGTTTTTAGATCGGTAATAAATGTTGTCAGATCACGATTGTTAACTCCAATCAGTTTGTTGAGCGAAAAGTCAATCTTGGAAATCTGATCAATCGCATGGAGTTCAAGCAATACATCCATCCCAAGCAGTTGAGCCGTTTTGGTCAACTTTCGAATTGACTCTTTTTCCAGTGCCTCACATATCAACAGGATCGCATCAGCTCCATTCTCCCTTGCCTGAAAAACCTGAGATTCATCAATTATAAAATCCTTCCGCAAGAGCGGTTTGTTTTTTATCAAAGCGATATCGTGAAGATGATCGATGCTCCCTTTAAAAAACTGTTCATCAGTAATAACGGAAATGGCATCAGCACCATTTTTAAAATATTCAACTGCGATGTCGAGGTGATCAAAGTTATCAATAAATATCCCTTTTGAAGGACTCGCTTTTTTCACCTCAGCAATAATCGAAATATCCCGGCTTTTTCTTATTGTATTGATGAGACTCAAAGTCGGCTTGTATAACAGGCTTGAATCATCATACTCCTTAACCCGGCGATTCTGCTTCAGTAGTGTAATTTCTTTCCGTTTCACTTCAAGAATTTGTTCAAGAATACTCATAAAGTCCCTTCTCCAAATTTGATAAGTTCCTGCAATTTATTAAATGCCTTTCCACTCAGGATGGATTCTTCCGCCAGCCCGCTGCATACTCTCAAATCTTCCGATATTCCGGCACAATACAAGGCAAGTGCGGAATTGGCGGCAACCACAAAAAACTTCCCGTCCCTCTCCGGATTTTTTAATAGATCATAAATCACCCCGGCATTATATTCGGGTGTATCACCAATGAGGTCGCCAATCGCCACGCCGGGGTAACCAAAATCAGCAGGATTAAGATTATACGATGTTGTCCCTGCCCCCTCTTTATATTCAAAAATCGCAGTTGTGGTATCAAGTGTCACCTCATCGCGACAATCACCTGTACAGATAAATAAAACTCTTCTCATCTTTAGATATGCAGCAGCGTCCGCCATCAGACCCGCTGATTTGTTGTTATACACCCCAACCAACTGATTTTTGGTGCCGGCGGGGTTGGTAAGGGGTCCCAGCAGATTAAAAACCGTTTTCATCCCCAGTTCTTTTCTTACAACGGAAGCATATTTCATCGCAGGGTGATAATATGGAGCAAACAAAAATCCTATCCCTGTTTCATCAATTGCCCTCCCCGTTTCAAAAGGTGAAAGATTAATCTTTACTCCAAGTTGTGTTAATACATCTGCACTGCCCGATCTGCTGGAGATCGATTTATTGCCATGTTTTGCCACTCCAATTCCTGCACCCGCAACCACAAAAGCCGCAGCGGTTGAAATGTTTATTGTCCCCGAATCATCGCCCCCCGTTCCACATACATCTATCAAGTCACTCCTTTTTGTTTCAACTTTTATACTCTTTTCTCTCATTGCACTTGCAAATCCGGCTATCTCGGCAGCAGTTTCACCTTTTCCCTTCAGAGCAATCAAAATTGCTGCAAGCTGGGAGTTGTTCACCTCGCCACTCATTATCATGTCCATCACATAAAATGCCTCCTCAAATGAAAGGTGGTCTCTGTCGAGCATTTTTTCAATAAATGTCTTCATTTTGATTCAATCCAGTTTTTCATAAGTTGTGTCCCGGCTTCTGTAAGTATCGATTCTGGATGAAATTGTATCCCCTCCACTCCGTTTTCTCTGTGCCTTATTCCCATTATTATACCATCTTCCGACCTCGCCGTCACTTTAAGACCCTTGGGAAGTGAACCTTCATCAATAATTAATGAATGATATCTTGTTGCGATAAAATTCTGAGCCACCCCATTAAATATTCCCTCCCCGGAATGAGATATTTCCGAGGTTTTTCCGTGCATCAAAACAGGTGCGTGCACAATATCGGCTCCAAATTGAAGACCAATTGCCTGATGACCAAGACAAACTCCAAGAATGGGAATTTTCCCGCAAAACTCATCAATCACATTCAGGGTAATCCCGGAGTTTTCAGGTCTGCCCGGTCCGGGAGATATAAGTATCCTGTCAGGATCAATCTTTTTAATCTCTTCCGTGGTTATTTCATCGTTCCTTTTAACAATCACATTCTGGGTGAATTTACCCACAAGCTGTACCAGATTGTAAGTGAACGAATCGTAATTGTCAATTACCAGAATTTTCATCTATTACCTCTGCGTGTTCAAGTGCGTTTCTTAATACTGCTGATTTATTTTTAATCTCTTTTGCTTCGAGTCTGGGTTGACTGTCTGCAACAATCCCTGCTCCTGCCTGCCAGTGGATTAAATTATCCTTGGCAAACAATGTCCTTATGGCGATACAAACATCTAGATTCCCCGAAAAATCGATATACCCAACTGCCCCCGCATAAACATTCCTCTTGAGTTTTTCATATTCACAAATCAATTCCATTGCTCTTATTTTGGGGGCACCGGTAACTGTTCCGGCAGGGAAACACGATTTTAAGGCATCAATACAGTCGAGATCGTCCCTGAGTTTCCCCTCAACTCTGGAAACTATATGCATCACATGGGAAAAACGGTGAATCTTCATCTTTTCTTTAAGTCGAACCGTTCCAAACTCTGACACCCTGCCTACATCGTTCCTCCCCAAATCAACAAGCATTACATGTTCAGCAATTTCTTTTGGGTCATTTACCAAATCCATTTCAAGCTTTTGATCCTCTTCGGGGGTTGAGCCCCTTCTTCTTGTCCCGGCAATCGGCATTACCTCCACAATTCCATTCTGAACTTTAACAAGGTTTTCGGGGGAAGTGCCTATGATTGTAAGACCCGTTTCAAATTCCAGAAAATACATATAAGGAGATGGATTTATTATCCTCAATGCCCTGTAAACATTAAAAAGATCACCTTCATATTTTGTTGTAAATCTTTTTGAAAGAACAATCTGAAACACATCCCCATCCACAATGTTCTTTTTGCTTAGTTCTACCAGTTCACAAAATACTTCATCTGAGATGTTTTCGCGAACATCCCGATCAAACTTAAAATCCGATTCAAAATGGAGAGGAGCGGAGAGTTTTGCTCTCAATTCTTTAATTTTTTGTTTAGCTTCACGATATAAAACTTCAAGATCAACCCCCTCAGTCACAGCAACATTTGTAATTATGATCACTTGATGTTTATAGTGATCAAATGCCAAAACTGTATCATATACCCCCAAAATTGAATCATATTGATCATCAACCGAAGAATCAAATTTTAACTTCTTCTCAATAAGTGATATGTTTTCATAAGCAAGATAGCCCACCGTTCCCCCTGTGAATGAAGGAAGTTCTTCAAGAGTGGGGTGGTTTCTGGTATGAAGCTCCTCCTTCAGGTAATCAAAAATATTCTGTTCCTGTGTTTCTTCACATTCACTGTCGGAAATCTTAAGACTCAAACCTCTATTTGAGATTATCTTAATGGGGTCTATTCCGATAAATGAATATCTGCCCAGACTCTCTTTCCCCTCAACCGTTTCGAGAAGAAAACTTTGTTTCCCCTCTTTTCTCAATTTTAAATATGCGATTACGGGAGTAAATAAATCCGCCGTAATTTTTTCATACACGGGGATATAATCATATTTTTTTGCCAGGCTTATAAACTGTTCAAATTTCATTTATTACTCATTAATTGATTGTGTAAACATAAAAAAAGCCCTTCTCGGTGAAAGAAGGGCTTTTAGTTGTATAAAACTCTTTAAAAGGACATATCACCGGGTTCTCATTGGGGGGAGTGCCACCACCAATTTGCCCGGACGGGGATCGTGTTTATGGATAACTTCTTGTATGTACTTTTCAAATTCATGATTCCAAGATAGTTTTATTTTTCAATTCAATGCAAGAGGAAAATTATTTGACCTTGGGGGATGATATTTTCAAATAAAAAAAAACTGCCCCCATTTCTGATGACAGCTTTTAGAAACAGGTTTATTGCTGTGGTGTCTCCTGACCAGATCATGTGATAAATAGGTTCTCCCCATTTTAATCTCGGGCAAAAGGGGAAAAAGACCATTTTATTGTTTGTTTTTATCTTTAAAGTGAAATAGTTGATTTTATTTGATGAATAACCTTTTTTCGGTTTTGACGAATAACGGGATCAAATTTCTCTCCCTAACCAACAAATTATAAAAATATACACCTGATGCAATATCTTTTATCGTTCCAATTGTTGCCGGGGAAAATTCTCTCTCATACTCTCCTGCGGGGAGCCACCCGTTTTGAAGCATGGTGACTAATGCACCATTTACATCATATACTCGTAGAATTACCTCAGATTCTTCTGTTAAAGAGAATTTTATCTTTGTTGAAGGGTTAAACGGGTTTGGGTAGTTTTGGTAAAGATATATCCTTTCAGTCGTTAGGCTTTCTTCTTCAGCAGAAATTCCGGTTAATACAACTGTTACACTGTCAAGTTTACTGACATTCCCTTGATTGTCTTTTGCAGTCAGTTTATAACTGTAACTTCCTGTCGGGTCTGTGAGTGAATCTGTTAATAATGTATCAATACCTGAATAAATTATGTTGTTATCACTTGGGATAAACTGAGGGTCTCTACTTCTGTAAAGTGAAAATGAATTAAAGTCAGCTTCTGTACCTCCCTGCCAATGAAGTTCTACGACTCTATTTGTGCTCCCCTCGCCTTTTAGGAGAGGGGTCGGGGGTGAGGTCGCAAGAGTAAACTTTGGTTTCTTTGGAGGTAAATCTTTGTATGCATAACTCTGCCCGTAAGGTCCGCCATATAAACCAACATCACTCCTTGAACCGTCAATATCAAGAATATTTGGGTCACCGGCATCTATCAAAGGTGAAAACATCTGAAGCAGATAGTTGTTGCTGTCTTGATTTTCGAACATTGGGTCACTTGTGTAATATATTGTAGTGTCGGGGTCATAGAGTGCTGTATTGTTGGTAAGCGATCCGTTGTTGTAAAAACTGTTGTAGTTGATAACTGCTGTATCGAGAGCATATCGCGTATAAATCGCTGTTTCTCTTGAGTCCATTATAATATTGTTAACCACGCGTGTTCCGGGTAGCATGGCGATACCCCGTGCAAAGTTAATTATAATATTATTCTCAATTGAATTCGGTACCTGATTTACACCGACATCGTAACTACGACCATGCATAAAATTGTTCTTTACATTATTAAACCAACCAAATAAAGTATTAAAACTTACTGCATAAGCAAACATATCAATAAATGTATTACCAATTATGTTTGAATAGTCAGCTTGAACTCCAACAGTTACTCTTGTAAAAAGATTGTTGGAGATTAACATAGGTTGTGAATTGGTATATTCGGGACCAACGATTGCACCACTACTAGCATAAAAATAACAATTCTCTACAGAACCAGAAGTGTTCAATAATGCTATTGCCTCTCTAAAAATCCCAAAAAAATTAACATTTTTGATATTAACTGTATTATGATTGAAAGTTGATCCCAATGTATAGATGGCGATATGCTCGGTTGTACCTAAGCGTGTTTTAAAAGTCAAGTTTTCAATGTTCAAATTATCCTTAAATCTGAAAACTTTTAACAAAGGTTCAAGTGGAAACCCTGAGACATCAATGATACAACTGTCAACATCAACACCAAAAATGGTGAGGTCTCTTCCAAAATGATCGGAATTAACAATTTGTGGATATACACCGGTACCTATCAGTATGGTATCTCCACTTAGACAAATATCAACAACCTTTTGGATTGAATCCGAGGCAGTTGCCCAAGTTAGGTATGGAGGGACCGGAGTAATATTTCCTGCTTTGACATAACGGATTGTTGAGTAGCCGGGAATGCTCATTAAGAGAAAGAGAAGGAGTGAGTACAAAATGGGCTTTGTTGTGATTCTCATTTCAGAATGATCAATTTCATTTTTAAACATCATATTTTTTGGTTATTCAACTTAATGAAAAATCATGGGATTTTTGATAGAAGCTACGAGCATGCCACACCGCCAAGATAGTGCCATATGGCGAGTGGAAGAGCCAAAAATAAAGTAATTATTAATTTTCATTTTTAATGATCTCAATATATTGTTTAACAAGAAATTTAGATAACCCGGTAACCAAAGAAATATGTTCAGGATCGGGATTATTTTTGTAGACGGTATTAACTCTGTGATAATCTTTGAGATATCTATCGACAGCACGCTGCGAGTGATTAACCTCCTTAGCAGTTTTAGCCGGATCTTTTTTCTCAGAAATAATCTTTCTTACGATAATGTTTTTGTGAGAGATAGAAGAACCCATATCATGAAGAACACCGGTATGAGGTAATACACATTGGTTGGCCTGTTCATACTGAATCCTGATGTTAGAGACATAACTTGGGTGTCTGTGCAGGATTATAGATACATCCCTGGTGGAGAGCACCCCGCCTTGCTCGTATGCTTGTCTGAACAATCTTGCAATAGCATTAGATGCAACCACCGATGTAAGCACCCCATTAGTGAGTTGTTCAACATCTTCTGGAGTTATTAGATCAAGTTTAACAGGGACGAACTTCCTATTCGGGGAATCACCTCTGGTTCTTTTGTCAAGAGCCATCCAGATGAGTTGGCCCGGTTTAAGAGTATTGATCTCAGGACAAGTGTTATCGAAGAGTTCGATAATCATCTGAGCCATTTTCTCACTAAGCACGGGACCAAATACCCGGGGAAGTTCTCTTTGGAAGAAGTTCATAATAGCAGGTTTCAGGAATCGTGCTTTAGCAGATTCATACCGCTTAACGGATTCAGCAGTTCTAATCACAGGTACCTCCGTGAGGAGAGGTGGTGAAGGCTTTTTTTTTGAGAAAGGAATCCAGTTCAAGTCTTCTGTGAGAAGCTAACTCATTGTTTTTATACAGGTTAAAGTATTCCTCAACCAATCGGGCAGAAATTTTAACAAGGAAAGCCACGGTATGGATATCATATCCTTCCTGTACCAAGGTAATGACCCTCTTAAACTTGTCAACATAGTTTTGGACGGAGGAGACAGAGTGAAAGGCATCTCTTGAGATATCAGAGTATTCCTTCCCGTGAAGCCAGAGTTTTACAATCATAGCCCTGTGAGATATGGTTCTCCCCATGTCGTGAACAGTAGAACGGAGAGGAACAATGATGCCTCTACTACGGAGATCAGCCAGGTCTCTACTGATTGTTCTCATGCCGCAGTTGAAGAGACGGTAAGCGAGGTCTTCGGCGCCAAGAAGTCCATCCTGCATGAAAGCTTCATTGGCTACTCTCTGGATTCTATGTTGTCGGAGGGCAATCACACCGGAGTTCTCTCTGATCTGCAGGTCTTCCTCAGGTTTATCCATGGTGAGGGTAACGGTGATCATTTTACATTCCGCGAGAGAAAGGGAGGGAGAATTATCAACTGACAAAACGGTGAAGAGCATCTGTCCCGGAAGAAGAGAGCCGTTGGATGAGAGAAAAGGAGAATAGATGCTAAACATAAGATCAATGATAGCATTGGCCTCGAAGGGAGAGCAGTTAAGACCGCTGATGAGTTCGTTTTGAAATTGAGATTCAAGATTCTTCTGAGAGAGTCTAAGAAAAGTCTGGAGGGAAGTATTATTGATCATATGAGACTCGGGGAAACAAGTTAGAAAAATCCCGGTGTACTCAGCTCGGGCTACGCCCTCCCTGAGTACACCAATGGAAATTGTTGGTACAATAATAACTATAACTTTCCACTTGTTGCCATATGGCACAACTATAGGCGAATTTATCAATATCATAATCTTTCTCTATCGGTGATCGTATTGCATAGGGCAATCGAGACGATTACCACTCCTGACTCTAACGCCTAAAATCCGTGTTTCATCAAAAAAATTATTGGATTACTGCATTTTTGGATTATTGGATTAAACCTGTATCACTCCCAACTTAAACTCTTCAATATATGGGTTGTTGTTAGCAGCTTCGATACTGCGAGAAATATACTCGCGGGTTTTTGCAGGGTCAATTACTTCATCCACCCACAATCTTGCCGCTGCATAAAGTGGTGAAGATTTACTTTCATAAGAATCACGAATTTCGTCATACATCTTTAGTTTTGTCTCTTCATCCAAAACCTTCCCGGCTTTTTCAAACTGTTTCGTCTTGATATCCATCAATACATTAGCTGCCTGACTTCCACCCATAACACTGATTTTTGCTGCAGGATATGCAAATATAAATCTTGGATCATAAGCTTTTCCACACATTGCATAATTCCCTGCTCCGTAACTGTTACCAACAATAATTGTAATTTTGGGTACCACACTGTTTGCAACAGCATTTACCATTTTCGCGCCATCTTTGATGATTCCACCATGTTCAGCTTTTGTACCCACCATAAAACCAGTCACATCCTGAAGGAACAGAAGCGGAATCTTTTTTTGATTACAATTCATGATAAAACGGGAAGCTTTGTCGGCACTGTCGGAATAGATTACTCCACCAACCTGCATTTCACCTTTTTCTGACTTAACAACTGCCCTCTGGTTGGCAACAATTCCCACTGCCCATCCGTCAATTCTTGCATACGCAGTGATGAGGGATTTACCATATCCGGCTTTATACTCATCAATCTCAGAACCATCCACTATTCTTGCGATGAGTTCATAGGTATCATATTGTTTGATCGCATCTCCCGGAAGAATTCCGTAAATCTCTTTTTCAGGAAAAGCAGGGAGTTTTGGGGTTTCTCTCGAAAATCCGGCTTTGGGTTGTGCACCAAATTTTTCAATCAACGATCTGACCTGATCGATACACTCTTCATCATTTTCCATGATGTAGTCGGTAACACCTGAAATATTACTTTGAACCACGGCTCCGCCAAGAGTGTCGTTGTCAGTAATTTCGCCAATGGCAGCTTTTACAAGGTGAGCACCCGCGAGGAAAACCGAACCTTCACCTTTCACAATTAAAGCTTCATCACTCATGATCGGGAGGTATGCACCACCAGCAACGCAGGGTCCCATGATGGCAGCAATTTGCGGAATACCCATCGCCGACATCTTTGCATTATTCCTGAAAATCCTGCCAAAATGTTCTTTATCGGGGAAAATATCGTCCTGAAGTGGCAGAAAAACACCTGCGCTGTCAACAAGATAAATCACAGGTAATCTGTTTTCAATCGCAATTTCCTGTGCTCTCAGATTTTTTTTACAAGTTATGGGAAACCAGGCACCGGCTTTAACAGTGGAGTCATTTGCAACAACAACACAATCACGCCCGTGAATCTTCCCAATCCCAAAAATTGTTCCTGAACCGGGAGCTCCACCATACTCTTCATACATGCCATGCGCTGCAAAAGTGTTTAACTCAAAAAAGTTTGTTCCCTTGTCGATAAGTCGGGCAATCCTTTCCCTCGCAGGCATTTTCCCCTTATCTTTCATTTTCTGGAGAGCTCTGTCTCCCCCGCCTTTGTGGGTTCTTTTTCTTTCGTGTTCAAGTTTCCTTACAAGTTCCTTGTAAACATCTTCCTTAATATGAAAGGATTCTTGTTCTGACAAGCTTTTGCCGATTTTTCTCATTTGTTAATCACTCAGCATATTTCGGGAAATCACAATTCTCTGCACTTCGGATGTGCCTTCACCAATAGTAAGAAGTTTTACATCACGATAAAATTTTTCTACGGGGAAATCTTTGATGAAACCATATCCGCCAAATATCTGAACAGCCTGATTTGCACATCTCTCGGCAACTTCACTCGCAAATAGTTTTGCCATGGCGGCACTGTTTCCAAGTGGTTTACCCGCATCTTTAATGGAGGCAGCTTTAAAAGTCATTAATCGTGCGGCTTCAATTTCAGTTGCCATATCGGCAATTTTAAACTGAATCCCCTGGAAAGAGTTGATTGGCTTCCCAAACTGTTTTCTTTCTCCGGAGTATTTAATCGATTCAGATAGTGCTCCTTCAGCAAGTCCCACACTAAGTGCAGCAATGGAAATGCGTCCACCCTCAAGTATCTTCATTGTCTGCTTGAATCCTTCACCCTCAACGCCAATAAGATTTTCGGCTGGAATTCGGCAATTGTCGAACATCAACTGGCAAGTATCGCTTGATCTCATCCCCAGTTTGTTCTCTTTTTTCCCAACGATAAATCCCGGAGTCCCTTTCTCAACAATAAAGGCGGAAATACCTTTGGAGTGTTTGGTTTTGTCGGTAACAGCCATGATTACCGCAACATGCCCAACTCCACCATGAGTTATGAAGGTTTTGCTTCCATTCAAGACCCACTCATCTCCATCTTTAACGGCAGTTGTAATCATGGATGCGGCATCACTTCCGGAGACAGGTTCGGTAAGTCCCCAGGCACCAATCATTTCACCTGTTGCAAGTTTTGGCAAATACTTTTCTTTTTGTGCTTCACTACCATTCATCAGGATATGGTTTGTGCAAAGTCCGTTGTGTGCGGCAACCGTTAGGGCAACAGAAGGATCAACTCTGGCAAGTTCCTCAACTATCAGGGCATACTCGGTGTAGCCAAGTCCGGAACCGTGATATTTTTCGGGAACAAGAATCCCCATACACCCCATCTCAGCAAGCTCTTTTACTATGTCGAATGGAAACGCCTGCGATTCATCATATTCCATCACCACAGGTTTCATTCTCTTCTCTGCAAAATCTCTTACTGATTCTTGTATTGATCTCTGCTCCTCAGTAAATTCCAACAAAAAATTTGATTCCGTATTTGTATCCATTGATCTCTCCATTCTTAAAAATTCTTTTCCTTTAAAAACTCCCTGTAGGAATTTACAATTTTCTCTGCCAGTCTGAATGGCGAAATCTGTTTCCCCATCACCTCAGAAATTGAGCCGTGTAATAGTTCCGCTCCACCCGATGCCCATAATTCACTGAGGATTGCCCCTTCAACAATGCCTTCGAGCCGGTTCTTCTCTCTCTCTTTCCTTCTAACCGCTAATTTTCCGGTCGTTTCAAGGTGTTCTTTGTGGCGGAGAATCTCGCGGGCAACTTCATCAACTCCTTTGTTCTCATGAGCAGAGGTTTTAATAACTGCCGGCCACCATGTGTGCTCATCGTGTTCACGGAATTGCAGCATCGTTTTAATCGCCGCAACTGCCTGCTCTGCCCCCGGTCGGTCACCTTTATTCACCACAAAAAAATCAGCAATTTCCATCAATCCGGCTTTCATTGCCTGAACTGTGTCTCCTGATTCAGGGACAAGAACCACAATGGTTGTGTCAGCCGCTTTAGCTATGTCGAGCTCTGACTGACCAACACCCACTGTCTCATAAATTATAATGTCGTACCCCGCAGCATCCAGTATGTCGGAAGCATCCACAGCTTTACCACTTAAACCACCGAGGCTCCCTCTCGTTGCCATACTTCTGATGAAAACTCCATCCAGATTGCTAACTTCGGTCATCCTGACTCTGTCACCCAAAAGGGCTCCACCTGTAAAAGGACTGGTGGGGTCAACACAGATAACAGCAACACTTTTGCCTTCTTTCTTGAACCACTTAATCAGCTGCAAAGTTAAAGTACTCTTGCCTGCACCGGGAGGTCCGGTAACACCAACTTTGTATGCTTTTCCTGTAAATTTGTGGAGCTCTTCCAACAGTTCAACTGCACCATCGTAACCCGATTCTATATGGGTTATTGCACGAGCTACACTTCTTTTATCTTTATTTAAGATTTTTTTGATATCGATTGTTGCCATTAAAAATAAAGTTTCTTCCGTTTAATATATTCAACCACAGCTTCGGGAACGAGGTAATCAATCGAAAGCCCGGCTTTTATTCTCTTTCTTATTTCAGTGGCGCTGATTTCGATTGTAGGAGTCTCAACAAAAACAGCTTTTTTGGTAAAAATGTTGGGTGTCCACTTATTATCTATCTCCCTTTTCAACACAACTAATTGAGCTTCAGAAACTATCTCTTCAGCTTTATACCATTTGTCGAAGTCAACAAGTTGATCAAACCCGATGATGAGTTCAATCTCACTATACATCTGTTTCAGGTGGAGAATTGTATTAAAGGTGAAAGAGACTCCCCCCTTTTTGAGTTCAAAATTGTCAATTTCATATTTTGGATTGTTCCCAACGGCAAGCTCAAGCATCCTTAGCCTTGTATCTCCATCCAATATGTCAGATGCTTCAACCTTAAAAGGTGAGATGTTGCACGGCATGAGAATAATCTTTTCGAGATTCCTGATTTCCATTACTCTCTGCGATGTAATAAGGTGTCCCAAGTGAACCGGATTAAATGAACCGCCAAAAAGACCAACAGCCACTATAGATATTCCTTATATTCAACAAACAGTTCTGTAAAACGGTCGTGCATCTCGTAGCTGCAAGCATGCACACTCTCCTTGCTTGAGAGGAAAATATACAGCTCCTTAAAATCGTGTGCATTCTTCACTACAATTCCTCCCGATTGGAGCAGTGGTTTTGAGTCAAGTTCCATAATCAGGGGAAGAAGTTTGTTGTAATGCTGGTGGAGATTTGAAATAACCGAAGTTTGTCGTTGCTCAAAATAATTGAAACCTATGGCTGAAATGAAACCATTAACCGAACGGATAACAGCAGAAATTTCTTCTTCTGATTCCAAAAGTTTTATCAGATTTTCATAAATCTTTATGTTCAACCCCATCATCAAGGGATTAACAACCATCAGAGGTTTCTGGTTCCCTCTTGTTTCTTCGATAATTTCCCTTAATATTTCTCCCTGATTTCCTTCCTCAAAAAAAAGAACCTCAATATTGTCAAACCTTTGAAGTTCATCAAGCCCGTCTGCACCGATATCAAACTGATGGAACAGTGCAAAAATAGTGAAGTCTGACTTTAATAAACTGATAACCTCAATTTGATTTATTAACAGATTCTTCCATAAAGAGGAAGAGCTGCTTTTGTCAAATCCTTCGAAGTTGCCCACTTCAAATTGATTAAACACCGGCTGTGGTACATAAAAAAGCACATTAATAGGACGGGGCATTGGATTCTGTGCGGTTGAATATTTTTAATGGAAATCGCAAGTTAAGAATTTTTAAGCAATAAGTCAAAAATGGTGTTAACCTTTCCTGAACCCGAGAGTGAATGTTGAACCTTTCCCCGGCTCCGATTCAACTTTAATCTCGCCATTATTGGCATCCACCAATTTTTTAACAATTGGCAAGCCAAGTCCCATTCCTTCAAATGGTCTGCTGTATCCCATTTCCTGCTGAACAAAGGGCTCAAACAGATCAGGCAGATATTCTTTGGATATCCCGACTCCTGAATCCTTTATCGAAATTCCTACACTATGTTCATCTATATTAAAAAGGGATATCTCCACAGTTCCATTTTTAGTGTATTTTACTGCATTGTCGAAAAGATAATGAATGATATTTTTAGCATCCGTGGGATCAACAAAAGCTGAATCATCTTCCAAAAGCCTGATTACTGAGACTTCAAGATTTTTCTCCTGAACATGTTCCCGGAGGTCGTTAACCACCCTCTCTACAATAGTTGCCAGACCGGTATGCTCCGGCTTACAAACATGGTCTCCTGTTTGAATTTGTGACATCAAGAGCATCATCTCAACAGTATTTATCAATCTTTCAGTACTTCTTACCAGAGAGTTAAAAAAACCTGTCTCCTCAGGAGATGCTGATTCCTCAAAGATTTCCTGGATTATCCCCGCCATTCCAACGATTCCATTAAGTGGTGTTCTGATCTCGTGTGATAAATTATTGATGAATGCATCCTTTAAAGCACTGGCCCTCTCTGCCTTCTCCTTGGCGATCAACAAACTCTCCTCAAACAGTTTTATCTGCGTTATGTCAGTTATCGTGCCTACATAACCGATTGTTTCTCCATCCACTATCTCGGGGACTGAATTCCCCATCACCCAAACAATTGAACCGTCAGGTTTTATAAATCTGTAATGTGCCAAAGATTCAATTTTGTTTTTGCACGCCTCCGCCCATTGATCAGACATCGGTTTTTGATCCTCAGGATGAACCCCTTTCATCCAACCAAAACCAAGTGCGTCTTCAAACGGAATACCGGAGAGTTCTGACCAACGGGGATTAACATATGTTGTGTATCCCGATGTATCAGTCCTGAAAATGCCGACTGGTGATACAAGGGCAAGCGTGTGGAATAATTGTTGACTCGCTTTCAGCGCATCTTCAGCAATTTTTTTCTCTGTTATATCCTCAACAATTCCATCATAATATAGAGGTGAACCGTCTTTGTCCCTTCTCAATCTGGCACTTTCCCTCACATAGATGTAACTTCCATCTTTCCTCATCCATTTAGAATTGTGTCCTTTCAATTCTTCTGTTTTATCGATCAAATTAAGGAACAATTGCCGCTCATTAAAACTTTCAAAACCTTTCTCTTCAATGTTAATCTCCTTCAATTCTTCTATTGAGTCGTAGCCCAACATATTAAGCAGAGTCTGGTTTGCAAGTAATACTTCTCCTTTTTGATTTGTCCTGTAAAGACCCATAACAGCATTATTGTAAAGTTCGCGATATTGTTCTTCGCTCTGCGAGAGTTGATTTTGTGTCCAGATCCTTAGCCTTTTTTCTTCTCCCAGTTCGAGAGCACGATTTATTGCCGATGGAAGTCTGGCTAATCTGTCTTTTAAGATGTAGTCGGTTGCCCCGGCTATCAAAAGTTCAACAGCAGTCTCCTCACCAATAGAACCGGAAACACATAGAAAAGGTATCAACAAAGAACGCTCCAATAGATCTTCCAAAGCTCCAAATGCATTGTAGCCGGGGATCATAAAATCGCATAGTACGAGATCAAAATCAGGATTCTCAAGCTCTGCAAGGTATTCATCCCTCGAGGAAGCCCACCGAATTGAGGTTTCAAAACCGGCATCAGATAACATCCTTGAGATCAGTTCAAAATCGTATTGGTTATCTTCAAGATGAAGAATTTTTACGCTCTTCATTTCCTTGTTATTCATTTTCTCTCCTTAAATATGATACATTGGTAATTCATTCAGGATACCCCAAAAAATCCCAATTTGTTTCACAGCCTCAATAAATTCGTTAAAGTTCACCGGCTTTACCACATAAGCGTTCACTCCGAGTTCATAACATGTTTTAAGATCAGGTTCTTCCCTCGAGGAAGTTAACATCACAATAGGAAGTTTTTTAAATCTTGCATCATCTCTGATTGCCCGAAGCACTTCAATTCCATCCATCCTCGGCATTTTTATATCGAGCAGCAGAACAGCGGGTGGCTCGGGACTTCGATTGCTGTATTCACCCTCGAAGTTGAGATATTCCATCACCTCAACACCGTCTTTCAAAACAACCACATGGTTGGCGAGGTTATGTTCATTTAATGCTTCAAGTGTCAGCTCCACATCCATCGGATTGTCTTCTGCAAGCAATATGGTTTTCAACATCGTCATTTTAATTCCTTTGTTTTTTGGGAAGTGTAAAAAAGAATTGTGCCCCTTTCCCCGGTTCAGCAACTGCCCAAACTTTTCCACCGTGCCGCTGGATAATCCTTTGAACATTTGCGAGTCCGATGCCGGTGCCTTCAAATTCTTCTTTGGAATGGAGTCGTTGAAAAACACCAAAAAGTTTTTGCGCATATTGCATGTCGAATCCGGCTCCATTATCTTTTATGCTGAAGATATAATCAGAATAGTTCTCGCTAAAAGAAATTTTTATATTTGCTTCTTCAACATTTTTTGAAAACTTTACTGCGTTGGAAATCAAATTAACCCATACCTGCCTAATCAGCGGAGCATCTGCGAATACTTCGGGTAATTCGATAATATCCCAGTTAATTTTTCTATCTGTGATTCCCTTGGTAGTTGATTCCACAAACTCTTTAACTATCCCATTCATATCAATGAATGTTGACCTCATTTCAGCTCTGCCGGTCCTTGAAAATTGCAGCAAATCGTCAATCAAATCTCCCATCTGTTTTGCTGCAAGAGCTATTACATCAAGGTAGTGTCCACCTTTTTCGGAAAGATTTGCACTCTCCTTTTTTTGCAAAAGTTCAACAAATCCACTTATATGCCTCAAAGGAGCTCTTAGATCGTGGGAAACAGAATAAGAAAATGCTTCTAATTCTTTGTTTTTATAATCGAGCTCTTGCGTTCTTGCGATAACCCGTTCTTCAAGTTCTGCATTTAGTTTCTTAATTTCCTCGCGGGCTTTTACACTTTCCGTAACATTTCTGCCAATCCCCAATAAGCCAATAATTTCACCCGAATCATCTCGAAGGGGAAGTTTTGAAGTTAGCAGCCAGATTATTTCCCCATTTTCATCCAGAACATACTCTTCACGATTGATAATGGGATTGCCGGTTTCAATCACATGCCGGTCGTCAGCCATGAACCCCTCAGCCAACTCTGCCGGATGAAGATCAAGGTCGGTTTTTCCGATGACTTCCTCCTCCGATTTTACATGCATATTAAATAGATCGGCTGGATTGGCAATAATTTTTCGTAATTTTTTATCTTTGCTGTAGATGGCATCGGGAATATTATCAATCAATGTTCTAAGCAATTTCCTCTCCGACCTCACTTCTTTCTCTTTTTCCCTGAGTTCTGTTATGTCCCTGATGATTGCAATAAATTCATCACTTTCCTCCAAATAAAACAGTCGGGCTTCAAGATCGATGTTGCTCCCTGTCACTTTTGAAACAAACTCCATATTCTTCAGGTATTGTTTTTCCTTGTTTGAAGAAATCCACGGTTGAATTTCAGCAAGTACATTCTCGGGAAACAGCACAGATACAGGTTGATTCTTTATTTTTTCAGGGTCTTCGAGATGGAATGTGGGATTGGTTGTGTAACAATCGAGAATTACCCCGTCCCTTGAAAATTTAAAATAAAGATCGGGCAAAACACTGAACACAGCTCTTAACTCGTTGGCACTTTTGATCGCCTTAGTCTGATGATATTTTGTTTCATTGGTTGAAGCTGCAAATGACAATGAAGTAAAAGCAAGTATGCTGATAAAACCCTGCAAAAGTAGAAGGGATGTGTTCAGCGAATCTTTTACAAAAGGCCCATAACCATTCACAGTGCCCTCAACGGCGATTATCGAAATGATTGCAATACTCGAAACCGCTGCCAGAATGTTAAATTTTTGCGCTATCCAAATGATTAACGGGAAAAATATATATGGAATTAACAGAGACAAAATATGGTTTGGATCATTTCTGAAAACGAGTAGCGACAAGGAAGCCAGACCAATGGATATCAACGCGGTTTCAACTATGGTAACAGGTTCAATCTTATCTTTTCTTAAATTTAACAAAGTATATACAATAGGTGTGAAGATTATGATCCCGGTTACATCCCCCAGCCACCAGGTAAGGAAAAAATTGGGATAAAAATCCCAACTCGCAAGATCAGCCATACAATATGCCGCCGGTCCCATCCCCGCACTGACCAATGACATAACAAAAGCAATGACAGTAAATATCACAACTCCTCTTACGCGGGTGAACAACGAGGAAAGAATCGCAAATTTATTGATCAGCCAGTAACCAACAATACCCTCAAGTGTATTTCCTATTGCTGTATCAACAGCTACAACAATCGGGAGGGCAATACCATTTGATATATCCCCGGAGAGCATCGTCCATACATTTGCAAAAAATGCGCCGGCTGCTATCCCCGGAGCAATGCGATAACCATACAATAAGAAAAAAGCAAGGGCTATCCCCGACGGGGGCCATACAGGTGTGGCGTTGCTCCCGGGCAACGCAAGCAAAAGACTTGTTCTTGCAACAAGAAGATATATTAAAGCGGCAATAAGATTATTTCGTAGTATCTTATCGGAATGCTGTGAAGAATCTTCATTTAATTGATTATCTGGCATAATCAGAATCTTCTATTCTAATGTAGTTGAATTATCTTTATTAACACCTCAAATTACTCATATTTATAATAAAAACCTTTTCCTTCCATCAAAAAAAATGGAAGAATGTAAAGTTAATTTGCTCCAAACTGATTTATTTTTCCAACTGCAACCGGGAGAATCGTTTTTTTTCTCTCAAGCTCATCCTCTTTTTAATTTCCTGTAAACTGCCTCATAAATAAATTCGGAAGATTCCTTCTGGAATTCAAAGTTTTCTGTTTTGTTTTCCTCCTCAATTCTCTCAATCTTTTGAAGTGGTTCCTCCTGATTTCCATCTGTTGCGGGCAATATTTTAGTCATCCTGTTTTCTATAAAACGGTTCTTCTCCACTCTGATAGCATAGATTATTGATCTGCTTATTATGACCATCAAAGTGAGATTTATGAGATTTGCTCCTGTTTCAAGAGCAATGTAGTTCCAGACAGAATGCGAAAATGCCGGAAAGGGAGCCGCCAGAAGGAATACTAAAAATTTATTGTGTATCTTCCTGCCGATAAATAAAAAGAGAAGTATAAAGAGAAGATTTTGAATACTGTGCATTGGGGCAATAATTATTGTTCTCTCTACCATACTCCTTAACATCTGTTCACCACTCATATTAATTGATGAGTAAAGCAGATTTTCAAAGAAGGCAAAGCCCAGTCCAACACTAAGTGCAATAAAAAGTGAATCGAGAAGTTCCTCACTTTTCATTAACCTGATTGCAACCAGGGTGGCGGAGCCTTTTGCAATTTCCTCTATCAACGGGGAGAAGTAGATTGAGCGGGTGTGCCCGGAATACATGATTGAGGCAATTTCATAAATCTGAGACAAGCCGTACTGAATCCCGAGAGTAAGAAGGATGGAAACAAAACCTCCAAGAAGTGAAGGTAATATATATTCCCTTTCATTCCTGAATTTGTATCGATCAAATGAGGAATAAAACTTAAAAAACAAGGCGGAGATGGCTCCGCCTGTTACAATCGTCAAGAACACTTCAATGATCGTATTCAAGCCTGAATTACCATTTTTTGAAGTCTGTTATCTATTTTATCCAAATTCACACGATCTTTGTTATTGATTTAGTCGTAACGAATCCAGTTAATCAGTTCCTTGAATGATGGCACCTTGCCATAAGACAAAATTCCTATCCGGAAAATTTTAACCGAAATTTTAATAATAACAAAGATACTCAGTACTAAAATTCCCATTGCTATCAAATGTTCATATAAAGGAACTTCTACCACATTCATTCGTGCAATCATTACTATTGGTGAAGTGAAAGGAATGTATGCAAATATCTTTACAAGACTCTGATCCGGATTTTGTATGATCGGCATTAATATCACAACCGGAGAAACCACCAGCATGGTCAGGTAACCAGTGATCTGTTGTGCCTCCTGTTCGGTGTTGACCATGGAACCAACCCCCACAAAAATAGAAACATAAAACAGAAATGCCAAAAAGAAATATGGAAGTACCATGTGCATATTTTGAACTGCCGAAGAGGTGGCAATTACAGGACCGGCAATGCTGAATGCCATCAATCCCCAAATCCCAATTTGTGTAATTACCAACAGTGTCAGTCCCATCACCTTACCTATAAGTAAATCATCCGGACGACAACTCGAAAGGATAATCTCAATTAATCTGTTGGATTTCTCCTCAACCAGACTTCTTACAAGTGACCCGCCTGTGAACATGATGATAAAAAAGAGCGCCATGACCAACACAAGGGTTGATAAAAACTGGGTTTGGAAATTTATGTCCTCTTCCCCTTTCATCGTAATCTTAATCGATCTGAGATTAACTGATGCTGTGAGGGAGTCGAGAAGGCTTTGTTCAATATTTTTGTTTTCAAGTAAACGGGTACGACGGATGCTGTTAAAACTACTCTCAATGATATTTATATCTCTGAAGTTGCCCATCGACTTGCTTCTAAATTCAAGTTGAAGACCTGAATCCGATTTTTCATATATAAAGATGTACGCTTCAAGCACACTTTTGTTGAAAACCGAATCATCAAGTTTTTTTCTTGCTTCTATTACACCGCCATCTTTGGGAACAACATTTTTTGGGATTAAAAACCTCGGCTGTCCGTCTTCCAATTTAACTTTTTCGAGCGAGGTTCTCAAAGCATCTTCATATTGTCCCGTTGAATCGAGAATTGTGATCGCTTTTGGAACATCAGAATCCTTGTCAGCCAATAGTGTTGGCAAAATTGAAAATGCGATGAATATCACGGGAGTGATGACAATAGAGATTATAAATTCTTTGGATCTTACCTTCTGCAAATATTCCCATTTCGCCACTTCGAATGCTTTTTTCATCTATCTATTCTCCTGTATTTCTTATGGTGTCAATGAATATTCTGTTTAAGGTTGGTGCTTCAATCGAAAAACTCCTTAATTGCAGATTGTTAAATATTTTGGGCAAAAGATCTTCGGCGGATGATCCAACATTTAATTCAATTTCACCAAAATTGCCATAAATATCGGCTGTTTTTACTTCGGGAAGAGTTTTAATAAAATTTGCATCTCCGGCATATTCAATTTTGATGAACTCTTTCCCAAAGTTCCTTTTAACTTCATTTATTGGTCCATGACAAACTTCCTTCCCCTTGTTAATGAGGAATATGGATTCACACATTTTCTCTGCCATGTCCATTTGGTGGGTGGAGAGAATTATGGTTTTACCTTCAGCTTTCAACCGAATAATTTCGTCTCTAACCAATTCCTGGTTGATCGGATCAAAACCGCTAAACGGTTCATCAAGAACAAGTACTGTGGGGTTGTGAACCACAGAAATAATAAACTGAACTTTTTGTTGGTTACCTTTGGAAAGTTCCTGTACCTTTCTTTTTTTGTAATCCTGAATATCAAGTTTTTTCAGCCACTCAATTGCTGATTTTTCCGCTACAGAAGCAGGAACTCCCTTTAAGCCGGCGAAATATTTTATAATATCGAGGATTGTGCTCTTTTTGTAAAGACCTCTCTCCTCCGGAAGATAACCCGTTATATTGTTAAAATCTTTTCCTGCAGGCTTTCCATCTATAAAAATTCCTCCCGATGTTGGTTTTATGATATCGAGAATCATCCTGATGGTTGTAGTTTTACCCGCACCATTAGGTCCCAGTAATCCAAATATCTTCCCGGGTTCAACATTAAACGATAAATCGTCAACTGCTACTACATTTTTGAATTCTTTTCTTATATTTTTGACTTCAAGCATTAAAATTCCATATTATTTAACCATGTGAGTTAATGATTTTTAAACGAAAAACCATTCTTTTATTGACAAACGGTTCAAATAGTTGACAAAAACCCCATACATTTAATCACAATAATTCGACAACCACTTCTTACGATCAAGAAGATAGCCCTAAATCGAAAATTAGTCGATGGAGTCAATAAAAAGTTAAATCCTTTTTATTACAATTTTTAATCTACTCATTTTATTGCAAAAAACATCATTACCTCAAATCAGTTTTGGCTCAACACCTTATAGGAAACTATAAAAAGTATTAGGGGAAGGTCAGGCAATGATTAATTTTGAATGAAGGCAACCATACAGCTGAAATATGCGAATAAACCTCGATTTTGTGTTCAAATAATAAAAGGCTGCCCCTTTCGAGACAGCCTCAATAAATTAGTTATAGATTATGAAATCAAATGTGACTTTGCTACTTAAGCAACAAAGCTTTCATTGTTTTGGTATAATTAATGTTTGCATGTTCAAGCGATTGTGCACTCAAACGGAAAATGTAAACTTTTAGAGTGTGGGATTTGCTGCTACTATCAAAAGAAGGTTTTAGGGTTTGAAGATGTGGTAAAGATTCTCTTTATTTGGAGCGAATCAGTTTTACGAGGCTGTTACGTTAATCCTGTTATTCCTGTTTCAGGCAGTGTTAAACCAAAATAGTTAATGATAAAATCGAAAAATCCGATATGTGGAAGATAATCAACGCCCGGGCGAGGTCTGTTCTGTCCTAAGAACATCCCTGATAGAAGAATTATTAATAATGCAACTTTTTTCATAGCGCATTCCTTTGTTCTGTTGTTTTTTATTACTTCATGTATTGAAGTTTTAAACTTTTCAATAAAATCTTGTCCCCTTGTTTGAGTTCAAGGGATAGAATGTAAACCCCACTGGATATTGTTAATCTTGACAGGTCAAGTAGTTCTGTATGATCCCCTTTTTCCTTCTGTATGATGGTCTTATATACACTCTGACCGGTGATGTCATATATCTCAAGTCTGAGTACCCCGGAATCAGGCAGGGTATATTGAACAGAAATCTGTCCATTGGTCGGGTTTGGTGATACCGTAAATAATAATGTTGTTTCTTCGGTGGTTTCCTCCTTTTCTTCTTCAACTGATACAGGGGTTCTTGTCCCCGAGTATATGTAAATATGAGACAGTACAGCGGTTCCTGCTGTCTCCCCAACGCAAATATCTGCAAGTCCGTCTCCGTTTATGTCTCCAACCCTTCCCCCAAAATGCATACTGTTGAGCCAGTAGTTGGAAAAATATTGTTGAGCTGCCTGGCCCGAAATCGTACTTCCCCCCAGGTATAATGCATTTCTGATATAAGGAACATATTGCAATAAATCACCATAACCATCACCGTTTACATCACCCGGAGATACGCCATATCCTGATAATGCACCTGCATTCACTCGTAATTCAGGTGAAAGATTAGGAGGTCTTGATCCATATGAAATCCCATAACCTCCGTGGCCGGTTGATTGTGAAATATAAACCATTATTTCCCCATTGCCATCTCCATTCATATCATTAAGGAGGAATATCTCTTCAGGTTGAAAGACAGTATCCGAGGAGAATTCATAATATTCGCTAAAATCGAAACTACTGTTCCCATAATAAAATCTAAGTAATTTTCCAGTTTCATCGTTTGCCAGGGTTGTTATGTCAGATTTTCCATCTCCATCAAGGTCTGATGAGAATATTAAGGACTCAGAATAATACATACTTCCGATTCTGGGAATCGAGTAATATTCAAGCGGTTGATTCTCTTCAAAGTTCCGAATGAACCATATTTTGTGTGAAATAGTGGTGACATAAACCAATTCCTCCCAACCATCCCCATCAAAATCCACAGGCCACATCCTCCCCATGAAATATACAGCATTTGCCGAGTCAGGTAATGTCAGAACTGCATCAGGAATTGTGTCTAAATCGGGGCCACCGTAATATATGTCGTAGCGATAAACTGACTGGGGAAATCCCCCTCTTAGATTTACAATGTCTCTATATCCGTCTTTGTTCAAATCACATGAAGTTGTTAATAACGGGTGATATATCCTGATCCGGAATGCTGGTGTATCTGGCATCGGATTCCCTCCATAAAAGAAGTATGCATATCCCCAGTTGTCAAATCTTGAATCCATCTTGCATATTATGAAATCATCACATCCGTCATCATTTTGGTCCCCCATATAAATAACGGATTGATTCAAATAATATCCGGAGTCTAATAACATTAGCGAATCAAACTGGGCATTAACTTCTGTTGACATTGTTAACAAAAGAAGAAGCAATCCAGATATTGGTGCAATTCGAAACAGGTTTAGGTTTATTTTAAACATGGATTCTCCTCACACAAAGTTTGTGTTGATGGATCAAAAAATAGATTTTTATCAAGAAGAGTTACATGAAGGCACAAAAAGATTGGGAATCCCAAATTTTTGTTATTTGGAAAATGATGAGATGAAAGGAAAGAGACCCAAAATAAAATTGAGGATTTTTTCCTGATTGGATATAAAAATACTTCCGAAGTATTAATGTACTGATGAAATACAAAAATATGGAACAATCGGCCCATGATATAGTTTACTCCCAAAGAAATGTCAAAGCTATTGAATGAAAATTAAAATTCAATACTCTCCGAAACTTTGTAAAAATTTCCGAATATAAAAGGGTAAAAAGTAATACACTTATTTTGTATTAAACAGAAACTGAGGTGAAAAAACGATGAACCCCTGAGATGGATCAATAGTCACTGTTTCCCAATGTATCATTTTGTAGAACAGTTTACACTTTCACCACATTGTTCGAAAGTTCACTTCTTAGGGTGTTTTAAGATTGCTCAAATTTTGAGTTGATAATATACCACTAAATTTTCATCAGTGTTTTTTAAGCCTTAAGCGACCACCATCACAAATAATAACCATTCATAATAATATTTTAGTGGTAAGGTTATCCGATGTTATTTTAATTTTTGATTTTAATATTTTTCACAATCCAAGGAATATAAGATGAGAAAAACATCATTTTTAGGGTTTTTAATAGTTACCCTCTTCACAACAACGCTTTTTAGTCAATGGTCACAAACTAACGGAATCAAGGCCGGTTATTTCACATCGGTGGTTTCAACAGGATCAGGTCTGATTGCCAATTCCGGAAACGGCACTCTTTTTGAGTATGACGGTACCAACTGGTCAGCCGGTCCCTCTACTATTTCTGCAACATCATTACATAATGCAGGTAATGGGGCTCTTGTAGCAATTAATTATGGAAAGATATTTGTTTCCATCGACAATGGCACCTCCTGGAATGAAAGATCAATTCCGGAAGCTGTTAATGCAGATCCTGTGGTGAAAAACGGTAAGATATTTGTTTTAACCGCTTCCGGAGATTCACTCTATCAAAGTTCCGATCTTGGAACAACCTGGAACGGTTTACAAATGGGAAAAACTTTTCAACACAACGGTGAAACCAAAAACATTTTTATGGTCACCCATTTTGATGTGGCAGGAGACCGTCTTTTTGTGAACGCATTCACCGATATGGCGCCTGTTTCTTTTATCCTTCTTGAATCACCCGATCTCGGTCAAACATGGTTTGTTTCGTATCTTCCCCAATCCCCTGAACAGATTCAGCTGGTTGGTGCAGCAAACGATCTTGCTATACTTTGTACAACTGAAGGTGTCTATAAAAAAACCGCAGGTAATACATGGAGTCTCGCAAATTCGGGTTTACCCGTTCCTGTCACAACAAACTTAAACTATTTTAAGCTGAAATACTTAAACAACAAGTTTTATACAATAGTTACCGGCGATGCTTCCGGATTGTTCAGGTTTGATGGTGAATCATGGGTTAATATGAATGCAACAAGTTATGTAACTGATTTTGATCTGCACGACGGTTCACTTGTTGCCTCAACTTCAAAAAATATCATAAAGTTAACGGGTAATTCCTGGACTTCACTTTCAAATGAGCTCATCGCTTCAACAGCATCACCGATTCCGCTGAACAAAGATGTTGTGTTCTCTAAATATGGCTATTCACTGTATAGAACCACAAATGGTGGAAGCTCCTGGGATTCCGTTGCTTCTGCGATTGGGAATCTGACTTTCAGAAACAACGAGATTTTTTCATGGAATCAATCCGGCATGATATTGTCAACCGATTTAGGCTCTACATGGAACCCCGTTTCCAATTCGGGAATTCCGACAGATTATCAATCAAAAGTGGGTGGTATTGCAGTCAATGGCAATACAATTTATGCAACTTTCCATGGTACAAGAAGAAGAGATCATCTTCCTGCAGTCTGGGAACAGGGTGGTGTGTATCGTTCCACAAACAACGGTACATCATGGGAACCTTTAAACAGCGGAATTACCCATGAGGGTGGAGTACCTGCTCCAGGTTCAGAAATATATGCTTCAGGTTCGACTGTTATTTTTAGATCGATTGAGGGAGTTTATACACTTACAAATTCATCATGGACGAAAGTAAGTAATAGTATCCCTGCACCTGTTTATTTTACTTCCTTTGATGTTGTTAATGATTCAATCATCATCGGCAGTAGTCGTGGTTTATTGCTCTCAACTGACAATGGATCAAGCTGGTTAACGATTAATCATGGATTACAGTCAACCAATTTCCAGTTCTATTACTTAAAGTTTTTCCGGTTTATGGGGAAACAATATGCATTTGATGACCAAATTGATGTGATGTATAAACTCACTGATACCACCTGGTCACCTGTTTCGTTTAACCCCCCGTCAGAACTTCAGATAATCAGTTTTGCTCAGGCTGAAAATCAATTATACATTGGGACAATTGACCGTGGAATTTGGAAATATACAGATGATCCGACAAATGTCGAAGATGAAAATAATGTTCCAACGGTGTTCAATCTGGAACAAAATTTCCCAAATCCATTTAATCCATCAACAACGATAAGATTTTCTTTGTTGAAAGATGGATTTACCACATTGAGGATATACAATATTCTTGGTGAGTTAAAAGCAGAACTGCTAAATAATGATATGACCGCCGGTAGTCACAGTATCAACTTTGACGCTTCAAGTTTCGGCTCAGGAATTTATCTTTATACGCTGACTTCAAACGGTAATTCAGTAACCAAAAAGATGACTCTTTTGAAGTAGTACCATTTGACACCACAAATTTGATTCGCCGGTGGACAAGTCCTCAGGATATAATTCTTTAAGATATAAAAGCCTTGAAACTTAAAATTTCAAGGCTTTTTTCATTTTGAAGGGTAGCGCGTACGGGATTCGAACCCGTGATCTCTGCCTTGAGAGGGCAGCGTCCTGAACCGCTAGACGAACGCGCCAGATTCAGACTTCAAAAATACGGCTTTTTTTGCAATTTACAATGTGGGATGAAGGATCAATTGAAGGGAATTGACATAATAAAGCACTTTTGGGAACAATTGAACCCGACTGCTCTGTTAATTTTAGAGGAGATAAAAATGTTAACGGATTACAGTTACCACAATAAGTGCAGTTATTAATGCAAATATTGTGAATACTGTCCGTAATTGTGCTTTTTGATAAATTGGCATTTTGATTCGAAATTAATTTTAGTCCAAAATTAACTATATTCGGAGTCGAATTACCCAGATTTTTGATTAAAAAGAATTAACCGTGTTCAGTGAGTTAAATCGGTGATACACGGTATTAAACTATAAATTATTCGTGAGTATTGAAACTGTATGGCAAAGAAAACTAAAATAATTATCTACTCAGTGATAGCACTGATAATCTGCACAATTATCGTTTATCCCTTGATCACTTCAGGTGAGAAAAAAACAGACAAAGGGAAATCGACTAAATCAGATGGACCTGCAAAAGTAAAAGGTAAAATTCTGAAATTCGATTCATTTGCTTCTGAAATTAAGGTGATGGGAAAGGTTATTGCCGACGAATGGGTTGACTTATCTCCGGAAGTCGCCGGAAAAATAACCAAAATCTACTTTAAAGAGGGCTCTTCTGTAGCAAAGGGACAGCTACTGGTTAAAATAAATGATTCAGAACTTCAAGCCCAACTGAAGAAAAATGATGTTAAATTACAACTTGCCGCACAGAATCTTGACCGTCAGAAAAAACTTCTCGAATTAAACGGTACATCTCAAGAACAGTATGATAATTCTGTGTTTGAATACCGCTCGATTGAGGCTGATATAGATCTTCTTAAAGCCCAGATCGCCAAAACAGAAATTAGGGCACCGTTTTCCGGTCAGATCGGTTTGCGTTATGTATCGGAAGGCGCATTTGCAACTCCGGGAGTAAAAATTGCCACACTCCAAAACAAATCTGCACTTAAAATCGACTTTACTGTCCCCCAAAATTATTCGATTTATATGAAGGAAGGCAGAACAATTTCTTTCACAACCGGAAACGAAGTTGACCCCCTTCAAGCAAAAATTTATGCAATTGAACCCGGTGTAGATCAACAAACCGCCACTTTAAAAGTTAGAGCTTATGTTTCAGGAAGAAGTGTTGAGCTTATCCCCGGAAAGGTTGTTGAAGTTCTGGTAAGTCTTTCTGCTCCTGTTCAAACGATATTAATCTCAAGTGAGACTTTGGTTCCTGAAATTTCAGGCTATTCAGTATTTATGTACAAAGCAGGAAAGGCTGTCTCCATCCCTGTCCAAACCGGTGACAGAAATGAAAAAGTTGTTCAAATTCTGGGTGGGATTGCAGAGGGTGACACGATGATTGTTTCGGGTTTGATCCAGCTAAGGAACAACTCTCCTGTTAAGCTCACAGAAATCGTCAAGTAGGGGCGCCTCATGAGTTTATCATCCATCAGTATCCGCAGGCCGGTGCTTGCGATTGTTATGTCGATTACTATTGTTCTTTTTGGTGCGATTGGCTACACTTCACTCGGTGTGAGAGAATACCCCAGTATTGATCCACCCATTATTACTGTTTCCACTTCGTATGTTGGTGCAAATGCAACTGTTATCGAAGCTCAGCTAACTGAACCACTTGAAGAGTCGATTAATGGTATAGCCGGAATTAAAAGTTTGACTTCATCTTCCCGGGATGGAAGAAGCATTATTACGGTAGAGTTTAACATCGATGTAGATCTTGAAACTGCAGCAAATGATGTCCGTGACAGAGTTTCAAGAGCTACAAACCAATTACCGCCTGATGTTGATCCACCCGTGGTAACAAAAGCTGATGCTGATGCATCACCAATTGTAATGGTAACCGCAAGATCCAATAATAAAACGCTGCTTGAACTTTCTGATTATGCAAGAAATGTGTTGAAGGAACAACTTCAGACAATCCCCGGGGTAAGTCAAATTCAGATATGGGGTGAAAAAAGGTATTCCATGCGTTTATGGATGGATCCTGCAAAATTGAACGCTTATGGTATCACACCGGTGGAAGTGAGGAATACTTTAAGAAATGAAAATATCGAACTTCCCTCGGGTAAAATCGAGGGTGATAACACTGAATTAACGGTTAGAACTCTGGGACTTCTCCAAACTCCCGAAGATTTTAATAATTTGATTATTAAAGATAGTCAGGGTAACACTGTCAGATTTTCAGACATAGGTTATGCTGAATATTATCCCGAAAATGACAGAACAATTCTCCGTCGCGATGGAATTCCTATGACGGGAATTGTAATTGTTCCCCTGCCGGGAAGCAATCACATTGAAATAGCGGATGAATTTTATAAAAGACTTGAGAGATTAAAAAAAGACCTTCCTGCTGATATGCAGTTGGATATCGGGTTCGATAATACAACTTTTATCAGAAATTCAATCGGTGAGGTAATCGAGACAATCTTTATAGCGTTTGGGCTCGTAATCATAATTATTTTCCTCTTCCTCAGGAATTGGAGAACAACCATGATTCCGATACTTGCGATCCCAATCTCCCTGATTGGTGCGTTTTTTATAATGTATCTCGCCGGATTTTCGATAAATGTATTAACACTCCTCGGAATTGTGCTTGCAATTGGAATTGTGGTGGATGATGCCATCGTTGTGCTCGAAAATATCTATAAAAAGATTGAAGACGGTCTAACTCCCGTTGAAGCAGCGGCAAAAGGATCATCAGAAATCTTTTTTGCAATTGTGTCAACCACGGTAGCGCTTGCTTCAGTATTCCTTCCTATAGTTTTTCTCGAGGGTCTTACAGGAAAATTGTTTAAGGAGTTTGGATTTGTAATTGCGGGTTCAGTAATAATTTCTGCTTTTGTTGCTCTTACACTCACCCCGATGCTAAGTTCAAAATTGCTTAAGTCATCAGAATCTCATTCAAAATTTTATAATATGACCGAGCCCTTTTTTGTCTGGATGTCAAAAACATACCGTGGCATGCTTGAAGCATTTATGAGGGTAAGGTGGGTTTCATTTATTATCATCCTGCTTTCAGCATTGGCAATATATTATTTTGGTGGTAATCTTCAGTCTGAACTTGCCCCGCAGGAAGACCGTAGTGCCATGAGAATCACGGCGACGGGACCCGAGGGAACAACTTTTGATTTTATGGATTTTTACATCAACAGAATGATCGAACAGGTAAAAGAACTCGCTCCTGAAGTAATTACACTGGTATCGGTAACTTCTCCCGGATTTGGCGGCAGCTCGAGTAATTCAGGATTTATCAGGATTTTGCTTTCCGATCCAAATGAGAGGGAGAGAACTCAATCTCAGATCGCCCAACAACTCTCTGCCGCAGCAAAAGGACTAAACGATGCCAGAGCAATTGTTATCCAGGAACAATCAATCGGTGGTGGGTCAAGAGGGGGTCTGCCGGTTCAATATGTAATCCAGGCAAACAGTTTTGAAGAATTAAGAGAAGTAATCCCCAAATTTCTGGCAGAAGCCCGTCAAAGTCCAATTTTCGCCGTTGCCGATGTTAATCTGAAGTTCAACAAACCTGAAATTGTTGTAGAGATTGACAGATCAAAAGCTCGTGATCTCGGAGTCTCCGTTTCTGATGTTGCAACAACTTTACAATTTTCACTAAGCGGACAAAGATTTGGCTATTTTATCATGAATGGCAAACAATATCAGGTGATTGGCCAATACCAAAGATCGGATAGAAATAAACCCGTTGATCTTAAATCGATGTTTGTAAAAAATAAAAATGGTGACCTGATTCAATTGGATAACATAGTCTCACTGACTGAAAGAAGTTCACCACCGCAACTTTACCGATTCAACAGGTTTGCTTCTGCAACCATTTCGGCAGGTCTTAATGAAGGAAAAACCATCGGCGACGGAATCGCCGAGATGGACAGGATTGCTGATATCGTCTTGACAGATAAATTTTCAACTGCCCTTGAAGGTGCCTCCAAGGAATTTGTTGAGAGTTCTTCTTCGTTGATTTTTACTTTCGGACTGGCTATAATCCTGATTTTCCTCGTACTCGCCGCCCAGTTTGAAAGCTTCCGTGATCCATTTATCATAATGCTCACCGTTCCCCTCGCGATCGCAGGAGCAGTTATGTCTCTCTCATTTTTTGGACAGACACTCAACATTTTTAGTCAAATCGGACAGATTATGCTTATTGGTTTAGTGACAAAAAATGGGATTTTAATTGTAGAATTCGCCAATCAAAGAAGGGAGGCGGGGATTGAACGGGTTACGGCAGTAAAAGATGCAGCTGAATTAAGGTTTAGACCCATACTTATGACAAGTCTATCTACTATTCTCGGTACTCTGCCTATAGCACTGGCACTTGGTGCCGGCTCTGAAAGCAGAGTTTCTATGGGAATCGCTATTATTGCCGGACTGATCTTTTCTACAGTACTTACACTATTTGTAATTCCGGCAATGTACTCATATCTGTCACCAAAAGAGATTCATATTCTTCCTGATCTGACAGAAATGGAAAAATAAATTATACTACAAAGGAAGAGTACAAGTAAAAGTTGATCCTTTGCCCTGTTGGCTGTCAACTTCCACTCTTCCTTTGTGGGCTTCCATAATCTTCTTTACGATTACCAGTCCAAGTCCGGTGCTCTTCTCTCCGGCTGTTGATTTAACACTAAGCTTTTCAAAAGGTATAAAAAGTTTATTGATCTCGGTTGCGGGGATACCCTGTCCGGTGTCTTTTACACCAAATAACAACTCATTGATCCCTTTTTTAACAAACACTTTAATAGTGGTGTTCGGGAAAGAAAATTTTATCGCATTCGAGATCAAATTATTTAAAACCTGCTCAATTTTTACTGGATCAATATTGATTTCAAATTCTTCCAAATTTGATTCATAAACCAATTCAATATCTTTTTTATCAGCAAGTACGCGGTTTAACGATATGTTGTTTTGTACAAGAGTTGTAAACTCAATTTCCATCGTTTTAAGGTTCACTTCACCCGACTCAATAACGGAGATGTCAAGAAGCTCGTTTAGCAGTTGAAGTACAAAATCACTCGATTTTACAATTATTTTAACAAACTCCTGCTCATCTTCCGAAAGCTTTTTCTTCCCCTCTTCCTGCAGAATCAATCCAAAACTTAAAATCGCACCGATTGGATTCCTCAAATCATGAGCCGCCATCGATAAAAATTTGTTTTTCTCTCTGTTCAACTTTTCAAGTTCATGGTTTTTCTTCGCAAGTTCTCTGTGCATCCTAAGGAGTTGCTGGTTAGCCTCCGCAAGTTCACCGTTCTTTTGAATTGCGTTTTCATATGTTGATAAAAGCAGATCTATTATCTGAATCTTGTCAGAATTAATGAAATACTTTTTACCTCCAAATACAATTTCCATCCCCATATTGGAGACAGGAGAATTAAGACGAATTTCCTGGTTAACCAATATGTATCTGATTCTCGAGAGAAGAAAGTCTTTGTTATATGGCTTGGTAAGAAAATTATCCGCTCCCGATTGAAGACCCTTTATAACATCATGGGGATCAGAAAGATTGGTAAGAAGCATCACCGGGATATCTTTGGTTTCATGTGTGTTTTTAAGAGTTTTACACAAGTCATAGCCATCCATCTCGGGCATCAAAATATCCGTTATTACAAGAGCCGGTTTTTCTTCTTTTACTACCTCCAGCCCCTGAGCACCGTTAACAGCAGTCTTTACACGATATCCTTCACTTTCAAGAATATAGGCAAGCTGCTCTAATTGAGTGGGGCTGTCTTCAACTACTAAAAGATACATTTCCATTAAAATCCTCAGGTCTCAATTTCTCTCTTTTATGATCGGAATTTTCAAAATCCCGTAATACTAATCTATAAAAGAGTATGCTATTTATTTATCGATTAAGTCAATTATCTTTTTTTTCGAGCAAAAAATTAATAGTTTCGATCAAAACTGACTGATCAAAACTCTTTTTTAATATATATGCATTTGCCCCCGCCTTGATTCCACGCTCTTTATCTTCATCCTTTGCAAGTCCCGTTACCAGAATTACCGGCAAATTTTTTAATGAAGATGTCTCTCTTACTTTCGAAGTGAGATCAAGACCGTTCATATTTGGCATTTCAATATCAGATACCAACAAGTCATAGTTTTTAGACATCAGCATCCTGTATGCCTCAACTCCATCCTCTGCTGTATCCACTTTAAATCCCGCAAACTCGAGAATTTCAAGAAGGAGGGTGCGTGAAGTTACCGAATCATCCACCACAAGCAGATCCACTGAGCGTTTGTTGCCAATCATCTTCCTGTCGCTTCTGTTTACTTCCTCAATTCCAAGAAGATATGCTGCACTCAACACAGGATATAACCTGCCGTCCCCCAATACTGTTGCACCCGACCAGGTTTTTATGCCGTCTATGGGTACCTGAAAAGGCTTGATTATTATCTCCTGTTCTTCATAAATTTCATCCACAGCAAGGGCAAGCGAATTTCCTTTTGAAGTGATGAATACTGATGGGATCACTTCATCTGTAACAGGTCTGTTGTCAATCCCCAAATCACTTTTTATTATCGACAGCGGGATGATTCTCTCCTCAAGCTGGATTCCATATCCGTTCCCAAAATATTTTATCCTTGATTTAGGAATCCGGGCTATTTTTTCCACAAATTGTGATTCCAAAATAAACTTAAAATTACCGGCTTTTACGAGCACTCCTCTTGTTGAAGATATGGTAACAGGTAATTTTAAAACGACTTGCATCGACTTACCACTTTCAGACTTAAGGGAAATAGACCCCTTAAGTTTTTCAACTTTCTCTTTTACGATGCTCATCCCAAGTCCCCTGCCCGAGATGTCTGTAACCACTCCGGAAGTTGTTACTCCGGAATCAAAAATCATTTCTTCTATCTTTTGTTTTGTTTGTTCAGGAGAGTCATCTGAAAGGACTATCCCCTTTTCCAAACCTTTAAGCCGTAAGGTTTCCACATCAAGTCCCCTGCCATCGTCGGTTATGACCATTTCGATATTACCTTCGATTGGGCCGGTAATTTCAATATTTATCCTGCCGGTGGAAGGTTTACCTGCTTTTATTCTCTCCTCGGGTTTTTCAATTCCATGATCGACGCTATTCCTCACTATATGCAGAAGTGGATCTTTTAACTCTTCCAAAATTCTTCTGTCAACTTCAATATCAGCACCTGAAATAACAAGATTTACTTCTTTGTCAAGATGTTTGGCGAGATCCCTGACAGATTTTGGAAGAAAATCGAGGACAAAACTGAATGGTAACATCAGTAAAGTTTGAGCCTGATCCGATACTTCATTAATTAGTCTGTGTGAGGCCGATTTTTGTTTTTTAATTGAACTGACAACTTCATTCACATGACGAGAATTTGAATAGGAACTTTCAACAAGTGTTTTAACCGATTCGGAGATATACTTAAATTGTTCTCTCACTTCTGAAGGCAATTCTTTTGTCAGCTGTGAAAGTCTCTTCAAACTCTCTGCAAGCCTTTCGATCCCCTTTTGTTCCGATTCCACCTGAGAATTAACTTTTCTCAGATCACTTAACAACTGATCATAATTTAATTTAATCGTTAAAAGTTCTTCAGTTCTACTCCTCAAATCATCAATTTTTGAGGTACTCACCCTTATCGTTTCAGGAGTTACCCGGAGTGGACGATGTTCCTCGTTTTTTTTTATTGGTGTTGCAGGGGCTTCAGTGGTAATAACTTCTGCTTCAGGAAAATTTACAGATTCTTTTTTAGGTACTCCGGAGTGCTCCTGATTTTTTTTGAGCTTTTTTCTGATTTTGTTAAGATTCAGATTATAGGTGGCAAATTCCTCATCCCGTTTTATTTCCTCTTCTTGTTGAACTGTTTTAACTTCGTGCTCAACAAAGTGCTTTAATGGCATTCCCTGAGCCAGAACTTTAATTTCTTCAGTTAAAAGGCGAATTGAGTCTTCACCCTCCGAGTCATCCACACCCTGTTTTTTTAGATTCAGAAATTCTTTGGTAAGGTCTATGGCTTTAAATAAAAGATCAAAATGGTTTGGTTCCGGGTCTAACTCCTTTTTCTTAACCAAAGAAAAATAGGTTTCCATATTTTGCAGTAGAAACTCGATTTGGCTAAGCCCAACGGCTCTTGAAGCACCTTTAAGGCTATGTGCCTCTCGATATACCTCCTCGATTATTTCTGGGGCATCAACTGCGGGAGAAGCGATTTTTTCAAGTTTTAACAAACCGGCTGACATCAGGAACAGGTGTTCCTCTGCCTCCACCGAAAAGGTTTTGAATAACCTGTCGTAAAAATTGTTATCCATCACTCTTTATAAATTTGAATTTTTTTATCTGACTCGCAATACCATTACTCAAATTTAATAACTGGTTGGTATATGATTCCACCTCACGCGTCGAATTGGCATTATGAGAACTTGCTGTTCTGATATTCTCCATTGCTGCTGCAATCTGATCCATCCCAATCTGTTGCTGTTGATTTGATGAGGTAATCTGAAGTGATGCATCATACGATAGTTCGATACTCTTAACCAACTCTGTGATTACTATCCCTGTCTGATTCGAAGTGGCAATTCCATCTTCAAGAGCTTTTGAGGCTTGCTCGGTTGATAACACTGCAGAATTTACAAAATTTTGAATATCCTGTAGTATAAGTCTTACCTGTGAAGTTGATTGTTTTGACTGTTCCGACAAATTTCTGATTTCCTGGGCAACAACCGCAAATCCTTTTCCTTGCTCACCTGCCCTGGCTGCCTCAATTGAAGCGTTAACCGCAAGTAAGTTTGATTGTTCAGCTATATCGTTTACAGCTGCAATGATCTCGCCAATAAGCCTGCTTCTCTCGTTAAGTTTTAGAATGTTATCAGAAATGGAGTGCATATGTGTACCAAACTTGGTTATAACACCAATTGTTTGTTTGGTCGATTCCTGTCCCGTCGCTGAAATATCGAAAGATTCCTGTGCTCTTTCAGCCACTTCTTTTGCCTTTTTGTTGGAGAGGTAGGATGTCTGTCTTACTTCTTCAACTGTAGCAGTTGTTTCCGTTATGGCGGCAACAGTTTCTGTTGAACTGCTTGCAAGTTCTGCTGTGTTGCTAAAAATCTTGTTTGAATAAGTGTTAAGAGTAATTACAGCTTCGTTCAGTTCCGAAGTTATTTCTTTCAACGATGATATCATATCCGCAAATGACCTGGCGAGCACTCCAATCTCGTCTTTGCGGTTGATATGTGTTACCATCACAGTCAAATCACCGGTCGATACCAATTTTGCACTTTTGCTCAGATCCAGCAATGGCAGGGCAAGATTTGTAGTAAGAAATGCAATTAATGCTGTTGCAAGAAGTACCAAAAAACCACCCGTTATAAACAACAGCATTCTTTTGTTGTCAATTATCTCATCAACAGCAAGGATGTTCTGCTCTGTTTTGATCTGATAAGCTGCGATAAGATTATTCACTACCAGATTTATGAGTGCAAAGCTACTTTGTTGTGTCCTTGAAAGAGAGGTAATGATATTTTTGTCGAGTGGAGTTCCGGTTACAGCGCGGTGTAAATAATTAAGAAGCGAATCGGTAGATAATAAATATTGATCGGCAGTTTTAGTCAAATCAGTAAGAATATTTATATCCTCAACTTTGGCAAACTTCTGTTTTATTGTATCCAATTCTTTTTCAAATTCAATCCTGATTTTATCATATTCCTTTTGCCTGCTCCATGCTTCGGCGGGAAGTGCGTTAATAACTTCCTCCTGAATCGCACCCGTTTTTTTCTGAACTGTGTTTAATTCTGTAACAATTTTTGTGTATGAAGTAACTTTTTCAGTGGTCAATTCTTCGATACTGTCATATGCATCAAGATTGAAGTAGATGAGAAGGAAAGAAAAGATAATTAAGCTTGAAAATGAAAAAAACAATTTCCAGCGGGTTGATATACTGTTAATCCAGTTCATGAAAAAACCTGTTTTAAAATCACAAAATTTTCAGACTTTCGTCTTTTACTAACTTTTCAAAATTGATGCATCTGGCAGAGTCATCAAACACTCCGGTAATAATTGGCGGCAGAAGTTCATTACTGCTGTTTTCCAATAAATCAGCAACTGAACGGTTTTGAATGCCGGTTATCTCCTCACAAGAGATTGCGAATTGGACTTTCCCAAAACTGCAAACAATTATATAGTGATTTGAAGCTGAATCACCATTTTTGCCATTTAATAACTTTTCGCCGTCATAAACTCCAAGAATTGAGCCGCGAAAATTGAAGATGCCGGCAAGTTTTTTGTCAACTCCCGGAAGAGCCGTCACCTCTTTGTAACGAACCACTTCATCAACATACTCAGATTGAATAAGAAAACTGTCTCCACCACATATAAACGATAAATATTCTCTTTTTTCGGCATTACCACTGCCGGGCTGCCTTACCAAAGCCAGTCTATCAGCTCTCTCATCGAGTATTTTTTTTATTTGGTCCGGAGTCATATTAAAACTTGAATATATTTCTAAAACCATCAAAACTGTTGCTTTTTAATCGCTCTGATATCGCACCTTCAGCAAGTCCCGTAATTATATACCCGCCGGGATTTAGAAGTGATAAAAGATTATCGATTACTCTTTCAATTGAATTAGGATTCAGATATAAAAAAATATTTCTGCACAAAATGATATCAAATCTGATTCCGTTAAAATAATAATCGATGTTCTGTGAGAGCAGATTATATTTCCTGAAGTAAACATTTTTCATGTATTCTTCTTTAAGCTTAAATTTCTTCTCCTGAAGGTCGAAATATCTGGTTTTGTAATCACTCGAACATGTTCTTAGTGACCATTCGGTGTACACCCCTCCCAGAGCAAGATTTATTAACCGTTGATTAATTTCCGCCCCATAAACTGATACTTCATTGTTGAAAAAATTATTCCTTAAGCTGATTGAAGTGCTATAAACCTCTTCACCTGATGATGAGGCTGCACACAAAATATTCACTTTGTCGCGTATAGTCATCACAGAATCGGTCAGTTGATTCACACGCTCCAAAATTTCAGGCTCCCGGTTGAAATATGTTTCACTCACGGAGTAAAGATCGATTAAATCTTCGTCAACAGGAGAAAAATAATCGTGGTTAACGGGTGCAGAAAAAACTTCCATAACTCCGGATTCACCATGTTTCATTATCAGCTTACCAAGAATAAAAGCTGTATTCTCAATTTTTGACGGAATTACAAACCAGCCAAACTTTTTTTCAAGATAAAATGTAAACTTTCTGAAGAGGTCAACATTCTCCCCTTTTTTCATCTATTCCCTTCCAATAATCTTTCTCCCGTGTTTAAATTAATCAGAATATCCTCTTTAATAAACGAGCCCAAGTCGTTGATGATAAATCTTCCCGTTGAATCTATGAGCACCGCCCCTTTTGTGTATGTGTTCATGGCAAAATTACTAAAATCTTCTGCGTCAAGTTCAACCACATCTGAAACTTCATCTGCTATAATGATAAACTTGAAACCGTTCCAGGTCATCAAAATCATTTTGTGAGTCAGTTCAAGTTCTTCAAATTTTAATCCTGTTCTAAAGTGCATATCAATCACAGCTACCGGCTCACCTTCAATTATGACATAACCCATCAATGAACCACTTAATTCAGTCGGGTATTGCCTGATGGTTGCAGCAGGCAACACTTTTATAACTGTTCTTAAAGGAACAAAAAACTCGAACTTTCCAATACCAAACTTAAGGAAATGCTCCAAAACTCACCGGTTATTTCAATTGAGTGAAAGCGTAAATATACAACTAATTTTCAATATTCAGGGTGACCGGAAACCGATTTGTCGGATGTATGGAGATTCTTTTTTAGAAGTGATTCGTCATAATAAATCTTTTCCCCATGAATGATTTCACGGGCAATTTGTTACAGGCTCAATCTTTGCAACCCAAGTAGTGAAGTCTCTCAAGTACTGAAGTTTCTCAAGTGCTGAGGTCTCTCAAGTACTGAAGTTCCGAAGTTCTGCGGTTCTACTTCAGCAGCACCATCTTGTGAACTCTTACCTCACCTTCAACATTAAGGACAGCCATATAAATACCACTGGGGAGATGACTCGCATTCCATGAAATTTGATAACTGCCAGGCGACTGGTATTCACTCATCAACTTTTTTACCACTGAACCTGTAATGTCATAAATTGTCAGATTGGTAAAACCTGACCTGCTCAAGGAATAACTTATCTTTGTTTCGGGGTTAAATGGATTTGGGTAATTCCCCCATAATCCAAATTCGGTTGGAAGTTTTTCATCTTCAACTGATACAGGCGGGTTTCCCGGATATGAGACCTGCAGATTATCAAAATAAATTGTACCTGAATATACCTGTCCGGGTATTTTTGTACTCGATAATCTAATCTGAATTTCTTTAAATCTTAACGGGAAATAGAGAGTGCCACTGGTACCTCCCGGAACCGCACGGCTTACGGCTGTTTTTGTCTCTTCAAACATTACCGAGGTAATGTATTGAGCCATGGTTATCCTGAAGAGTTCATTGTCTTCGTCGGTAACTGAATATGTTACATGATGTTGAGGTCCATCGGCTTTCACATCGAGATGAATTGAATCAGGAACCCCAAAAACAGGGATATCGGATTTTAGGTAGATGTAATTTGTTGCCCCCGTCTGGTATGTAAATTTATAATCAACTTTGAATGCGCCCGGGGCTGTGGTAAAGGTATCTGTTGAAATACTCAATTTGGTTCCGGCTGTATCCATAAGCAGATGATCAAGAGTCCATCCTGTAAGATTGTCCATACTGCTTAAAACTCGATTGTTAGTACCAATTTCAACATTAATCTGAACTGTATCTTTGTTGCCCCTGTGGTTTGCAACCACTCCGGTGGTCCCACCTGAAGTTCCTTTAAATCGACCGGTCGAATCTACAGTGCCAATTGACGGATTTAGAACCGACCACTCATAAAGGTTCAATTCGAGGTTTCGGGGAGTTCCATCCAGGTCCCACGCCTGCGCTTTGAGTGGAACCAATCTTGATGTATCCGTAACAGATGATTCGGGCGAAAGTTGAATTCGGGTAATTCCTTTCACGATTATCAGAGCAGAATCTCTCAGTCCCTGATAATCAAGATAAACAAAACCGGTGTCGGGGTCATTTCCCGCAGTAAATGTGTTCCCATCAAGAACACCGATCCCCGGAGTTACCGAATATGTTACAAGTGACTGGTTTATTGGGACGGGATTAAAATAATCATCAAATCCGTGTGCCGAGAAAGAAACCGATTCAGAGTGGTAGAGTCTGTAGGAATTGGGTGAAATTTTCACTTTGTTTAAAGAACCTTGTGGAGATGATGTAAAAACTGCAAGAGCGTTTGATACAGTTCTCTCAACACCGTCTGAAGTTACATTTAAAACAGAATCCCTTACAAAAAATGTTGTGGATCCACCACCATCAAGATTTATTCCTTGATAGATGCCTATCCGTTGCATAAAATCTGCCAACTCATGTAATGTCATTCCAATACTTTGAGCCGATCTTCCATCCACAACAACAAAATAGACTTTATTGGAATCTTGTGAAAATCCCACAGCTGTTCTGGGATGTCTTTCATAGGTGTGAGAGGGGCCTCCTTCTTCGAGATATCCCTGATCAACATAATCCGCACCATTAAAAATTATTCTTGGAAAACCACCAATCAATTCTTTTAGCTTTGGTAATCCCGGAGCGATCCCTGTAAATAACTTAACCGTATCGCCAACATTGATATTATTCACCAAAAAAGTTGAAGAAGTGCCATGGCCTGAAAGCACCCAGGTTGTATCATTCAGCGCCATTGAACCAATTCCTGTCACTTTTGAGGTAACGATAAACGACATTGTATCGTTTACTGCATACCCACCCATCGGTTTAATTTTGATCTCTGTCCCAAATGAATTTGTTCCGGTCGAATTTCCATAAAATTTGTTATAAAGGATAAGTTGATTATCCCCTCTTGTGGAATTTACCGTATAGATGGATCGGGATTGATTCCCTTTTTTCAGGGAGCCTGAGAAGGTTACCCTTGCAAGCATCGGTTTTTTAGCTTCATTAAATCCAACAGTGGATTGCCCACCGGGACCTCGCAGAATTTCACCATTCCGAACCTGAATATTTATTGGAATCCCTGTTCCACCATAAAAATCGCCATTAATGGCACCAACAGCCACATGTCCGGGGTAGGATCTTCTTCTCGCCATCGAGCTTGTTTTCTCGTAGCCAGCAAGTTTGTCCTGAGCTTTTATCGTCTCAATTGAATTATAGGGAACTGACATATCAATTTCGAGAACATAAATATTCCAGGGTTTGGAATATTCAACATATTTTTTGTAGAAAATACCCATCCCCATTTGGAGATTGGTAACAGTGTCGAAGTTTAGTTGTGAAAAAGCAGAAGAGATTAATAAGAGGGTAAATAGTGAAGTTTTTACTAATGTTTTCATTTGGGTGCCGGTAGTGTTTATCCGCAAAAATCAAAATTACATCATTAAACTTATGCAAATATTTTGAATTTGTGATGTGGTTTTGGTTCCTTTTAGAGGAAAGGATTTAATCTTTTTTCACTTCCGATGGTCGTTGAGTTTCCATGCCCCGGATAAACAACGGTTTCTTCGGGGAGAGTTAATAATTTGGTTTTAATTGAGTGGAGTAGAATTTCATAATCACCACCCCATAGATCAGTCCTGCCAATTCCCTGCTCAAAAAGGACATCACCTGCGATGCAAATCCCCTCACTCTCAGCATAAAGGCAATATTCCCCCGGTGTGTGCCCGGGAGTAAAAAGCGGTATGATTTGAGTAGCTCCGAGAGTAAAAATGGTGTCTTCATCATAAAAACCATCGGGTTTCAAAACTTCATCCATTTCAATTCCGAATGCACTGCCCATTTTTGGTGCATTTTCGAGAAGAAAAAGATCTTTTTGAGGAATCAGATAATTCGGGTTGTACTTCAATTTTACAAAATTATTGCCAAATATATGATCAAGATGACAATGAGTGTTAATTAAATATTTTACATTAAGCTGTTCCTCTTCAATAAATTCTACGAGCATTGCCTCTTCCCCCTCAGAATAACAACCCGGGTCGATTATTGCTGCTTCTTTTGTAACTTCATCATAAATAACAAATGTGTTTTCATCAAATGAACTGAATACAAACGATTTAACTTTCATGTGATCCAAAATTCTTTCTTAATCCTGAATGAATTGAATTTTTGTAATTTCTAAAATTTTCCACGGTTTCTTTTATGGAATCCCCACCAAACTTGGCGGAATAAAATTCTGCCAAAGTCCACGCAACCACACTTTCGCCAATTACAGCACAAGCAGGAACTGCCGTGAAATCGCTTCTCTCTCTTCGAGCATCAATTTCAGTAAAAGTAGAGAGATCAACACTTTTTAACGGCATCATAAGGGTTGCGATTGGTTTCATCGCTGCTCTCAAAAGGATATCTTCTCCGTTGGAAGTGCCTCCTTCAATACCCCCAGCCCTGTTGGTTTTTCTGATTATTGAACCATTTGAGATGATAATCTCATCATGAACCTCAGACCCGGGATTTATCGCAGTGGCAAATCCGGCACCAACTTCAACGCCTTTAACAGCATTGATCGACATTATCGAGTGTGAAAGTGCTGCATCAAGTTTTTTATCATAATGGACAAAACTGCCCACTCCGGTTATCAGCCCTTTTGCAATAACAGCAAATGTTCCACCAAGAGTGTTCCCCTCTTTTTTTGCTTCACGAATTTTTTCTTTCAAATGTGTTTCGAGTTCCGGTTCAGTAACCCTTAATTCACTTGCTTCTGCAAGATCCATTAAGTTTTTAAAATCCACTTCTTCTTTATTCAGAAGTTTTTGATATAAATCACCCGATCCCTCAACTCCTCCAATACTTTCGACAAAACTAAATATTTCTACACCATATTGTTTCAACAACTGCTTTGCAATTGCCCCGGCAACAACTCTAACCGCGGTTTCCCTCGCACTCGATCGCTCAATGGAATTTCTGATGTCGTCAAGGTCATATTTTGTAACTCCAACCAAATCTGCATGACCGGGTCGCGGGATAACAATTTTTTCTATCGCTTCTTCTACGGCTTGAACCGACATTTTAGTGCCCCAGTTCTCCCAATCCTTGTTTTTCACAAGAACAGCAATTGGTGCACCCGTTGTCTTCCCAAATCTCACTCCGGCGATGAATTCAGCTTTGTCAGTCTCAATCTTCATCCTGCCACCACGACCATAACCTGATTGTCTTCGTGCAAGCTCCTTGTTTATCTGCTGAAAATCAATTTTAAGATTTGCGGGAAACCCCTCAATAATCACAACCAACGACTGTCCGTGTGATTCACCGGCTGTTAAATATCTTATTTGCGACATAAATTCCAATTTTGTTTAGCCAAAAATAAAAAAAATGCCGGTTAGACCGGCATTTTTAAATAATTCGATTCTTAAGTTTAGATTAGTCCGGTACTTCGATACCTACATATCGTGAGTTACCCTGACTGTCAGCAACTTCCAGAAGAACAGCTTTTCCCTTTTTGCTGCTGATGATCTTTTCGAGTTCAGAAACAGAGGAGATATCTTTTCTGTCAGCTCTTGTAATTACAAGGCCTTTACCAAGTCCCTGATCATAAGCCAGACTGTAAGGTTTCACCTCGGTAATAAAAACACCGTTGTCAATCTTAAGTTTTTTTAACTCTTCAACTTTGAGATCTCTTATTGAGAGTCCGATACTTTCAAGTTTTATTTGCTCAGTCGGGGTATTGTCCTGTTTCCCGGGCTTGTCAACATCATCCTTCACCGCAACCTCATCGTCACCTTTTGGTTTTAATGTGACACTTCTCTCAATCTGTTTCCCATCTCTCCATAATGTAAGAACAACTTTTGAACCGGCTGTTTTTCCGGCAACATAACTCTGAAGTTGATTTGGAGCATTTACTTCCTTGTTATCAACTTTTAAGATTACATCACCTTTTTTAACATCTGCTTCTGATGCCGAGCCACCCTCAACTATCTTCTCGATGATAACACCTGTTGGTTTGTCAAGACCCAGAGATTTTGCAAGTGCTGCATCCACTTCACGAATTTGAACACCAATATACCCTCTGCTCACTTTGCCGTTTGCGATCAAGTCTTTAGCAACATTTTGCGCTAAATTTATTGGAATCGCAAATCCATAGCCGATGTAGGTGCCGGTTCTCGTCGCAATGGCAGTGTTAACACCGATAACTGCTCCATTTAGGTCCACAAGTGCACCACCACTGTTTCCAGGGTTGATTACTGCATCAGTCTGAATAAAATTTTCAACACCATAACTATCGTTAATAAGTCTTAGAGACCCTCTGTTTAAGGCACTTATAATACCCGCAGTAACAGTCGAAGAAAGCGAAAGCGGGTTACCTATCGCCATTACCCATTGACCAACTTTAAGTTGATCACTGTTGCCAAGATAGGCTGCCGGAAGATTGGTAGCATTTATTTTGATTACTCCAAGATCTGTAAGAGGGTCGGTACCAATAACTTTTGCCTCAAATTTGCGTCTGTCGTTAAGAATTACCTCAACGCGTTTGGCATTTTCAACCACATGATTATTCGTCAGAATATATCCATCGTTACTGATTATAATTCCACTTCCGGAACCTTCCGACTCTTTTGGTGAATTATCAAACCCGCCCCAAGGGAACCAGTCAAGACCTCCCTGACCTTGTTTCGATTCAGATACCACATTAATCTGAACGATTGAAGGAGTAACTTTTTCTGACACATCGATGAACGCCTGGCTAAAGTTGTTCAGTTCTGCATTGGGCATCACCGGTGATTTATCAGCACCAAGTTTTACATCGGCGAGACCGGGCTTCACCCAACCAAACCCTGATACCAAAACCGCACCAAAAAGAATTCCGAGTACAATGAGGGCTGCTGCCCCGAGAATGCTCTTTCCTCTCATTTTCCAATCCTATTTATTTATTACTGAATAGATAACTAAAAAGTAAATATTAATCTAAATGCCTCCAATGAGTCTAAATGCTTTTAATCCTTTAAAAGTTTCAAAATGTGTTCGTGTGTATGTCTCCAACAAAAGGAACAAATCTGAAACAGTTTTTTTGTCAATTACTTCGATTGTTAAACCTTTATTTAGACTTTCGAGAAGTCTGTAAAGTTCCATGGAAATATTTATACCCCTTCTTTTATCAAACCCACATTTTGCGCATAAAATTCCATTCCCGGGGTCAAATCTAACTTGTTCAGAATTAACAATCATATTACCGCAGGTTGAACAACTTTCTGAGTGGATTCCAACTCCCGACTCTTCCAGAAAAAAGAGGAAATATTTGAGGAATAATATCCGGGCATCCCCAATATTACCATCCATTAGCCTGATTATCTTCTCGCTTCCACGGTAAAGTCTGTCGTTTTCTTCATGTTCAGGTGTAAGTTCTTTCAACAATTCCACAACTGAAGTAGCGCAATACAATGAAGTAATGTCAGTGATAACATGTTTTGGATAAAAAATTAAATCTGATGTATTTATTGTGAAGAGGTCTCTCCCCTCTTTTTCATAATAAAACAATTCAACAATATTGAGTACATCAGTTGCAAGCCCCGATTTGGATTTTAAGCTCCTTCCCCCCTTTATCATAGCTGTGATTCTTCCCCTTTTACGGGTATAAAAATTGACAATGTTGCTGGAATCACTGTATTTGAATTTTGAGAGGACAATCGCCTCGGTTTTAACGAGACCGCTTCGCATTAACTAAAGTTATAGGGATATGTGTAAAATCCCTTTTCTGTGATAATTCCGCTGATATTTTCAGCCGGTGTTACATCAAATGATGGATTAAAAGATTCGATATTTTTAAACCCGAGATCGGGATCAAGATATTGAATAAGTTCGTCCGAAGATCTCTCTTCAATTGGAATGTCTTCAAATCCGCCTGCCTTAAAATCAATGGTTGAAGATGGTGCCGCTATGTAAAAGGGTATTCCACTGGTTTTACACAAAACTGAAAGCGAAAATGTCCCCAATTTATTGGCTGAATCTCCATTTGAGGCTATTCTGTCAGCTCCTGTGATAACAAGATCAACTTTTCCGTCTCTAATAAGCACTCCCGCTGCAGAGTCGGGAATCACCTTAAATGGAATGTTACTTTTTGAAAGCTCGTATGATGTTAACCTCAACCCTTGAAACAATGGTCTGGTCTCATCTGCGAATACCATCTCAACAAGTCCTGCTTCAAAACCACGAAGGATCACTCCAAACGCAGTACCAATTCCGCCGGTGGCTAACTTTCCCGTGTTGCAGTGAGTTAACACCCTGCTCTTCGAATTGAATATTTTTTTTCCATTTTCGGCTATTGCTTCACATGCCTGCTCATCCTCTTTGTGAATAGCAATTGCTTCAAGAATCAGATTCTCAAAATTCCTTTTATTCTCCGGTAAGTTCTCGCAAAAATCTCTCATCCTGTTTAGACAATTAAAAAGATTTACAGCAGTTGGTCTTGTGGATGCGAGGGTGAGGTATGAATCGTTAAATAATTGTTGTGAATAACCTTGTTTTACTGAAAGCGCAAGAGCATATGCTGCAGCAATTCCGATCAACGGGGCGCCGCGAATCTCAAGTCTTTTTATTGCTTCTGCTATGCGGAGATAACTTTGTGTGTGGACATAATCTTCAACGGCGGGCAGCTTTGTCTGATCAAGAAAAACCACCTCACCGTCAGAATATTTTAAAGAAAACCAGTTATCAGATTTCATCAAATCTTGATATGGTCAAAAATTCTCTGTAGCGATCCTGTACCCGGAGATACGAGAGATTTTCAAGGGCTTCAGTGCTAAATTGTTCAACACAAAACGAAGCCATTGCACTGCCGTAAATCACAGCTCTTTTAATGTTTTCGGGGCTTAGATCCTGCGTTTTATGAAGATAACCGGTGAAGCCTCCTGCAAAAGAATCACCTGCACCTGTCGGATCGTTAATCATTTCGAGTGGATATGCCGGAGCTGAAAATACTACATCTTCAGTGAAAAGAAGTGCACCATGTTCACCTTTTTTAATGATGAGTATTTTTGCACCCATTTCTCTGATTGCTTTAGCCGATTTTATCAAATTTGGTTCATTTGATAAAAGACGGGCTTCAGAATCGTTAATTATGAGCACATCACTTCTCTTTAATACCTCTTTAAGTTCAGCCTGTTTTCCTTCGATCCAATAATTCATTGTGTCACAAACTACAAAATGCGGATTTTCCAATTGATCCAAAACCTTCAATTGCAGGGTTGGATCAATATTTCCGAGACACACATAAGTGGATTTTTTGAGCTTGTCGGGAATTATCGGGTTAAAAGTCTCAAAAACATTCAATTCCGTGAGGAGTGTATCACGAGTGTTAAGATCATAATGATACTTCCCTGCCCAGCGAAATGTGAGTCCGTCTTCCACAATCTGCAAACCGGTGAGGTTAACATTGTGCGCCTCCAACAAATCAAGATATCTTTTTGGGAAATCACTTCCCACAACTCCAACTATGTAAACAGGAGCTGTGAAATAACTTGCTGCAAGTGAAATGTATGTGGCTGATCCACCTAAAGCGTTATCAACTGAACGAAATGGTGTTTCAACGGAATCAAAAGCTACGGAACCGACTATTAACAGGCTCAAATATACTCTCCGGATTTTGTTTGTTTAATTAGAAAAATAAAAACTTAACCTTGCAAGTTAAGTAAAATTTTAGACCTAAATCAATTTGATCAATTCAAAATAGTATTTTTCGTGGTGGAAATAGCGGTTGATTATTTCAGCTGATTTGCGCTGACCGGGCCATGCCATAAGCCTGATAGCCTCTTCAAATTCAAACCATCCATAATCGTCATGTTCTTCGGAAATGGTAATCTCACTATCTGCAGCAACTCTTCCGGCAAAGACCGGGATCAAACTGACAGTGTCTTTGTTGGGATTGTAAAACGAATTAACATTAGGGACAACCCAAAATTCACCGGGTGTCAAATTAGTCTCCTCTGCTATCTCTCTCAGAGCTGCTTCGTATGCAGTCTCCCCCTCATTCATTCTGCCTGTCACAGGTTGCCAAAGCAACGGATAAACCTCGTTTGCAGCTCGTTTTAGCAACAAAAATTCAATACGACCCTCATTGAGCCGGAAGATATGAGCCTCAATTATATCATCAATTATTTTCATTTTATCTCTCTAAAAAAACGCTCTGACTTCTGCCCGGGCAGTATGAATCACTTTTCCTCCACCCTGCGATCTGCCATCGTAACCCAATGTACTTTGCAGATTTGCAGATATTCTGTAGTCAAAATTTAATCTCCAAAAATAGTTTTTTCCAACAAGATTTCCATTGGTGAGTTCAAAGGGAAGAAAGTTTTCAGTGTGATTTTTAATGAGTTCAGTTCTCTCCACTTCAAATCTGATTCTACCCGTCCCGGCAAAAGAAAAATTCACTCTCAGTGATTGACTGTTTGTTTTAAGTTCGGTTGGGGTTCCGGGATATTCATCTTTTGTATTACCTGTTTTTAAAATAATCCCCGTTTCGATATAATTTTCTGGACGGTAAGAAAAATCAAGAACAAAATCGGTTGAATTGATTTTACGATTCCTTAATGAAGCAGGGGGTGCTGCCAGATTGTTCTCACCTAATATCACATCTGTTTGAATGCTGAATTCCCTCACGAGGCGTAATCTTGCTCTTACACTCCTCTCAGTAAAAAGTCCTTTTTCAGCACCGCCACTGAATTCAGTGAGACTTTTTCTTTCGTTAAACCTTAATCTAAAATTTAAATCAGAGCTGTTTTCAAAAATGAATATATCTTGAAGTATCGATTGATTTCCTCTGATCGTGTTTAGATCATTCAGGAAATAAGAGAACTTTAACAGATAAATTTTTTCAATATCTTTTTCCTTGCTGTTTTCTTCAATTCTTACCGTTGTTTCAGTACTTAAAAAATCGAGGAATTTAAGAAATCCAGCTCCTTCATTCGCCAATTCCCGTAATTGCACTTTAAATCTAAAGCCTGTTTTAAGGTCTATTACAGGATAAAGTTCTTCACTCGGGAGGGTTACAGCTATAAAATCGGCATCGTAAATTGCTGGCTGAAACTCGTTTTCGTCGTAAAAACCGTTGTTGTTTATGTCTCCGAGATAGATATAGTTTCCGGTTCCCCTTTCAACTTTTACAAACACTCTCTCAAGCACTGATGCTCTTCTGGTGGATGCTTCGTAAAACAGATCACCGTTGATACCACTATTAACCAAAGAGAATCTACTCCTCATTCGCAGGAGCACGGTCTGATTATCGGTTAGCCCCTGAAGTTTAAAGTTATTGTTGTATCTTTTCTCCCGGACTGCGAGCGAGACTTCCGAATTAAATTCTCTGTTTCCACTATATCTCAGAGTAAATTCCTGTCCTGTGGTTTTTGATTCTTTCTCAAATATTCCATTCTGCGATACTTCATCTTCCCTGAAAGTGAGTTTTCCGGTAAAGTTAATTCCATATAACAATGGAATCTCAAGCATTGGTCCTGTCTCATAAAACCAATAACTCCCCGAAAGAAGTGAATCATTCCCGATTACCCTGTCTTTTTTAATTTCACTGTCGAAAAACCCGCCGATATTCAAGAAACCAATGTTATATGTACCCATCCCTTTTTGTTTCAACCAACTGCTTTTCAGGGCTGTATTTTCAGAAGAGACGAAGTCGGCGGTGTAAGAGATATCTCTGTTTTTCTCTTCGAATGACCGAAAAGTACCATTAATTCGTTCTGAAGTAAAATTATTCCCTTTTTTAAGAAAACCGTAGTTCAGGTCAAATCCGGTTCCATCAATCGGGAAAAATGAAACTCCGGCTTCTCTTAGAACCTCTGCTCCCCTTCCGGAAGCCCCACCTGTGTTATAATCTCTGTCGAATTCAACCGAATTAAATCGATCGGGAGAAGTAAATCCTTCTTCGACATATCTTTCACGGTATTTTAGAGTGAATGAATTCAGGTTCACATCAAAAAGCTTAAACTTCGTTGGATTAAATATCACTTCAAAATTCCTGGCGTATCCCTCAACTGTTGAACCTTCAAGAGTGGAAAACTGGTTTTTATTCAGATCGCTCCCGGCAATTTCACCTTTAAATTTTAAGAATGATAAAGGTTGGTACTCAACCAAAACATTTCCGGATTTTCGTTTTTCAGGAAGAGGCAAATATATGATTGGAGAATAAACTCCCTGCCCTTTTCCAACAAATTTAAACTTCCCAATCGATTCACGGGAATAGTCGCCGATTCCAAATCCTGAATAGCTAAAAGACACATTATAAATTGCATTAATTGAACCCGGATTATAAAGATAATATTGCGCTGATTCCCCTCTGATTGTGGTATCACGGAGTTCGTAAAAACCATTTCTTCTTCCGGTTGAATCGACATCCACTAATCTTGCTCCCGGTTTCACCGCTTTTTCTCTGTCACCACCCGCATTTTTTAGAATTTCTTTATCCGCATCAGTGAGTGAAAAGTCAATTGGATTGTCTTTATCATCTCCCTCCTGAATATATTGAATGCTGTATTTTAATTTTGAGTCAAAAAGTGAGCCTTCGGTGCCCGCCGAGAAAAAATTTCTACCATATTTTCTGTCGGAATATTCAAAATCAACATTAATTCTGGAGGAGGAAGTAATAATTCTCCTGGTGGTAAAAATGAGCTCTCCACTGGAATAGTCGATTGTGTAGTCGTTGTTTTCACCCCGTTTCATCTCCTCACCATTCAGGAAAACCTTCTCGGAACCTGCGATTATGATGATATCGCGTTCCCCATTTAATCCTGTGAGTCTGTATGGTCCCTGCACCCCCTCTTGTCCTGCAAAAATATTTGAATTGGTTCTTCCGCGTGAGCTCGCAACCGCAAAATATCCACTAAATTTATCATACTTCACCTCACCATAAAGTCCCTGTAGTTTTCTGCTCAACTTTCCAAATTCGCCCCTGTTTGAAAACAGGTCGTAATCGCCAAACACCGCTTTTGCATTTGGATGAGTGATCTGTATAAATACTTTGTCGATTTCGTCCAGTCGTTCCGTGTTCCCCTCGGGTTGAATTGGGGTATTTTCGTCAGAAAGTGCGGCTACAAGTTCGATGTTATCTGTCAATTTTCCGTTCAACTGTAGTTTTAATCCACTTTGCAGTGAGAGGTCTTTGTTGGTACCAAAAGAGAAACCTCGAACAAGAGTACCACTTTTTTGCATACCTGCTCCAAATATATTATCCGGTGATAACATATTCTCAAAACCTTTAAATCCCTTAACAGTATCTTCCCCTGAAAGTGCGATAAAAGATTTTAATTCCCGCTTTTTATATTCCCTTGTTAATGAGGTGAAAATCGCTTCATATTCAATCCGAATGGTATCAAAAATAGAATAAGCCAGTGATTCGGAAAGGGAAAAGGAGTTTGAAAGATAATTGAATGAATAATCCGATTTTAACAAAATCTTATCCCTGATAGTTAAGATTTCACTTCCGGGGATGATTGCAGTGGCACCAATCTGATACCTGTTATCAACCCTTACAGGGAGAAATTCAGTTTTTTTATATGTTCCGGAGGAGGTTTGTGCAGAAGAAACCATTGGAAATGAGAGAATAAGTGTGAGAATTAAAATCCCACGAGATATATTTCTCAATCGCAGACACAACTTATGATTGTTTTTCCAGGATGGACAGAACCTTGAACTCCACCTCTTCAACCGTTATTGTCTGAAGACAATTCCGGTGTGGACAGGTTCTGCCGGCATCAAATTTACAATATTGTTCGTCAACCGGTGAACAATCGAGCACCTTGTATATCATTATGTGCTCCTCACCGTTATGACGACAGTAATCGGGATTTGTAGGACCAAAAATTGCGATTGTGGGAATTCCATAATATCGCGCAATGTATACCGGACCGGTATCGTTTCCGATTAAAAGTGCAGCATTCTTTAACAATTGTTCATACTCGGAAATATGAGCCGGCTCTGTTACCTTAATCCCTCTTAGCTTGAGGTCTTCCATGTAACGGTTTTCTAATTTGCCCTTTTCAACCACAAAATTAACAACCCGGTCTTTATTTAATCTATCAGCCAGTTCGATCATATTCTCTATCCCCCACATTTTGGCATCCCAACCTGTAAATGGTGTAATGATTACTTCATCACCTTTAGTTATTGAGAGGGGAAAACCATAATCAGCTATTTCCCTGTCCACTTTTTTAAACGAATTAACTGCATCAAAATATATATCCGAAAGATGCGACTTCATCGTAAGTAAATGAGAGTTATCAAAAGCTTTTTTATATGCTTCACGGGCAATTCCGTAGAATTTATTACCCCCCGAAAACAACATCAGGAAAATCGATTGAGGATTTACAGAAAAGCTTATTGTTGTTCCATTTCGCAGTGCACGCGTTTTCTTTATCAAACCAGTGGAAGGGAATTTTCCGCCCAATATAAAATCAGACTTTTCAACAAAAATAAATCCAAAATCAGGGAATTCCTTCTGCAAAATAAATTTCATATTTGATTGTGTTACTAGAGTAATTCTTCCACAACCATCAATTTTCGAGAGTTTTTTTAAGGCAGGTATTGTAAAAACGGTGTCACCAATATTACTGAAAGAAATAACAGTAACTCCATCACCACTTTTTGCGAATATCCGAAGTAAATTCTTTAGAAGCCAAACGATTGTATTGGTAAAAAACTTGAGATAATTACGGTTATCGAGATCCAAGGAGACGGGTTTTGAGCTCTTCATACACAGAATTTCTGGTTAGATGCAAAATTAATGGATAGCCCAAAATTAAACATATTGGGAGTATCAGAGTGGTCAAATTAAACTGACTGATAATCAAAAGTGCACCACCTGTCAGGAGTGTCGAGTACAGGATAAATTTGAGAGTATTTTGTTTAACACCCTTTTCAGAACGATAATCAGCCCGTATCTTTATAAATACAAAACAAGAAATGGATTGAAGAATAAAAACTACAGATGTTGCAAGTGCAAGACCATTTTGTCCCATCGAATCAACCATAAAATATGACATCAGATACTTTAGAGCCAGACCCAAAAAGGAAATAATTGTCAGAAATGTACTCCCCCTCAAACTGTAGGTGTAACGCTGAGTGATTGCATAAAGTGCATAAAATGGGAGGCTGAATGAGTAATAAAACAGTGTTCCCTGTGTTAAATCTGTCGAGTGAGCGGAAAACTTGCCTCTCTCGAACATCAGGGATATCAGGTCTCCACCGGAAAAGATAAGAATCAAAACGCCCGGAATAAACAGAAGTAACACTAATTCAATTGCTTTAGTGAATTTTGAATTTGCCTCTCTAAAATCACCTTTCGCAATATTTGATGCAAAATCGGGCAACAGAGCACTCCCCAATGCTGTGGTGAAAACAGAAACGGGAAGCATATAAATAATGAATGAATAGTTAAGAGCTGCAATACCTCCCTGATCAACCGAGGAATAAAACAGCCTGTCGATTAAAAAGAACATCTGCCCGGCAGTTTCAATAAACAGAGTATTAAAAAAAATTAAATAAGGCACATTTCCGGACAACTTTAACTTAAACCGGCTTAATCGGGGAAGTACCTTCCTCCCTCCGTACAACAAATTTGCAAGTTGGAGCGCATTTCCAATTATGAAACCGATGACAATCGACAATGTACCCAGGGATTTAGAGAAAAATATTACTGTTATAATTACCGCAAGATTTGTCCAAAGCTGCGAGAGATAAGTTACTTTAAACTTAAATTCTGCAACCAGATATGCCGAAAATACACTGATTAATGCATTTAGAGGGAGAGTAAGAAGTGTCGTTCTAAATAATTTAATAACAAACTGTAATTCTGAATCTGTTGGGGAGGAAACAAACAGTGATACGATTCTTTCCGCTGAAAAATAAAGAATAACAGCGAGTCCGGATATAACGACCAGAAAAAAAATGAGCGAGGAGACTAAAAATGTATGTCCCTCTTCCGGTTTGTTCTCTTTCAGATTGTTATATGTTGGGATAAAATAATTCTGTGCCTGATAAAAAAGGATTGAATTTATCATCCCGGGAACTGTGAATGCTATCAGATAAAATTCAAAATCCTTACCAACGCCAAATTCACCGGCAAAGAGGATTTCTCTTAAGAAACCGGTTCCTTTCGATAATATTTGAGTTATAAGAACGATCAAGGCAGCACCACCAATACCTTGAAACAGTATCCTCAGTCGGTTTTTCATAATTTTACCGGAGTTTTGGGATGGTGTTATACCCGTACATCAATTCAGGTATTTTTTTACTTCTTCTTCCTTTTTGAAGTAATAGAGGAAAGTAAGAAGAAAGAAAAACAGACCGGCTCCAATCATTGAAAAAATCATTTGTGGAGAAGAAGCTTTCATCGGAGGTGTTGCAGTATCAAGTACTTCGATTGTTGGAATATCTTTTTGCTCTTGAATTATCTCTTTGTAATATTGCTGTTGAAGCATTGAATACACTTCGTTGAGTACTTTTACTTCTCGGTAGTAGTTGGAAAGTTTCATACCAAGTTCAGGAGCGTCCTTAAAACCGACAAATAATTCGTCAGAGTTTGTCTGAAATTTTTGGTAGGCTTTTTTAAGTGATTGTAACTTACTTTTTGCCTCCATTACCTCTTGAACATCACCACTCAAAGTTTTTTGTAAATAGTCAAGTTGAATCTCGGTGGTTATAATTTCACTCTTTACTTGTGCAGCTACCTCTATGGAAGCTTTTAGTTGTTCAGGAAGTGACAGCGTTTTATTCTCTTTTTGAAACTGTGCATAATTCAATTCTGCACTGTCAAGTTCTGTTTTAGTCTGAGTTAACCTTCCTTCGATAAACTGTCGCGTTAATTTTGCCTTGTTATGAAGTTTATTCCTGTTAATACTGTCTAATGCATTTACAAAAGTGTTACATACAAGTGCGGAAAACTCAGCTGCCTTTTTCTTATCGGTATCATTCCTCCCAAAAAAATCTGTTTTAATCGGAAATCCGATTTTTATCATCCCCTCTTTCGAAACTTCTACTTCTACATTACCGGTCGTTTTTACCAAAGCTTCTTCATCGGTTTTTACACCAAAATATTCTTTTAACTTAACGCGCGAAATTACATAGTTCCCGGCTGACCGGCTTTTGATTATCTCCGCATATAACTGCGAATTTCCTGATGCTCCACCAGTTATCAAACTCCCCATATCCTGGGCACCTAACATCCCCGCAAGTCCTGTGGCTTTTTGTGTTTCGGGAGGGAGAATTGTTGCCATTGAAGTAAAAGTCAATGGATAGGCAAAATAGAGTACAACTGTATAGATTACCAGGGCAATTCCTGAAAGAACAATCATCTTGAAGAGACTCTTTTGGAGCACCAATAGTATCAGTTTCATCTACCTGCTACTCACTATCACGGCAATAGTTGCCGCCACCACGGTTGCCACCTGACCAAGTATGGTCAATGAATCTTTAAATATATCCCAAAACTTGGGAGCCGGTGGTTCTTCCGGGATCCAAATTGTATCACCGGGTTCAAGAACCATGATTTCATCCACTTCGATCCATTCCCCTGTCTTGGCTTTAACAATTCTCACCTCACTTTGTTCTGCACGCCACGAAAATCCGCCGGCAAGTTTTATATAATCCTGCACTGTCAAACCGGGCATATATTCAACATTTCCGGGAAACACAGCTTGTCCGATGATAATGATATATTCTTTCTTTTCAGGAATTACAATTTCATCCCCGTTTCTTAAGACTACATCATCTTCAAGAGACTTAAAGATATTCCGGAAATCTACTACAACCTGACCTTTTCGCTGACGGGATTTTGCTTTCATATAATCATATTCATCGTCTGTCATATCGGGTCGTGGGATTAATTTTATTCGCTCCAACTCGGCGTCAACTGTGTCGGCCCCAGTAAATCTTCTTAAAGAGGCATCCATCAGCGAAGCTTTCTCGAGGTAACCCCCTGAGGCTGTAATTAACTCACTAAGGTGGGTTTTCCCTTCTATGATATTATATTTCCCCGGATATTTAACAAATCCTGTGATTGTTACAACATTGTCCTGTAAATATTCCGGTTTGGATCTGACAACAACAATATCTTTGTTTTGAAGGAAGAAATTATTTTTAAGAAGTTCTTCATTTGATAATTTGATGTTGGTTTGAGTTTTTGCATCGGGAAGGAATCGAATTACTTCGATCGTATCAGTGAATGCTTCATCGACTAACCCACCTGCAACTTTTATTAGTTCGAGAACTGTTTCGCCTGATTTATATTCATAAACTCCTGCATACCCAACCGCACCGGTGACATTAACGCTCCTGTCAATCTTGCCAAGGCTGATGTAATCACCTTCTTGCACCACCGGATTTTGAGTTCTGTCTGCCAGCCTTATGTATTGCAGCAGGTCGTAATAATTTGTGACATTCAGTTTTGAAATTACTTTAACATTCCTGATGTCTGCCTCTTTGTTGATTCCGGCTTCAAGCAGAACATCACTCAACCTTGAATTGGCAAAAATTACTTTGCCTCCCCTTTTCTGAACTTCACCAAAAACATCAACTTTTACACTTCTGATGGTTGATAGAGTAACTAAAATATTGTGAGTTTTGAATTTCTCACGGATGAGTGTGATAATATTCTTTTTGGCATCCTTGAGAATCATGCCACTCACTTTAACGATACCTGCTTTTGGAATTATTAGAAATCCATCGGGATTAACTTTTGCTTCATAAACCAATGCCTCGGCATTGTCGATACTTATCGAAAATACATCGCCGGGTCCAAGAATATAGGTTTCTTCATCCACACTCAAATCACCGGAAGGATCTCCCGATTTTGGTTGTCCGTTTGCATCGAACACGATGGAGCTGCGGTCCGTGTATGTGGGGATGGTTTGAGTAAAAACCACGGTATTAATACAAGAAAGGAATAGCATAAATGCTATTCCTTTTCTAAAGTTGGAAGTCAACAAAACTATCATCGAGATAATTGTGTTAAGCATTATCTCCGGATTTCGTTGAGCGTGAATAGTAATAGTAATATTTGTAATACGATCCATAAGAACTCTTGTAAACAAAGTTATTCAACACAGCACCGATGAAGTGATGTTTACCCTGTTTCAGAATCTCACCGGCTCTTCTTAACAGTTCCATCTCAGTAGTATCTGCCGAGACAACAAGAATCGACCCATCCACATGTCTGGAAAGAATTTCAGAATCTGTTACTGCAATTACAGGAGGTGTGTCAAGAATTATAAAGTCATACATATCTCTAACCGTTGCAATAAACTTTTGCATTGCATCCGATTCCAGCAACTCAGCGGGATTAGGTGGGATTGTTCCGCAAGGAATAAAGTCCAAATTCGGCATTTCAGTTTTACGGACTATCTCTTCCATAGTGTTGTTACGGAAAAGATAATCGACCAAACCAGGGTGTCTATTCATGTTGAAGACATTGTGAACCCTCGGTTTTCTAAGATCGCAGTCAACCAAAAGTACCCTTTTATTTATCTGTGCGAAACTGCCGGCAAGGTTTGTCGAAATAATTGTTTTACCTTCAGTAGGTGCAGAAGAAGTAATTAAAACAACTTTCATTTTTTCAGGATCAGGGGAAGTAAATTGAAGTCTGGTCCTTAATGCCCTGAATGCTTCCGCAGGAATAGAATCAGGTTTTGAGAAGACAATAAACTCGTTTGAACTTCCTTTTGAAGCATCAATACCTTCAATTCTGGGGATCCATGATAGAACATTAAATCCAAGTTTTGTTAATTGATCAGGAGTTTTTACTGTCTTATCGAAGTAATCTCTAATAAATACATACGAAATTGAAACAACCAATCCCAATACTAACCCAATTATTACAATCAGAGTACGATTTGGCTTGGCTGGTTCAGTCATTATTCTTGCAGCCTCAATTACCACAACATTCCCGGGTTGTGATTGTTCATTGATAACAGCTTCCTGAAATCTTTGTTCGATAAGTGTATAAAGTTTTTCAAGTCCTTCTCGTGTTCTTGTCAGCTTGGCAAGTTCAATTGCATTTCTTGGAAGAAGCCCAAACTTGTTTTCGTATTGGCCCAACATGCCGGCAAGCTGGGCAATGGAGTAGTTTAACCCCTTCTCCTTAATTTCCAAATCAATTATCTCAAATGACAAGGTCCTGTATTCCTGAGGTGTACTGGCAACTGCTCCCTTCTGAAATTTCTCAATTTCTTCATCAAGCTTGTCTTGAAGCATATTTATCTTTAGATCAAACTCTTTAAGTGCTTTTGCATTTTTAGGATCTTTTTCATTTCCAGAGACAAGCAATTTTTGAATTTCAAGTTTTGCAATTTCTGTCTGTAACTGCTCAAAATAACCCTTTGATGTATATTGGGAAAGATAATCTAAGGCATCGGGATCAAGCTTAGATAGTTGGTTTCTATACGATTCTAGAGCAGTTTGCGCCGATTTTAGTTCAATTTCTTGCATACTCTTACTTGCTTCAAGAGTAGAAATCTGAGAAATCAAATTGGAAGCCTGATTATCAAGCGCGATAATCCCCCCACTTTCTTGGAATGCCTTTAATGTTTCTTCAGCCCCATTAAGTTGATCAAGTTTTTCGGTCCTTTGTTCATCAAGATAATTCTTAACAACAATTAACTGATCCCTGTTGAACATCAAATTAAGATTACGATATTCAGAAGCGTAAGTATTAGCTATAAGAGCTGCCTCATAGGGCGATGGAGAGCTGGCTGAGAGGATTACAAAATCCAAACCTCTTTTTTGTTCAACCGTTGTAACACCCAGAAGTGTTTGAGCAAGAGCATCCTTTGTCAGCAATTTTTTCTTGGTTTGGTCGAGTTTGTCCGAAGTAAGAAGGACTGAGAAAGTATCCTTTTTTTCAGCGACATTGAAGGAATCAATAAGTGCGGAAGCAACTCTTTCTCTTAAAGTATAACTTTTTATTATCTCTATTTCATTTGAGATAAATCTGTCCTCTGAACCAAAAGGTTGAAGCAATGGATTTGATTCAAGTATGTTACCCGAGTTTTTGTTAACCTTCACCAGAGTGCTTGAATTGTATATGTTCACAGCATTTATCGCATATACCAATGCGAAAATGAAAGAAACTGCGGTTATGATAAGGATCGGTAAAAAATTTCCGCGAATCAGTTGCAGGTAATCTACAATAGATTTTGTTTCCTGGAATTGCGAATTATTGAATTCTGTATCCAATTGTTCCTCTAATTTCGTGTAATATTCAAGATTAAAATAACTAAAGATATCGCTGCCGAAAGAATCTGCAGACCGATTGAGAGATAATCACTGAAGAAAAATCGTGGTTCACCCTTGATAAGCAATATGTCACCCGGTTGAAGAGTTGGAATCGTATCAATCGGTTTTACATAATCGTCCCATAAAAGTGAATTATAATTGAGTTCCAAGACACGGTTGCCCGTTTTAGAAATAAGTGAACTGTCTTTTGCATTTTGAGGTGCCGGGAATGCTGTAGTATCACTGCTGGCATATCTAAAAAGGGCAATCTGCTCAAGTAAGGCATCAGTAGTGGGTCCTCCGGCGAAAGACAAAAGATCCAGCACATTCGTACCATCAGGTACCATATACTTACCAGGGAATTTTACATATCCAAGTACTGAAACAGGTATATTTAATTTATCCGGGTCTGAATAATCATAAAATGCTCCCCCGGCTTGGTAAGGAGTTACGTCCCTTCCAACTTTTACATCCTGAGCTTTTACAATAAATGTTGTACTAATAACCAAAAGGAAAAACAGTAATTTGGTAAACCGCATAACTCTACTTTTTATTTATGATATGCAAATATATTGATTATTTGAGTTATTTGAAAGATAAATCACGAATTTAACTCAATCTTAACAGAAAAAGAGGCAAAATATGTGCCCAGAATAGCGATTAAAGGAGCTGAAAAAATTGATAACAGCGTGCCTGTTGTCCTGTCCGATCCGGCAATGCTTATTTCTAAAAATTCCAAACCTAAATTTACGATAAAATTATAAACTAATAATGTGATTAATGCACAAAAACTGCTTAATATAAGTGTAGAAAGATATGCCGGTAACTTAATTTCCCGCAAACTGCCCCCTACAAGCTTCATTGTATTAATATCTTCCTTCCTCGCTGCAAATGCTGACCTGATAGAAGTGTATGCTAAATAAACTGCAACAAACAGGAATATTGCGGTAACCACAAAAGTTATTATTTTAATTCTCGCAACAACAAGCATCATTTCATTTAATAACTGAGACCGGAATTCATGACTCTCAACACCATCCAAAGCAGAAACCGACTTAACAGTATTTTCTAAAATCTTCATTTCATAGTTGGCAGGATCGAGAGTTACCAACATCGATGCTGGGAGAGGATTAAATGTTAATACTTTCTTAAAATCTTCTCCGGTCTGTTTTACAAAATCCTTCTCAGCTTCTTCTTTACTGATAAAATTAACAGATTTTACTCCGTCAAATTTTTGAATTTTTGCGATCAAATCATTAATTTCAGAGACAGGCAGAGAATCCCTTAGATAAAACGAGGCAGTTACATTCTTTTTAAGATTCTCCTGAAGGTCATCAGAAAAACCTGCAAAAATAAATGATGCGCAAATGAAAAGGGAGGCGAACAGCAATGATAGAAAAGTAATGATTGAGGTTAACCCTGCAAATCTTAAATTTCTGATAGCTTCTTTAAAGTAAAATATCATTTTTATAGATTCGATTCATCAATCCATCGCGATATCTGCCACTTTTTTGTGTTGGCATCCTTCTCAAGGGTGAGATTGACTCTGCCATTAATTCGGACAATGTCGCTGGGATTGAATGTGATAGTTAAGTTGAAACTTCTTACAATATTGATTTTGGTTGAATCCCCACTCGATAGAACAATGTTATTCCACACAAGATCGAGCCTCTCTGAGTTGGAAAAAAGCCCTGAGGTGGTTCTGAGTTCTTCTTCTCTCCCCCATGTAACATCAGCACCAAGGTCATAATCACGAAATGTGAATATAAAATCATCCTTTATTAGCGCAGAATAGATACTGGTATCTTTAAAGGTGTAGGCATATTTTAGATTGATGAAAACTCCATCTGAAGTTGAAAGATCACTCAGGACACCTCCCCCACCCTCTTCATCCTCATAAGTCCCCGGGGCAAAAGGATTTTCGCACCCAATAACAAGCAAAGCCAACAGAAATCCTGTAAATAACTTCGCTCGAATCAATTAAAATATCCTTTTAACTCACTCCAGGTGGTCGATTCGCCCGATTTGATGTCCTGCCACTGATAAATTGTCCAAAGCTGTTGTTTATCCCGTAACAACTTCAACTGCAATTTGCCGCTAAAAACATTTGCAAGCCCCTGAATGTTGTGCGGGACGGTTACGCTATAATTAGCCGACAGATATGCGCTGTCTCCAAAAGAAACGAGTTGCTCATCATCAAAGATCACTGAAATTGATGATTCCTTGGGAATCTTATTAATAATATTGTTAAAATATTGTTCTTCATCTTTAAGTGACCATCCAAAAGCAAGTGAAGCATACTTCGAAACTGCCTCGGCATTAGCAACAAATTGGAAAGATTTACCGTTTTTTAGCGAATCACTAAATGATTTTACATAATACTGTGTACTTTTGGTGGAAACCGAGTTAACCAGATTTGTTATCACACTGGATACATCCACAGGTTGCAGATAGTTAAACCTGGGGACATCGGGTGCTTCCGGTGCTCTTGTTGTGAAAATGTCGCATCCCGACAACATAAATGTTAACAGGATTAAAATTATGAAACGAGACATATTATTCTTGGTGAATTGGATTTCTCAAATCTACTTCCATCATAATCACCAAACAACGATATATTTGATACCCCTGTTTCTTTAAAAACCTCTATTATTTGGTCATGATCAAATAATCTAACCGACTCATTAAAACACTTTTCACCGTTTCCGTCACAAAACTTAATCGATTTTATAACTCTTTCATCCCGAATAGATCGCTCTTCGCTATAGGTTACTCCCTGAAATTCGGTTATTGAACTTGGAATAAGATTTTTTTTAACATACTCTGCATTCAAAAAATCGAGAACAAAAAATCCCCCGTCCCTTTTTAATGAAACAGCATTTTTTAGAACTGTAAGGTTTTCCAGATCAGACTCAAAATATCCCCAGCTTGTAAAGATATTTAAAACAAGATCAAATTTAGATTTAAATGGCAAGTTTCTGATATCTCCCCTTACAAGTGACAGTTTTGTCTCCTGACAGATCGCACCGGATTTTGCCTCTAAAAGGAGATGTCTGCTTAAGTCATATCCTGTAACCTTAAATCCGAGTTTGCTGAACATTATTGCGTGCCGCCCCGCCCCGCATCCAAGGTCGAGTACACTGCTACCGGATTGAATCCCTGTGGATTTGCAAATTAATTTGGCAAGTTTCCCGGCTTCAGAGTTATCTCTTCCATGATAAAGCTTTAAATAATGTTCAGAATCAAACCAGTTTTGGAACCATTTATTCGAATTAATCGGGATTTCAGAATCCATTAAAAGAGCCCTCTTCCGGTTACCGCCCTGCCAATTGTTGCATCATCCGCAAATTCGATATTGCCACCAATTGGCAAACCTCTGGCAATTCTGCTGACCGAAACATCAAGTGGTTTTATCAATCTGTTGAGATAAAGTGAAGTTGCCTCTCCCTCAGTGTCAGGATTTAGAGCAAGAATTACTTCTTTGACCTCTCCATTTAATCTCTGCAGAAGTTCTTTTACTTTCAGTGATTCCGGACCAACTCCGTTGAGTGGAGATAATACACCACCCAAAACATGATAGGTGCCGTTATACTCGTGAGACCTTTCAATTCCGATAACATCGTTGATGTCTTCAACAACACAAATTATCGTTTTGTCTCTTCTGTCAGAACTGCAAATATCACAAATATCCGACTCACCAATGTTAAAACAAATCTTACAAAATTTAATTTTTGTTTTTAATCCAATTAAAGATTCAACCAGACTGTCGATTTGTTCGTGCGGTTGTCTTAATAGAAAGAGTGCCAATCGCCTGGCACTCTTGGCACCAACGCCCGGAAATTTCGAAAATTCTTCAACAACCGCCTGTAAAGGCCCGGCGAGATTCATTTATTTAGAATCCCGGTATGTTCATCCCAGGAGGAATAACACCTTTAGTGAGTTTTGCCATCTCTTCTTCGTTCATTTTTTTTGCTGATGTTACAGCTTTATTAACGGCAGCAACAATCAAATCTTCCAGAACTTCCTTGTCATCCGGAACAATTACTGCAGGATCAAGGACGATTGAAATAAGCTCGCTGTTACCATTAACTGTGGCTTTAATCATTCCTCCACCGGCTTCTTCAGTTACGGTCTTCAACGCAAGCTCCTGTTGCGCTTTCGCCATATCTTCCTGCAATTTTTGAACCTGACGCATCATTTGCTGCATATTGGGTTTATTAAACATCAATACTCCGTGAAATTAAGTTATTTTTAAGAAATTGTTTATTTATGTACTTGACAAATTTTATATTTGGCATTTACTTATTTTTGATATTGAAAAGTTACAGAAGTGCAGATTGAACTGGATGATCTTCACGGTTCGCTCAGAAATAATGAAATCCCTGTTTCTAATTTACAAGGAAATTCGTTAATTATTTCGCCACAACTTTTTGACTATCTAAAGGAGTTTAATCTCCCGCTGATCTTCAAACAGAGTGAACTGTCAATAAACCGGGATGGTCGATATTCAACCACCGGGTTTTATGTTAAAATTTACAACCTTGCCGACTCTTACATCGCAAAGGCAACCGGTTTATCATTATTGGATCATCTGAAAAATCCGGCACATTTGATATTTATAGATGAACGGCTAAACACTCCTGTTAGTGAATCCCTTCTCTACTCAATGGGTGTTTCGTCTCCGGAAGATATCAGAACTTTAACCAAGTTAACCTATAAACTGAATGCTGTTATGAGACCCTTCTTTGAGAGAAGAAATGTGGAACTCGTTTCTTTTATCTCTCGTTTTTTTATTTTTGAAGGGAAATTTTTAATTGATGGCGATTTCAGGTATGATGACCTTCTTTTGATTCCGGTTTCGGAAGATAAAAAGATAGTTAACCATATAAAAAAGCCATCTCAAAAATCAAAAGAATATTATATTAATTTTATCACAAAAGTCCTGGAATAAATGTTTACTAAATACGGTTACTTCACCATTGGAATAGTCCTTATTATCTCTTTTATCCTTATTGCTGCGGGAATTTGGTTCATAGAAAAACCTTTTCTTAAGTATATTCTTTTTGCTTTGGCAGGATTTATTACAATCTTTACCCTGAATTTTTTCCGCGATCCAGAACGAACCATACCGCAGGGAGAGGATATTATCGTATCACCTGCCGACGGCAAAGTACTTTTTATAAAAGAAGTTTACGATGATGAATATCTTAAAGGTAAAGCTCTTCAGATTTCTGTGTTTATGTCACCTCTGAATGTGCATGTTAATAGAATCCCAATCTCTGGTAAAGTTGAATACTTAAAATATCACGAGGGGAAATATCTGGTTGCCTTCGACGATAAAGCTTCTTCTGAAAACGAAAGGTGGCTGACGGGAATCGATTTTGGGAACGGCAAAGTTCTTTATTCTCAGATTGCGGGTTATGTAGCCAGAAGGATCGTAAATGATCTGAAAGTGGGTCAACCGGTAACAATGGGCGAGAGATTTGGCATGATCAAATTTGGCAGTCGCGTTGATATTCTTGCCCCAACTTCAAGTATTCCACAAGTTAAAGCCGGCGATATGGTTTCGGCCGGTGAAACCATACTTTTTAAATTGAGCCGGGAACAAAAAGATGTTTCAAAATAAACGGGCTGTTATACCCGGTCTGTTAACTCTGGGAAATCTTACTTGCGGTTTCCTTTCTATTGTGTATGCCTCTGATGGTGAATTTACCACAGCCGGGTATTTGATTCTTGCATCTGCATTTTTTGATATGATTGATGGACTTGCCGCAAGGTTATTAAACGCTGCTTCCAACTTTGGGGTGCAACTCGATTCACTTGCTGATGTTGTGGGGTTTGGTGCGCCAACTGCTTTCCTTATCTACAAATATAAACTTGAAAGTCTCGAAACCTGGGGCCTGGTTATCAGTCTGCTTTTTCTCGCATGTGGTGCTCTTAGACTTGCAAGATTTAATACTGAAATCACAGACCTGAAGAAAAAGGATTATAAAGGAATACCGATCCCCGTCGCTGCCCTTATTGTCACACTTCTTGTGCTTGCTCAACTCAACAGTTCATTTATCCCTACTTCAATGAAATGGGTTTTTCCTGTAGTAACAATACTCTCAGCCCTGGGGATGGTCTCGAGTATCAAATTTGCCGCCTTCCCAAAATTTAACAAAGCTGCCATCATGGCAAATCCACTTCAATTGGTTTTGGTCGTCCTGTTGCCGTTTGCACTTTATTTCTATTCGATGACAGGGCTCTTTGTTATCTTTACTTTTGGGATTTTATTAAATATAGCATATAGCTATGTTTCCAAAGAGAAAAAACAAAAAAATCAACGGAAATAGCGTGTTTAAAGCAAAAGTTATTATCAAAAGAAGAAAATCAATCCTCGATCCTCAAGGAAAAGCAGCCGAACAGGGTGCTAAATTGCTTGGTTTCTTAAATATCGATCAAGTGAGGATTAACAAAGAAGTTGAATTTTTTGTAAACCTCTCCTCAAAAGAAGAGGCTTTAAAAGAGGTTACAGAATTCTCAGGGAAACTTTTGGCAAATCCAATCATGGAAGATTTTGAAATCCAGTTGGAAGAAACAGATGAATCCTAAATTTGGAGTAGTTGTTTTTCCGGGATCCAACTGCGATCATGATGCTTATTATGCCCTGAAGCATGAACTGGGCTACGAAGTTGAATTCCTTTGGCATAAAGAGCCATCACTTAAAGGTTGTAATGTAATAATCCTGCCGGGTGGATTTTCTTATGGCGATTACATCAGGTGTGGTGCAGTGGCAAAACTCTCTCCAATTATGGCTGAAGTTATCAAATTCGCTAATGAAGGAGGCATTGTCATAGGAATTTGTAACGGTTTTCAAATACTCTGCGAAAGTGGTCTGCTTCCCGGTGTATTAATTAAAAATAAAAGCCTTAAATTTATTTGTGAAGATGTACACCTCCTGGTGACAGGTAAGTCGGAAGTTTTTGCAAATGATGCATCAGGTTCAGTCGTAAAAATCCCGATTGCTCACGGTGAGGGGAATTATTTTATTGAACCCGACAAAATTGAAGAATTAGAAAAGAACGGACAAATACTCTTCAGATATTGCACACCAACGGGTGAGATATCGCCTGAGTCGAACCCAAATGGTTCAATTAACAATATTGCAGGATTAACAAACAGGGCAGGCAATGTACTCGGAATGATGCCACACCCTGAAAGAGCTTGCAGTAAAACAATCGGAAACGATTCCGGTAAGTTTGTTTTCAGTTCAATTGCGAATTTTATAAAATCAAAAGAGGTAGAACATGTTTTCTAACTTAGGTCCACTCGAAATATTTCTCATCGTGCTTGTTGTACTCCTGCTTTTTGGCGCAAAAAAAATACCCGAACTTGCTCAAGGTGTTGGAAAAGGCATGAGAGAATTCAAAAGAGCCATCAAAGATGTTGAACAGGATATCAAGGTTGACGATACCGCGGATAAAGATAAAAAGAATTGATCCACGGTCGATAATTGTTGCTATATTCCTCCCTTTCTCACAAACGGGAACTGATCCTCTCCGGCAAACTTGATCTGCTACAGAATGTTAAATTCTTTCTTGAAAATATTGAGAAAAACAAAAACCTCAACAGCTTTTTGTTTGTAAATTCTCGAATTCTTGAAGAAGCACAACAACTGCTCGAAAAAGTAAACTCAGGTCTAAAACCCGGCTCTCTTTTTGGTGCTGTTATCGCAGTAAAAGATGTGATTTCGGTAGAGGGGATGCCCATGACCTGCGGCTCAAAAATTCTTGAGAATTTCCATCCAATTTATGATGCAACAGTTATTAAAAAACTTCGTGATGAAGATGCACTGATCATCGGTAAATTAAATTGTGATGAATTCGCCATGGGTTCGTCAAATGAAAATTCTGCTTATGGGAATGTTCTAAATCCTGTTGATCAGTCAAGAGTTCCGGGTGGGTCTTCAGGTGGTTCAGCGGCGGCTGTGGCTGCCGGTTTATGTGATGTGGCATTAGGAAGTGATACAGGTGGTTCGATCAGGCAACCGGCTGCCTTTTGTGGTGTATATGGAATCAAACCAACTTATTCCAGAGTGTCAAGATACGGGCTTACAGCTTTTGCATCCTCATTTGATTCTATTGGTCCACTCGCAAAAAACCCGGAAGATTGTGCACTTGTCCTGGATGTGATTTCGGGTTACGATGCCAGGGATTCCACTTCAACCAATTCCGAAATTCCTGTAAAAAGTGAAAAAATCTGCGATAACTCCAAATTTAGAATTGGAATACCAAAAGAATATTTTGGTGATGGACTCAATTCTGAAATCCGCGAATCAATTAAAATCCTCGTAAAAAAACTTAAAGATGCAGGAAATTCAGTTGATGAAGTTTCATTGCCCAACACTCATCTGACAATTGCCGCTTATTATGTTCTTACAACTGCTGAGGCTGCCTCCAATTTGTCACGATATGACGGTGTGAGATATGGAAAAAGATCGCACGAGGAAACATCATTGGGAAGTATGTACGCCGGAACAAGATCAAAAGGTTTTGGGAAAGAGGTAAAACGAAGAATTATGCTGGGGAATTATGTGTTGTCAGGAGGCTACTACGATGCCTATTTTAACAAAGCACAAAAGGTAAGACGACTGATAAAATCAGATTTTTCACTGGTATTCAAAGATTACGATTTAATACTAACCCCTGTTACACCTGAGTTACCATTCAAATTTGGTGAAATGTCGGATGACCCACTTTCCATGTATCTTGGAGATATTTATACCACTTCAGTAAATCTTGCGGGACTCCCGGCAATATCAATCCCAACGGGAAAATCGACAGAGAGATTACCCCTCGCTGTCCAGTTTATAGCACCGGAATTTGAAGAAAACAGACTCTTTAGAATAGCAGATATGTTACAACAACTCTGAAATTGAGTTTAGTATCATATGCCCCATCTTATCCCGTTTTGTCTCTAAATATTTAATGTTATTCTGATTTGGAGCTATTTCAAGTGGAACTCTGCTTGATACAGGAATTCCATAAGCAAGAAAATCATCAATCTTTTTTGGATTATTGGTAATTAACTTCACACTTTTGATGTTCAGTTCTTTAATAATCTGGGTACCCAATCCATAATCCCTTGGATCTGCTTCAAATCCCAATTTTTCATTTGCTTCAACAGTATCAAATCCCATATCCTGAAGCTTGTAAGCTTTTAATTTGTTGCTTAGTCCAATTCCTCTCCCCTCTTGACGAAGGTAAACAACAACTCCTTTGCCATAACCATTTATCAGTTCAAGAGAATGATTCAACTGGTCGTGACAATCACACCTGAGAGAATGGAAAATATCACCGGTTAAACATTCAGAATGAATCCTTACGAGAACATCCTCTTGACCTGATACTTCTCCTTTAACTACTGCAATGTGATCTTTGGAATCAATTTGAGACTTAAAAAGATGGAGTTTAAAATCTCCATGAGCAGTGGGAAAATTTATTGTAGTGATTCTGCTGATGAATTTTTCATGTATCATCCGGTGTTTCATGATTTCCTTTACAGAAATCATTTTTAACCCAAACTTCTGAGCTAATTCAGTCAACTCTTTCATTCTTGCCATTTCACCATCCTCTTTCAAAATCTCACAAAGAGATCCTGCAGGATTTAACCCGGCAATACGACAAAGATCAACAACAGCCTCGGTATGCCCCGGTCGCTTAACAACTCCACCTTCAGTATATCTTAGTGGAAATATATGCCCCGGAACTGCAAAATCTTCTGTTCTGGCTTCATCAGAGGCTAATGCTAAAATGGTTTTTGCACGGTCGGATGCAGAAATTCCTGTTGTGGTCCCTTCAACAGCATCAACAGATACAGTAAAATTTGTACCATGAAGCGCGTTGTTTGATCCACTCATAAGCGGCATCCCCAAATGATCGAGCTTTGATCCCTCCATAGCTACACAAAGTAACCCCCTGCCATGTGTAATCATAAAATTTACAGTTTCAGGGGTTATAAATTCAGAGGCACAAACAAAATCTCCTTCATTTTCGCGATTTTCATCATCAGTGATAATGATTACTTTCCCACTTCTTAACTCGGATGCAGCTTCTTCGACCGTGCAAAACATTTTTAGTCCGTTATTTCTTTTCTAAACTTGTGGTTGTACCATCACTGTTAAGTATGGCAGCAATCGCATTTTTGTCAAATTTAATTTTTGTATTGTCTGATACTTTTACCCAAACAATTTTATCTTCAACACCTGTAACCTCACCATACATTCCACCGGAAGTGACAACTTTATCTCCCTTTTCTACCGCTGAAAGGAGTTTTTCTCTCTCTTTTTGTCTCTTCTGCTGAGGTCTGATGATCATAAAATAAAAAATTAGAAAGATGGCACCGAACATTATCAGTGTGCCCATCATTCCGCCGCCACCCTCACCACCTTGAGGAGCCATTGCAAATAAAGTTTCCATTTAATTCTCCGTTTCTTTCTTTTCTTGGTCTGTTATTCTTCTTAAAGTTATTTCTTTCCACTCCTTAAAATCTCCTGCGAGAATGTGCTCTCTGGCAGCTCTTGCAAGTTCAAGATAAAAGTGGACATTGTGAACCGAAACCAATTCAAAGCCAAGGAATTCGCTTGCCACAAGAAGATGGCGCAAATATGCCCTTGAATGATTCCTGCATGTATAACAATTACAATTTTCATCTAAAGGAGTAAAATCATTTTTGTACATCGAATTCTTAATTCTTACCGGTCCATTCCATGTAAAAATGAATCCTCTTCGCGCATTCCTTGTTGGCATCACACAGTCAAACATGTCGATACCCCTTTCAATTGCCTCCAGAATGTTTTCCGGTTTTCCAACTCCCATTAAATATCTGGGTTTGTTTGCCAACATAAAATCTGTTGTAAAATCGACTAATTCATACATCTCTTCGGCCGGTTCTCCAACTGCAAGACCGCCAATGGCGTAGCCTTCAAAATCTAGCTCAAGTAACGATTTTACCGACTCTTCTCTAAGTTCTTTGTAAGTGCTTCCCTGAATTATCCCAAATTGATTTTGTTCATAACCATATAACCCGGCGGTCTTGACAAAAGCCTCTCTGTTCAAAACTGCCCACTCTGAAGTCATTTTGGTGGATCGTTTTGCATAATCAAAAGGACATGGATATGGAGTACATTCATCCAGCACCATCATGATGTCAGAACCAATCGATCTTTGAATATTCACAACCTTCTCAGGTGTAAAAAAATGTTTTGATCCGTCAAGATGTGATTTAAACTCAACCCCGTCATGTTTAATCTTTCTGAGATCAGAGAGAGAAAACACCTGAAAACCACCGCTATCAGTAAGAATGGGGCGATCCCAGTTTATAAACTTGTGTAATCCCCCAGCCTGCTCAAGAATATCTGTCCCGGGTCTGAGATAAAGGTGGTAGGTGTTGCCCAAAATGATATCTGCATTGATATCATCTCTGAGGTAGGAAAAATTTACCGCTTTTACAGTTCCCTGAGTACCTACAGGCATAAAAATGGGTGTTTTTACCACACCATGTGCCGTTGTAAACTCTCCTGCCCGTGCTTTTGAGGCATGATCAGTTGCCAATAATTTAAAGTTTAAACTCAAGAAATATCAAATTTTGTGATTTTAAATTTACTGCTTTTATAACTCATGCCCAAACTAATAAAATGGGGGTATTATTTTGAGGATGGGGAAATGAATGTACGATTATTAAAAATATAAGTTATGAAAAGTTGACTATAAAAAAGTTGAGCAGAATTCAAAGAATTTGTTTATGATCGAAATGTTTTGCATGAAAAAAGGCTGCCCCTTTCGAGACAGCCTTAAGAAATTAAATATGGATTTTGCATCCCAACCCCCGATTGAAATCGGGGGCTATTGGTTTTGTACGCTACTCTGATTCTTCGCTACTTCAAAAGTAATGATTTCATCGTTTTTGTGTAATTAATGTTTGAATGTTCAAGTGATTGTGCACTCAAACGGAAAATGTAAACTCCTGAGGAGAGTTTGGTTCCATTGAATTTCTTCTCATACATGCCCTTCTCCATCTCACATGAGACAAGTTCTGCAACTTTCTGTCCGGCAATGTCATAAACTGTCAGTGTTACATTACTTTTCTCTTTGAGGGAGAATTTTATCACAGTTTCCGGGTTAAATGGATTCGGATAGTTGTTGTAGAGATTGTAATCATATTCAATCTCCTCGGATTTTGTTCCACTTATCTGAGGTTTGTTCATTGGACCATTTCCTGAAATTGGACTATTAGACACATCACTGAACAACAGGTTTGCTGATTTTGTGTATTCAGATGTTGGAAAATTACTGTTCAGATAAGAAAGTATTGGGGTAACTATTCCGACTGTATCGATTACTCCTGACGATTTGTATTTCTCTTCAA
>Ga0209573_1000265_pt1 | contig 124862 bp, 89 predicted proteins | sample TNRBio252014_DNA_FD_185870 | JGI IMG/M metagenome (GOLD analysis project Ga0209573, IMG submission 185870) | Wastewater treatment Type I Accumulibacter community from EBPR Bioreactor in Madison, WI, USA - TNR Reactor_6/25/2014_ DNA (SPAdes)... | ecosystem: Engineered > Bioreactor > EBPR >...
GGCGCTGATGGAAGGTTTTTATAATTACTTAAAAGGAATCAAGAACAATGTCTGGGAACCCACAAAGCGTCAGTGAACTGGCGCATTTGAATACGATAGAAGAAGCCATAACCGAAATTCAATCCGGCAAAATCGTTATTGTCGTTGACGACGAAGACCGTGAAAATGAAGGCGACTTCATCTGTGCTGCCGAGTGCATTACGCCCGAAATCATCAATTTTATGGCCACACACGGCCGGGGACTGATTTGCTCACCCATTGATGAGCGCCGCGCGGATGAGTTGGGTTTGGATTTGATGGTTTCCTCCAATACGGCGCTGCATGAAACGGCCTTTACCGTTTCAATTGATTTGATCGGACGCGGATGCTCGACCGGCATATCCGCTTACGACCGGGCAACCGGGATAAAAGCCTTAGTAGACCCTGCTACCAAAGCAGAGGATTTTGCCCGCCCGGGACATATTTTTCCTTTGCGTGCCAAAACCGGTGGCGTGTTGCGCAGAACCGGCCATACCGAAGCGGCCATAGACCTTGCCCGGCTGTCCGGCTTTTATCCGGCCGGGGTACTGGTTGAAATCCTGAACGAAGACGGCACGATGGCCCGCTTGCCGCAGTTGCTGGAAATTGCAGCCCGTTTCGACTTAAAAATCATCAGCATCAAAGACCTGGTGGCTTACAGAATGCGCCACGAGCGGATCATTAAACGCGAAGATTCCGCTACCGTCATTACCCGCCACGGCGATTTTGAGGTCATTGCCTTTCGGCAAATCACCAGCGGCGATATTCATATTGCTTTTAAAAAAGGGCATTGGTTGCCGGATGAGCCCGTGTTGGTTAGGGTACATTCTGCTTCTGCCACCGGCGATATTCTGGGCACGTTGGTGGAAGACTACGGCAGCCATCTGAACAAGGTGATGGAAATGATCGCCGAAGAAGGCCGGGGGATTGTCATTTGTATGCGCCACAGCGAAAAAAGCGAGGCAATTTTAAACCGCATTCAGCAATATAAACTGCAATACGAAACGGGGAATCCAGCGATTTTTGAAAGAAAACAGGAAGTGGAACAACGCGATTTTGGCGTTGGCGCGCAAATTCTCCGCGAATTGGGCGTTACCAAGCTGCGCCTGATTTCCAACAATCCCCGAAAACGCATCGGCTTGATTGGATACGGACTCGAAATTGTGGAAAGTATAGAATTGAATTAGTGTCCGTCTTTATAGTCCGATAGCTACGGTCGTTGAGCGGAGTCGAAACGACCATAACGCTCGAACTCTAAAGATTAGACACGGAACTAAATGGAAAGACACGAAATAGACAGACACGAAGCATCATGCGGTACGAACGGAAATACAAGGTTGAAGGGTTAGATCGTGCTGCGCTGGAGCAACTGATTCTCGTGCATCCGGCTGCTTTTGAGCAAGCGTTTCCGGACCGGCAAATCAATAATGTTTATTGGGATACGCCGAACTGGGACCATGCTCAGGATAGCCTAAGCGGGGTTTCGATGCGAACAAAAATTCGGGTGCGTTGGTACGGTGCAACCGAAGACCTGATCAAAAATCCGGTATTGGAAATCAAATCCAGGTCAAATCAGTTGGGGGGTAAAACTCTGGCGCCGCTTCCGGATTGCACGTGGCAAGCCTTACCGGCGCTGGTTGAAACCCAGCTTCAACAATGGTTTCCGGATCAAGCGCATCAGGCAGTTTTGGTGAATACATACCAAAGAAGTTATTACCGCAGTATGTGTGGCCGGTTCCGCCTTACGGTGGACGGGAATATGGCTTATGGCGCCTTTCTGCCCTGGCAGTTTGCAACGCCTCTCGAAGATCCGGGCTTAGTGGTTGAAATAAAATACGAGGCGCAGGAAGATGCCGTTGCTGATGAAATTGCTGCACACTTAGCCCTGCGCCTGACCAAGCATTCCAAGTACACCCGCGGCATTTCATTAATTTGCCAGCCTTCGGTTTATTAATCCTTGTAGTTTTAAGATAAGCTGTTCAAAGTGGCGATTTTTTGCTATTTTTGCGCCGTTTTTTAGGGACATCGCAATTAGCGCCATTCAGCAAGACAAAATAGCCTCGTATCTATCGGTGCGAAGCACAAAATTATAACCATGATCGTACTGGCGGATATTTCCGTAAAATATGGGGATCGCGTGCTTTTAGACAGTGTCAACTTAGTGATTGGCATACGCGACAAAGTGGGTTTGGTGGGCCGGAATGGCGCCGGAAAATCCACCACCATGAAAATCATTGCCGGCGATGTCCGGCCCGACGAAGGCAAGGTAAGCCGGCCGTCGTCGAGTACGCTGGGATTCCTGCATCAGGAAATGAACATTCCGAAAGGGAAAACAGTCCTGGACGAGGCGCTTACGGCCTTTGCGGAAACCAAAGCATTGGAACACCGCATCGAAGAGATGCACCACGAAATGGAAACGCGGACCGACTACGAAAGCGATGACTACGCCAACCTGCTGGAGGAGTATTCCTTAGCGAGCGACCGATTTACCATCCTTGGGGGCACCTCGATGGAAGCAGAAGCAGAGCGCGTATTGAAAGGTTTGGGTTTCAAATCGTCAGACTTGCAGCGCCTGACCGATGAATTCAGCGGCGGTTGGCAAATGCGTGTGGAATTGGCTAAAATGCTGCTCCAGCGCCCCGATTACCTCCTCCTCGATGAGCCGACCAACCACTTAGACATCGAATCCATTATATGGCTGGAAGGGTTTTTAAAAACCTATACCGGCGCCGTCATCATCATCTCTCACGATAAACAGTTCCTCGATAATACGACAGAGCGCACGATAGAAATCGAACTGGGCAAGGCGTTCGACTACAAAGCGCCTTACAGCAAATATGTAGAAATGCGGGCCGAGCGCTTAGAAAAGCAGTTGTCAGCCTACGAAAACCAGCAGCGCAACATCGCCCAAAAAGAGCGCACCATCGCCCGTTTTATGGCGAAAGCCTCCAAAACCAGCATGGCGCAATCCATGCAAAAGCAATTGAACAAAATCGAGCGCATCGAAATTGACGATTCGGATACTGCCGTGATGAACCTGCGCTTTCCCCCCGCGCCTCGCTCCGGGCAGGTCGTGGTGGAGACCCTTGATTTGGAAAAACGCTACGGCAACCTGACCGTGCTCGACAAGGTATATTTCAAATTGGATCGCGGCGACCGGGTGGCTTTTGTTGGCCAAAACGGGCAGGGCAAAACCACCCTCGCAAAAATCATCGTGAATGAAATTGCAGCCACCGGCGGCCAGGTGATTCTGGGTCACAATGCCCAAATCGGCTACTATGCGCAGAATCAGTCCGAAACGCTGCAATCCAACCTCACCCTATTGGAAACGATGGAAGGCTATTCGCCACCCGAAATGCGCACCAAACTGCGTGCAATTCTGGGCGCCTTTTTGTTCAGCGGGGAAGATGTGGATAAAAAAGTATCGGTGTTATCCGGTGGCGAACGCGCGCGCTTGGCACTGGCTTGTATGCTATTGCGACCGTTCAATTTGCTGGTTTTGGATGAGCCGACCAACCACTTGGACATGCTTTCAAAAGATGTCTTGAAACAGGCATTAGCCGATTACGACGGTTCCCTGATTGTCGTCAGCCACGACCGGGAATTCCTGAGCGGCCTGACCACCCGGACCTTAGAGTTCAGAGATCGCCAGCTTTACGACCACATCGGGGATGTCAACGCTTTCTTGGAAAAACGCGCCCTGAACGATATGCGCCAGGTGGAGTTGAGTACTATCAATGGGTCTTCCAACGGGAACGGCGCAGCGCCTAAGCCGGAACTCGACCGCGAGGAGCGTAAGCGCCTGATGCGTGCTATTCAAAACGCCGAAAGACGTGTTGAAACCTTAGAAAAAGAAATTTCGGAAATGGAAGAAAAAATGGCGGAACCGGCGGTGTATAATGCCCCGGATTACCCGGCTTTCATGACCCGTTACGAACAAAAAAAGAAGGAATTAGCCAGCGCTGTCGCGACCTGGGAAGAAGCCATGATCGCCGTCGAGTAGGGGCGATCCTCGCGGTGGCCCACAGCCTAATGTCGTCAACTTACCGGGTGATAACCACGAAGTGGTTTAAGGTGAATAGCCCCCGATGCAATCGGGGGTTGGTCGCATAAACGAATTGTAATGCACAACCCCGAATGGGGTTAAATGTTAATACGCTACACGTCATTTTCAATATTCAACCCCATCCGGGGTTGGTACACCTCTCCACTTCCACTTTTCCCCCGATTGCATCGGGGGCTATTCAAATTTGACCCTTGCAGGGTCGTTCACGTTGCTAAGTTGACGACATTACGCCCACAGCTTCGTAGGGACGACCCTCGCGGTCGCCCAAAAGACAAGACGGTTAAAGATAAACCCCGTTTTCATCCATCGTACTCGTGCAACTCAAGAAATTCAATGATTTGGATCAGTTTTTCCGCGTAGCGTTTATCCGTGGCGTAGCCGGCCTTTTTCAGCCCGTAAGCCCAGCCTTTGTAATTGCTGCTCCCGAGTTTTTTCAAATGGCGGTAGCGGGCGCTGTCTATGAGCTTGGAGTGTTCTCGAAAACTTTCCCACGGCGATTCAAATACCCGAAACATATCGTAAATGTCGTCATCGGTGTAGTTGCGGCAAGTGCAACCCCGGCATTTTGAGCGGCATTTGATGCCGAAATGGTTATTCGATTCTACCGAAAGCCGGCTGTCTCCTGCGTTGGATTCCAGCAGCCCCTGCGCTAAGGTGATGCTGGCAGGAATGCCGTAAACTTCCATTTCTTTGATGGCCGTTGCTGCGTAGCGCGTGACATAGTCTTTGCAAACCTGTACTTTTTCTTTGGCAATTGCCGGATCAAGCCCCTTGCGCTCGCCGTAATCCGGGCTGAGCACAAAAGTCAGGTTGGAAAAAGTATTGGCGCGCCGATCCTGCCATTTTTTGCCGCTTCCGGCGACGGGTTTTGGCGGTTCTGCGGCACGGGGCTCCTTGGGCGCGGCAGGTAGCGAAACTGGTTCTGCGCTGCTCATACCGGCACCCCCCCATCGCCCGGCAGTATTCATTCCGACCGAAATACTGATGTCTTTGTGAAAAAAAATATAGCCGCTCAAACAAAGCAGAAACAGCTTGAACCAGCGGTGGCTGATCCACGCCCCTATTATTTGCACGGAAAAATTGCCCACAGTTGCAGATCCGGAGGTCAGGTTTTTATTCATAAGCGGGTATTTTGTAAGCATCACAAATATAAAACAAAATGTTTTTAAAATAAACATTTTTTTGTTTTAAAAATCAAATCCCCCGCTGTTCTTGCCGGAAAAGTCTTTGGAATTGCAGATAGTGTTAAAATTACACTACATTTGCCGCTTCAAGCAGTTAGCGCGATTGTGCCGGTTCTCTATTCGACATGCAATGGTTCATAACTGCTGTAAACGAATGTAAGACAAGCAATAACCATGATAGCAGTTGTTGATAGCGGCTCTTCCAAGGCAGATTGGATGCTGGTCGGAAAAGAACGCAGTTGGAGCGTTCATACGATGGGATTCAACCCGGTTTTTCACAGCTCGGATACCATTCGCAAAGAATTGGATACCGCGTTTGAGCCGGATGTTCCCAAATTGGACGTAGAGCATTTGTTTTATTACGGATCGGGGTGCTGGGATTCTAAACGGAAATCCGTCATTGCCCAGGCTCTAAAAGAAGTATTTGGCAACGCCCAATTAGAAATCGAGCACGACCTGCTTGGCGCAGCACGGGCAACCTGTGGCAACAATCCCGGCATTGCCTGCATCATCGGCACCGGCTCCAATAGTTGCCTCTACGATGGCCGCGATGTGATAGACAATGTGGTCAATCTTGGCTACCTGATCGGCGACGAAGGCAGCGGCACACACTTAGGCAAGCAGCTCATCCGTGCTTATTTTTACCGGGAGTTGCCGAAAGACTTGGTCGGCGCATTCGAAGAAGCCTATCCTGGCGGAAAAGATGCTATTTTGGACAAACTATACGGCGAAGAGACGCCCAACGTTTTTCTGGCTACTTTCTCCCGCTTTTTATCTGAACACCGCGACCATTTTTTCATCCAGAAACTCCTGTATCGTCGCTTGTCGGAATTCATTGACCGTCATGTGCGCAAGTACGAAGGACACCTTTCGGTTCCTGTGCATTTCATCGGGTCGGTTGCCTTTTATTTTCAGGACATTATCAAAATTATTCTGGAAGAACGAGCTATGCAACCCGGGATTTTCATCAAAAATCCGATTGAACGCTTAGTCGCTTTTCATTCAGACCATCAAAACTAAACTTTACATCACAATTCCTCATCCTATGGGCAAGGAAATCAAACGAATAGCCGTATTTACCTCAGGCGGCGATGCGCCCGGTATGAATGCCGCACTCCGCGCAGTAGTGCGCACCGCGGCTTTTCACGACCTTCATGTTCACGGCATTTTCAGGGGGTATGAAGGCATGATCGAAGGCGAATTTAAGCGCCTGGAAATCAGAGAGGTAGGCAATATCATCCACCGGGGAGGCACTTTTTTGAAAACGGCGCGCAGTATGCGATTCATGACGCCGGAAGGCCGCAAAGCCGCGCACGAATCGTTGACCGCATTCGACATTGACGGCTGCATTGCCATTGGCGGCAACGGCACCTTCACCGGCGCCGAAATCTTTTCAAAAGAGTGCAATATTCCGTTCATCGGCATACCCGGCACCATTGACAACGACCTTTACGGCACCGACTACACCATCGGGTTCGATACGGCCATCAATACTGCGGTGGAAGCTGTGGATAAAATCCGTGATACCGCAGACTCGCACAACCGCCTGTTTTTTGTGGAAGTGATGGGCCGCAATTCCGGCTTCATTGCCCTCAGCACGGGCATTGGCAGCGGAGCAGAAAGTGTCCTGATCCCGGAAGTGGACGCTTCTTTGGACGCGCTGATTGACAAACTAAAAAAAGGCGCCCGCCGCAAAAAACTGTTCAGCATCGTCATCGTTGCAGAAGGCAACAAAGAAGGCGGCGCAACGGCCATTGCGCAAAAAGTGCAGGAAGCTTTCGACTTTTACGATACCAAAGTAGCCATTATCGGACACCTGCAACGCGGTGGATCGCCTACCTGTTTCGACCGCGTGCTGGCCAGTCGCTTAGGCTTTGCTGCTGTAGAAGGGTTGATCGCCGGCAAAAAGAACGTCATGGCGGGCATTGTGAACAACAAAGTCACTTATACACCTTTCCAGGATGCCATCACCAAAGAAAAACCGGTGGAGGATGATTTGGTGAGGATGGCGGAGATTTTGGCAATGTAAAGAATTGATGATAGATGATAGATAAATGAAAATTGTTGATGTGACTGAGCGATCCCGAAGGGTGAATGCCCAGTGGGCATTCAAGCGAAGGAACGCGTTAGCGGTGTTTAGCCCATTCTTACAGTGATATTTACGTATCTCTTCCATCATCACATCAATTATCAATCATGTAATCGTCAATCATCAATAAATAAAAGTGGTGATTGCTCATCATAAGTTACCTTTTACTGGCGGAACAAATTGTAGAACAACAACCCACCGACAAAAACCATGGGTACCAGGTAAAACGGCCACAAGGTTTTGGAAAAAGCAACCTTCCAAATGTTGTTTTTGGGCAGGATGAGGCTTTCTTCCGCGCCATTTACCGTTCGGGTGAACGTATTCAGGTCGTATAAATAATCGGTGGTATAGGGTCGGTTTATCACTGCCCAGCGGTACAGTTCCCGGTACAGCTTTTCGGTGCTCAGGAAAAATGCGTCTAAATACCAGAAGCAGAGGACGGGCAAAAACAGGAACAGGTTCATCTGCATGGAAAAGGAGTTGTCGGCGTCTGCTTTCGCAAACAAGGCTTCGCTTTTTACGACCACCAACGCCGATAAAATGGCAATGAGCCAGGCTTTTACCTGAAAGGAATTTTGCGCCATGCGCTTGATGACGTCCTGGATGAGGTCGAGTTCTTTGTGGATGATGTCGGTGCTAAGCATAGAATTCCGTTTTTGTTTTTTCGGCTACAAGTTTACATTTTTTTCCGTTCTGCAATCTCCTTTAGTTTTTCGCCCACCTCCAACCACGCTTCTTCCGGGTCGCTCCAGGTAGAAATGGCCTTCCCTTTTTGGGGCAGGGCATTGAGCTTGGCAAAAGGCGCATCCTTCCAAAGACTGGGGCGGATGATGACGGGTACAACCACCGCAGCGCCCCGTTCATGCCTTGCGAGCGCTTCTTTCATTTCGAAGTTCCAGACATAATCGGTGGCCATCAGGTCAGGGCTGACCAATAGGAGGATAATGTCTGCGGTGTTCAGTTCCCGGCGTATGGAACCATCCCATGCCTCGCCGGGTACCAATTTCGTATCGTCCCACGTTTGCAGCAAACCATCCCGTTCCAATGGGGAAAGCAGCGTTTTGAGCTGTTTCAGAGATGCTGCGTCTTTTTGGGAATAGGAAATGAAGATTTTTTTGGGTCGTTCCGCAAAAAAAGTCGTCACAAACACATCGTCTATCAGGCGCAGCACATTCACATCTTCGTAGCTATTTTTGCACTCCACCGTTTTTTTACCGCGTTCTTTGCGGCGCATCAGGTCTTCAAATTCGTAAAAATTAGGCTCTTCTAATTTTCGGCAAACGGGACAATTGCACGGCACAAGTTTTTTTACGCGCAAACCGTGATAGCCCTTGTTTAAGTGGTCAATTTCATCGCTGATCAGCGTCACCAGCCCTTTGGCTTCCGCGCCTTTGGCCCGCAAAAACAAGTTGCGCAGGCCGTAGGTTTCCACCAATTTAGCCTGCGCGCCCTGCCGGTGAAACACTGCGCCGGTGCGCCAGGCTTCCTTTTCGGGAAAAGGCAGGTAGCGGTGCAGGCGCACAATCAGGCGGCTGAGCAAGCCTTTGGGCATGAAATCGTAGTGGTAGCGCAATTCCAAATTGTCGCGATCCTCCCATTGCAGGTCGGGGGTTTGCGCGGAGAGGAGGTGTGGCGTCAGGTAGCGTTCTGCCTTGCGTTCATCGTCGGGCAGGCGGAAACACAACTCGAACTTGTTCATCAGTTGCAGTAACTCGTCGCTCATGCGGCGGTAGGCCGGGTTTTTCCAGATGTTTTTGGCGTCTTCGATGGAGAAATAGCCTTTTGCTTCGATGACTTTGGGGTCGTCGAGCACCGCATAAACGCCTTTCGTCACCCAGTCGTTGTTGAGAAAAACGGTGCGTTTCAGCAGCACGTCGTCCTGAAAATGCAGGAATACGCCAAAATCATGCAGAAATTGACTCAGTCGCAGCGCCCGTTCATCGTCTAAGCCTTGTTTTTCGCAAAGTTCAAAATAGCCCTCTACAGGCAAGTGTTGCACCCCCGATTGTTTCTGCGCTTCCAGCTCCCTGCGCACTTCCGCCCAGGTGGTTGGCCAGGCTTCGTCAACATGCGGCAGTTCCTGGATTTCTGTTTTGATTTTGCGCAATAGTTTTTCAAAAGCCGTTCCATCCGCGCTCAGGTCGAGGGACACTACCGCTTTCAGGTTGCTGAACCGCCCGCGCAGCCCCGATTCGTCAATGTCTTTGGTGCGACCGCCGTGCCGGTTCTGAACGATGATAACCGGGCTGTTGTCGGACAGCAATTCCACGACTTGCAGCCAATAATCAAAATTGGTGTCTTCTTTGCGCACATCGGCTACCAGCACGTACAGCGAGCGCTTGGTCAGAAAAAACTGGTGGGTAGCGTGGTAAATTTCCTGCCCGCCAAAATCCCAGACGTGCATGGTGAAGTCTTTGCCGTCCGGACAGGTAAATGAATGGTCATTAATTTCAATGCCGTGGGTGCTTTCCTGCGGTGTGGGCAGCTTAGCGCCAAAGCCGTTGAGGATTTTGCGCGCCAGGGTTGTTTTGCCAGCCCCGCCTTCGCCCAGGATGAGCAGTTTGGCTTCTTTGATTTTTTCATCGCCCTGTTCGCGCTCCCGGAAGTAGTTGAGGATGGCGGCATTGCCTTGTTTGACAATTTCTACCGGTGGGTTGGACAAGTTTTTATTCCCGTACAACCACAGATGCTCCAATTTTCCGCTTCCGGGTGGCAAGTCAAACTCCTTCAGTTGATTCCCGCACAAATCCAGATACCGCAGGTTTTTCATCGCTGCCGGCACAGGCGATTGGGTCAGTTGGTTATCCCGCAGGTTGAGCGCTTCGATCCGCGCCGCATCGAAGCCTGGCAAATTGCAAATCCGCTGCCACTGAGCATCCGTCAGCTTTGCGCTTGCGAGGTTCAGGCCCGCCAAAATGCCATCCTGCAAGGCGTAGCGGAATGGTTCGCGCGTACTGACCGGCATGACGCCGGAAACGACATCTTCGCCGCGTACCGGGGCGGGGTGCAGGGTTTTTCCGAGGATTTTTTCGATTCCGGTGATGGTGCCTGGTTTCATCGGTGCTTTCGTTTGTCTTTAACTGCCTGTTACCTTCAATTCGCCGGGCAGGGCGGCGGTCAAAACATGGTTAACTGACTCGATGGCTCAAATTTTCGTTTGTATTTTTCCCAGTCCTCAAAAGTTATATCCGGGTTAAGCCGGGTTAAGGCTTGAAAATCCAGTTCTTTTGCAACCTTTGCAAGGTCAATCCGGCTCAATAAATCTTTGGTAATGACCCGCTTGCTGTCCCAAAAAACGATGGCGCTTAAAAAACTCCGGGTCCGTGGCGAATTCAGTATGGCCTGGGTGATCAGCGCATCCTGAAGGTGTTCAAAGCCAACAAAATAGCACGTATCATCCAGCATCACGGGTTTATCGTTTTGGGGCAAAACGACTGAAAAATGAGCTGTTTTGTACATCCCTGAAATGGCAACTTTGTAAGGCGCAAATGAATAGTCGCCGACCCCAAAAATTGAAAACATCGGTTTTCCTTTGTAAATGCCCGATTTCCGGTTGTCAAAATCTTCTTTGTTTTTCATCAGGTATTCCCAGGTTTTGGGAAAAAGCGATTGAATCAGGGAAGTGTCCTGTCCAATTTTTCGTTGGGTAACGATGGTCGTTTTACGGGTGGTGCTGATCAGGTTTTGCTTTAAATCCGAGCTTTTCAGGAGGCCATAAACTAAGTCTGGTTCCAAAACAACTTTTTCTCCTCTTCCATTAACGAAGTGATCGTTTTCTCTTTCCAACTCCATTACTTTCGAGCAATCGTGTTTTAAGCCTTGCCGCCACTCAAACGGGCAGACGCCATCTACATCGGCATTAGCAGTATACGCTTCGATATCGGCGATAAATTTACCATTCACCCAACCAAATTCCCGAATTGGCTTCCCGGAATAAAAATCTGATTCTGCGCAGGTGATTGCTTTTTCTAATCCAAATTTTGCAAAAAACAACGCTGCGTCAACCGCCACATTGAATTCTTTTTGTGCATCAATGGTCTGTTTTTCAATGCCTGAGATTTGGTATTGGTTCCGCTTTTGCTCCAAAAGGATGTTTTTAATGACCGCGTTTTTTACCAAAAAAGCCATATTCCCTTTTGTTTGCTGAAAAGCTTTGATCAGCATCAGCGAAATGGATTCTCCAATATCAAAATTCCCTTTCCCGGTCAGGGCATCGAAGCCTGAATGGTTTTTGAAATTCGATTTTTTAGGCAAATTGTCCGATCCGAGAGCGGAAAGCATAGAGTTGGTTACCCAGGGCGGGTTTCCCAGAATCAATACATCGGTTTTTATTTCCAATTTATTGAATTCAAAATCAAATACGCTTTGGTGGTATAATTCAATGATGGGTATGTTCGCTTCCGGATGAGCCAAAAAATACTCAAGCAGCGTAAATTTGGTTTGCCAGACGTAAGGTTTATAAATCTCAACGCCGATGATTTTTTCTATTTGTGGAAAGGTTTTTATGGCAGAAAGAATAAAATTTCCTTTGCCAAAAGTGGGTTCGATGACGACTTTGGGTTGGATGCCTTTTTCCAGCAAGCGATCACAGACCGATTGGGAAAGTTGCTCGTTGGTCTGAAAATCTCCGTATTCGCCGCGGTCTGGTTCATTGGCAACCATTCCTTCGTTTTCTATGGCGGCCTTGAACGTTTTTAATTCTTCTTCTAAGTAAAAAAAATCAACTATCCCGGCGATGTTTTTAATCGTCTGATTGCAAGCATGATGATCACCTTTTAACAACGGAACAAGTTGCATTAATACTTCGCTACTGATATATGCCTCAAATACCCTCATATTTCATTCCCTTTTACTTTGTGAATAATGCGGGTAATGCCCTCCACCGCATCCGTCATTGTGACAATCCTGCCATATTGCAACCGCCATTGCAACGCATTTGAGATGGTGAGGTAGCCTTGCAGAGGCGGCATTTCCAATATTTGTTGTCCCAGTTGATTGAGCGTAATTTCATCCGCAGGAATATTCCGATCCATCAGATAGGCGACAATATCGTCAATATTTGCCTGATTTCCGATCATTTGACGAATGGCCAGGGTTGTTTGATAGTCAGCCGTCCTTGCTTTGTCTATAAAGGAGCAACTTACAAAATCCAGGGTTGCCGTTTTTGTTTCTGAATCGTCAACCTTGTCATAAACCAAAACGAGCAGATGGTATCCCAAACCATAAATTTTCTGCTTCGCATCCCTGAACGGGCAGGAAGATTGGGGCTGCCGGATTGAGGTAACTTTGATGTCCGTATTGATGTCTTCGGACGGCAAATCTATCCCGCTCGCCGCATTCCCGATTTGAATAGCGTAACGATCCAGCAGGTACGTTTTGAACTTTTGCTCCACGAAGGTTCCAACCGCTTTTCCGTCTGTCACCCCATACAGGGCGCTGTTTTTAAAAACGCTCTCTGCTTTGCAAAAATGTGCGGCTTCTTCGATCAGTTTATCAAGGGTAATGGCTGGTTTGGTCATTGTTTAAGGTCTGCTGATTTGATTTAACGACTACAAAACTAAAGAAAGTGGCAGAACTTTCCAGCCGAATATTGCCAACGAACAACTGTTCTCCTTTCGCAGATTCCCTGCGGGAATGACAACGGGGAAACGACACTACTCTGGTACCCCATTGGTTTTCAGTCGTCACGCCTCGAAGAATGGTTGCAATGCGGAGTTGGCTGCGCGCTGCTTGCCTACTTCGCATAGCCACCATCCTTCGGCTTCCCTTTTCTTTTTGCTCACGGGAATCCGGAAAAGCTAACCACCTCCCTGGAGGGCGAGGCGGAAGCCGAGAAGGTCGTAGCGGGTGACCGGCCCGCCGTAGCCGCGGTAAGCGGCGCGGCAGAGAGGCGGAAGGATGTCCCAGCCGCCGCCGCGAACCACGCGGTAGACGCCCTCGTCAGTCCGATCCACCCAAGCGCTGCCATCATTCGGCGCCCCTTTATAATCACTGTGCCATTGGTCCTCACACCACTCCCACACATTCCCGCTTAGGTCGTATAAACCCAATGCGTTGGGCAGCAACAGGCCCACTTCATGGGTTTCACTGCCACTATTTTCAGCATACCATCCCACCTGATCCAGCAGGTCGCTGCCGGCGTAGCGGTAGTTTTCGGTTTGCCAGTACGTACCGCCACGGGCAGCGTATTCCCACTCCGCTTCGGTAGGCAGGCGGTAGTTTTGGCCGGTCAGTTGGTTCAGTTTTGGCAAAAAATCTTTTTGAATGTCGTTCCAGGATACGTTCTCTACCGGTCGCCGGGCGCCTTTAAAGTCGGAGGGGTTGTTGCCCATGACTGCTTCCCAAAGGTCTTGCGTCACGGCAAACTCACCCAAATAAAAATCGTTCAGCCGCACGGGGTGGGCCGGTTTTTCGCTGTCGTAAGCCTCCTTGTCTCCGGCTTCGCTGCCCATGCGGAATTCGCCGCCGGGGATGTGCGCCAAGCGGAAGGAGAGGCCGGATGGAAGTTTTTCGGTGTGGTATTTCATCTGTTGCGTGGTTGTGGGGTAAAAGTAGGAAAATCAAGGTTAAAGTAGAAAGGAGAAAGGAAAAAGGAGAAAGGGACGGCGCATGAAGAAAACAACGGAACTCCGTTTGCTAAAGCTCCAAAGCTTTGGTAAACGTATCCGAACCAAAAAATCAGGCTACTTCATTGTCTGAATCAGGTGTGAGCTACCCCAACTGCTCAAGCAGCGCAATAAACTCTTTTTTATTCAGGATTCGAACTGCAGGAAAATCAATGGTAAGGCGTGCGAAGGTGTTCAGATTCCCACTTTCGGAGTTGATCCGGAGTAAGGTCAAGTTTATCCAATGCCTTTTGCAATCGCTGGTATCGAAATTCGATAAGCGCCTCGCGCAAGTCCGTCAATTCTTCTTCCGAGAGGTCTGAAGCGAACAATTGCAGGATTTCCAATTGTGCATTATTTAACGCTGCAGGCATGGTCATAGCATCATCTTTTTTACAAAAGTAAGGCTATTTTACCAAAATATCAACAAACACCCAGCCTCCGTTTACTAAAGCTCCAAAGCTTTGGTAAACGGAGCAGCCCCGCCAGCTTAATTGTCTGAAGCAGAATTTTCAGAATTTGAGGATTTTCAGAATGCGCGATCCTGGGAATCCTGAAATTCTGAAAATTCTGTTTCAGACAAAATGCACCCGCCTACGTCTCAATATTCCGCGGCCACTGATAATACTGCGGGGTCGGCGCATCGTAGCCGGTGATAAAGTCGTGGATGTATTCGCGGAAAGCGATGAGGGCGGCGTTGCGCGGTTCGGTCGGGTCATCGCCGAAGATCAGTTCGGTGTTGTTTCCGGCAAGGGGCAGGAATGGCACATAAGGCGCTGAAAACGCGAACGTAAAATAGAATGTCATCATTTCTCCGATTGTGCCGGTTTTGGGCAGGTAGCGGAGGAGCGCTTCGGTGGAGATGTCTGCGTTGGCCGGCGGAATGTCGGTGAGTTGCAGGCAGGGCGGAAAATTGGTGACAAACGACAATACCGGGTTGGCGCTGTGGTTGAGGCGCGCCGAGCCGTGGGCTGTGAGCCGGAAGACCAAACTTTGCAGGGTGCGGATGAGGTTGGCACGGCTGTCCAAAGCGGGCAGACCCGCCACATTGCCTTCTTCCGGATTCGTGGAGGCGGCTAACCAGGCCTGGAGTTGTTTGTCGGCAACCACGGCGGCGTCATTGGCCCAGGTGTTGTTCACAAAAGCGCTGATGTAGTCGCCCGTAGCCTGCCAGAGTTGGAGCATTTGCCCGGCGATGGGAAACTGATCCCAGTCGCCGTTTTCGCTGAAATCCGATTTCAGGATGCCGAATTTCCCTAAAGTTACATCGGGGTCGTCGTCGAAATACGCGCGGCCTCTTGCGAACACGTCAGTCATGGCGATGAACTGGGTGGCCGAACTCACCGATGTGGGCGGCGCAATGCCTTTCCAAAGCAAGAGCAATACATCGTTGAAAGACAGCAGGAAATTGCTTTGCGGCGCCATGAACAACCGCAGCGGGTGGGTTTCCTCCACCTCGTTGTTGAGCGTCATCAGCAGGGCGGCGCTCACGATATGCCAGTGCCAGACATGCCCCGTCCAGATGCCGTAGAGCGTGATGGACGTCTTGGCAGCCTGGAGGGCGTAGAGCCAGGCGCCCGTGGTGGCCACACCGTAGGTATAGATTTGTTTTTGGGTTCCCTGGTAGCCCGTCACGATGACTTTGATGGGTTGCAGGGTTTTGGTAGACGGATCCTGAGCCAGTAGTGTGAGGGTGGCGGGTGTAAAGCGCGGGTTGCCTTTGACGGTTTGCGGTTGCAGGATTTCGTAGAAACGCAGGTCTATGGCGTAGAGCAGTTGGCGTTCCAGCAGCGTCTCGATGTCTGCTGTCCATTCTTCGCCGAAAGCGGCTTTGAAGTCGGCGGCGTTTTGCGCGTTCACTTTTTGCAAAATCAGCAGGTTGTACGCAAAGCCGTGCTGCGCGATGGTGGGCCAGAATTCGCGGTTGGCCACCTCCGGATCGGTGAGCGTGGCTGCGTAATTGGCCAACTGGGGTTCCGCATCTTCGTACACCGCGTTGAAAGTCGTCCAGGACATTGCAAATTGCTCCGGCGCGGTCAGCGAAAGCAGGGTGATCGGGTCTTCCGCTTGAGCGGTCAGCGGGTGGGTATTGTCTTCGAGGCGGCTGCGCACTTTTCCCGGACGCAATTCATTTTCCAGAATGGCGGTTTCCATGTCTGCTTTGAGTTGCTGCCGATCCATTTCCTGCTCAGCGGGCACGTCTTTTCCACGGCCGTAGAGGTAGGAATAGCCATTGGCGTCAAAACCCTCAATTTTGTAGGTGTTGTTGAGGCCGGATTTGGCCTGCGTGGTCGCGTAGGCGCGTTTGCTCAGTCTAAACAGCGTATCGGGAATTTCATTCAGTACAAAAGGTACGGCAGGGATGTTCGGGAAGCCCAGCAAATGCAGGGGCAGGCGGCGGATGCGTTTTCCGTAGTCCCGTCGCCGGAAAAGGAAATACGCTGCAATGCCCAGCAGCAATAGCACGCCAAGCACCACAAGGAGGTTGTTCCATGTCATGTGAGTAAGGGTTTAGTTCTTTACAAATATAGCGTTGTTTTACTTTAAAGCGGCAGGAATTGCGAAAATAGGCGGCAGGATTCGCAAAAATAAGACGCACGGGGCGGAGCCGCCGCGCGAGCGGAAAATGGTCTGAAACAGGATTCTCAGGATTTTAGGATTCCCAGGATTCGCGCATTCTGGAAATCCTAAAATCCTGAGAATCCTGTTTCAGACAACCTTTCATAGCAGCGTTACTTCCCGCAAAGGCAAGTCGGCTGATGCCCGAAAGTTTCGCCGGTTGCAGGCCAGGAATTGGCGCTGCCGGGCATTTCAAAAAAGAATTTGCTGCGCTTGAGGTTGTAATTCCCGATTTCGTTCAGCGTATCGGCATCGTACAACCGGCCATTCAGCATCACGGAGCGAATGGATTCCGTGTTTTGAATATTGCTCAACGGGTTTTTATCTAAGATCACCAAATCGGCCAATTTGCCCGCTTTGATGGAGCCAATTTCTTTGTCCATACCCAGATAAACCGCGCCATTGATGGTGGACGCCTTCAGCGCCTGCAGTGGGGTCATGCCGCCCTGCACAAACATCCAGGTTTCCCAATGCGCACCGATTCCCTGAATCTGGCCGTGCGAGCCGAGGTTGATGTTGACGCCGGCATCCTGAAGTTTTTTGCAGGATTTGGCGGTCAGGATATGGCCGTTTTCGTACTCTTCATCCGGGATCATGGTGCGGTGGCGGGCGCGGGTGTCAATGACCTGGCGCGGGGTGAAGTTGAGCAGGCGTTGCTTCTCCCAGACATTGGTCTTTTGATACCAGTAATATTCGCCGTTGACGCCGCCGTAGTTCACAATCAACGTTGGGGTGTTGTGCGATTTTGTTGCACTCCAAAACTTCAACACATCGTTGTAAAGCGGCGCTACCGGGACGTTGTGCTCCACCCCCGTATGGCCGTCGGCAACCATGCTCATGTTGTGGTAGAAAAACGAACCGCCTTCCGGAACCACCACAATGCCCAACTCGCGGGCCGCCTGAATCACCTGCTGGCGTTGGTCGCGGCGCGGCTGGTTGTAGCTTTTTACGCTGAATGCCCCGTAGGCTTTGGTTCGGCGAAGGGCAGAGCGGGCATCTTCGAGGTTGTTGATGACCGCTTTAAAATCGCCCTCTGCACCGTAAAGAATGGTACCGGTAGAAAAGATGCGCGGCCCCAGCATGGTTCCGGCTTTCACCATTTCAGCCTGCGAAAAAACCATTTCGGTATTGGAAGACGGGTCATGCACGGTCGTTACCCCGTACGCGAGGTTGGCATAATAGTGCCACTGTTTTTGCGGACTGATGCCGTACCGGAAGTTGCCGACGTGCGCGTGCACATCCACGAGGCCGGGAATGATGGTTTTGCCGCTGCAATCCACAATTTTGGCGCCGCGCGGAATCGTCACCCGACCGGAAGGTCCAACGGCTTTAATGCGGTTGGCTTCCACCACGATGGTGCCTTTTTCGATCACCTGATCGCCTTCCATGGTAATGATGCGCGCATTTTGAAAAGCAACGACGCCTTCCGGTTTATCAGCCGGCAAAGTCAGGCCTACTTTCAGGCCAACGGTATCCACGGGCGGAATGCTGTCTACCGCGCCTTCCAGAAAGAGGAAACGGTTGGTTAGGGGTTCTGAAAAATATTCTTCGCCCAGCGTCCAGTGCAGCACTTTGCTGTCTGCCGACCAGTGCAGGTTGATTCCGGCGTCGCGGGCCACCTGAGCCACGGGTACGGCTTTTGTATTTGCCGAAAGGCCGATGGATTGTCCCGGCATCGGCATTGGCGCGATGTAGACTTTGTACAATTCCGTGAAAGCGATCCAGCGGTTGTCGGGGCTGGGCACAAACTGGTTGGTATATTGGGTATTAAAAATCACTTTTTCGTCGCTGCCATCAGGTTTAACGCTTTTGAAAGCTTTGGTCAGGCTGCCAAACAGGTAACCGCCCGTTTGGATGAAAATGCGCTGGCCGTCGGCGGTGAACTGTGGGTTTTCGCCTTGTGCGGTCACAAAAGTTGCTTTGCCGCCGTTGGCCGGCATCCGATAAATGCCTGGTTCTTTGCAAAACGCAAAACCCTGGTGGTCGTTGCCGTCTTCTTTGCGGTAGACAATTTGTTTGCCGTCAGGCGAAAACGACGGCGTCCGGTAAATGCCTTTTTCGGTGGTCAGTTTGGTGGATTGGCCACTGCGCAGGTCAAGTTTGACAATAGCGCCCATTGCCTCGTCGGTCCAGGTGACGTAAACGAGGCTGGTGCCATCTGTGGAAAACGCAGGTTCGTATTCTAAGTCGGTGCCTTTGGTGAGGCGTTCCGGTTTGCCGTCCGGCAATGTTTTTTTCCACAAATAGCCGGCTGCGTTAAACACCAGTAGCTTGCCATCCGGCGCAGTTTTGGCCTGGCGGATGACCTTTACATCAAATTGATCTTTAAATACCTGGTTTTCAAACCGCACGGTTTCTGCAAGCCGGTGTTTGGCGTTCACCTGGAAAGGAATTTCGGTTGCTTTGCCGGTTTCCGCATCTACTTTCCAAATCTTGCCTTTCCCCCAGATGACAATGTGTTTGTTGTCGGGCAACCAGTCAAACCCTGTATAGCTGCCAAAGATCGTCCAGGCTTCCTGTTGGTCTTTGCTAAGGCCGTCCCAAAGCGGAAATTCTTCGCCGGTGGTCAGATTGTGTACCAAAAGGACGCTCGACGTCCGCATCCTTCGTACAAAAGCTAATTTTTTCCCATCGCGGGATAATTGGGGGCGGCAACCGCTTCCCACCACTTCTTCAATTTTGCCTTCCTGCTGGTCGTAGCGCCGGATGGCAAAAATCTGGTTGTTCGGGTCTTTGTTGTATTGAAAAAAGCCGCCGGGGTACATGTCTTCGCTGAAATACACATACCGTCCGTCTGGCGACACGGAAGGCTCGTTCACATCCTGCTGGTCATTTTTGCGTTTGGTGAGTTGCACCCCTTCGCCGCCGCTGATGTGGTAAAGCCAGATTTCTCCTGCGCCAGCTGAACGTTGAGAAGTAAAGTGTTTTCTGGCGACAAAATATTGGCCGTCAGCCATCCACTCGGCATTGTTGAGCAGGCGAAAGGTTTCTTTGGTCACTTGTTTACTATCTGTTCCGTCGGCATTCATCACCCAGATATTGTCTCCGCCGCCTGCGTCGCTCGTGAACAGGATCTTTTTTCCGTCGGGGCTGAAGCGCGGTTGTACTTCCCAGGCAAGGCCCTGGCGCAGGACTTTGGCGTTGCCCCCGGAAACCGGCATGGCATAAATATCGCCTAAGAGGTCGAAGACGATCGTTTGCCCGTCAGGGCTGACATCGAGGTTCATCCAGGTGCCCTCATTCAGATCAAACGTAACTTCTTTAAAAGGGCCCGGCGGGTTGTTGACGTCCCACTTCGGTTCCTCCTTTTTTTGTGAAAAAATTGCGCTGCTTGCCACTAACGCAAGCATACAGGTCAGTAAAAAGCTTTTCATCTTAGTCTAATTTTAACGGATAAAGTCTCTATGCCGTCCAACAACCGGAAGGCCGGACGAATCGCCGCAAGATAGGGATTTCTATATTTTTATACAGGGGGAGTCCGCCTCCCGCTAACCTCTATTGCCCGCAAAAATCAAACAATCCAAAGCACCTTGCTCACTGGCGAATTATCCATTAAAAAAAATTCAGCTAACTTATTTAAATCAGCTATATTTCCCTCAGTTTACCCACATTCTTAAGCTAACTAAACACACACAAAATGAAGCGACTTTACTTTATCCTGCTCCTGGCATTTGCCGGTCAGGCCATTTATGCACAATCCTCATGCAAAGGCACCGTATCCGATTCGGACGGCAGCCCCATGATTGGTGTCAGTATTTACGAAAAAGGAACTACCCGGGGGACTGTTACCGACTTGAGTGGCAACTATTCCATTGATTGCAGTGCGAATGCAATCCTGGTTTTCAGCTACGTTGGATACGCAACACAGGAGATTGCATTAGAAGGAAAGACGGAACTGAACGTGGTTTTAATGGAAGGCATTACGCTTGCAGACCTTGAAATCGTTGGCAGTCGCAGCCTCAACCGCTCGGTTACCGCTTCGCCCGTAGCCATTGACATTATTGACATTCGGGAAGTAACCAACAGTGTCGGTCAACTTGACCTCAATCAGCTCCTGCAATTTGCAGCGCCGTCGTTCAATGCCAACCGGCAATCCGGTGCAGATGGCGCCGACCACGTAGACCCGGCCACCCTGCGCGGCCTTGGCCCTGATCAAACGCTTGTTCTGATCAACGGCAAACGCAGGCACCAGTCTTCGCTCATCAACCTCTACGGCACCCGCGGCCGGGGGAATACCGGAACCGACCTCAATTCGATTCCAGCAGCTGCGATCGAGCGCATCGAAATCCTGCGGGATGGCGCCTCGGCCCAATACGGCTCGGATGCCATTGCAGGGGTTGTCAATATTGTGCTGAAATCGAGTGCTGATGAGTTTTCCGGCAACGTCAATCTGGGCGCTCATAAGGCCACGAACAACGGAGACCGCAGTTTCGATGGTAAAAACCTTCAAATCAACGGAAATTATGGCTTTAAAGTAGGCGACGGTGGATTTGTCAATGTCACTGCCGACTATTGGGATAAAGGCCGCACCAACCGCCGCGACCCGGGGTTGTATCGCCAACAGTTTGGAGATGCCCAAGCCACCAATTTTGGAGCTTATTTCAATTCCAGAATCCCGATCAGTAAAAAAGCGCACTTTTATGCTTTTGGCGGCACCAATTTCCGGAAAACGGATGCCTTCGCGTGGACCCGCGATCCGGGCAGTTCCCGCAATGTACTGTCTATTTATCCTAATGGTTTCGACCCCCATATTGTGTCCGACATCACCGATAAATCTATGTCTGCCGGCATTCGCGGGGACTTAAACGGATGGGATGTTGATTTTAGCCACACCGTCGGCTCCAACCGGTTCCACTACTATGGCGAAGGCACCTTGAATGCTTCGTTGGAAGAGCGCTCCCCTACCCGCTTTGACGATGGCGGATTTGCCCTGAGCCAGGCAACAACTTCGCTGGACTTTACGCGCTATTTCAAAAATACGCTCAAAGGCGTCAACGTGGCTTATGGGTTGGAACACCGGGTAGACCGTTATGAAATTTTTGCCGGAGAAGAAGCCTCGTGGCAAACTTATGGCCCGGTTGTGTTCGCAGTAGAAGACGGCGACACGATTTATCGTCCAGGCGGTTCTCAGGGATTCCCTGGGTTTAGTCCGGCCAATGAAGTCAACGAATCCCGCACCAATTTGGGTGCATACATAGATACAGAATTTGATCTGAGCGATCGCTTTATGGTTGGTGCAGCGCTGCGATTTGAAGAATACAGCGATTTTGGAAGTACGTTCAACGGTAAAATTGCTGCGCGTTTACAGGTTGCCAACGGCCTTGCGTTGCGGGCCTCAGCAAGTACGGGGTTTCGGGCGCCTTCACTCGCCCAGATCCACTTTAATTCAATTTTTACAGATTTTGTATCCGGAGTTGCTGTGGATAAATTTCTGGCGCGCAACAACAGCCCGATCACCCGACAATTAGGCATTCCGGCTCTGAAGCAGGAACGGTCAGTGAACGCCAGTGCCGGTGTGACTTTCAATTCAGGTTCATTTTCATTGACTGTGGACGGCTATTATGTGAAAGTGGAAGACCGGATTGTACTGACCGGCGATTTCACTTCCGACGATCCGGATATTGGACAGGAATTGCAGGCCATCAATGTAGGAAGCGCCCGTTTTTTTACCAACGCGGTGAATACCAGCACGACAGGTGCCGACATTATTCTGGCTTATGCGGCCCGTTTGGGCAACGGGCATCGCTTTTCAGCTACGATTGCAGCGAATGTAAACGACATGAAAATTGATCAAATCAACACGAGCGATAAGCTGAAAGGCAAGGAAGACATTTATTTCAGTAATCGTGAGCGCTTGTTTTTATTAGCTTCTGCGCCAAATACAAAAGGCAATCTGGCGCTGGAATACAAAACCAACCGTTTTAGCGCCAACGCCCGCCTGACGTACTTCGATAAAATTACGCTGGAAGATTATGTGGGTGCACTGGATGATTACAAAGCCGCTACTACGCTTGACTTGAGCGTTTCGCTCGAATTATCGCGCAACCTGCGGTTGACGGTAGGCGGCGCCAATATTCTGGATGCTTATCCAACTATACAAGATGTAGAAACCGAAAGCGGCGGCCGGTGGGATTCTGTGCAAATGGGCTTTAACGGGGCGTTTTATTTCGCCCGAATCGGCTTTAAGTTTTAGGGATGCGGTGAGAAGCAATTTATAAAAGAAAAGGCAAAAGGCAAGAAGCAAAAGGCAAATCACCTTTAGCAACTTGCCTTTTGCCTCCTTTGGAACTATTTTGTTCAGAACTTCAGCAAGCACTATTGCATAGAATGTAGGGAAATCTGATTGCCTTCCGTATCCATAAAAATGGCAAAATACCCCATATCACTACCGATGTCCGTTTTCGGCATTACAACGCTGCCACCTGCTGCTTCTACCCTGTTGAGGACATGATTCAGGTCGCTGCCACCGTTTAAATAAACTTTCGTGCCCTTACTACTCGGTTCGCAGCCTTCGCCAAAACAAATAGCGCCACCAACGCCACCCGCATTTTGGTCGTAAGGCAAGATGCCCATAGTGAATGGGCCCATTTCCATTTCGGGCATTTCATACGCATAAATGGCGCTGTAAAATTGTTTTGCACGCTTGAAATCAGTCACAGGGATTTCAAACCAGTTGATTGCATTGGTGTTCATTTCCATAATAATAATAGTTTTAGACGGGTGAATAAATGATGATGATAATTGATCGTAAAGATAAAAATATTGCAAAACAATAAAACAAACTTTAATAAAACTTAAAACATTTTATTAAAAAAACAAAATAAAATCCATTCCTGTCAGGCACTCGGGAGCTTGTTGAGGAATTCCGAACCAATTCCACTATTTTCTACGTACCTTTGCGCGCTGTTAGCCACGCCAGAGGATCATTCTTGTTTACAAGTGGCACAAAATCAAGTATATGGGGAGTATTATTGCAATTGTTGGCCGCCCGAATGTCGGAAAATCAACCCTTTTCAACCGGCTGATTGGCGCGCCTAAAGCTATTGTGGACAATATAAGCGGGGTGACAAGGGATCGCCAGTACGGCGTCTGCACCTGGAATGGAAAAACCTTCACGGTAGTGGACACCGGTGGTTTTGTTCGCGATTCAGAAGATGTTTTTGAAGCGGCAATTCGTTCTCAGGTAAAGTTGGCCATTGAAGAAGCGGCCATCATTGTGTTTATGGTAGACGTGAGCACGGGTATTACCGACCTTGACGAGCAGGTTGCCGACTTGTTGCGGCGCTCCAAAAAACCGGTTTTGCTGGCTGTTAACAAAGTTGACAACGGCGACCGGATGTTGGAAGCCAACGAATTCTGGAGTCTGGGCATCGAGGAGACTTTTTTCATTGCTTCTGTTTCTGGCAGTGGTACCGGCGAATTGTTGGACGCGGTCACCAGCCGGATTGAAGAAGACGAGGATGTAGCCATCTCGGAAGTCCCCAGAATTGCCATTGTCGGTCAGCCCAACGTCGGCAAATCATCGCTCACCAATGCCTTGTTGGGAGAAGAGCGCAACATCGTCACCGAAGTGGCCGGAACGACCCGTGATTCCATTCACTCCAAATATACCAAGTACGGAAAAGAATTCATCCTGGTAGACACCGCCGGCATCCGAAAAAAGGCAAAAGTCCACGAAGATTTAGAGTTTTATTCGGTTATGCGGGCCGTTCGGGCAATTGAAGAAGCCGATGTCTGCCTGCTGATGATTGACGCCCAAACCGGCATGGAGAGCCAGGACATGAGCATTTTCCGGCTGGCTCAACGCAGGAACAAAGGGGTTGTACTCCTGGTAAACAAGTGGGATTTGGTCGAGAACAAAGAAACCAATACCGCTAAACGGCTGGAGGAGCAAATTAGAAAGGACATTGCGCCCTTCACAGATGTGCCGATTCTTTTCATTTCCGTCCTTGAAAAACAAAGGATTTTTCAGGCAGTAGAGGCTGCGATGACCGTTGCTGAGAACCGGACTAAAAAGATAAAAACTTCAGAGTTGAATAATGTGATGCTGGAAGCCATTGAAAAATACGCGCCTCCGGCCTATCGCGGAAAGCTGATCAAAATCAAATACGTAACGCAATTGCCGATTTACTACCCGGCTTTTGCATTCTTTTGCAGCCACCCGAAATACGTGCGGGAAAATTATAAAAATTACTTAGAGAATCAGTTGCGCAAAAACTTCAACTTTACCGGCGTGCCGATCAGTATTTTTTTCCGGGAAAAGTAGGTTCGGTTCGTAGTCACGTAAGAAGAGGCAAATTTGCAAGTGGGCAAAGGGCAAGTAGGCAAAAGGCAAATTTGCGAGTACACGACGTGCCTTTTGCCCACTTGCAAATTTGCCCACTTGCCCTTTCCCCACTTGTTTTTTTATAAAAAATCAAACTTGCACCAAAACCCCTGCCTCCAGTTCCACTTCCACCTGGTTGCGCAGGATGTCTTCCAAGGTTTCCCGATGGCGGATGAGGTAGTCTTTCCCTTCATGAACCAGCACTTCTGCCGGCCGCAGCCTGGAATTGTAATTGGAGGCCATTGAAAAGCAATACGCTCCGGCGTGGTGCAGGCAAAGAATATCGCCTTCCTGAATTTCAGCAATCCGGCGATTTACACCAAAAGTATCTGTTTCGCAAATGTATCCTACCACGGTGTAAAAACGCGGCTTGTCTCCGGGTTTGGAGATGTTGGTAATTTCGTGGTAAGCGTCGTAGAACATCGGGCGAATGAGGTGGTTCAAGCCTGAGTCCAAACCTGCAAATACCGTTGAAGTTGTCTGTTTGATGACATTCACTTTTGCAAAAAAATAACCGGCTTCGCTCACTAAAAACTTGCCCGGTTCGAACATCAGGGTGAGGTCGCGCCCGTAGCTTTCGCAAAATTCAATGAAGCGCTCAGAAATTTTTTCGCCCAGCTCCTCAATATTGGTTTCCACATCGCCTTCTTTGTACGGTACTTTAAACCCGCTTCCGAAGTCAATGTAATCTAAGTATTTGAAATCTTTGGCAATGTTCAGCAAGATATCCGCCCCCAAAATGAATACATCCGCATCGAGAATGCCCGAGCCGGTATGCATGTGTAACCCCTCGACTTTCAGCCCCGTAGCTTCCACGATCCGCAAGACATGCGGCATTTGGTGGATAGAAATGCCGAATTTGGAGTCAATATGGCCAACCGAAGTTTTGCGGTTTCCACCGGCCATGATGTGCGGATTGATGCGGATGCAGATTGGAACTTCCGGATGCAACTGGCCAAACTGCTCTAAAGCAGAAATGCTGTCAATGTTGATCCTGACTCCCAGTTGAACCGCGGCCTGAATCTCTTCAATGCTGACACAGTTGGGGGTAAAAATGATGTCATTGAGCGCAAAGCCGGCCTTGATGCCTAAGTGCACCTCCTGAATGGAAACCGTATCCAACCCTGCCCCCCATTGTTTAAACAATTTGAGCAGGCTGAGGTTACTGGAGGCTTTACAAGCGTAGTTGATCTTCAGCTTTGGCACATTAAAAGCATCCAGAATGCGCTGATATTGGCGTTCAATGATGGCGCTGTCATACACATACAGCGGACAACCATATTTTTCGCACAAAACGAGCGGATCTACGCCGCCGGTCAGCAAATAACGGTTGTTGTTCAGGTACATTTCCTTTTTTTAGTGGTGAAAAAAATGCAATTTTGACGCAGGTTCCCCTTATTCGTCATCTGTTTTTTAAAAATAGTTGCAAAGATAATAATTTCCAAAGCGGAAAAGTCTCACACCAAAACTGTTGAGAACAACATCTATCTGTATATCAAGCTTGTCGCGCCTCCGCCTTCAAGTCAACCGAAGAAAAACTGCTGCGTGGACGAAAAAACATTGATCGCTGCCTGTAAACAGGAAGACCGGAAAGCGCAACAAATGTTGTTTGACCGCTATTCCCCCATCATGTTGGGGGTTTGCAGGCGCTATTTGAAACGGGAAGAAGATGCGGAAGATGTTTTGGTTGAGGCGTTTTACAAAGTCCTGACGAATATTGGACAATTCAGGGACATGGGCAGCTTTGAGGGATGGATCCGGCGCATCGTAGTAAATGAATCCCTGATGTTTTTACGCCGCAACAACGCCCTGCAACATGCTCAGGAATTGAATCCACAACTTGACACGGGGGAAAACGCAACGATTGAAGATGAAATAAGTACACGGGAGCTGTTGAGCTTTTTAGATCAATTGCCGACCGGCTATCGCACCGTATTCAATCTTTACGTACTGGAAGGGATGAAGCATCGCGAAATCGCGGAATTACTGGGCATCAGCATCAATACTTCAAAATCTCAACTGATCCTTGCCAAGCAACGGCTTCAGGAGATACTGATTCGCCAGCGATATCCGCTTGAATAATATTTTAATTTGCATTCGAGCATAAAAAAAACAACTATGAAAAAGGGAAGAGACGTCTTTGACGCTTTTCGCGAAAGTGGCCAACAGCTCAGAGTTACTCCCGCCGGCTCCGCATGGCGCAAGTTAGAACGCAAGTTGGATACGCAAAGGCGCAGGAGGCGTATACAGCTCTACAGCTTCACAAGCATCGCGGCTGTTATTGCTTTAGCGGTCGCTTTAGCTGCAATTTTGCCATTGCTTGACAACACCCGGCAAACCGCTTATTCCGAAAATGCAAATCCGGCGCCCCGAAGCTTTGAAACCCTGGTTGCAGTTTCTGAAGCGGATGAAGCTCCAATTCAGGCAGTTAAATTTTCGAGGCAACACGAAAAAGCAGTCCGCCCCATTGCAGAAGGAAGCAGCGACCAGAAGTTAGTGCTCGCTTTTGAGGTTGCCCCGGGCAATTCGAAATAAAAATTGGCAGATTTTACGGGGTCCCTGCCACTACGACTTTGCCGGCTGCTACCGGAATGTTTCTTCCAAACAATTGCCAAAAGTACAAGCCCTGCGGGAATTGGCCATTCAACTCAATCGGGATGGCCATTTCTCCGGAAAGGTCATTCCGGCGCAGAACCAACCGGCCCGAAGCATCGTATAATATGAAATCGTAGATTCGGGTGAGTGGGGTATTTGCGCGCTGGGGCAAGTGTACCCAGAGGCGTTCCTGAGCCGGATTGGGTGTCACACGCGCCGGCATATCGCTACTATCCGTCGTATCAGTTTCTACCAGCAACGCCATGTTCAGGTCTAACCAGGCCAGGCGATTGGTCAACCAGGTTCTCAGGTAATTCATTTCTTCCTGATAGTTGTTGCCAATGAACGCATTGGGCCAGACGTATTGTCCAAAAACCGGCCATCGCTGGAAGTTGCGTACCCGGGCTTGAGCAAGCAGGGTTTCATTGTTGTTGATTTCGCTGAAAAGCGCTGTATTACTCCACTGGTCGGCACGCAATGCAGCCCAGCGTTCGGCTACACGGTTGCGAAAAGCCGGGTCGTTCCACAATCGGGTCCACCAAAAATGAATCACCCAGGCATCGCCGCCGCAAATGATGTTGAAATCTTTCGCCCAGCCGGTATGGTCGGCGCCGCCACAGTAGTCGCCGATGCCCAATGAGATGTTGAAATCCCATATAGGTCCCATGCCGATTTTTCCGCCTTCGTCGTCGCGGTGTTTGTAGAAATAGGCACTGAGCCGGTAGCCGTCTACATTTTTGCCGAGTTCCTGTAGCAGGAGGTAGTCCACCCAGGTATCCACATCAATCCAGTCGGCGTAATTGGCTGCGAAGTTTTGCGAAGCCAGCATGTTTTCAAAATCCGTAATGTGTTGCTGGATGTAGGCTTCTTGTTCGGGTTGAATGTCTTCTTCTTTGGGATAGTGGTACTGGAACCAGGTCTGCTGCCAACTGCCTGGAATGGGCGGATAAGGCGAAGTCCAATTACCACCGAGACCGCCGCCAAGGCCATATTTATCCATGCGCAGGATGTATCCGCCGGTGAGCGCGTTACCGCTGATGTCTCCTTCTTCTAATTTCTTAATGTCCACGCGATTGGGATCCCTTTTTACGGTTTCAATCAGGGCATAAACGCCTTTATAGTCGCCGTTGATGACTACTTCGCAATAGCGGGTTCGGGGCGACCAGGGCAGGGCAGCACGAGCGTAGGCGTGCATGATGATGTCGCGCATCAGGGTTTTATCGTTAAGCGGGGCGATCAGCGCCCAGTCGCTTTCTTCCGGCATCCCCAGTAAGGGAACGTTGAGGTCTTCGCCATTGGCGTCGCGGGTTTCAATGCCGTAAGGTTTTTTTTCGTAACCCTGAGAAGAAGAGCCACGCAATTCAATGCCAATTTGGCCATCGTAGCCGTTGAAGGGGCCGTTTATGTGGTTGATTAGGCCGGGGCCGTTGTCAACGATTTTCATGGAGGCCGTAATCTTGGGTTCGTTTGGGATCGTTGCCCCGAACGTATTGATGACTACAATTGGAAGATTGGAAGTTGTAAGCGTTTGCGCAAAGAGGGAGAGGGTGAGGAAGAGGGAGAGGGTGAGGGAGAGCGCCCGAGGAAATTTGAGTAATTTTTTCATCATCAATCGTTATTTGTATGGTAATTGTGCGTTAGCGTCATCATCATCAAAAGGCAATGTCCTGCCTTAATCAACCTGCAATCAACAAAATTAAGCTGGATAAATTCTAATTTATTCAAAAATAGCAAGCGGAATTGCCAAACAGGAAAAACAGGCCCCTGAACGGGGCGTTAACCCCGAACGCTGTAAGCATATAACCGAACAGCATTGGATGTTACAAATCAAACCCAATATCGCGCCTGAGGTATTTGTTTTCAAAATCAAGCCGTGCTGCATTTTTTAAGGAAATCTTCAACGCCTCCCGGAAGTTTTCGGCACAGGTGGTAATGGCAAGCACCCGACCGCCGTTTGTGACGATAGCATCGCCTTGTTGTTGTGTCCCTGCATGAAAAACGAGGCTGCCGAGCACAGCATCTAACCCGCTGATGGTCTTCCCTTTTTCGTAATCGCCGGGGTATCCACCTGAAACGAGCATAACCGTAGTGGCAGCGTGTGCTGCTTCCTTCAAAACAACCCCGGCTAATGTTCCCCTTACCAACGCCTGAAACACCGACACGAGGTCGTTATCTAAGCGGGGCAATACCACTTCTGTTTCCGGATCGCCCATCCGACAGTTGTATTCAATGACAAAAGGCTCGCCTCCTACTTCGATCAATCCAATGAAAACAAAGCCCTGATACTTAATCCCCCGACGTTGGATTCCGGCAATGGTGGGTTGAATGATTCTGGTTTCTACCTTCCGCATCAGCTCGGGCGTCACAAAGGGCGGAGGCGATACGGCCCCCATCCCCCCGGTATTGAGGCCGGTATCGCCTTCGCCAATGCGCTTGTAATCTTTTGCAACCGGCAAGATTTTATAGGATCGTCCATCCGTAAGGACAAAAACCGAAAATTCAATCCCTTTGAGAAATTGTTCGATGACCACCCGATTGCTTGCCTCGCCAAATTTTCCGCCCAACATATTCCGCAACTCGTCCTGGGCTTCCGGGATGCTGTTGCAAATGACTACGCCTTTTCCTGCCGCTAAACCGTCGGCTTTGAGCACGATGGGCAGGTCGTGTTGCGCCACATAAGCCAGTCCTTCTTCCAATTGAGCAGCCGTAAATTCGCGGTAAGCGGCCGTCGGAATGCCCTGTTCTGCCATAAATGCTTTGGCGAAAGCCTTGCTGCCTTCCAATTGTGCACCAGCTTTTGAAGGGCCGATAACAGGAATATAAGCCAATGCCGGATCTGCAGCAAAAAAGTCCCAAATGCCTTTGACTAACGGATCCTCCGGGCCCACCACGACCATGCTGATCTTTTCATCCAGCACCAATTGTCGCACCGCCGGAAAGTCGTTGGGGTTCAAGGCCACGTTTTGGCCATGCTTTGCTGTGCCTGCATTTCCAGGAGCAATAATGAGCTTGCCGCAAAGGGGGCTTTGGCTTAGTTTCCAGGCAAAAGCGTGTTCGCGGCCACCGCCGCCAAGTAGAAGAATGTTGATTTTAGTAGACATTAGATGATAGACGTTAGATGTTAGACCGGGATACCAGAATGAGGACCGGGTGACTTGGAGTCACCCGGTCACTCCGGAGTCTCCGGGTACCAGGGTTTTATTGGGAAGGGTAAAAATAGGAATTTTATACTTCACTGTAATATCCCCCTTTCAAATAACTTCCCCTGTATCGCCTGATACGCTTCAGGAATATGACTGCTCACTTCGCGCAGCAACTCCAGCAATTGTGGTAAGCGATCCGGCTCGGAGGTATTCGGCGCAATGGGTTGCAACAGCTTGGCGGTCAGGTCGTTGAACGACAACAAGCTCTCTTTATACTCGGCAATTGCATTGTACCAGCGGATAGTGGGCAGGTAGGTCGCTTTTTTTTCATACTGCCGGTCGTGATGCAGCAATTGGTATTTTTTGACGGTTTTGAGCAGTTTGTCGTATTTGTTTTGCTGCAACAGCGCGTCTAAATACGCTGAAAAAAACAAATGCCAGCGGTACTCGAAAATTTCGCGCCGATAGACGGAAAGAAAAGATTCGCCGTAGTTTTCAGCGCTGCGGTACTGGCGGTTGTGGTTGAGGCATTTGATGTAAAACGCTACAAAGCCGATTTTGCTGTGAAAACTTTTGGTTTCTTTGGCATCCGCATAAGCGTCTTTCATCACTTGCAGGGCTTCTTTGTATTTTTTTTCACGCATGAGCACGGCTGCCAGGTTATTGACGTAGTGCAGGTAATCGCTGTTTTTACTGCGAATAGAAAGGTAGCCGTAGTACTCGGCCTTATCCCATTCCTGAAACTTGCTGTGCAGCAGCAGCCGGTTGTTGTAGTAATTGATTAACAGGCGCTTGGAGTAGTAAACCCCTTGCAGGAACAGGCTGTCCAAATAATCGTATTTTTCCAGCACCGGTTCTAAGCGGCGGTAATTGTAATAGACGAACGTGAGTCGCACCAACGCTAAATATCGGTTCAACCCATCGAGGGATTCATTGTAAAATACCTCTGTCAGCCATTGCTCCCATTGGATGGATTCAGAGGAGGAGTGAGAATATTGATCCACGATATCCATCGTCGCTTCGTGGATTTTTTCGCTGATGGCCTTTGACTGCAGGTAGTACTCCCGGTGTGCTTTCAGAAAATCATTGGCCAACTGGTGGTCGGCGTAGCGCATCCGAATGAGCAGGAAGTGCCGATACAACTCGACCAATTCGTAAAATTTGGTAAAAAAGAAACTGAAGCGCGGAAAGTTTGGAATGGTTTTGAGCAGGCGTTTTTCCTCTTCGGGCTGGATGGCATCCGTCATAATTTGGCGTTCCATGTCGCTCATCCATTCGAATTGCTGGTCCACGTCTATGGCATTCAACCGCTCCGTGATCCAGGATTTCAGGTTGGAGTATTTTCGTTTATCAACGGCTTCGTCGTAGGGGGTAAAAGCATTGACCCGAGTGCAATTGTCGTGCATGCGCTGCAAAATGGCAAGCTTAGCCTTGTCGTCAAATTGCTGGATCGCCAATAAGTAAGCAGTTTCGTGCGGCAAAAGCGTATTGGCAAATTCCGTGAACTTCTGCAGTTTGCTGCGCATGAAAAAAGAGGATTTTTACAAAAGGTATTTCCGCATGGAAATTACGCTTTTTGTTTTAAAATCCTGTTTTTTCTAAAAAAATCGCCGCTGATAATGGTTGACCTGCTATGCCGAATCGGAGTTCGGCGGTACAATGTGTATTACTGCGCCGAATCGGAGTTCGGCGTTACAGCGTCAAACCGCCGTCCACGCTGATGACCGCACCGTTGATGAAGGCGGCTTCATCAGAAGCTAAGAATACATAAACATGCGCCACTTCCTCGGGCGTGCCAAGGCGGCCTGCGGGCGCTTTTTCGCGCATCCCATCCAGCACCTTTTCAGGGATGGTATCCATCATTTCGGTATGAATAAAACCCGGCGCCACGGCATTGGCGGTGATGCCTTTGCGGCCAAACTCGCGCGCCCACACCTTGGTCATAGCGATTACTCCGGCTTTGGTGGCGGCGTAATTGGTTTGCCCAAAATTGCCGTAAAGGCCCACGACGGACGAAGCCGTTATGATGCGCCCGTATTGCTGCGCTTCCATGTAGGGATACACGGCTTTGGTGCAGTTGAACACGCCCGTGAGGTTGACATCTATCACTGCGTTCCACTGTTCCGGGGTCATTTTTTTGAAACTGGCGTCGCGGGTGATCCCTGCGTTGTTGATCAGGATATGGATGCTGCCAAATGCGGACTGAACCGCTTCTGCTGCCTCGGTCACGGTTTGCAAGTCGCTGGTATTCACGCGGTAAAATTGAGCGCGATAACCCTGTGCACGCAATTCCCCGGCGAAAGCTTCCCCTCTTTCTTCGTTGATGTCCCAGATGGCTACCGCAGCGCCTTCCTGCACAAACCGCAGGGTAGTAGCCCTCCCGATTCCGCTCGCGCCCCCGGTGACAATGGCGGTTTTATTCGTTAAACGTGTCATGATGTTATTTTTAGTGGCTTTACAAGGTTGGTTCAACTCCGTCAGGTAAAAGTACAATTCAGCTTAGACGATGCAGTAGTTTTGACAGGCTGGGAATTGAAAAAACAAGGTTTGACCCAATTCATCCCGCTTTACCTTTCAATAAATTAAGCCTTAAAAATCAACGCATTACAGAACTGCATCATTGGGATAGACCGAACGCGGAAGATTTATTTTTTTTTGCTGACCCCATCAAATTTTAAAGCCCGGAATGGCCAAAACCCGTACCTTTGCAACGCCTTTTGCCCTAATCTCTTAAATTCCCGATATTAACATACGGCTATCCAGCGAATGGCGTTAATGTCAGGTCTTGGGTATAGTGGACTGGTTATTGGTTATCTGTTATTGGTGAGCATCCCATAAAAAGGAAAAAGATCATCATCCCAACACCCGGCAAAGTCTATCTACTTTCTACTTAATACTTTATACTAATTTTTCCCAAAAACGAATCGCTCCGCAAGGAGGCCGCTTTATGAAGCGAATCATTATCCTGTGTCATATCCTGATTAGTCCCTTCTGGTTGTTGGGTCAAAGTTGTGGTTTGGAAGATACCATCATCATCAATCCGAACGCCACGCAGTCTTTCCAATTGCAGATCTCCGACTATTTCAACGACAACCTCGCCGACCCGGCGCAGGGCGTTTGCGGCATTGAGCTGTATTTTTTGCACCAGTTTATAGACAACCTGGAGATTTCCGTCACTTCACCCGGCGGCGATGTGGTGCAACTGATTGGCCCGAATACCGACGAGCAATTTTCTTTTACCTTTTTTTCCCGCTGGAACATCACTTTTTTACCCTGCGCTGAAACGCCCATGCCCGACAGCGGGTACGTAGCCCAGTGGTCGAATGAACAGCCGGCCAATTTTGCGTCCGGTTTTTTCTACGACGGTTCTTACCACCCCTATATCGGCTGCCTGGAAGATTTCAATTCCGGGCCGGTTAACGGAAACTGGACGTTTCAGATCACCAACAACCCGTCGCCTTATTCCGGCGCCGTTTTATTCGCCCGATTGGTTTTCTGCGACAGCCGGGGCGTAGACTGCTGTTTTGCGAAGGCAGGCGATTTACTCCAACCCGATGTGCTGACTTGTGAGGGCGACACTTCGCTTGCGCTGGATTTGCCGCCGACCATCATTGGCTTGCGGCCTGATACGGCTGAATATGACTATACCTACCTCATCAGCCAAAACGGGATTCTGCTCGATTTAGACACGTTAGTTGACCTGAGGGGATATCCGGCCGGGACTTATGAGGTTTGCGGGTTATCTTATCGGAGCAGTGAATCAGACAGCCTGCCCATGCCTGACAATGTGCTGACCTTAGATAGCTTACGCAACAACTTAGCTGGTTTTTTTGCAGATTTTTGCGGCAATATTTCTGATAGTTGTGTAACGGTAACCATTGCCGCGCCGCCACTGCCGACCGACCTGGCCATCTCCATTTGTGACGGCGACAGCTATTCGGTGGGAGACAGCACCTTCACAGAAAGTGGGGTTTATGCCGTATTGATGGAAGGTTTTGCCGGTTGCGACAGCTTAGTAAATCTGAATCTTACAGTGGTACCCGACCAAACCACCGAACTAACTCAAACGATTTGCCGGGGCGATACCATTTTCGTTGGGGCGATGCCCTTTTTCGACAGCGGGCTTTATACTACGCAGTTGTTAACCGGCATTGGCTGCGACAGTACGGTTATCCTTAACCTTACCGTATTGGAACCAGTCGTGGAAATATTAAGTGTTACTATTTGTGCAGGTGAAAGTTATATTGCCGGCGCCGATACTTTTACGGTAGCCGGGGATTATACCGTGCAACTAATGGCCGTTTCCGGCTGTGATAGCATCCTTGAGCTTTCGCTGAGTGTGTTGCAAGTTGAGGCAAATATTGCTACACCTGCGGCAATTGACTGCTTCAACAACGGGGTGATTTTAGACGGCAATGCTTCATCCCCGACCGGGGCACTCGCTTATTCCTGGACGGATCTTGCCGGTAATGCATTGGGGGCGTCCCCTACCCTGCCGGTTGATACCGCAGGAACCTATATTTTGAATGTATTGCTCGATCAGGGAGGCGCGCAATGCATGGCCGCCGACACGGTTATGGTTGCAGACATTCGTGTGCGACCCACTGCTGATGCGGGTTTGCCGGATACGCTTACCTGCGCGGTTTTGACGGTGCCGGTTGGCGGGCCAAACACCTCCGTTGGAGTTCAATTCAGCTACGCCTGGGAAACGACTGGTGGTAGCTTTGCTGGTCTGCAAAATACGCAGACAACTTTGGTCAATGCGCCGGGCGACTATCTGCTGATTGTTACGAATACGATGAATAGTTGCCGCGATTCCGCAACCGTTACTGTTGCAGTTGATCGAACATTACCGATCGCAAACGCCGGGCCGGATACCTCGCTGACCTGCACCCGCCAATCGGTCGTTTTAGATGGCAGCGCTTCTTCAGTCGGCACTCATTTTACTTATCAATGGATATCAACCACTAATATTGTCCCTCTAAATGCAGATACGCCGACCCCTCAAGTAAATATTGCCGGCCAATACCGGCTCATTGTGCAAAACATGCTTAATGCCTGCGCCGATACGGCTTTTGTGCAGGTCATAACGGATACCCTGCCGCCAAATGCCTTAATCAATATACCGGTCCCGGAGCGATTGGACTGCACGACTCGCACGCTGACGCTCGATGCCAGTTCATCCGACAGTGGCGTGGATTTCCCTTTTATCTGGACAGCAAGCGAAGGCGGGAACATCGCTGCCAATGACCATACCCTCACCCCGCTTATCAACGCAGCCGGGAATTATGAATTGGTGGTCATCAACGCCCGTAACGGCTGTCGGGATTCTACTTCAGTATCCATCATTGATACTACTAATATCATCGTGGCCAATATTTCAGGCCCCGACACCATTACCTGCGATACTCCGGTTTTGACCCTGACTGCTATCGGCTCCAGTTCGGGTTCCGATGTGTTGTATGCCTGGTCCTCAACAACCGGCGGAGTTTTTACTCCGGGTTCCGCCCCCACAGAGGTAAATACTTCAAGTGGTGGCGTCTATCAATTAATTGTAACGGACACTTTTACTCATTGCGCTGATACTGCTCTATTTACAATAGTAGAAGCCGATTTGCTGCCGGTCGCTGAAGCTGGACCGGGTTTTGTGCTAGATTGTGAGACGGTACAAGGCGTCCTTGATGGCAGTGCATCCGATCAGGGCAGTGAATTTGCTTATTTCTGGTCAGGTTCTTGCATTCAATCAGCGCCGGATGCCTTGCAGATTACCGTGGACTGCCCGGGGCTTTATCAACTTGAAGTTCGAAATTTGGCGACCGGTTGTTCGGCGACCGATACCGTGCGGGTTGCGCAAAGCAGCTCGTTACCCACGGCTGTTGTCGCCCAACCGATGACCCTGAATTGTACGAATACAGCCATTACTTTAGACGGCAGTGCTTCTTCACCGGCAGATAGCCTGATCTATTTGTGGCTCGGCCCCGGGTTGGACAATTCAGACACCTTAAACACCCTGATCATAGCGGAGCCAGGGGCGTATAACTTAGTCGTCACTAACCCGTATACGCAGTGTTCTGACACAGCAACTGTAAACGTATTGCAAAATATAGTCATCCCCATAGCAGACGCGGGTTCGGATACAACCGTTACCTGTTCTCGCCCCAGCGTTGTGCTGGGCGGGGCAGGGACTTCTTCGGGTGCAAACATCGTTTATGAATGGATTACCATTGAGGGCAACATCAATGTTCCAGCTAACGGCCCCACCCTGGAGGTAGATACCTCCGGTGTTTATAGACTGTATGTAACCGACACCATCAACGGGTGTGCGGATACGGCCTCTGTTTTTGTAAGTCGAAATCAGAATCCTCCGTTCGTAAATGCAGGGCCTATGGTGGAAATTGATTGTGCTGCTGATGCGGTAACGATCAACGGAGTCGTAACGGCATTAAATCCCGCTACAATTTCCTGGACAGGCGATTGTATACTGACGCCAACTGACCAATTATCCATTGAGGTAAATTGTGCGGACAACTATATACTTACTGCAATGGACTTAGTGAACGGTTGTATCCGTTCTGATACGACTATTGTCGAGTTTTCTCCGTTTGCTCCGATTGCAGTTACCGCAGATACCACGGCTATTTCCTGTGAGACCGGAATTGCTACAATCAACACATCGGGTACGACAACTGGTTTTTATCAGTGGTTTCGGAACGGAAATTTAACACCAATCACTACCTTGAATCCAGTAGTTAACGAGCCGGGAATCTACCTGCTCGTGGTTGCTAATCTTGTTCAAAGTTGTACAGATAGCGCTACCGCAGTGGTGACGCTAGATTGTATACCTCAAGCCATTACAGCTACCCCGGACACCATTACCTGCGTACAGGAGTTGGTGCAATTGGATGGCAGTGCTTCTTCAACAGGGATGCAGTTTAGCTATTTTTGGATAGAACCGGAAGCCGGTTGCATTTTTGACGGCCAGGGGACTACCATGCCCAGAGTGCGCTGCGGTGGAGAATACCTGCTGATTGTTACCAATAATGTGGTTCAACTCAGCGATACGGCTTCCGTTATTGTTGCTATTGATACCATACGCCCCGTTGCAACTGCAGAATTACCAGATACCATTACCTGCGAATTCCGGGAAGTCCTGCTTGATGCAGGCAGCTCTTCTTCAGGAAGCGAAATTGCTTACGTCTGGACGAGCATCAGCAATGATACCCTTAGCCAGGCTGCTACTGCTGTTGCTGATTTACCCGGCACTTACTTATTGGAAGTTTATGATACAACCAACGGCTGCAGTGCTGTTGATTTTGTCCAGATTTTCCAAAGCGATGTTATCCCCAGAATCATTTTCCCCAATGCAATATTTCCATGTTTACAAGATTCCTTTAGGTTGGAATCGTTCGTTGATCCGCCAGATGGTAGTTTTTCATACCAGTGGTCCGGAGTTGGCATATTGGGACAAACCGACAGCGCTTTTGTGCAGATCAGCGGCCCTGGCGTCTACATCCTGTCAGTGACTGAACTTAATGGCAATTGCACGACCATTGATACCGCAGTTGTCATCGAACAAAATTGTATACCCTGTCTCACTCTGATGGAACCAGCCAGTCTTACCTGCACCAATGGTACGGCAGTGCTCGAAGTCAGTTTTTGCGAACCTTGCATCGGTTGCACCTTACAATGGACGACTAATGGCAGCGGCGTTCTCCTTTCCGGCGACCAAACCCTGACGCCGACGGTTGGTGCAGCAGGCTTTTATACCCTCGTAGCTACTGACACGTTAGGCTTTCAATCTACATTAAACGTGACGGTTACAGCGGCAACAGCCCCCATAGCCGACGCCGGGCCTGACCGCCTGATCACCTGCGACAGCCTCAGCGTGACTTTAGGATCTATCAATACGCCAACTGGCTCTGATTTTGTATATCAATGGAGCGCCCTGGGGAGCGGCGCACCCTCACCCGACAATGAGCGCTTCACAATAGTAAACGTGCCCGATACTTATGTTTTAGAAGTCCTGAATACCCAAACCGGTTGCTTTGCAACGGATACAGTTCAGGTAGGAAGCAATTTCGATACGCCAGTGGCAGAAGCCGGCCCCCCGGCTGCCATAACCTGTAATCAGAGTTTGGTTGTATTAGATGGCGCCGGTTCTACGCTGGGAGCCAACATTACTTATTTTTGGACAAACGGCTCTCCTAACTGTATTCAGGGGGCGATGACGCTGAACCCTATCGTTAGCTGCCCGGGCGTTTATCGGCTCACCGTCAGAAATATGCTGAACGGCTGCACGGCTACCGACAGCGTCATTGTAGCTTCTGAAGGCGGCCCCCCAACATTGCTGCCCATTCCCGATACTTCCCTGAATTGCACCCGGACAGAAGTGCTTCTGGTTGGCAATGCGCCCGGTTTGACCGGCTTCACTAATCAGTGGTGCGCTTTAGATGCCAACAATAATATTATCCTCGGCTCCTGTGTAAACCAACTGGAATTTTTAGTCACTCAACCGGGTCGTTACCGGTTCACCCTGCAAAATGACACAACCGGGTGTATCGCTACCAGGATCGTCACTGTTTTTGATGGCCGTCAACTCCCGGCAGTTGAAGCGGGGGCATCTGCCACGTTGTTTTGTACCCAGGATAGTCTTGTCCTTCAGGGCAGCGCTGATCCCAATCTGGAATACCAGTGGAGCGCATTGGGAGGGAGTTTGATTGCCAATGCCAATACGTTATCTCCAACGGTTTACAGCCCCGATACTTTTGTACTTCAAGTTACTAATCTTCTGACCAATTGTGTATCCCGGGATACCGTAGTGATCTTGCAAGACCTGAATACACCGGTTAGCGACGCCGGGTTGCCGGACACCCTGAATTGTTCAGTCAACGCGGTTACGTTGAACGGACAAGGCTCAACGACCAGCGGAAACATTGCCTGGCAATGGACGACTGATGTTGGCAATATCCTGTCCGGCGCTACAACGCCAACGCCACTTGTGAACCGGCGCGGCGCTTATTACCTGACGGTCAGGGATCCGCTCAACAACTGTACGGTTACGGATACCGTATTCATTGAAGAAAATAAACGCCCGCCCAATATTGACCTTGCCGGTTTTCCAGGTCTTCAATTGACCTGTATGAAAGACACCATCACCTTCGATGCTTCCAATTCCACTTCAGCTACCGGAATGCCGCTGTCGTTTCAATGGGATGCCATTGCTTTGGGCAACCTCATCGGCGACCCGACAGCGCCCATAATTCAGGCCGACCGGGTGGGTACTTACCGCCTGATTATTACCGATGTCGGTAACACCTGCCGGGATACGCTCGTCATTCCGCTTGGCGCGAGCATTACGAATCCCATCGCGGTGGTAGCAACGCCATTGCCCTTGGGGTGCCTAAGCAATCAAACGACCCTCGATGGAACCGGTTCTTCTTCCGGGGCGGAATTCAGGTACGAATGGCGGGATCCCAACGGCCTGCTGCTGCCGGAAACCGGCGCCAGCATACAGGTTTCCGTAGCAGGTGATTATACTTTTACTGTCATCAATACATCCACTGGTTGTGATAGCGAGGCTATTGGAACGGTTGTCGAAAACAGAATCTTGCCTATTGCCATTGCAGAAGCGGAAGGTCTGTTAGATTGTGAAACGCAGGAAGTTACGCTGGACGGATCAAACTCCTCTTCCGGTCCCCGGTATACCTACACCTGGTCAACAGATCTCGGCTTGTTGCTTTCTCCTTCTGATGCGGTTTCGGTATTGGCGGGCGCCGCAGGCGCTTATGTGCTCACGGTGCGCGACATCATAAATGGTTGCGAAGCAAAAGATACCGTACAGGCAACAGCAGTGGGCAATTTCATTGAAGGTGCAACGCTATCGCTCCTGCCTCCTGCCTGCGATGGCCAAAACGGCGGAACCATCATTGTTGAGTCTGTACAAGGTGGAACGGGGCCATTCCTTTTTGCGCTGAACAGCACGATTTACACCGCCACTCAAACGTTCCGTTTCCTGCTGCCGGGCGAATACCGACTTCAGGTTGAGGATGCCAATGGTTGCGAATGGGATACCTTGCTCAACATGCCTCAACTACTGCCGCCGGTGGTGGATTTGGGACCGGATGTCAACATGGAATTAGGCGATACCATCCGTTTGGAAGCTCTTGTCAATGGGCCTTATGAAAGCTTGTTGTGGTCGCCCGAAAGCTTATTTTCCGATCCAACTCTACCGGTTCAACGGATCAGTCCGTCAGAAACGATGGCCTTCACGGTGGTGGTACACGATGAATTCGGTTGCCAGGGTTCCGACAATATCCTGATCACGGTAGCGAAGCCGATACCGGTCTTCATTCCGGATGCATTTTCGCCTAATGGCGACGGTCAAAATGACGTGCTGATGATTTTTGCCGGCGATGGTGTTCGGTCGGTTGCTGTGTTTAATATTTTTGACCGCTGGGGAAATTTAGTTTTTGGACGCCAACAGTTCCAGCCCAACGATCCCGCTTTTGGATGGGACGGGAATTTTGACGGCAGGCCTATGAATGCTGCGGTGTATGTGTATTTTGTGGAGGTGGAGTTGGAGGATGGGGTGGTGATCCAAATGAAAGGGGATATTGTATTAATGAGGTAATCCAGAACAAAAAACGATTGTAAAATGGATCAAATAATAAATTCATACCGGAGCATTATCAAAAACCTGCTCACTGATTATGCTGAAACCAGAAAACCTTCAACAACTGGTGAAATTCAACATCAATTGCTTTTTGATGAAACGCATGACCACTACCAACTTTTTTGCGTCGGTTGGCAAGGCATGAAGCGCATCTATTTCCCTGTTTTCCATTTGGACATTATCAAAGGAAAAGTATGGGTACAGGAAGACGCAAGTGATTTTGATATTGTAGGTGAATTGGAAGAAAAAGGTATTCCGAAATCCAGTATTGTATTGGCTTTCCATGCGCCTTATAAAAGGCAGCATACAGGCTATGCTGTTGCCTATAACTCTATCGCTGTCTGCTTAATTTCTCCAAAAGCCCCTCTTTCAAATTTTCGCTGATAGGCAACCGCTCCTTCCCAATTTTCACCAGATTGCCTTCGATGAACTCGATGGCGGCCAGCGCAATCACATACGAGCGGTGTATTCGGAAAAATTGTTTTGGCGGCAATTGTTGCTCCACCGCGCTGAGGCGCTCTTTCGTGAGCAGCATTTTATCTTTCAAAAAGATCTTCACGTAGTCGCCGTAGGCTTCAAAGTAAATAACATCCTGAAAATCAACCTTAAACAGCTTTTTTTCAACTTTGGCCATGAGAAAATTCGGCCCCTCGGCCTCTGGAGCGCCGGGAGTAGCCAACCTGTCTGCTGCCCGGTTCACGGCCTTAATGAAGCGTTCCTGAGAAAAAGGTTTCAGCAGGTAATCTACGGCTTCTAATTCGAAGCCTTCCACTGCAAATTCGGGGTAGGCAGTCGTAAAAATGACTAACGGTTGCTTGTCTAACGACTTCAGCAGACTAATGCCCGACAGCTTAGGCATGTTGATGTCGAGAAACATCAAATCCACCCGCAAGCGGCGCAGGGCATCCATTGCTTCAAATGCATCGCTGCAAGTGGACAATAGTTCGAGCTGCGGCAGGTCAGCGACATACTTTTCGATGATTTTGAGCGACAGCGGCTCGTCGTCTACGGCGATGCAGCGAATAGTCGTCATGCCAGTTCGATTTTTAGTACAGCGGTGAAAGTACTGATTCCATCGGTAATGACAAGTTGGTGTTTGCCGGGGTAGAGCAGGTTCAGTCGTCGGCGCAGATTCTCCAACCCGACGCCGCCACTGTATTGCCCTTTTTCCACATCATCCACGGCGCCCTTGTTGTTTTCTGTTTTAAAAATCAATTGATTATCAGCAACCTGCAATTGAATATGGATAAATGTACCTTCTGTATCGCCCTTGATGCCGTGCTTAAAACCGTTCTCCACCAACAGCAGAAACAGCAGCGGAGCAACCTGTTTCCCGTCAGGTTCCCCCGTTACTTCAAAGTTGATTTTTACTTGATCGCCCACCCTTAGTTTCTGCATCTCCACGTAGTTGTTGAGGTGCCCGATTTCTTTTTCCAACGGCACGAAGTTGGCGTTGGATTCATAGAGCAGGTAACGCATCATTTCCGAAAGCCGGAGGATGATGCCGGGGGTGCGTTCGTCTTTGTCAAGCGCAAGAGAATAGAGATTATTCAGGCTGTTGAACAAAAAATGGGGGTTTACCTGCGATTTCAGGGCGTTCAGTTCGGCAGTAGCTTTTTCGCTTTCCAAACGCCGCAGTTTGTCCTGTATTTCTCTGTATTTAAACCAACTTTTTGACAGCTTGATTAATGAAGTTACGGCGATATAGGCGACAATAAACTGCGCGATTTCCCAAAACTCATAATAAGCGATAAAGTAATACCCAGGAAACAAAAAATCGGATAAATAATTAAATATTAGTAAATTAAACCCAACAGATAAAATAATCTCCGCACTCAGGAGTAGTACGTAAAATAAGTATTTCCCAGTTTGAAAATAGCGGGGAATCAACCAACCGATATTTAAATACACCGCCGGCCAAATGCTTAGATGGAATAAAAATGTATAGATAAAATCTACTGTGGCGATTTCTTCAGAATAGGCAAAAAGGCGCAGTAATACAAAAAAAGAAAATGCCCAGAACAGGCTGTGTTGAAACAGCCTGTTCCGGGTAATATTTTTTACAATTAGCAGGATAAGCATCATTGTTTTTTGCTCAGTATAGCCGGTTCATCCAAAAAAGCTTCTTCTACATGAGCGTATTTTTCAGCAAATTTTTGCAATTCTTCCGGCGATGCGGTCAGGATATAGCCGTCTTCTGTTTTTTCATGCTTGATCCGGATTTGTTGCCGCTTCAGTAAATTTTCTAAAAACTCAGGGTCAAACATACTGATTTGCAATTGATTCGAAGTTATTTCCAATTTTGCAAAAATATGTACCGGATACAGATGGGCTTGACGCAGGGAATTAATCCGTTCTGTGTTTTTTAAAATACGGCCCACCCCGTTATCTTTTCCATCGTCCGGCAAACCCGTTGGAAATAGATCCATGATCAGATGACTGCCCAGCTTTATCACATGCACTTTAAACGCAGCGCTGTTCCCCTCAGTATCGGTGTGAATAAGCAAATACCGCTTATCCCCATCTTCCCTAAACTGCCATACTGATGAGGGGTCTCCCTCCGTCTTGTAGATGGTAACCTTAGCATCTTTTTCCTGCCCGTCAATTGTTTGTTTTCTATTGAAGGTGAATTCTCCCGGCTTATCCGACCAAACGCCCGCCAATCCTTTCACAGTCACTAATTTATCTTTGGTGTAAATGGGGTGGATAGAAGGAATGCCGCAACTTCCCGCAAAAATCAACAACAAACCGGTAAAGGCAATGGCTAATCTTTGATGCTTATTCATGTTGTCAGGTTTTGAATGGTGATGGTAATTGTTCGATTTGATGCACCAAAGCTGCACTCAAACCGCCCGATTTCCAATTTTCGTCGTTGAAACCTGAAAGAATGAAGTTGAAACCGCCCGAAATTAGCCTTTTAACACCCCTTCCACCAACCCCTCATCCGCCAGATACGGCAGCGTAATCCGCAACATCGGGTTAGCTTCCATCGCCCTTTTGGCCGCAAAGACGGCGCCTTCGTTCCGCGCCCAGGAACGGCGGGCAATGCCGTTGTTCACATCCCAATGCAACATGGATTCCAAGCGGCGCTCGGCATCGGGCGTGCCGTCGAGCACCATGCCGAAGCCGCCGTTGATGACTTCGCCCCAGCCCACGCCGCCACCATTGTGCAGCGACACCCAGGTAGCGCCGCGAAAAGCATCACCGATCACATTGTGTACGGCCATGTCTGCTGTGAAACGCGACCCATCATAAATGTTGGCCGTTTCCCGATAAGGGGAATCCGTTCCGGAAACGTCGTGGTGGTCGCGCCCCAACACCACCGGCGCCGTGAGTTCTCCCCTTGCAATCGCGTCGTTGAAAGCCCGCGCAATGCGGATGCGCCCCTCGGCGTCGGCATAAAGGATGCGTGAGCGGGAGCCAACCACCGGGATGTTGTCCTGCGCCGAAACAATCCAGTTCACATTGTCCCGGAGTTGTGGTTTGATGGCTTCGGGGGCGTATTGCAGCATTTCCAACAGCACTTCCGTAGCAATTAGGTCGGTTTTGTGTAAATCCGCGTCGAGGCCGGAGGTGCAAACCCAGCGGAATGGCCCAAAGCCGTAATCAAAACACATCGGCCCCATGATGTCCTCCACGTAAGAAGGATATTTGTACAAATCTTCTGCTTGGTTGCGCCAGATGTCGGCGCCCGCGTTGCCTGCTTCCTTGAGGAACGCATTGCCATAATCCCAGAAATACATACCGCGCTCCGCCATAGTGTTGATGGCGCGCACGTGGCGGCGCAGGGTGTCTCTGACTTCCGCCATAAACCGCAAAGAATCCCGCATCAACAGGCGTTTTGCTTCCGCAAAAGTGTACCCGGCGGGGCAATACCCCAGGTCGTGGATGTTGTGCAGGGAGGTTTGGTCGGAACCCAGTTCAACCTTCACGTTGTCTTTCACGAGACGTTCCCACAAATCCACAATATTGCCGTGGTAAATGAGCGCAATGCCTTCTTCTTTTCTGCGGCAGGATTCTATCCGGTTGATCAATTGGCCCAGGTCAGTGTAAACGTTTTCGGGTTTGACATACCCGTCCGTGACCCGCTGCCGTACCGCATCGTCGTCCACTTCGGCAATCACGCCCACCGCGCCAGTGATGACTGCTGCCAGCGACTGCGCGCCCGACATGCCGCCCAGACCCGAAGTGACATAAATCTTCCCTTTGAGGTCGTTATCGCCCAATCCCATTTTCCGGCCTGCATTCAACAGGGTGATGGTCGTGCCATGAACAATGCCCTGCGGCCCGATGTACATAAAAGAGCCGGCGGTCATCTGGCCGTATTGCGTGACACCCAGCGCGTTGTATTTATTCCAGTCTTCTTTTTTGGAATAATTCGGGATCATCATGCCGTTGGTGACCACCACGCGCGGCGCGTCTTTGTGCGATGGAAACAAGCCCAGCGGGTGGCCGGAATATAGCACCAGCGTTTGCTCGTCGGTCATTTCTGCCAAATATTTCATCGTCAGGCGATACTGCGCCCAGTTTTGAAAAACCGCGCCGTTGCCGCCATACGTGATGAGTTCGTGTGGGTATTTGGCCACTTTGGGGTCGAGGTTGTTTTGCACCATCAGCATGATGGCGGCCGCTTGTTTTGAGCGGTGAGGATACTCGTGTATCGGACGGGCGTGCATGGGGTAGGTTGGCCGGAAGCGGTGCATGTAAATGCGGCCGTACTGGTTCAGTTCTGCTGCAAATTCAGAGGCCAGCACAGCGTGGTACTTGGGGTGAAAATAGCGCAGGGCGTTCTGAATGGCCAATACTTTTTCTTTTTCCGACAACACCCCTTCGATGACGCGCTGCGGCGCATGGGCGACTGAATGGTCGTAGAACAGGGCATTAGGCAACTCAGATGGAATGCCTTCGAGTATTGCTTGTTGGAATGGCGTCATGGTTGGATTTATTTGATCAGGGGGGCAAAAATAGTGATTTTTAGCAAGCGCCACCAGATATTCAGGACCAATCCGGTTGCCCGGTTTAACCTATTTTTTTAGGCATTTCCCCAAAACAACATCCTGCCCGTTGCATTAGGATGTGTAATTTTGTGCCCTTATTGAACGTTATTAGGTTTGCCTGAAGCACAGGCGCACAAAAACGCTTCCTTTTGCACACATTACCAAACCAACGCATGAAAAATTTTGGTCTCCCGGCCCTTTGCATCGCAGCTTTACTGCTTCCCCTATCAGCATTGCAAGCCCAACGTTTAGAACAATTTTCAGAAAAACCTGCTGAATTTTTAGTGCAACTGGGGGGGATTATGACCGCCAGCAAGCAAAAAACGCTGGAAACGGCCTTCAAAGACTTTGAGGGTATTTTCCAGAGCGGCACGTTTACGGAAGCCGAACAGCAACAAATTATCAAAACCGGCAACGGCTTGCTCAAGCGGCGTATGAGCGCCAGCCCGCACTTCAGAGACTACCTCGGTGCGTTGATGCTGGTGAAAAAAATCCCCAATGGCGAGCGCCATTTTAAGGATTGGAACGCGGTGTTGGAAACACTGCTGACCAACGCTGCTTATAAAAATACGGCCTGTGAAGACTTCATGGAGTTTTCAATCCCGTTTTTCGCAAAAAAAGCCATTCGATCGGCGCCAACGGGTACCTCCTGGTATGCGTTGACAGATAATTTTCAGATCAGGTTTGAAGACACCAGGCCCGCCGTTCAGTTCGACGCCCTCGACCTGATGGCCGGCCGAAAAGAAGATTCCATTTACATCCGGAAAACTTCGGGCATTTACCTCCCGATTGAACAGCGCTGGAAAGGCAACAAAGGCACCGTGAGCTGGGCAGAGCGCTTTGGCCCGGAAATGGGCGCTTTTGCAGAGTTGGATGAGTACGAATTTGAATTAAAAAAGAGCCTTTACGAATTGGCAAAAGTGCGGTTCTATTATCCCCTTTATTTTGGCAACAACGCCATTACCGGAAGCTTTTCGGATAAATTAGTGACCGTATCAAGTGAAGAATCCGCTTCTTTTCCGCGTTTTGAATCTGATAATAAGGTCTTAAAAATCAATAACCTTGGTGAAGGCGTAAAATACGAAGGCGGTTTTCGCCTGCACGGCAGAACCCTGTATGGTTATGGCAGTAAAGATTCCAAAGCAAAATTAGAAATTGCCAACCTGCAAAAAGAACGGGTCTTCTACGGAGAATCTTTGCTCTTTACGATACGCCGCGAGGAGCGCATTTCCGGCAACAAGGTGGACGGGGCGCTTTATTTTGGCAAAGACTCCATTTATCACCCCTCCATTGACCTCCGTTACGACATCAAAACGCGGCAACTGCAATTGACCCGAGGTCAAAGTGCTACCGACCGGAATCCATTTTTCGATTCCTACCACAAAGTAAACATTGATTCTGAAAACATTGTGGCTTATATGGACTCCGACTCGATCGTCATCGGCAAGCGCACGATCAGCATCTCCAATAAAGGCGATGTAGTTTTTGAATCCATGGAGTTTTTTAAGCGATCAGAATACTACCGCATCCAGAATTTATCCGACAACAACCCCATCGCCATCATGAAAGTGACGGCCGAACGCGAGGGCAGCAATTTTATTGACGCCAACCTGCTCGCAACGCGCATCAATCCCAAATTTACTGTTGAAAACATTCAGAGCTTGTTGTACGACCTGGTTTCCAAAGGGTTTGTGAATTACGACAGCGACAAACAATTGGTGGAAGTAAAAGACAAAGTTTTCCACTACGCCAACGCCGATCAAAACAAGGTAGATTACGACGTACTCGCGGTTAAATCCCTGACCGACAATACCAACGCCGTCCTCAACACCCGAAACGGCTTCATGATGATTGACGGGGTTGAAAACATTGAGCTGAGCAGCAAACAACGGGTTGGATTGAAACCCTTAGGCAAACAGGTCGTCATGCGCAAAAACCGGAATATTGACATGGACGGGCGCGTATTTGCCGGTTTCAGCATTCTGGAAGGCAGGGACATCCATTTTGAATACGATAAATTTCAGATCAGAAGCGACTCCATCCGCTTTTTCGATCTTTATGTGCCTACCGGGCAATTGGACAAAAAACAAGAGCCTATTGCGCAGTCCATCGCTTCCCGTATCGAACACCTGAAAGGCGTGCTACTCATTGATGCGCCATCGAATAAATCGAGCCGCGAAGACATTGAAATGTTCCCTTCGCTGCAAAGCAAAGATTTTTCTTATGTGTATTACGACTACGACAGCACCCAAAACCGGGCTTACAAGCGCGATTCTTTCTTCTTTGCACTGGATCCGTTCAGTTTCAACCATATAGACAAGTATACCGCTGCCGATGTAAAGTTCCAGGGCAACTTAGTTTCCGCCAATATTTTTCCAAAATTTAAAGAAACCATTGTCCTGCGTGAAGACCAGTCGCTGGGCTTTGTCACCAAAACACCGGTTAAAGGGCATCCCGCTTATACCGGAAAAGGCAACTATACCGGGGAAATTGACCTGAGCAACAAGGGCCTTTTGGGTAAAGGAGACATCAAGTACCTCGGCGCCGCCATCCATTCAGAAGATATTGTTTTCAAACCCAAACAAGCTTTAGCCAGCGCCGAAAAATTTAATCTGGAAGAAAACCGGAACAAGGCCGAAGAAGTACCACAAGTGCGGGGTATTGATGTGCGGATTGACTGGCGGCCCTATAAAGACAGTATGTACGTGCGCTCGAAGGAAGCGCCGTTTGCCTTGTACCGCACCAACGACCACACGCTGAAAGGAACGCTGATTCTGACGCCTGGCGGTTTGAAAGGTGACGGACTTTTTGAGTGGAGCAAAGCGGAAATGAAGTCCAAATTGATGGCTTTTGGCGCCTTTTCGGCAAAAGCAGACACGACTTCCATCAGCATAAAATCGGTTGACCCGAAAAAAATGGCGCTTCAAACCCAAAACGTCAAGGGCTATGTGGATTTTGATGAAAAAATCGGCGAGTTTGAAGCCAATGGGGATTATGTCCTCACCACCCTGCCTTATAATCAATACGAAACGTCTTTCCACGATTTTACGTGGGATATGAAAACCGAGGAGATAAAGTTTCAGGAGGACACCACCCAACTCGCAACGTTCCTTTCCATTCACCCCGATCAGGATTCTCTGAAATTTGAGGGCGGAAGTGCACGGTATGATTTAAAAAACAGCCTTTTACAAATCAGCCACGTTCCACACATCGTTGCCGCTGACGCCTTTATTTATCCGGATAGCAATTACGTGGAGATTGGGCCCAATGGCGTGATGAAAAAATTTGAAGACGCGAAAATCGTTGCGGATACGCTCAACAAACAACACGTCATTAACAAAGCCAAAGTAGAAATTCTGGGCCGAAAGCTGTACAAAGCCAGCGGCTACTACGAATACAATATCGCCGGGCGGGATCAGGAAATTCTGTTTCAGGAAATCATTGGCCAGCGCATTGGCAAAGGTCAAATGGACGAAAAACGGGTGGAAACCCGCGCTTCGGGGACGGTGGAAGCCAAAGACAGCTTCTATATTGACCTGAAAACGACTTTCCAGGGCAAAATCAGTTTGAATGCACAGTCCAAAAACCTGACTTTTGACGGGTTTGCCCGTTTGGAAGCAGAAAAATTGCCGCTCAAACCCTGGTTCACCGTGAGTAGCGAAGGGGATAAAAGCGACCTGCACATTGCGTTCAATGCACCAAAAAGCATTGAAGGTGAGCCGTTATTTACCGGCCTGTTTTTGAGTAAAGAAACAGCCCGGATTTATCCGCGTGCCATGATGCCGCTGTCTTTCCGGAAAGATCGCCCGATTTTGCCGGTGAAAGGGGTTTTTAAATACGATGAAAAATTAGACCACTTCATTTTCGGCGATTCCTCTAAAATTGTCCGGAATGAACTAAAAGGCAATGTGTTTACCTTCAACAACAAAGACGGGAAAGTATTGGCGGAAGGACGTTTCAACATTGGCTCCGGATTGAAATACATCAAGGTAGACGCCGCTGGTTTTGCACAAACCGCTTTCCCCGAGCCGGCGCCGGAGCCGGAACCAGGATCGGAAGACCAGGTAATGTCGGCGGAACCGGAACAAATCATGTCCGCGGAACCGGACAGTGTTGCCATGCCCAAGCCCAAAGCGCCGGCATTAGAAATCCCGGTAACGGCAGAATTGATGAGCGGCGTAAAAATGATTGTGCCGGAAAAGCTGATGAGTATTATGATCAACGACTTCAAATCAGCCGGGTTCGATGCGCGCATCATCACTTATCTCACGGACATCAATTTTTACAAAAAAGCGGCCAATGAGCTTTTTCCGCAGGATAAAGACGCACAGGACGCCATCAACGGTATCAGCTCCGGTTACCTCGACATTCCGAAAAAATACAATGATTATACGTTTCTGTTCAGCCGCCTGAAAATGCGCTGGGATGGAGATTTACAATCTTTTGTAACCACCGATAACAACCTGGGGTTGGTGAGCATGAACGGGGAATCCTTCAATAAAGTGGTGACTGGCTACGTAGAATTCAAAATGCCCACTGCTGACGACGACGACCGGGTATACGTTCACCTGAAATCGCCGAGCCAATTGTTCTATTTCTTTGGGTACAAACAAGGCATTTTGAGTGTAACTTCCAACAACCCGGCCTTCATGGAAGCGCTTCAGGCCATGAAAGCGAAGGACTTGGTGATGAAGATGCCTGATGGAGAAACTTATGAAATCCAGGCCGTTGACCTGACTACGGCGAACCAGTTTGTACGCCGCGTAGAAGCCGCCGGTAAATAGGTTTTAGGATTCGAGCGCTGCGTTATGCTCGGGCGAAGATATGTGAATGATGTAACACATTCATGTAATTATGTAATACTAAACTGCGTTAATGCAGTGACCTTTGTCCTATGAATTATGAAACATCAATACTCCGTTTTACAGAGGCGCCAAAAGCGCTGCATTTTTTAATTAAACCATTCAAAATGACTACACAGAAGTTTTTCAAATCATGCACACTGGCAATTGCTATTTTATTTTTGGGCACAGCAGCATGGAGCCAGGTTGGCATCAAGGCCGGGATAAATTTTGCCAGCCTTTCTCAAGACCCGGACGAAGCCAACTATGAGGATTACAAAGCAGTTTCTATCCTTGGCTTTCAGGGGGGGTTGACCTTCGAACTTCCCATTGCAGGGCCATTGGCACTCCAACCGGAGTTGCTTTTTGTTCAAAAAGGCGGCAAATCAGAGTTCATCATCAACGAAAGCAATAAGTTAATCACTACGGTGACCTACAACTATGTAGAAGTCCCCGTGTTGTTGAAACTCAAACTTGGCAGTACGGACGGCGACGGCCTCGGGTTTTACCTCATCGGTGGCCCGTTTGCAGGTTATTCTCTCGGTGGGAAAAGCGAGCAGGAATTGACGGTATTAGGTTCAACGACCACGAGCGAACAGGACATAGACTACGACGACGAAGATTTTAATGAAAAACGCCTTGACTGGGGTGCTTCCTTCGGCGCAGGGCTTCATTTTGGCAAATTGTTTGTGGATGCCCGCTACAACTTAGGCGTCAACAACCTCTTAGACGACGACGCCAATAACAACAACGACGATAAGCCTTACCTGCGTACGCGGGGCATTGGGCTGACGGTGGGGTTGGTACTTTAAACCTAAGTGAAGCAAGAGGCAAGGGGAAATGGATTTGAAAATTTGATGATTTGATGATTTGAAGATAGGGTGATCGTGAAACGATAATTTGATCGTAAACGATATTACCATTTTCAAATTTTCAAATTTTCAAATCATCAAATTTATCGCCTCTTGCCTTTTGCCAATTTGCCTTTTCCAACATCACTTCTTTTTCAATTTCTCCAGCAACCAGGCTCTTTCTGCCACCAGCGGCGTATCCCGTATCTTTTTTGTCAAACGCCCACGCTGCGCTTCATCGCCGGGACTAAGCCGCAGCAGCCGCCCTGTAAACCGTGCAAGGTTCCGGTACATCTCGCGGTGGTAGCCAATTTCGCCATGACGACGCAACCAGGTAAGCAGGTTTTCGAGGGTAGATTCAAGCGCATCGGAAGCGCCTTGTTCAAAGTAGATTTTCAACAGCATTTTTCGGGCTTCTAAGTTGTACATGGCGTCCGGAAAATTCACATTCCGTAATAGTTCGAGCGTTTTATCAAAATCTCCTATTCGGAAATGGTAAATGGCAATGTTGTAGCGGTACGTGTTTTCTTCTTCTCTGGGGGACAATTGCATTCGGTATTCTTCCAAAAATTGCGCAGCCTTTTCCCATTCTTCAAGCGCAAGAAAAGTCATAAGCACGTTATTGTAGGTATACTTGGAAAGCACTCCGTTTTCATCCTGCAACAATCGTTTTTCCAGCCCTAACAAATAAAAATCAAGCGTGGTTTGCAAAGCAGGCCGATCGCCTTCATTGATGCGCCGGATGCCGTGGTTGATGGCAAGCATGAGTAACTCCCGGGCTTCATCACGGGGCAACTCGCTTTGGTGTTGTTCAAGCAATGCTCTGAAAACGCTTACCGGTTCACTGTCGTCCGAATCTGTCAACATCTGGTAGCCGTAGTAGTATAAAGCCACGCCCGGCATTTGCGTTTGTGGGCGCCCTGGCATTTCCCGGAGCAAAGATTCGATCCATTCCATACCCCGTTTTTCCCGGCGGAGTAAAGCTTGCTGGCTGCGCTCTATACAGGCGATTTGCAATAATTGACCTGCATACCAGGCATTTAGGTTATCCGCTATTTTCTCAAAAGAAAAATCCAGGCCGCGTTTGGATCGCATCGCCCATTCGTGTTTTTCCATTTCCAAACGAAACTGATCTAAGTTTCCAGAGAAAGCGCCCTCCATTTTTTCTTCGACAATCAGGTTTTCTGTGTCCCGCAGTGCAAGCGTAAAGTTTTTTTCTAATCCTCTTTTCCGCAGGGTTTGAAGCAACAAAAAACTGTGTTGCAGAGGTTGTTGAGCCAGCTCCTGCCAAACCAAAAACTCGCGCAATAATTTGAGCAAATCACTCATTTCGTGCCTCAACTTCGGGATTCCTGGTAAAGGCGGGTCAAAAGTAGCCAGTTGCGCCGCGTTCAATTGATACGCTTCTCCTTTTCTCCGGCAGGTATTCAGGTAATCAAACAACCGCAGCAAGGTCGTTTTTCGGTTAAACATGGGCGATTCCAGCCATATTCTAAAAGATCGAAGCTCCCAAGGATTCAGGGTATTGAAAATTTCCAAGAGTACGCTATCTTTCATGTTGCTATAAAAAACTGTTTATCAATAAAAAACGACATAAATTTATTAAAAATAGTCTGATATTTTATAAAATTTGATTTTGCTATCCAGCGCAAAGTGGCGGACTTTTGTATCGAATCAAAAACGATTTTTACCATGAAAAAGCAACCAAACAAATACACCCTGCTGACATTCCTGATATGCAGCTTCAGTTGGTTATGGTTACCAACATTTGCCCAACAGAACCAAAAAGTGCTGCTTCCGAACCCCGATGGGTTTACTGCTTCGAGTGGGTCTTATGTCCGGCCTACTTCTGATGGAGGTTATATCACACTTGGTTCGGCAAGCTATACCAATGGCTTTGCCGGGTATTACCTGCCCCGCGTCACAAAGTCTGATGCTACCCTGGAAACCGAATGGGACAACACCTACATTGACCCTGCCGACTATCCGAATGGAATTTACGCTGACCTGATTAGTCCTCCATTAGAACTTACCGATGGTGGCTTTACTTTCGGTATTTTCGATACGGCATCGGGATTTGATGTACTCCGTTTGGCTGCTGACGGCAACTTGCTTTGGGGTAAAGACTTTCCCGGATGGCAGAATGAGGTATATCCGCTGATGGCTTTACCCAATGGTCATTTTTTTGCTGCCCGTTCCCACTTATTAGATCAAAGCGGCTGGAAAAGCTATGTTATGCAATTTGACGCCAATGGTGATGTTGCCGAAGAACACCAAATCGAAGAAGTGCCATACATCAACGGCGCTGTATTGCTCACCGGAGGCGATGTACTCACGGTTCACCGCCTGCAATCTAACTATGTCTTCACCCGGGTTGATGCTGCCAGCAACGTTATTTGGCAAAGTGCCCCCATTGCCGGGCTTTCAACGATCATCAGCCCGACGCCGGATGGTGGTTTCGGCGTCGTAAGCCGGGTAAGTGCAGGTAATTTCAGCATTGTTTTTTTTGACGCCCAGGGTGTCCAAATTGGACAAACGCCGACCTTGCTGCTGCCTATTAATCAAATTTTCAGCCTCGGCTTTTACCCTGACGGAACCTTCCTGATTGGCGGTCAAACCAGTATTAACAGAGGTTTCACGGCGCGCCTGCAACCCGATGGCAGCATTGTATGGGCAGCAGAATCACCGGAAGACGGTCAGGATCATTTGCAATACCTGATTGCTCACCCCACTGCTGACGGATGGGGCATTGCCACGGGGGGAACCATTGCTACCCCTCCCCAAACCGGCTTGCTTCGTGTGCGTGGAAATTCGGGCATTTTCGTGAATGTTGTCACCGGTAAAATTGGATACGACAGCGATGAAGACTGTTTACTTGCAGCTACTGAATTCGGTATTCCACTTGCCCAAATCAGGGCCAATAATGGATATCAGAATTTCCACGCATTTTCCGGCGACGGTGGTTCTTACCTGATGATTCTTCCCGCGGGAGATTATACCTTAACAGCGAGTGTGGCACAACAACAATACGAACTCTGCCCAAACACCAGCCTCAGTGTTTCTTTCCCCACAGGTGTCAATGGGAGCGCAACGCTTGATATTCCGATGCAAACCGGGCAGATTCTGCACCAGATCACCGGAAAACTATGGCTGGATCAGAACAACAACTGCGCGGCCGACAATGGCGACCTTCTACTAAAAAACTGGAGCGTCCGGCTCAATGATGAAAATGGCAATACCCTGACCACCAGTTTTACCAATCAAAATGGCTTTTACAGTTTCTCCGTCTCTGCCGGCAATTATACGGTTACCGCCATCCCTTATAATCAGAATTTCAGCTTCTGCGATCCGGTTACGCAGGCGGTTACGGTAGGCGGCTCCATTCCGCAGAATGCAGTTGCTGATTTTGTTGCCCGGGCCGAAACGGATTGTGCCCAAATGCGGGTGAGCATTCAGCCGATTGGCGTGCGGCCTTGCATTGAACGAACCTTCACGGTAAATTATCGCAACGACGGCACTATTCCTGCTGAAAATGCGACCTTAGAAGTTGTTTTGCCACAAGGCATGGTTTATGTGAGCGCAACCCCTGCTCCGACTTCCATCAACGGCAATACCCTGTTTTTTGAATTAGGCCAGGTGCTCCCATCTCCAGGCGATTTGTGGACGTATGTTACCATCCGGATTTCCGGCGAATGCGATCTGCAAATTGGGGATGAACTGTGCGTCATCGCCAATATTACTCCGGAAGAATTGTGTGGGATAGCGCCGGGCTGGAATGGCGCGATCATGGCGCTTGAAGGCGAATGTGATGAAAACAACCAGGTCGTTTTTACCGTAAAAAACATTGGCAACGCGCCCAATTCAGCGCCCCGGCAGATTCTCATCATTGAAGATCAAATTGTGCTGTTAGAAACCGAAGTAAGCCTGGATGCGATGACGCAGCAAGTTCTTCCGCCACTGACCCCATTTGGCGATACGACGACCATCATAGCCACAGTGGAACAGGAACCGGGATTCCCCGGCGATGACTTAGTGGTTTTTTCATTAAATAATTGCATTGGCACCGGAGGCTACCCAACCGGATTTGGTGGAAACGCAGGGCCTTTCACGGCAACCAAGTGCTTTCTGGTTGTCAACGCATACGATCCGAACGATAAAAACGCCAACCCACTGGGCTTTGGAGAAGCGCACAGTGTACGCCCCGGGACGCCGCTCGAATATACGATCCGGTTCCAGAACACGGGCAATGACACCGCTTATTTGGTTGTGCTGCGGGATACTTTATCGCAACATTTTAAGGCAGGGCGAACAGAAGTACTCGGCGCAAGCCACCCCTACGAATTTGCGCTGCTGAACGACAATATCCTGCACTTTGCGTTCAACAACATCCTGCTGCCGGATAGCGCCACGAATCTCGAAGCTTCCCAGGGATATGTACTCTTCCGGGTTTACCCCAAAGCTGGTCTGGCGCAGGGAACCGTAGTAGAAAACAACGCAGCGATCTACTTCGACTACAACGAACCGATTATTACGAATACCGTTATCCGGACGTACGAAGATTTCATCTTAGTCAAAACGGACGAGGTTCGCCAGCCACAAGCACTGAAGGTCAACATCTACCCCAACCCTTTTAGCACCCAAATGACTTTTGAATTACCAGAAGGCGCCCCGGCAGGCGATTACGCGCTCGAACTGTATGATGCTGCCGGCCGCCAACTCCGCTCCATGGCGTTTGATGGCCAGCGTTGTCAGGTGATGAGAAACGACTTACCCGCATTGTTGTTCTGGAAAATCAGCCACGAAGGCCGGATGGTGGCCAGCGGGAAAATGATTGCGGAATAAAAACGATTTAAACGTGTAATTTTTGCAGCCTTTATGCCCCTCGTTGATTTGAGCGAGGGGCTTTTTCTCATAAAAAAAGTCATCCTGAATTTGCATTACGCTAAAATCCGGGATGACTTATGTTGTAAAAAAGTCAGTAAAACCTAAACGTCTTCTTCGACTTCTGCATTCAAATCCCGTTCCAATTCCTCCATAAACACGTATTCAATGCTTTCCTCAACAGTAGGAATGATCGTTAGCACACTGTTCAACCGGGAAATTTCAATGAGTTTCTTCACACTCGGGTGCACGATGCCGGTCAGGACGAACATACCCAGCTCTTTCCAAAGGCGATTGGCCGTAAGAATCGCGCTTAAACCTGAGGAATCTACATATTTCACTTCGGAAAGATCGAGAATCAGGTTCACGATGCCTTCATTGGCAAAAATAACAAACTCGGATTTCAAGTTAGGGGCAAGGAGGGAGTTCAGGTTTTCTTCTTTCAGTTGAAATACAGCGTATTTCTCCTGTTTGTCAATCGAATATCTCATCATTCAGAAATTTTTTTTCGTTACTGCATCAACCCAATGTCCATGCAATTCAACAATGGATTGCAAAAGTATCAAATCTGTACAAGTAAGGATAACGTAATCCTAAGAAAGTTAGTTTATACCCCGTTTCGACTTCGCTCAACGACCGTTCGTTTCGACTCCGCTCAACGAACGGTCTGTCGAAACATTAAACCCGCTGACGAAGACTTTTCGGCAACAAACGATAAACCTGGGGCAGATTTTCTGCAAGAAAAGGGCGCGCCTGCTTGTGAAAAGCCCGATGCCAGGCGAATGCGCTCAGCACCCGGGTGGCTTTTCCAATGTATTCCACCGTTGCTACCACGTACTGTTCCCAGTACTTTCGCAGGGTCTCAATATGAATGACCATCCAGATAAAAAACGCTTCAAACAACAACGCGCCTACTAAGCATTGCAGCGGGGTGAGGCTGTGTTTCCATAAAGTAGTCAATCCGATCCCAAAAACGGCGCCATACAAAATAATGTAGTGAACGGTATAAACGGTAAGTGTTTCACTGCCAAATTTTAAGACCAAAGAGGGCATGCGTTTCCACAGCGGTGTGATGTACATGATCACTCCAGCCACGATGACGGCATGTCCCAGTTCAATAAACAGATAATTGTAATTACCCAGAGCTTGAAAGTTGTCCCAGCCAGTGAAAACATGCAGCAATTTGAACCATTTGGTAGAATAAAAGTGCAGCATGAGACCGCCTCCGATCATCGCTGCCGGAAACCAGCCGCTAAAAGCAAGTGCGGGCCGTTTATGCAAAACGTAACCCAGCACGCCGCCCAACAGGGAGTACCCAATCCAGGGGATAACCGTGAACACCGAAAAGCTTTTCATAAAATACGCCGCAAGAGGCAAAGGCAACCACGACCAATCAGCAGCTTCCACATCCGGGCTGATCAAAAAAACCATCAGTCCTGCAAACAACAACAAACGAGGCAGTGGCACTAATGTAGCCGTGTGCAGGGCGTAAACACCAATCAAAGACAACAGTGCCAAACCCATACAATGCAGTACATCTATGGCAAACATGGAGTGGAAATGCTCAAGTTTGAAGTAATCGAAATAGACGAGTGCATTGATGTTGAACCGCAACAAATAGGCCAATCCAATGAGCATAAATGCCCGCTTGATCCCTTTTTTTACGCGCTCGTTATCTCCTAATGGCCGACCGTCTTTCAACAACAGGAAGGTAAAAATGAGACCTGCCGAAAAGAAAAAGATGGGGGCAGTCATGCCGCGAAAAAAAGACCAGAAAGCAAAAATGGAATTGTTGTAATCGCGATAGGAATCTGCAAGCAAAGTGTCTGTAAAATGCCCCTGAAGCATCATAAGAACAGCGTAGGCCCGCAGAACATCTATGAAAAGAATCCGTGGCAGCTTAACGGTGGATTGATTAGATTCGATGGCTGATGTATTTTTGTGAGATTTCGACTTACTGTGACGAAAAACCGATGCAAAGTTACATCAATATGGCGATTATTGCACGATTTTTTTGATTTAATTGCTTGATTGTTAAGCTTGCCGCAAATTGGCGGCCTACTTTTTTTGCCCGTTTCGAGCACTGAGCAAGCGATATTTTGTCAGAATCGGCGAATGCCATACAGCAGGGGGATTTTATCTGCCGTTCCCCACTTTTCGTCTTTTTTAATGCTTCATTACTGTTTGGGCTTCCCTATCTTTCCGGGTCATTATTTTTTTACCTAAATCTGCCTTAAATGATGAAAAGTATTTTTTCAACTTTGCTGCTCGGTTGCGCGTTGTGTGCTTGTCAGCAGGAAAAACCTGACACTACCGTTAATTACCCGCTTATGGAAGTACAATATCCGGAAACTAAGACCGTAGACCAAGCTGATGACTACCATGGCGCCAGCGTAGCTGACCCCTACCGCTGGCTGGAAGCCGACACCGCCGCTGATGTGGGGCAATGGGTAAAAACCCAGAACACGGTCTCTTTTGGTTACTTAGAAAAAATCCCGTTCCGCAAACAAATTCAGGATCGCCTCACGGAATTGGTCAACTACCCGCGCTATTCATCTCCTTTTCAGGCCGGTGAATATTATTTTTTCTATAAAAACGACGGCCTTCAGAACCAGTCGGTCATTTACATCCAGAAAGGCCTGGCGGGTCAGCCGGAAGTATTCATTGATCCGAACAAACTATCGAAAGAAGGGACAACGGCGATCAACATCGTCGGCGTTTCTGATGACGACAAGTACCTCGCTTATTCCAAACAAGAAGCAGGTTCCGATTGGGCAGAAATCCATGTCATGGAAATTGCCTCCAAAAAGAAACTGCCGGATGTATTGAAATGGGTGAAATTTTCAGGGGCAGACTGGCACAAAGACGGTTTTTTCTACAGCCGCTATCCCGCACCCGCTCCGGGTTCTGAGCTTTCGGGCAACAACCAGTATCATTCGGTGTATTACCACAAGCTCGGCGACGACCAGTCGAAAGACAAGCTGGTTTACGAAGACCGGAAAAACCCCAACATGTACCACAACGCCTCCATCACGGAAGACAATAAATACATCATCCTCTACGCCGCGCCTGGCACAGACGGATATGCGGTGTATTTCCGTGAACTGGAAAAGGAAGGTCCATTCAAGGTACTTTTTGAAGGGTATGCCAACAAAAGCTCGGTTATTCATCACCACAATGGTAAATTTTTGGTGCAAACCGATATTGACGCGCCTAAATACCGATTGGTGGAAGTAGATCCGGCCAAGCCGCAAAAAGCAAACTGGAAAGAAATCATCCCTGAATCGGAAGACCTGTTGCAGGGCGTAGGCACCGGCGGCGGTAAACTGTTTGCCAACTACCTGAAAAACGCGACTGACCGTTACTACCAACTCGAATACGACGGCAGTGGCAAAAAGGAAATCCAGTTGCCCGGTCTCGGCTCAGCCGGCGGTTTCGGCGCGCGCGAAAAGTACAAGACCCTGTTCTACACGTTTACGTCGTTCATTTATCCGTCTACGATTTTTAAATACGATGTCGAAACCGGTAAATCAGAGCCTTTCTTTAAGTCGGAACTGAAATTCAATCCGGAAGACTATGTTGAAAAACAGGTTTTTTACAAAAGCAAAGACGGCACGGACGTTTCCATGTTCCTTGTGCATCGCAAAGACTTGGAAATGAATAGCCAAAACCCGTGCTACCTCTACGGTTACGGTGGCTTCAACGTGAGTTTGACGCCCAGCTTCAGCGTCACGCGACTGCCATTGCTCGAAAATGGCGGCGTTTTTGCCATGCCAAACCTGCGCGGCGGTGGCGAATACGGGGAAGAATGGCACAAAGCCGGAATGCTGCTCAACAAGCAAAATGTGTTCGATGACTTCATTGCTGCCGCTGAATACCTGATTGCCCAGAAGTATACGGCTAAGGAGAAACTGGCGATTGCAGGCGGTTCTAATGGCGGCTTGCTCGTCGGCGCCTGTATGACACAACGCCCTGACCTTTTTGCAGTAGCTTTTCCGGCGGTTGGCGTCATGGACATGCTGCGCTACCACAAATTCACGGTGGGGAAAGGATGGATCCCCGAATACGGCTCCAGCGACGATCCGGCGCACTTTAAAAACCTGCTGGCTTATTCGCCATTACACAACCTGAAAGAAGGCGTATCCTACCCGGCCACCCTGATCACGACCGCTGATCACGACGACCGCGTAGTGCCGGCGCACTCGTTCAAGTTTGCCGCCCAACTACAAAAGGCGCATAAAGGCAAAACACCCGTATTGATCCGAATCGAAACGAACGCAGGTCATGGCGCCGGCAAACCGATCGCAAAAGTGATCGAAGAGCAGGCTGATATCTGGTCGTTTTTGTTTTATAATACCAATTCGCCGGTGAAGTATTTGGCGAATTAGTGTCTGTTTTTAAAATACAATAGCTTCGAAGGGAGCAAATCAGAGCATTCCTTGAAGTGTAACGTCGTCAACTTAACGGCCTGAACGACCCTGAAAGGGTCAAATTTGAATAGCCCCCGATGCAATCGGGGGAAAAGTGGAAGTATGGAGGTGAACCAACCCCGAACGGGGTTGAATATTGAATAAGAGGGGTGGCGTATTAACATTCAACCCCGTTTGGGGTTGGACGTTACATTTCGTTTATGCGACCTACCCCCGATTGCATCGGGGGCTATTCACATTCAACCACTTCGTGGTTATCCATCACTAGCTAAGTTTACGACATTACATTTGAAGGGACCCCCTCGTTATCCAGGCTACATAAAACAAATGAGCCATCCTGAAAATTTTCAGGATGGCTCATTTTATTTAGCTCTGCCAAAAAACTAATCGCGCACCAGCTCAAAGTCCGTGCGGCGGTTTTGAGCGCGGCCACTTTCGGAAGTGTTGGAACCCACAGGTTTGTCCGGGCCATTGCCGACGACAATGAATCGGTTAGAAGACATCGCATGTGCTTTCGACAGGTAGTCCGCCACCGATTGAGCCCGTTTTTGAGAAAGCGCAATGTTGGATGCGCGATTCCCCACATTGTCGGTATTGCCTTCGATGCGGATTCTGGAATTGCCAAAGGCTTTTGCAATGTCCACAAATTCTTTATCAATGATGTATTTCGCATTTTCATCAAGCAGAAACTCTCCGCTTCGGAAACTGATGCTCACCCGTTTGGTTGCAAACGCTTCTTTCTCTTTCCCTTCATCAGCCGCAACTTTTGTAAATGCCTTTTGTCCTTCGGCAGCATGTTCGCTTCCGTTGAGCGTAGTGGCAGTGACTAAGCCAGGATAGGCGATCTGACGGAACAGCGGCACACGCCCTTCGATGTACCCCAAAGCCGCATATTTTTCAGACATGCTGGTGTACAGGTTATTCCCCGTCACGCCTTTGTAGGCGGAGTTCAATCCAAAAAAGTTCTGGTTATCGCCATGTGTAACCAAACGCACATTGCCAATCATTTGATCTGCTTCATCGGTAGACAGCGCTGTGCCGCGTTCTGTGAATTCTTCTCCCAAAATCTGGGCTGCCTTTCTGCGCGATTCTTTAGATGCATTAATTTCTGCAGCGCCACGCATCCAGCCTTCATACAGCTTTTGAAGCTTGGCTTTGTTTTTTTCAGCGTACTCGCGCTTTGCCAAAAAAACGTCGGCAATAATGAACGAAGCGGAGCGGGTGCTTTCCAGAATACGCGACCCCGGCACTGCTTTCGTGCAGAGAATATCGTCCGGGCTCCACACCACAGCAGCATCCACATTGCGGCTTTTGAACACTTCTGCTGCGTCAATGGCGTTGGGTTGGGCCACAATTTCAATGTCTTTGGCCGTCAGGCCACCCGCTTCCAGCAACCAAAGCAGGAAAGAATGTGAGGGCGTCAACTCAGCAACGGCCACTTTTTTTCCTCTCAAATCAGACACTTTGGTAATACCGGGCCGTGCGACAACGGCATCGCCACCCCTCGACCAGTCGGATTGAAAAACCACAACCGGATCAAAATCAGCAAGTCCGTTAACTTCTGTGGGGAAAGCGTCTATCGTTTGCCAAAGCAAGTTGACTTCATCCGCTTTGAACGCATTCCGGGAAGCTTCAAAGTCATCCAATACCTTAAATTCAACATCAATGCCGTATTCTTTTGAAAAACGAGACGCGGCGCTGGCTTCAAAGCCTTCGTTAAAATACTGTCCGCCCGCGTAGCCACCCCAGGTAACCACGCCGACCTTAATGACGTCGTCGTCTCCGGCGCTGCTTTTATTGGAAGACTTTTTTTCTTCTTTGGCTTCCGATGTGCCGTTGCCGTCGCCATCTAAAACTCCGGAATATTTTAATGCAAAAAAAGTACCGCCCAAAACTGCCAAAACAATGAGCAGTTTGGAAAAGGTGGTGAGTCGTGCTGCCATGGTTGGTTTTTATGATTCAAAGAAGTTGTCGTACTGATTTTTGTGGCTCGTTTCCCGCACAGGTACCTTCATTGGCTCATTCAAATCGAGTACTTCCGATTCGTCATTTGCCTGAACCAACAGGCGCTGTTTTTCTTCGCCCAACAGGAAAGAAACGCCTTCGTTTTCCCATTTCTCCAACATTTTCAGGCCTTCTTCTTCGAAGATACCATTCTGAAGGTCCACAGAATCCATAAATCCGGAAGACATTTCCATGAAACGCTCCATTTCACCAACTTTGTTGGCGACGTCTTCCGTGATGGCTTCCATCGCCATATCGAACATAGCCCGTTTGTCAGGATCGCCGGAGATGATGCTCATGGCCGAACGCATCGCGCCGTGGCTGGCGTGAATGGCTTTGCGTTCCTGCTCTTTCACGTCCACCTGGTCTTTGATGTCTTCCATCAAAACCTGAGAGTTTTCGTACATTTTGGTCAGCACCCGGTAAAGGATTTCCATTTTTTTGTACAAATCCTCAAGGCGGATATTGGACTCCTGAAGACGGCCTGCGCGGCGCGATTTCAGGATCATCACGGATTGTTTATTCGTTTCCTTAGCCTTGCTTGCGATGTGCAGGTTGCTTTGGATTTCTTTTTTGTTGTTGACGATGACTTCCTGCAATTTGTGCATCTGGCCGCGCAACTGGCTGATTTGACGGTTCATTTTGCGCAGGTTGTCCGACAAATCCTCCACATAACTTTTTAGAATGCCGATGGGATCTATTTGCACAAAAAGACCGGTTAGCCAGCGCATGACGCTTTTGTAACCGTACCAGACTAAATTGCGCATCTTTGGATCGAGCACCATGTAAACAATGGCGCCGATTGCAACCAGCATCAGGCTCAGGTAGAGCGTATTTTGAGCCAGTGTTAACAAGAACGGCAGAGCAGTGTAAAGCAGAAAGCCGCCGCCCAGAACTACACCTCCCAATACCAGCGCTCCGGTGATGCCTTCGGGGCGTTGCCAAAATGATTTAGCTTTAAATTCTTTGCTGTAATTTTCCATTAGAAACCGATTGATTTTTCCTTTTTAGCAATTGCCCTGTAAAGATAACGCAAGATGTAAAACCGCCATAAAAGGAGGCTAAAAACATGCTGTTCATTTCAGGTTTTCTTCTTCAACATGCGGGAAATCATGTAAACGCCGCCCAATATTAAGACAATAATGACGGCAACGTAAATCAGATTAAACGCAAGGGACAACAAGGCTGGTAAAAACCGGATGAGTACGATGGCTGCCAATGCGATGACGCCAATACCGACAACTCTGTTGATCTGTTGTTGTTGCATGATCTTTATTTTAAGAAGTTTTTGATATTGTCTAAATCGTGGCGAATTTGCTGCACAAGGGCTTCATAAGACGCAACGAAATTATTTCTGGTTGTTTCCACTTTTACAGTGGCTTCGGTCATTTCCTGCTTCAATTGTTTGGCTTTGGTCTGATCCGCTTCAATTTCGACGGTGAGCTGTTTGATTTGCTCCGCTTTCGCTTTGATGGCTTCTTCCAGCTTGAGGATGTGCTGTTCTTTTTCTCCAATCTGCTTCGCCTTTTGGTTGTTCACCGCAGCTTCAAACTTTTGCTCTTCCTGCTTCAACACATCCAAATAATGTTGCCCCGTTTGAAGTAAGCGCTCCACCGTCACACCCATCGTCTGCGCCATTGCGTAGGCCGATTGATAGCGGGTTTGGTCATCCATTGGCATCTTTTTCAGCGAGTTAAGGGATTGTTTAAACTCCAAATAGTCAAACCCTTCCACATTATTTTGCTCCATCGCCTTAAACAAAACCTCCGTTAGTTCCGGCACCGGTTTTCCGGGCTCTGCAGGTACTGTTGGTGCCGGAGTGCTACTGTTTGTTGTTTTTGAAGCAGGCTGGTTTTTCATCTCCGTTTTATCCTTTTGGGATTCGGGCGAAGCGGCTTTATTCGGGTTTTCTTCTTCAACAACAAAAAGTGACTTCAAATTTTTAAACATGTTCTGAATATTGTGATGGTGCAAAGATAACACGTAAATGCGGCGAATGCGTTGCGCACGTTAGACTAAAAAGGATTAAAACTCTACAAAGGAAGAAAAAAAGCGCTGATTCTACAAAGGAAGCCTCTAATCCATACTTTTGCGCGATAATCTGCTGCTTATGACTTTCGATGTTACAATTCCGGTATTGAACGAAGAAGCGACGCTTGCGCAAAATGTGCGCATCCTGCATGGTTTCCTCAAGGAGCATTTTTCCCAACCGGCCCAGTGGCGTATTGTCATCGCCGACAATGGTTCCACCGACAAAACGCCCGAAATCGGGCAGCAACTCATTACTGAATTTCCGGAAGTTGCTTTTCTCAAAGTGCCCAAAAAAGGTGTTGGCTTGGCGCTAAAAACTTCGTGGTCACAATCACAGGCCGACATCGTGGGCTATATGGATCTTGATCTGGCAACCGATTTATCCCATTTTTTGGAAGCTTATGAGGCCATCGCCCATCAAAACTACGACATTGTTTATGCAACCCGCCTCCACCGGCGTTCAAAAGTCATCGGGAGAAGCCTGAAGCGGGAAATTGCTTCCCGGGTTTTTAATTTGTTGTTGAAAATCTACCTCGGCATCCGGTTTTCGGATGGCATGTGTGGCTTTAAATTTTTAAAACGCAGCGAATACGACGCCCTTTATCAGGGTGGCGCTCAAAACGACGGCTGGTTTTTTTCCACGGAACTCTTGGTTGTTTCTGAGTGGAAAAACTTGAAAATGTATGAATTACCGGTTACCTGGACTGATGATACCAGTAGCAGCCGCGTGCAGGTGATTCCATTAGCCAAAAAATATATAGCCGATATGCGGGCGCTGCGCCGGAAACAATTTTCAAAACCCGGTTCCCTGTCCTCATGAATTTTTTGAAACAACTTTCTACCCACCAGGCGGGCATTCTTGCAGTAGTCGTCGCTGCAATTTTGTGGAGTACCGGCGGACTCTTCATCAAGCTGCTGCCGTTTGATCCGTTCACCATCCTGTTTTACCGCTCAGCAATCGCGGCGGTTTTGTTTGGTTACATTTGCCGGCATAAATTATTCGCAATCAATCGAAAAAATGTAATTGCCATCCTGTTTTACACGGCCTTACTCGTAAGTTTTGTTGTTGCAACTAAGATGACCACTGCAGCCAATGCCATTTTTTTGCAGTACACTGCGCCCATCTACGTGCTGCTGATGGAACCCTTGCTGTTCCGATTGAAATTACAGCGCATCAATGTCGTGACGATCTTGATTTGCATTGCCGGAATGCTCCTGTTTTTCATCGGCGATTTGCAGGTAGGCGATATGGGGGGAAATGCACTGGCACTACTTTCCGGTATTTGTCTCGCCGGTTTTATGCTCACTCAGCGTGTCAATGATCCTGACAAACAGGAAGTTTCGATTTTCTGGGGGAACGTCGCAGTTGCGCTGGTCGGACTCCCCTGGTTTTTGGAATCCGCTGCTCCTACCCTGCCGCAATGGGGTATGATTGCCTTTTTAGGTTTTGTACAAATCGGACTTGGGTATTTGTTGTTTACTTACGGCCTTAAACGCACCTTGGCCGTGGAAAGCGCCCTGATCGCCATGCTTGAGCCTATTCTGAATCCGGTATGGGTCTTCATTGGATACGGTGAACGTCCGGCTAATCTGGCAATTTTGGGCGGATTGATCATCATCGCAGCATTGGTGATCCGCACCATCGTCACTGAACGGGCGAAATTCAGCAAAAAACCGATTGCTTTTTGACCGGTTTCGGGCAAACTGATTATCTTTCTGGCAGTTTAATTCATGTATAAGTGACACTAAGATGAACTGTTTGCCTGTGTTGACGCTGATTTTCCTTGCCTACTCTGTTTGTGCCCAACCCGCTGCGCCAACTGTGGAAACCATCGCCATCCCCGGCACCGAACAAACCTTCCGCATGGCTTTGCTGCCCGGCGGAATTTTCGATATGGGTAGCCCGGAAACAGAAGCCGGACGAGCCAATCACGAAGGGCGACACAGCGTTGAAGTCAACAGCTTCTGGATCGGTGTCCATGAGGTGACTTTCGATGAATTCTTTTGTTTTCAATTTAAAGAATTTGATTCTGATACCGCTGCTACACCGGATTTCAAAGCCGACGCCGTAGCGCGCCCTTCCCCACCCTACTACGATTTTACGTATGGCCGGGGAAAAGCCGACGGGTTTCCGGCAACAACCATGACCCAACAGGCCGCCCTGCGCTATTGCCAGTGGTTGTCTGACAAAACGGGCGATTTTTACCGCCTGCCCACAGAAGCAGAGTGGGAATACGCCTGCCGTGCCGGCACAACTACCGCTTATTCTTGGGGCGACGACGCCTCCAAGGCGCCCGAATTCGCCTGGTTTTTTGACAACAGCAGCGGTTCTTACCAAAAAACCGGCTCTAAAAAGCCCAACCCCTGGGGTTTGTACGACATGCACGGCAACGTGATGGAATGGTGCTTAGATTTTTACGTAGAGGACTATTTTCAGCGCTTGGATACGGCATCGGTCAACCCATTGATCCTGCCCACTAAAAAACACTCGCGTACCCTGAAAGGTGGCAGTTTTGAAGACGATGCCCCAGCCCTGCGCAGTGCAGCCCGCAAGAAAAGCGACCCAAAATGGCAGGCCCGCGACCCTCAAATCCCCAAAAGCAAATGGTGGAATCCGGAATCGCCGTTTGTCGGATTCAGAATCGTACGGGAAACAAAGCCCATTTCAAAAGCGGAGCGGGATCGGTTTTTTGAGCAGGTGATTCGGGATTAGGTAGCCCCCCAACCCCCGAAGGGCAGAGGTGATCAGTTCTATAAAATGATGCTTAATCGTACATTTTTATTTTTTATTGATGATTGACGATTACATGATTGATGATTGTTAATGTAAGAGATATGTAAACATCGTGTGTATGTTTTACATCATCAATCATCATTTATCAATCATCTCTCATCAATCCTTCTTCAAAACGTGGTGAACATGTAGAACTGATCACCTCTGCCCGAAGGGGGAGACAGGTGGACGGCGGACGGGAAACGTTGGACAAGAACCGTGAACACGATCGCATTCTTAAGCCCAACGAACAACGTTCAACGAGCAACGAACAACAATCACAACGATAAACTATAAAAGAGATGAGTAAAACAACCAGACGCAATTTCATTAAAACTTCTTCGGCAGTAACCGGAGGCATCATGCTTGGGGGTCTCTCCTTAGCACAGGCGGCCAACAGCTTTACAGACGACGCTATCAAAGTTGCCCTCGTTGGCTGCGGCGGGCGCGGCACCGGAGCGGCGGTACAAGCGCTGCTGACGAAACAAAACGTAAAATTGGTGGCCATGGCTGATGCTTTCAAGCATCGCCTCGACGATTCTTACAAAAGCATTACCGCCGACGACCTGACCGATGTAATTGGCTGGGAAGTGAACGTAAAAAGCCGCGTGGATGTGCCCGAAGAGCGCAAATACGTGGGCTTTGACGCCTACAAAAAAGCCATCGCGCACGCAGATGTGGTCATCTTAGCCACGCCGCCGGGCTTCCGGCCCGATCATTTTGCCGAAGCCGTCGCGCAGGGCAAACAGGTTTTTATGGAAAAGCCGGTTGCCACCGATGCGCCGGGCATTCGCAAAGTGCTGGAAGCCGCCGAAATGGCGAAGCAAAAAAAACTGAACGTCGTGGTGGGCCTGCAACGCCACTACCAGAAGGTCTACCGCCAATGGGTGGATATGCTGCAAAACGGCGCCATCGGTGACATCGTCTCTTCCCGGGTCTACTGGAACATGGGCGCGCTGTGGGTGAACCCACGCAAACCCGACATGACAGAAATGGCTTACCAAATGACCAACTGGTACTATTTCAACTGGTTGTGCGGCGATCACATCGTGGAACAGCACGTTCACAACATTGACGTTTCCAACTGGGTGAAACAAGCCTATCCGATCCGCGCATACGGCAGCGGCGGGCGCCAGGTGCGCGTGGGAAAAGAATACGGCGAAATTTTTGACCACCACGTGGTCGAGTTTGAATACGCGGATGGCTCGCGCATGTTCAGCCAGTGCCGCCAGATTCCAGGCACGAAAGAATCGGTGACGGAAGCTTTTCACGGCACCAATGGCTCCGCTCCCTGGCCAGGCCGCATCCAGACCCGCAGCGGCTATGCGCTGATGAATTACAACGACAAGGGCGATCCGGATCCTTATCAAAACGAACACGACGAATTGTTTGCCGCCATTGCAAAGTCAGAGTATAAATTTGCCGACGCAGAAAACGCTGCAAAAAGTACCCTGACGGCCATCATGGGTCGTATGGCAACCTACTCCGGCCAACTCATCGAGTGGGATGCGGCACTGAATTCCAAAATCAACCTGATGCCGGAAAAATTGGACTGGAACGCCAAACCGAAATTATTGCCCGGAGCGGATGGGATGTATGCTTGTGCGGTGCCTGGGATTACGAAAGTAGTGTGAAGATTTGAAAATTTGAAAATTTGATGATTGGAATGGCGTGAAGATGCAATGTGAATTTTCGAATGATGTAAAAAACTTACTTTGCGGCTTTTGCGAGAGATTGTTTCCCGCAAAGGCCGCAAAGGTTTCGCAAAGGACGCTAAGGGTGGCGTTCTGCTTTGCGGACTTGGCGAAATCGAAGATTCACGATAGTAATCCTTAGCGACCTCCTGCTCTACGGGACAAGTTTTGCGGGAAATTTTTCATAACGGTATCCAATGCTCAAAGGAATATGTATTATCGAACAATGTGGCTCCACCTTTAACCTTTCCACTTTAACCTTTAGCCTTCTTCTCCTGCTCCCGGTTCTACTACCCGCCCAGCAGCGTTACGAATTTTCCCACCCCCAAATGGGCACCGTCTTTCGCTTAGTTTTTTACACCGAAAAAGACGCAGCAACCGCCCAATCTATAGCCAAACAAGTTTTCGATCGGGTAGACACCCTGAACGCCATCTTCTCCGATTACCTGCCCGAAAGCGAACTCAACCGCTTGAGCGACAAAGCTGGAAGTGGCGAAAAAATTCAGGTTTCTGAGGCGCTTTGGAAAATCCTTCGTTTATCAAAATCCTACGCCAAAGCCAGCGACGGTGCTTTTGACCCTACCATCGGTGCATTGACAAGGCTGTGGCGGCGGGCGCGCAACCTTAAAGAACTACCCGATTCAGCACGGATTGCCGCGGCTCTAAAAACAGTGAATTACCGTGCCATTCGATTGTACAAAAACTACCAGGTTCGATTAAAAAGAAAAGGAACGCGCTTAGACCTTGGCGGCATCGCACAGGGCTACGCAGCGGATGAATGTCTGGCATTGTTGCAGGAAGCAGGAATTTCCATCGCATTGGCGGACGCTGGCGGCGATATTGCCCTCGGCGACGCGCCACCCGGTAGCAAAGGCTGGCATATTGAGCGGATCACTTCGGATTCTACCAAAGAAACACTGGTTTTAGCAAACCGCGGCATTACTACTTCCGGAGCGACTTACCGATATTTTGAAACGGCTAATGGCGTTCGATATTCCCATATTGTGGATCCGCGAACGGGTTGGGGAATCACGCAGCATAGGTTGGTGACGGTCCTGGCCCCAAACGCTCTAACAGCGGATGCCTGGGCGACGGCGTTATCTGTTGCTGGAAAATCAAGCAGAAAAAAAATCAGATTCAAGATTAAGATATGGATAAATCCAATTTGAAGATTAATTAATTTGAAGATGCCGTTCTAATCTTCAAATTTTCAAAACTTGTCCCGCTTGGCGGGGTCAACTAATCTTCAAATTAATTATTTCCCTTCTTCCATCAATTTCCGAATATTCCGTTCAATCACAACCCCCTCCCCCTGTGGATCCAAAGCGGCCGATTTTGTCGCCAATTGCAGCGCTGTCCGAATGTTTTCCGGGTCATAGCGGGAAAGCTTATACGTCCCAAAGTTCTTTTTCAAAAAGTACTTGGCACAACCGGCCAATTCGGCTGCATCCGTCGAAGCGGAACAATCGGCTTCTTTCATCAATCCGTTTTCGATGCGCTGCTGTGTGGTGAGCGGGGCAATGTAGCCGGTTTTGTCTAAATTTCTGATGTCGCAAAAATAGGGAAAGAAATACGGGCCGGAGCCGAGTAAAACCCGCTCACCTTTCGGTGAAAAAGCCACCGAATAGCAAGTACCCCGAAGGTTCCAGGTATAGGCAGCCTGCGTATTGTCTCTTTTGCCGACGTACCACAAATTTGCGGTTCTGTCTTCACAGCCGGTTAAAATAGTCATTCCGTCCGGAGAAAACGCAACCGACCTCACGGCAGAGGTGAATCCCGAATAGCGCTCTATTTCGACGCCCCTCAAATCCCAGATTTTGGCTGTTTTATCCCAACTTCCGGTCAATACGCGCTTTCCGTCAGGGGAAAAAGCAACCGACAGCACGCCGGACTCATGACCTCTAAAACTCTGAATGGTTCTCCCGTTCAAATCCCAAAGCCGTGCATCGTAATCCCAGCTACCCGTCAACACGCTTTGCCCGTCGGGGGCAAAAGCGACGGACCAAATGCTGGATATGTGGCCGGAAAACGTCTGGAGTTCTTTGCCGGTCAAATCCCAAAGCTTGGCCGTTCTGTCAAAACTGCCGGTTAAAATGGAATTGCCGTCAGGTGAAAAAGCAACCGCTGTGACCCCGAAAGCATGGCCGGAAAAAGTCTGAAGTTCCTGCCCGTTGATATCCCAGAGTTTCGCCGTGCCATCCCAACTCCCGGTGAGTATCCGGCTTCCATCGGGAGAAAATGCGACGCACGAAACAACTTCTTTATGACCCGCAAACGACTGGAGTTCACGCTCGCTCAAATCCCAGAGTTTTGCAATGCCGTTCCAGGTGCCTGTTAAAATCCGTTGCCCGTCGGGGGAAAAAGCGACAGATCTGACAATTTCGGTATCCCCAACAAAATATCGTGGCTCGATTCGCCGCATATCCCAAAGCTTAACGACCCCGTCTTCACTGGCGGTCAGAAAACTTTTTCCATCGGGGGAAAAAGCCACGGAACTGACGGCTTTGCTATGCCCCATGCAGACCTGGAGTTCCCGCCCGTCCATATCCCAAAGCTTTGCGCTGGCATCAAAACTGCCGGTCACCAAATATTTGCCATCCGGAGAAACCGAAATCGGCCACACCGAAGCATCATGGCCAAAAAAAGTTCGAATTTCTTTTCCTTTTAAATCCCACAACTTAGCCGTCCGGTCTAAACTCCCCGTCAGTACGCTTTGCCCGTCCGGAAAAAACGCAACCGACCAAACTGCCGCCGTGTGTCCTGAAAAAGTCTGGCGTTCACGACCGTTTAAATCCCAAAGTTTGGCCGTTCCATCTTCGCTGCCGGTCAATACAGCTTGCCCGGTTGGTGAAAAAGCGACCGTCTGAACAGCCTCTTTATGTCCGTTAAAAGCCTGGATTTCGCGGCCGGACAAATCCCAGAGTTTAGCCGTTTTATCCAAACTCCCCGTCAGAATGAACTGGCCATCCGGAGAAAAAGCGACCGACTCCACGGCATCGCCATGGCCTGCAAAAGCCTGAATTTCACGGCCGGTCAAATCCCAAAGTTTGGCCGTTTTGTCTAAACTGCCCGTCAATACAAATTGCCCGTCGGGGGAAAAAGCAACAGACTCTACCCCTTCGCGGTGTCCTATAAAAGACTGAAGTTCACGGCCGGTCAAATCCCAGAGTTTGGCTATTTTATCATTACCACCCGTCAGGATGCGTTGTCCATCGGGTGAAAAAGCAACAGACAAGACCTCCGAGGCATGTCCGATAAAGGCGCCGGTGGCAAAGGTATTGGCGGGATCGCTCAGCAGGTTGAGGCGGTTTTTCAAATACAGAGGGCTTTCGCCCTGGGTTACGCGGCAGGCTTCATGGGTGAGACGCAAAAGTAAAGTGCGGTCGTAATTCGGCTGCGCCATCAAATCGGTCATTTTCGAAGTCAGTTCTGCCGCTTGGGTACTCCGGGCAAAAGCCGCTTTTTCAGCTTCAATGCCCGAGGTGATTGAGTCCAGCAGGCCGGCAATAGTCTGCGACATGCCAGGACACAACGGCAGCGCCGCTTCGCAATATTCCCGGGCGGAATGCCATTTTTTAGCGGCTAAGTTCACCCGCGCTTTTTGCAGCATCTCGCGACAAAAACGCGGATCTTGTGCCATCAGTTTGCACGCAAACAATAAAATCAGGAGGGTACATATCTTTTTCATATCCGGGTAGCTTTTTGGAATGGCGTTATTCGATTTCTTTTAAAAGCGCAATAACTTCAGCATTGGTTTTGTCCAATTTTTGCGCTTCCAATAAAATCTGATGCGCCATTTCCCGGTCGCCAACCCGCATCATCCGCCGGGCGGAGGCTAAAAACTTTTCCACCTCGATGCGGTTGCGTTCCGCTTTTTCAGCCTCCAGTGCGGCAATTCTTTGTTTCGCTTCTTGCAACGCTGTTTCCACGGTTTGTTTTTCAAGCCGGGCGATGCTGTCGTTCCGAAGCGTTTCTTTTCGGCTTTCATCGGCAATCCGGATGGTTTCCTCTGCCGTGCGCAGTTGTTTTTCTGCCGCTTGTTTTCCTTTTTCGGCTACGGCATACAACCAAATCACGATGACTAAGGCAATAAGCGAGACAACGTTTATGGTTGTTACAAGCATTCGCAATCGCCTTCTCAAAAGGCTGTGTCGTTGACTGGGTATTTCTTTTTCCTTAATCATGGCGGTCATTTTCGGGAGTCCCTTGCTGGCAATGACAAAATCAGGGTCTTGGCTTCAAGAATATTCTCCCGGTGTGTTTTTCTCATATTCAAAAAAAAAATGGAAAGCTTTGGAACGCGCAAGCTAAGGAATTGCCATAAAAAACCCAATACAGAAAATGGAATTGAATAAAATTATCCAGATAGAAAACAGACAAATTGCTTCCGGAGTCGGGTATTAAAAAAAATCTGCTATACTTGTGATTCGGCAGATTAACAGCAATTTTTTACATAAAAGTTGCCCGCAATTCAGGCTTTTTCACCAACAACACCTCCTTGCCATGTCAAAATCATTACGCTCCCTTATCTTGCTACTCATGTTATTGAATGCCAACTCCTTGTTTGCACAAATCAAACTACCGCGCTTATTGGGAAATCATGCTGTATTGCAGCGCGAAACGCCGTTGTCTTTGCAAGGCCATGCCGCAAAAAACAGCAAAATTGCCATTGATTTTGCGGGAAATACCTACCGCACACGCGCCGACAAAAAGGGTCAGTGGAAAGTGGAGCTTCCCCCTATGGCGGCAGGCGGTCCTTTTAGTATGGAAATCAGCGACGGCAAAGAAGTCATTACGTTGGAAAATATCCTGATTGGCGACGTCTGGGTTTGTTCCGGACAATCGAATATGGAATGGCCGCTTCGGGAATCCAACAATGCAGCAACAGAAATTGCGGCTGCCAATGACCCTATGATCCGGCATTTTTATGTGGAACACACCGCCTCGATGCTGCCTTTAGACACCCTGAAAAGCGGCAACTGGAATGTGTGCAGCCCTGCAACAGCGGGCGATTTTACGGCCGTGGGTTATTTTTTTGCAAAACACCTGCGCGAAAAAACGGGCGTACCCATCGGCCTGCTGCACAGCTCGTGGGGCGGCAGTCGTATTGAACCCTGGATGGATGCTGCCACGCTTGGTTTTAAAGACGCGCAGGCTGTTGAAGCGCATCTGGAAGGAAAACTATCGGCTCAAAAAATTCGCATTGATGAATTTATGCGCAGTAAGTTCGGCGATGACGTCCCAATGGAGGATAAAGGCATTCAAAACGGGAAAGCAGTATGGGCTGCGCCCGAGCTTGATGACAGCGGCTGGGAAATGCTTAACCTGCCCGGTTTGTGGGAAGGACAAGGCTGGGACATCCTGGATGGCATCGTCTGGTTCCGGAAAGAAGTGTCCCTGACGGCAACGCAGGCGGCGCAGGCAGCTACTTTAGGCTTGGCCATGATAGACGACAGCGATGAAGCCTGGATCAACGGCATCAAGGTGGGCGGGCTTCACAACAGTTACAGTGTAGTGCGCCGCTACGAGATCCCTGCAGGGGTTTTGCGCGCCGGGAAAAATGTAATCGCAGTGCGGGTAGAAGACTCCGGCTACGGTGGTGGATTCCATGGAAAGCCGGAATTGCTTTTCCTGCGAACCGCTGTAGATGAAATTTCATTAGCCGGCGCCTGGAAAATGAAAGTTGGGAAAGCGTTGGGCAGTTTGCCCGGCACCCAGGATAACCAGTTGCCTACCAAACTCTACAACGCCATGATCCGCCCCATCCAGTGGTTCCCGATTAAAGGCGTCATTTGGTATCAGGGCGAAAGCAACGCCAACAATGCCGAAGATGCGATGGCTTATAAAACGCTCTTCCGGCAAATGATTCAACAGTGGCGCAAACAGTGGGGTGTCGGCGATTTTCCTTTCCTTTTTGCGCAATTGGCCAATTTTCACGCGGCTGAACCGGAGCCAGGCAATGCCAACTGGCCGCTCCTTCGCGAATCACAATCGGCGGCGCTGAATCTGCTCAATACCGCCCAGGCCGTTATCACAGACATCGGCGACGCTACGGATATTCACCCGCGAAACAAGCAGGATGTCGGATACAGACTGGCGCTTGGCGCGCGCCGTTTTGCTTATGGCGAAAAAACACTTGTTTATTGCGGCCCCACTTTTGAGGCCATGAAGGTAAATCCGGCAACAGAAGGAAGCGGCCGCCCGGCGTCCTTGCGTGTGCAATTCAACAACCGGGGTAGCGGTTTGATCGCCAAAGGCGACCGCTATGGTTATCTTCGGGGTTTTGCTGTTGCCGGCGCCGACCGGAAGTTCGTGTGGGCAAAAGCAATGATTGAAGGCAACGAGGTCGTTGTCTGGAGCGAAAAAGTGCCCAACCCGATAGCAGTGCGTTACGCCTGGGCCGACAATCCGGACGATGCGAACCTGTTCAATGTAGAAGGATTGCCTGCTGTTCCTTTTAGAACCGATCAGTGGTAGAAGCAAGAAGCAAGGGGCAAGGGGCAAATATGCAAACTGGTACTATCCTTATTTGCCAACTTGCCCATTTGCCCTTGCCAACTTGCCTATTTACCCCCCCCCTGCGGATTGCGGTTTAGTTTGATTTTCGGGCTTGTTGTAGCGAAGGTTATGCGGAAAAGTAGGCCGCGGCGGTTCCGGCACGGCAGCCCGCTCGGTGTCTGTTTCTGCCCGGCGGCGACGAAGTTCCAGTTTCAGGCTTTCTTCCCCTTTGCGCATGGCCCAAAGGTGGTTGGCTGAAAAAATCGGACGCAGTAAAAAGGTCAACATTTTGAGCAGGGGCTTTTCGGCATTAATGCGCCAGTCGTAGGTAATTTCGCAGTGCTGCTCGTTTGCCTGTTTGAATGTCCAGATGCCTGTGCCTGCAAAATCCCCGACCGCTTCCAGGGCAAATCCGGTGGGATAATGGGTTTCGGTGACATTGAATTGCCAACGCAAGGTGTAAGGCAGCCAGCCTTTCGTAAACAGAGAAACCACTTTACCTACGCCACCCGGCCGGCCTTTTTCTAATTGCTTAACTTCAAGGTAAACGCTGGGCCACCAACGGGGTAAAGCTTCTACGTCTTCCAGGATGCGGTAGACCTCTTCGCAAGTGGCTTCTACGCGCCAATAGGTGATAAAGTGGTAAGTATTCATACTCTAATTATTTTTAGGTGCAGGCAAAGCGCCTAATTGCGACAAAAGTCCCAAAAAATCGGCGTTCAACCACAGTTCTTTGGCTTTTCCATTTTCAAACTGGAAGGTAACCGTTGCTGTTACGATCACTTTGCGGCCGGTTTTGGGAATCCCCTGGAAAGCGGCTCCGGTATGCGTGCCTTCCAACTGATGGCGCCTTACGACTTTGTCGCCTTCTACAATGACATCCTGTGTGGAAAATTTTGCATCGGGGAACGCTGCCAATATTTCTGACATAGCCTGACGATACCCTTTCGCATCTATTGCTTGCGGAGCCCATCCATGAAAGCGGGCATCCGCTGCATAGTGCTTGACGACGTCGTCTAAGTCATGATTATTCAGTCCGGCAAAGATTTGGTCAGACAGTTCTTTATTCGACATTTGCGTCAAGCCTTTCATCAACTGCGCATTAAATGCTGTCAAATCAAACGCAATTTCTATCCGGGTGGCTTTCCCATTTGCGTCAAAAGTCCAGTATTGCAAAAACGGAAGCTCAACGCGATTTCCAGTGGGCGGGTTGCCCATGAGGGAGCCTGTGTTCGTACCTAAGAATAGTCCCCGAACAGCAACGGTCATTTTACCTTCTGTGCATTCTAATATTTTGTGCTGGATGTCGGGAAAACCTGTGCGGAAAGTCATGCCAACGCCTTTGTAAGCTTCCAGGTTCAGCGGTGCAGGTGACAATGGCATGTAAACCTGAATATCAGGGTTCAGAAATTGTACTGCTTTGTCGAAATTTCCCATATCTACTGCCGACCAAAAGTCGCGGATTTGGGTTTCGAGTTTACCGGCATGTACCAACTGAACAGATACAACCAGCAGTACAGTAAGAATTGAAGTTTTGAAAGTTCTCATGATGTTTGTAGCATTAAGTAAATTAACCAGATCAAATGAAATACGTTGCAAAAATGTCCCTGCAAACGACTGGCAATCAACCCGCTGAAAACAGGATTTTTTTCTACCGGAAAAAGGGGATTTTGCACGCAGGACTTGCAAAGCCGGGTAAGAATGCGGTACATTGGGTAAAATTTGAGCGCTTATGCCACGAAAGCACCTGTTAGTCATCGCTGCAATGATGTTGTACCTCATTCCGGGAACGATCAATGGGCAGGTTGAATCAAAACGGGACAGTTTGCTGAAATTAGCTCGGGAGACGCCTTCGGATACAGCCAAAGTGTGGGCTTTGATGGAAACCGGCAAACTTTTTTTAAACAAGCAATCCGACACCGCCGATTTTTACCTTAGCAAAGCGCTGCAATTGGCTCAAAACATTCGCTTCGAGCGGGGCATTGCGCGCTGCCAGATCAATAAAGCGGTCGGGTTATACGATTTGGGCCAATTCGATACGGTACTCGCGCTTTGCACGGCAAGTATCCCCATTTGCGAAAAGCTGAACATGGGCAAAGAATTGGTGGCTATCTACAATATGATGGGCAATACCTGGAATTTGAAAGGCAACTACTGGTTAGCCATCGAGTATTTTGAAAAGTGCTTAGAGGCGATGAAAACGGCTACCGTACCGCCCCATTTTCCGGTGGTGGTGAATGACAATCTTTCCATCCTCTACATCAATCTCAATTTATATGATAAAGCATTGTTTTATGCATCCGGCAGTTTGCAATTGGCAGAAAAAATTGGAGACGAAGCAACGATAGGTACTGCCTGCCAGCATATCGGATCGGCTTACATAGGTCTGGAACAAAAAGACAAAGCACTGGAATATTTTCAACGCGCAGTAGATATTGCCAGAAAACTTAACTACCCCCGCTTATTCACCACCGCAATTTCAAACGTCGCTGAAATCTTAGCTTTCAAAGGAGATCACAAAAAAGCGAAAGCGCTCTATCAGGAAGGTTTGAAAATGTCGCGAGAACACGAAGACCGTGAAGGTTTGGTTTATAACCTGCACGGTCTCAGCCTTGAGGCATTCCATGATAGCGATTACCCCGCAGCTAAAAAATATGCGAAGGAAGGGCTGAAATGGGCGAAAGAAATGGAGCTTTCCAGCTATAGCTACGCATTATACCTGACCCTTTCTGATATTGCGCTGCTCGAAGGGGATTCAAAAACCTACACAGAATACCGCGGTCGCTACCGCCAGTTGCGCGACTCCGTTGCCTCCGGCGCGCTGGTTCATGCGCTCCAGGAATTGGAAACTAAATACGAAACCGAAAAAAAAGAGCAACGAATCACCCAGTTGGAACAGGAAAAAGAACTGCAGCAACTCCGCATCCGGCAAAAAAACGGCTTAATTTTGGGGTTGGCTTTTGCTGCGGTTGCATTGATCCTGTTGGCTTTGCTGTTGCGGCGAAACTTCCGGAACAGTCGAAAAATACTCGACCAGGAGTTGTTAATCCACCGCCAAACCATTAAAGAAATGGAACAGGAGCGGCAACTGAATATCGCAGAAGCGGTCTTGCAGGGACAGGAAAAAGAGCGAGGCCGACTTGCCCGCGACCTGCACGATGGACTTGGAGGGATGCTGTCGGGCATCAAACAATCGCTGTTTGCACTAAAAGGAAACGACATGCTGGCCGAAAATACCGCGACAGGTCTCGGACAGGCCATCGGCGACCTCGACCGTTCCATTGGCGAGTTACGCCATATTGCGCGCAACATGATGCCGGAGGCTTTGGTGCGTTTCGGGCTGAAAGATGCGTTGGAGGATTATTGCGACCACCTCCGGCAGGCAGATACGCTCGATATCCATTTTCAGGCATTCGGCATGGAAGAAGGTCGTCTGCCTCAAGAGACAGAAGTTGTTGTTTTTCGGATTGCCCAGGAATTGCTCAACAATGTTGTCCGACATTCCGGCGCGACCCAGGTATTGGTTCAATTGCTACGCGATGGCAAACGGATAACCCTGACTGTTGAAGATAATGGGAAAGGCTTCGACGCGGCATCTCTTGAGCGCGTTCAGGGCGTGGGCTGGATGAATATTCGATCACGGGTCAACTACTTAGACGGAACGCTGGACGTGCGCACAGCGCAAGGCGAGGGTTGTTCCATCACCATTGAATTTGAAATTCCATGATTCAAGTGTTCATCATTGACGACCACCCGATGGTCATTGAGGGCATCAAATCGCTGTTGTCCAACTCTTCCATTGTCGAAATTTGTGGCAGCGCACAGGATGGTTATAGCGCATTGGAAGCTTTAAAGACAAAGGAAGTAGAAGTCACTTTAGTGGACATTAACCTGCCCGACCTAAACGGAATAGACCTTTGCGGGATGATCAAAAAGCAATTTCCTAAAATAAAAGTCCTCGGGCTTAGCACTTTCAAAGAGCGCAGCTACATCACGCGCATGATCAGTGCAGGCGCTTCCGGTTATCTTTTAAAAAACGCTTCCCGCGAAGAATTGGAAGATGCCATTTCCGCCGCATGGCGCGGTCAACTCTACATGAGCCTCGAAGCTGCTGCCATCCTGACCAAACCGGCACCCGACAAGCCGGAACTTCCCCTGCTCACTGCCCGTGAAAAAGAGATATTGCAACTCATTGCCGAGGGGCTGACCAACCAGGACATCGCTGAAAAGCTGTTCATCAGTCCGCTGACGGTAGACAGCCATCGCAAAAACCTGTTGGCCAAATTTGGGGTAAAAAACACGGCGGCTATGGTGCGGTTTGCCATAGAATTCAAGCTGATTGAATGGGGCAAGTGAGGCGTCACCTAAAGTTTAATGTCGTCAGCTTAACGACGCAAACGACCCTGAAAGGGTCAAATTTGAATAGCCCCGAATGCAATTCGGGGAAAGGTGGAAGTGGAAAAGGGAACCAACCCCGAAAGGGGTTGAATGTTAAAAACGGGGTGTGGCGTATTGACATTCAACCCCTTCCGGGGTTGGGCATTACCTTTCGCTCATCCCTGTCCTCCGATTGCATCGGGGGCTATTCACCTTCAACCACTTCGTGGTTATGATTCGTTAAATTGACGACATTACACTTAAAGTGACACCCTCACGAACCACCGCTAAATAGCCGGACACGAATTAACGATAAAAAAACCGGCTTCGAGCCAAGCCTTCTTCCATTCCTCCCAAGCCTCCTGTGCTTCCTTTTCAGATTTATGGTAAGCTATGGCAGTCGCGGCCAGCGCTTCTTTAACAATTTTACCAGCCATCATTTCCTGAAGAAAAGTGTATTGCGGCGGCAACAAATCAAAAATAGCGGTGCGATAATTTTTCCGGACAATGGCGACAAAATGTGCGCTGTATTCCGGAATATCCGGATCGCGGCCACTTGCCACAGCGCTGTAATAACTGCTCACCGGAAAATCGTATTGGTGAATGGAGAAACAAGGCTGGAGCCGGAGATTTTCTTCCGCATCCGATTCGCCGGCATAAACTTTCCCTTCGTGTCCGGGCGCGTCAAACATCGAATAAAGGTCCCATTCAAACTGCGCCAACGCAATCATAAATTCAATCCAGGGTTCTTTTTCGGCCGCGTCCTGATCAGGGCGGGTTTCGCGCAGGAAGTCCGGAAAACGAGCGCCCAGCAAGGCAAGCGTAGGGCTTGAAGATGGGTATTGCCGAAGGTATTCCTTAGCAAAATCGTCGAAAAGCTCCTTCCCCAGAGCATGACACAATGCTTTGTATTGTCCTTCCAGGCATTGCAACAACCGCGCAAAATAACCGCGCTGGTAGATGGCTAAACGCTGGGCAGCAGACAAGGTGTGGGACGGGGCAATGTGCAGAACCGTTTCCTCCTGTAAGTCGGCTTGCCCGGGAACCATCAGCGCTTGCTGCATCCACGCCTGTATTGCTGCCAAATGCTTGCTATTCGAGTCCATGTCGGTCAATTGGTAACAGTATCTTCCATGATTTGCGGCACTAAAAAGCTGATGGGTGTTGCCACACCGTCATAATTGACTGGCGCAGGGTACGTTGGCTCCGGATGTTCCGTGTTTTGCCCCATAAAATCCCGGGCTTTGTACAATTCTTCAAGACATGCCTCAAATGAAGGAATATTGCCGTCCCATTCCAGCAAGGTGGAAACACCGCCCGTTTTGTTCCAGGCTAAGCGAAACAACTCCCAAACTTCAGAAACCACAGGCCGGTCGTGGGTGTCAATGATGTGGGTTCCGCAATGTTGATGCCCTGCCAAATGCATCTGAACAATGCTTTCCTGAGGCAAGGTTTCAATATAGGCAATCGGGTCAAGACCGGCATTAAAACAAGTCACATAGGTATTGTTGACGTCTAACAGCAGGCCGCAGCCGGTTTCTGCAACTAAACCGCTCAGAAATTCCGGCTCAGGGATCGTCGTGTGCGTAAAACTGAGGTAAGTACTCGGATTTTCCAAAACCAAAGGCCGCTCTAAGTAATCCTGAACCACCCGAACCCGATCAACCACATGGCGGAAAGCTTCTTCTGTGAGCGGCAACGGCAGTAAATCGTGTGTATTTGCGCCAAGCACTCCGGTCCAGCACAAATGGTCGCTGATCCATTTTGGTTGCACTTCCGACGCAAGTTCGCGCAGGGCTTTTAAATATCCAAAATCTATGGGCGCAGTGCTTCCAATGGAGAGCGAAACGCCGTGCATCACCACCGGATAGCGCTCGGCAACCTGGCGCAGGACGTGGCGGGGGCGACCGGCAGAAAACATGAAGTTCTCCGAAATGACCTCAAACCAGTCTACAGCAGGCCAGTTCGACTGGATGTAGTCAAAATGCACGTGGCGCAAGCCAAGTCCCAGACCTAAGTTCGGCATGGCCGCCACCTGAGCCCGGAGTTGGGCAATATGACTGCGATCGGCGCTCATATACAACTGCCGCCACCGCTCATGCCGCTGGCGCCGCAGGCGTTGTAATCCGGGTTGTAATTTTGTTTAAGCCAGGCAGTTGGGGGACCAACGGGAGACGGAGACGGCCCGAAAGTCCGGCCCGACCGATTCATCTTTTGTTCGAATATCGTTCTCGCCCGCTGCCAGACGCTTTTGCCCTGGTTGGGGCCATCTGTGGAAAACCGTTCGGCGTTGATGGGCACAGCGCAGGAACCTTGCCAGGAACAGGGATTGTCTCCGGGGCGGTTTTGTTCTTCGGCATTACCATAAAGCCCGCAGCCGCCTTGTCCGCGACAATTGTTCAGGGTGTGACAGGAATGTTCAGCAGCAGTAGCGCAGGTCCCCATGCCCGAACATTCGTTGGTACCAAGGCGGTCGTGCCCTTTACAGGCATTCAACCCCATGCAGGCGTGCAATTCTAATGGAATATGATTTTGTGAACTCATTTTGATTCATTTAATGGTTTAAAAACGCACAATGCCGTCTGGGCCCACATTCACATCGGGCAAAACTTCGATGCGCTGTATGATGTTGGAATCCAATCCCAAAGAGGCAGGAACAGCATTCGCCAAAGCGATTAATTCCTGTTTTGCAGAAGCCAGACTTGTAAATTGGTAATTTTCAAACGTGGGCGCTAAAACTTCCCCTGCTTTGTTGTTCAAATACAGGTAGCGCATTCCGCCAAGGATTTTATCTAAGATAAAAATCATGCCCTTGTGCATGCCGACATAAAACAGGGTGCTTTGGGCGCTCCCTTTTAAAGTAAAGCTGACTTCTGTGATCAAAAGCAAATAGGAATAAACGGCGTTGGCCAGATCAACCAACGGATAAAACTGGCTTGGATAGCCCGCCCGCGTTGGATTTTCAGGAAACGGATGGATAAAGCAATTGAGGTCGTCCGCTTTGAATTTTTTGATCTCTTTGGCCAATTCGTTGTATTTAAACCAGTGAGAATCCTCATCTTTTTCCGGATCATCGGCTTTATGCGTCGGATCATCGGCATACCCTTCGCCCTGATGCTGAATGATGGTGATGGCTTTTAAGGCAGATTTTTTGTCTTTAACCACCATTAACCCGCCGCTGTCTTCATTGTTGGGGTATATGGCCTGGTCGGCGCCCCTTGCCGCAGGATCGAGTGGATTTTCCGGTTGCCGCACGTAATAGGCGTCTTTAGGATAAACGGTATCCACATTATTGGCAGAATAGTACCCCTTTCCTGTTCCTAATTGGTACGCTTCGTATTTAAAATCGGCATCGGTTGTCTGTTTCTCGATTAAATCCTCGATGTAATCGTAAAACTGACCAATGGTATCCCAATTGTCGCCTTCAGGTTTGGCGCCTCTTTTTTCAGGCTTTTCAATCCCAAGAAACTTTTCTAACTGGCCATGGGAAAGCTTCGACAATCCTACCGAAAACCCCGCTTTGTGATGTGGCAGGTTGGTCGGATAAGCGCCCGGAGATTTGCCGTAAATTTTCGGGGAGCCGCCAAGTGACCGCATAAGGTTGCAGGCCAGCGACATGTGGAGCATTTCTTCTACCGCAACGCTCATAATCAGCCCACCTGCCTGATTCGCATAAGTGGCTAATGCTTCACCATTTTTTAGCGGATCGCAGGCAGTAGGCAACCGGTTGATTGAATAATACGTGTAAAGATAAATGGGAATGGTGCTCAACTCAATCTCCACTGCTGTCTGGAGATGCCGGAGCAGGTTCTGACGTTGGGAATCGGTCATAGGTGTGGTATTGTAGCGGTTTAGTATTCCCTACAAATATATCACAACACCCTAATATTTATTCAAATGCAGGAATAAATCTATGTGAATTTTTATCACTTCCTCAAATAGTTATTGCTTCACCCATTACAATTCTGCCATGTTGCGCTTCGTCGCGCACCACCGTCGCGCATCCAATCACCGGGTCGTGTTCAAAAATGAGCCGGTGGCCCAGATCGGCAGCGTCCTTGAGGATACGGGCTTTTTCTTCTAAAGTCAGCAGCGGCCGTACATCGTAGGCCATGACATAAGGCATCCCAATGTGGTGGGAAGAAGGGATCACATCAGCGCAATACAGGTATGTATGCTCGTGGTCTGTGAGCATGGGCAGCATCATGGCTTCCGTATGTCCGTAGACAAACCGGAGCATTATCCCCGGCAGCCATTCCACATCTGTGTCCGAAACCGGGATAAAACGCAAAACGCCGGCTTCCTGAAGGGGTACAAAATTTTCCTGCAAAAACGAGGCTTTTTCCCGGGGATTGGGTTGCATCGCCCAGGCATAGTGTCGTTCATTTGACCAGTACGTTGCATTTGGAAAAGCAGGAATTAATTTCCCGTTTTCGTCCATTTTTACCGCGCCGCCGCAATGGTCGAAGTGCAGGTGTGTGAGGAAAACATCGGTAATGTCTTCCGGGGAGACCCCCTTTTTGCGCAGCGAATCCAGCAGCGAAGCATCGCCATGCGGTTCGAAATGTTTGCGAAAACGAGCATCTTGCTTGTCGCCAATGCCGCTGTCTATCAGGATATTGCGGCCTCCCGTTTCCACCAAAAGGCAGCGCATGGACCAGGTGCAGAGGTTTTTATCATCTGGCGGATTGAGTTTGCCCCAAATGCTTTTGGGCACGATGCCGAACATGGCGCCGCCGTCTAATTTGAGGTAACCGGTGTCGAGGGTGGAAATGGTCATGGTTGTTCGTTGAGCGTTGTAAGTTGTTCGTTTTGGGGCCGTAAAATGACAATGTTATCGTTTCTATTGTTACTGTTGTTCGTTGTCAGTTGTTCGTTAGAGCCGTAAAATGACAAATATCATCGTTTCTATCGCTGCTGTTGTCCAAAACTGAAACGGGGTACGGAATATGATCGAGATAGGTCAATCTTCTCGCTACACAAAACCTAACGAACAACGATCAACTTCACGAATACCCAATCTTCGATTTCGAATTACTCATCTCCTGCTTCAACGCGCCCATGCGGATAGCCGTCACTGCCGCTTCCACGCCTTTATTGCCGTGTTTCCCCCCAGCCCGATCGAGTGCCTGTTCTTCATTGTTGGGGGTCAATAACCCAAAAATAAACGGGATGCCGGAGACAATGCCGAGGTTGGTCAGCCCAATAGCCACTGCATTGTTGATGTATTCGTTGTGCTTCGTTTCCCCTTCGATGACGCAACCCAAACAAATGACAGCATCGAGGGAATGGCGGGAAGCAATGAGTTTAGCGCCTGTCGGCAATTCAAAAGAGCCCGGCACTTGCGCGGTATGGATATTCGCCTCCAGAGCGCCGTGTTTGAGCAGTGTTTCAAAACAACCTTCATACAAAGCGTGGGTAATGTGGGCGTTCCACTCTGCAACCACAATGCCAAAACGCATCCCTGCTGCGGAAGGCATGGTTGATTCATCGTATTGGGAAAGATTTTTCAGCGCACTTGCCATTGGATAGATGTTAGATTTCAGATATTAGATTAATAATCAGTCCTTCTCCCAGAACTTCCATTTAATGCCTTTCCGGCGATTGGGTTTATCAAATTTGAAGATGATGTAGCGAAGGGAAACACCGGATTGAAAATAGACACTTTTCACGCCGCCCACCAGATTGATAGCCGGTTTGAAATCCCAGGAAACGTTGAGCCGAAATAGGTTCAGTTCGATGCCGCCGATAAAAGTGACGCCCAACGGGTTTTTGTAATCTGCTCCAAATTCCGGACTGCCGGGATCATCCGTACGCCAGCCGATATGAGGACCCGCGCCGATGTAGGTATTGAACCTGCGCCCCAGAAAAGGAAAATGTTGTTCGCCCAACAGGGTCACCATCGCTTCCGAGCGTTTGAAACCTGCCTGGGCAATGGCTTCCAGGGTGGTGCGTTCTGCGATCCGTTGCTGAATGGTAATCCCCCAGTCTGTTCCAAGCCGAACGCCGAACGCCGTGTTATATCGTTGCGCAAAAGCACCGGTGGCTAATGCGGCTAAAGTGATGATGGTTGCTATTTTTTTCATGTCATCCGAACGCCTGCGATGGGGGGTCTATTATGTCCCTGCACCCAAAGTTAGCACGGCATTGCCAACTGTGGATGAAAAAAAATAACTTTACAGCGATGTAGTTATTTTAAAGGCAAAATGCAAACCGCAATTGGCAACGCCTTTCAACGAATAAATGTAATTGTTATGAAAAAAACGATTCTTTCGATTGCCCTCCTTCTCGTGTGTTTTTTTGTTGTAAATGCGCAGGACAAACCCGACGAAGCCATCAATAAAATCATCCGGAAGCACGGTCTGGAACAAAGTAAGGTGATGGAAACCGCTTTTTGGCTCACCGACGTTTACGGCCCGCGCCTGACCGGTTCGCCCATGCTGGACAAAGCGACCAACTGGGCGCAGGAACAACTCAAAGCCTGGGGTTTGGATCAGGTTCATACGGAAGCCTGGGGCCCGTTTGGCCGGGGCTGGGAGCTCAAACATTTTGAAATGCACGCTGTAGCGCCCAATTATTTCCCCCTCCTTGCGTACCCGAAAGCCTGGTCGCCTTCCACCAAAGGCTTGGCCACCGGCGAAGTGATTTATTTAGACGCCGACAGCTTGCCGCAATTGGCTCAGTATAAAGGTAAACTCCGGGACAAATTTGTACTTACCGACACCAGCCGCGCCACCAAAGAGTGGTTTGAAGCACCTGCCGAACGCCATAATGCGGAAGACCTGCTTAAAATGGCCAACGCGCCGGCACCAACGCCCAGAACCATGCGGAATTTTGGCCGTGACGACAATGAATTCACCACCAAACTCCGGGAATTGCTGTACGAAGAAAAGCCGCTGGCTTTACTGGATCGCAGCTTTAAAGGTGACCTCGGCACCGTGTTCGTCAGCGGCGCAAGGTCGAAAGACGGCAGCGCGCGCGATGAAGGCGCAGAGGTGCTGCCGCAGGCCACCTTGTCTGTTGAACACTACAACCGCATTTTCCGGTTGCTGAAGGCGGGCATTCCCGTTAAACTGAGCATGGATCTTTCCGCCGCTTATACCAACCCGGATGGCATGGAACACAACATCATTGCGGAGATTCCTGGCACCGACCTGAAAGACGAAGTCGTCATTTTTGGGGCACATTTGGATTCCTGGCAAAGTGCCACGGGCGCCACCGACAATGCTGCCGGCTCGGCCGTGATGATGGAAACCGCGCGCATTTTGATGGAAACAATCAAAGAAAGCGGCATTCGCCCGCGCCGCACCCTGCGCATTGCATTGTGGACCGGCGAAGAACAGGGCCTTTTAGGCTCTATTGCTTATATCAATCAGCATTTTGCGGAAGTGAAAGGCCGCACGGTACAGTCCCTGAAACCGGAGCAGTCCAAGGTGTCAGCTTATTACAATTTAGACAACGGCACCGGCAAAATCCGCGGCATTTACCTCCAGGGCAACGAAGCCGCCAGAGCCGTTTTCCGTCCCTGGTTGGATGCGTTCAAAGATTTGGATGCCACCACCATTACCATTTCCAATACGGGCGGAACCGACCACCAGGCATTCGATTCCGCGGGCATTCCGGGCTTCCAGTTCATTCAGGATCCGGTGGCTTACTCTACCCGTACCCACCACTCCAATATGGACACCTGGGATCACCTCGTTGCCGACGACCTGAAGCAGGCGGCTACGATTATGGCGTCTTTTGTGTGGCACACGTCACAGCGCGATGAACTGTTGCCAAGGAAAAAACTGGATCTTGGCGAAGCGAAAAAAGAAGCTGGCGGGGGGAATTAGTTATTGGTTATTGGGGATTGGTTATTGGATTCGTAAGGTTAAAGGAGAAGGGTTAAAGGTTAAAGTAGGACCACGTAACATGATCAAGTTATCTATCCTACTTTAAGCTTTACCCTCTCTCTTTTTTTGCTGGTGAGTGCTGGGGATTGAAGCTACAATGAGAGTCTGCAAAATCAACCATGCCATCTTCCAAAGCTCAGGTGCAGCGCACCAAAATAATTGTAGAAATTTGAGGATAAACGTAATACAGGTGCAGCGCACCAAAATCTTTCCACCTAAAGAGTTCTTTCTTTTGGTTTTAAAAATACAAGTCAGAAAATTTTGGAGGAGTAAAAAATAATTAAGCTAAGACACCTGTTCTCCGCTGAATCGGAGTTTGGCGGCACGTGGGTGGTACAGTGCTACTCCTCCCCCGTCAGCCACTTCTTAAACACTGGCGAGCGCTCCGTGCTCACCACCGTATCCAAATCGCAACGCGGAATGAGTTCCAATTTTACGCGGGATTTGGAATAGGCGTACATCTCCTTGATGGCATTGATGTTGACAATGAACTGGCGGTTGATGCGGAAAAAGGTGTGCGGATCGGCCAATTCCTCCACTTTTTCGAGCGAGATGTCTAAAGGGTAGCGTTTGCCGTCTTTGGAGACCAAAAACGTAATTTTGCTTTCCGTATAGAAATAAGCGGCGTCCTGCATATCCACGACCCGAATGGTTTGGCCAAGCTTGATGAGGAAGCGCTTGGAAGCGATGTCTTTTTGCAGCAATTTGGTGAGTTCTTGATAGTCCGTGCGCCAGTCCCCCTGCCACTTCCGGTATTTTTCGATGGCATGTTCCAGTTCCTGGCGCTTGATTGGTTTGAGCAGATAGTCGAGTGCATTCACCTGAAAAGCTTGCAGCGCATATTGGTCGTAGGCCGTCGTAAAAATGACCGGCTTTTCGATTTTAACGTGGTTGAAGATTTCAAAACTGGAACCATCCGCTAAATGGATGTCCAGAAAAATCAAATCGGGCAAATTGTGGTTATTCAACCAGGTCAGCGTGGCTTCGATGCTGTCCAATTCAGCCACGATCTCTATGGAGGAGTCTGCTTCCCGAATCAGTTTATGAAGGCGGCGCGCAGCGGCTTCTTCATCTTCTATGATGAGTACTTTCATTTTTTTTCATTTTTGATCAAAGGAATGCGCACCCGGAAAGCATCCCCTGTTTCTTCAATAATAATTTTACTATCGGTGAGTAATTCGTAGCGCCGGGCGATACTTTGCAGGCCGAAACCGGTTGATTTTTCTGCGGTCATCTTGCGTTGAAGGTTGTTGGAAACTACCAGGTAATGGCTATCCGGACTGACGGCAATCCTAACTTCTAATTTTTTCCCTTTGCTGATGACGTTGTGCTTTACTGCATTTTCTACCAGCATTTGCAGGGTCAGCGGTGGCAGTAAAATGGATTGCTTAGCGCCGGAATCGCATTCAATGTGGAGGTTAAAATTATTTCCGTAGCGTTTCTTCAGTAAAAAGACATAGTTCCTGACCAATTCCAGTTCCTCTTCCAACGGAATGACTTCTTTTTCACGGTATTGCAGGATGCTGCGGTAATAATCGGACAGGGTTTCTACGTATTCAACGGCCACTTCCGGGTTTTCTTCTATGATGGTGATCAGGGTATTGAAGCTGTTGAATAAAAAATGCGGATTAATCTGGCTTTTCAGCGCCTCGTACTGGCTTTCTATCTTTTCTTTTTTTAGCAAAGACGCTTGTTGTAAACGCTTGTCGCGCAACCGGATAAAGTACCGGACGAAAATAATACCGGCAATGGCCGCCAACAAGATAAACCACCAGCGCATCCAAAAAGGCGGTAGAATCGTGAATGCATAGCGGACCATCGGTTCGTCATCAAAAGCGGTATTTTCAGACGATACCACTACGAAAGTATATTTCCCGGGCGGCAGGTTGGGATAAACAGCCTGAAGGTCGGCAGACTCGATCCAGTCGTGGTTGAATCCTTCAAGTTTGTAGCGGTACCGCACAGCTTCAGGGTCGGTATACCACAAGCCTGTATATTCAAAAATAAGGTTATTTTGATGGTATGAAAACTGATGTTCCGTTGTAAAATCAATTGGCTCCAGAAAAATGGAAACGTTTTTCAGCAAGGTGCGGGGATGGATGGCTATGGTGTCCTCTAAAGCGGAATATTTGATGATTTGATCCCCAAATGCCAGCCAGATATTGTGTTCCTCATCTGTACAAAAAGCATTCAAATTAGGCTCGGTTTTGGAAATGCCTACCTCATCATCAAAATAAATCAGGTGCTTGGTCACCGGATCCAAAATATCTACCCCGGCATTATGGGCCAAGAGTAAATCACCGCGCTGATTGGCGGCTATTCCCATAATGACCATTTTCCGAAGCCCTTCTTTCACACTCAGGCGCATAAATTTTTCCCCGTCAAACTCAAAAATACCTTCTTTGTCTGTGCTTAACCAAATATGCCCCTGGTCGTCTTCTGCTATGGAATAGACCGAACCCAATCGTATATCTCCGGCATGTGTATAATTGGTGATTTTACCGTTTTCCAGAACGCTGATGCCTTTGCCATCCGAGCCGAACCAGGTTCGCCCGCGGCTGTCTACAAAAGCTTTGTAAATAAAATTGGAACCCAAGCCACTCTCATTGTTCAGATTTTGGAAAATTATACGCCCCCCTTCCAATGGATTCCCCTGCAGGTTTATGGCCGTTACGCCGCCAAAAGTTGCCAGCCAAAGTTGATTGTCAAGACCCGAAATAGAGATCACACTATTTGTTGTTAAGCCTCTATTTTCGTCTATATGCCGGATTTTATGGTTTACCGGATGATAACAATAAACCCCTTCGTCGTAGGTCCCAATCCAGATATTGTGATAGTCGTCTTCATAAAGCGAGACGACATTGGCTTTTGGGGGCAGCGACGATACCTTTACAAACGGATCGGATGCCTTGTTCCCGCGCACATACAGCCCGCTTTCCGTTCCAACCCACAATTGCTTTTTATAGTCCGTAAGCAGCGCCTGAATATTGTCGAATGGAGCGGTCAGGTACTCGAACCTGCGACTGGCAGAACATACGCCTTCTATATTGTTGAGCACCCAAAGGTTGCCTTCGATATCCCGGTGCAGGTCGTAAATTTTAGCGTTCCGGAGCTTTTTACCGTTGTCGGAAACCTTTTCCAACCGCTTGTCAGGAAAGGAGTAGCGCCACAACCCGTTTCCTTCTGTGGCGATCCACATATCCCGGTTTTCAAAAAGCGTCAGCCCGTTGATTACTCCAATATTCCAGTCTGGCACAGGGTAAAAAAAGGTATGCTTTTGGGTGTTGTAGTAACAAAATCCGTGATCGTTCATCCCAATCCAGCAATTCCCGGAGGCATCGTGAACAATATCCCGCACAATTTCATCACGCAGACCATTTGCTTTCGAAATATTTTCCACTTGCTTTTTCCCCTGATTCAGGTTACAGATACTGATGCCATTGTCGGTTCCCACCCACATCCGGCCTTGTTTGTCAGGCGCCAACACATAAATATCATTGCTTGCCAAACCGTCATCCGTATCAATATTGTAAAGGCGGTTGTTGGATAGATAATAGATTCCTTCTCCGTAGGTTGCAATCCACAGCACGCCGTTCCGGTCTTCAGCAATACCTTTGATGGCGGTTGCCGGATGGCCTTCTTCCGGTTGCCAGCGCTGCAACCGGCGGTAGCTGTTCAAAAAAAATATCGAGCCGTCTTCATACCCGACCCAAAGCCGTTGTTTGCTGTCGTAAAAAATTGCGCTTACCTGGTTATTGGCCAGTGAATCGAGCACTTTGAAGGCCGTGAATTCGATGCCATCGTATTGCAAAAGCCCCCGGTTGGAACCAAACCACAAAAACCCATCCGATGACTCGTAGACCAGCGTTACTTTTGCGTTTTCCAAGGCTTCACCCAGCAGATGCCGCCGGAAAAACGGTTCCTGCGACCAGCCTGTTTGCGACACAGCCAGGAAGAATGCAATCAGCGGGATCAGTTTACAAAAGCAAAGCTTCATTCGATTCCTGTTTATTCAGTTGCCAGGTTTTATTCCTTAGTCAACGTTGCAGCTATTTTTACTTCTATCTCTTCCGCAATCTTTTGAAACACAATTCTTGGTATATCAATATCGTGTTCTTTCAGTAAGACCGTAAAATTAGAGGAAATGAAAATTTTTCCCCTACTTACTTTGACTGTACTTTTAATAATGCGCTCTTGCTCAACACCGTGGATGGCTAATTTGCCTTTGGCGCGCACCGTGTATTCCCCATCTTTTGAAAAATCGGTTTGCTCAATAATTTTGCCGGAAAAAGAAGCATTGGGAAATTTGGCGCTTTCCAAATAGTTTTCGTTGAAGTGTTCGCGTTGCAGCGCACTGTTAAACCCTTGAAAAGAATTCATCGGGATGCTGAATGCAAACGTGCGGTTCTCCACGTCTATGATGCCTTTGATTTCTTTAGATTCGGCCTCAATGAATTCTAAAGGAGCATCGGATTTGAAATAAACCGCACCTTCCGATAGCTTGTAACGCGGCTGAGCGAAAACAGAAAGTTGAAGGCCACAAAAAATGACGACAATTAAAAAACGCATGATGGTTCGGGTTGTATTGACTGGATGATGTAAAGATGTACACAACCTATGAACGATGTATGCAGCAAGATTACGGTGAAAAGCAGCAGAAAGGAGCAGAAAAACTGTTGAGTGAGAAAAATAGTGTGCTGAACCGGGATTTTTCCATTTGCTTTGCACAAAATTTACCGCATGTCGCACCGGTCGCTTCAATTGATTGTACTCTGTATCGGTACTTTGCTAATGGCGGTCAAGTTTGCCGCCTGGTGGTTGACCAACTCCAATGCCATCCTCTCGGATGCGTCCGAAAGTATCATCAATATTGCCGCCGGAGTCTTTGCATTTTACAGCCTGGGCTTGGCGGCGAAGCCCAGAGACAGCAACCACCCCTATGGACACGGAAAAATCGAGTTCCTTTCTGCTGGTTTTGAAGGCGGACTAATTTTTCTTGCGGGCATTGGCATTGTGATCAAGGCGGGCTACAACCTGCTTTATCCGCAAAGCATCCAGCACTTAGACCTCGGACTTTACCTGACCGTATTCAGCGGCATCATCAATTATGGAATGGGCCATGTTCTGGAGCGCCGGGGCCGCTCCTTCAGCTCACTGACGCTCATAGCCAGCGGTAAACACCTCAAATCCGATGCCTGGTCTTCTGTGGGCTTAGTCATTGGCTTAGTGATTGTAGCTTTGACCCAATTGCCGGTTTTGGACAGCGTTGTTGCAGCAATTTTCGGGTTGGTTATCCTGTATACGGGCTTTTCACTGATGCGGAAATCCGTTGCGGGCATTATGGATGAAGCCGATTATCAGCTTATTGCGCAAATGGTTCAGGTACTGGATCAAAATCGCCACCCCAACTGGATAGACGTCCACAATTTTCGGGTGATCAAATACGGCGCAACCCTCCATATTGATTGCCACATCACCGTACCCTGGTATTTCAGCACCCGGGATTCGCATGGCGAAGTCAAAGCTTTTGAGAACTTAGTGGTTGAAAAAAATGATTTGCCGGTTGAGCTGTTTGTTCATGTGGATCCCTGCGAACCGGAGGGGTCCTGCCGCATTTGCTCAAAAACGGATTGCGCGGTCAGGGCAGCGCCTTTTTCGCACCACATTCCCTGGAAATTAGATAATATCATGGCCGATAAAAAGCATAGTCCGTAGGGGCGACCCTCGCGGTCGCCCTGCCCTGCAAATGCCCACGAGGGGCATTTGCAGGGCCAACACAACGGGTATAATTAAGTGCGGTCGCCCTACCGTGATTCCTGTTAACACGTCACTTATTTGATGACAGCGCTAAGATTTTTCCACATTGAGTTATCCACAATGTGGAAAAGAAAACCAACAAAATAAAAAATTGGTTTTCAATATCTTAGATAAGTTATTCACATTTTGTGGAAAAGTAAGTCTGCAAAACCTTATCTTTCTACCCTATTTTCGTGAGCGCAACACCCACAAGGTTTGTTACGACCTTCCACGCGAATATCGGAACAACCCGGGCAACTTAGTCTTTACTCCCACACAGGATATGTCGTTCCTGAAATAACCAGCAGGTAATAGGTTCAGAGAACAAACACGTTAAACTACCGCGAGGTAGGGGTATAATTTTTTGTCTATTAAATTTTGTTATCAAATGACACAGCACGCACCTATTGAGCCAATTTTAAAGGAGAATCCGAACCGCTTCGTCCTTTTCCCCATCGAGCACAACGACATCTGGGCTTTTTACAAAAAATCGGAAGCCAGTTTCTGGACTGCCGAAGAAATTGACCTGAGCGCCGACCAGATTGACTGGACCGAACGCCTGAACGACGACGAGCGCCATTTCATCAAACACGTCCTGGCCTTTTTTGCGGCCAGCGACGGCATTGTGAATGAAAATTTAGCAGAAAATTTTGTTTCCGAGGTGCAATACACCGAAGCCAAGTTTTTCTATGGTTTCCAGATCATGATGGAGAACATCCACTCCGAAACCTATTCACTGCTGATAGACACCTATATTAAAGACAACAAAGAAAAAGATTACCTCTTCCACGCGATTGATACGCTGGACTGCGTGAAGAAAAAAGCGGACTGGGCCCTGCGCTGGATCAAAAACAGCAGCTTTGCAGAACGCCTCATCGCTTTTGCTGCGGTGGAAGGTATTTTCTTTTCCGGTTCGTTCTGTTCCATTTTTTGGCTCAAAAAACGCGGGCTGATGCCGGGGCTTTCTTTCTCCAACGAACTGATCTCCCGCGACGAAGGGATGCACTGCGATTTTGCCTGCCTGCTCTACAACGACCACATTGTAAACAAGTTATCGCCAGAAACCGTACGTACCATCATCATGGACGCGGTCACCATTGAAAAAGAATTCGTTTCCGACGCCATTCCGGTCAAACTCATCGGCATGAACGCCGACCTGATGTGCCAGTATATTGAGTTTGTTGCCGACCGCCTGCTCGGGGCGCTTAAACAACCGAAAGTTTACAAAGCGGAAAATCCGTTCCCCTGGATGGACATGATTTCCCTGCAAGGCAAAACCAACTTCTTCGAAAAGCGCGTCGGCGATTACCAAAAGTCGGGCGTGATGACGACCCGGGCGGAACAGGTGTTTACGACGGATGCCGACTTTTAAATCAACTTACTGATACGGAAGGCGGAGGTTTTGAGGGGCCTCCGCCGGGCTTTTGAAATGTAGTAAAAAGAAAACGGGAGAAGGTTTCCCAACTCCCGTAATCATTCTTGCTTAACTTGGTTACGTTGCGAAAGCAAGAGGCTTTACCAAGTGTTACAACACAAAGTTAACTCAAAATTTTAAACTGGCAAACACTGAAAATCATAACCTTTAAGTCATCATGATGCAAGTAATCAAACGCTCAGGCCGCCGCGAAGAGGTGTCCTTCGACAAAATCACGGCGCGGCTCCGCAAGCTGTCTTACGGTTTAGACAGCAGCTACGTCAACTTTATAGACATTTCCAAAAAGGTCATCATGGGCCTTTACGACGGCGTCACCACCGTTGAACTGGATAATTTGGCAGCGGAAACGGCAGCAACCATGGCCACCATCCACCCCGATTATGCCCTGCTGGCTGCCCGGGTGGCGGTGAGCAATTTGCATAAAGAAACAGAAAAGTCGTTCCACAAGGTCATCTCGGCGCTCTACAAATACGTAGACCCAAAAACCGGCGAAAATGCCGGGTTGATCGGCGAAGAGACCTATCGCATTGTGCAAAAACACAAGGAGCAGTTAGACAGCGCCATCATTTACGACCGCGATTTTGACTTCGATTATTTCGGTTTCAAAACCTTAGAGCGTTCGTACCTGATGCGCATGGACGGCAAAGTGGTGGAACGCCCACAGCACCTGTTTATGCGCGTGGCGGTCGGCATCCACGGCGAAGACATTGCCTCCGCCATCGAGACCTACAACCTGATGTCGGAAAAGTGGTTCATCCATGCCACGCCTACCCTCTTCAACGCTGGTACGCCCAAGCCTCAACTATCGTCCTGCTTCCTGCTCAGCATGACGGACGACAGCATCGGCGGCATTTTTGAAACGCTGACACGCTGTGCCAAAATTTCGCAATCTGCCGGCGGCATCGGCCTCAGCATTCACAACATCCGCGCCACGGGGAGCTACATCAAAGGCACCGGTGGCACTTCCAACGGCATCATACCGATGTTGCGCGTGTTCAACGACACGGCCCGTTATGTGGATCAGGGCGGTGGAAAGCGGAAAGGCGCATTCGCCATCTACTTAGAACCCTGGCATGCCGACATTTACGATTTTTTAGAATTGAAAAAAAACCACGGCAAAGAAGAACTGCGTGCCCGCGATTTGTTCTTTGCCGCCTGGATTCCCGATTTGTTCATGGAGCGCGTGAAGAACGACGCCGAGTGGTCGCTGTTTTGTCCGAATGAAGCGCCGGGGCTGTATGATTGCTACGGCGGCGAGTTTGAAGCGCTGTACCACCGCTACGAAAAAGAAGGCCGCGCCCGCAAAGTGGTGCGTGCACAGGAGTTGTGGTTTGCCATTCTGGAATCCCAGATCGAAACCGGAACGCCTTATATTTTGTACAAAGACCACGCCAACCGGAAGTCCAACCAGAAAAACTTGGGCACCATCCGTTCGAGCAACCTTTGTACGGAAATTATGGAATATACTTCACCGGATGAAGTGGCAGTTTGCAATCTGGCCTCCATTTCACTCGGAAAATTTGTACGGGAAGACCGGACTTATGACTTCGAATACCTGCGCGAAATCACACGGGTCGTTACGCGCAACCTGAATAAAGTCATTGACATCAATTATTACCCCATCCCCGAAGCGCGTAATTCCAACATGCGCCACCGCCCCATCGGCATTGGCGTGCAGGGATTGGCCGATGCGTTCATCATGATGCGCTATGCTTTTGACGGCCCGGAGGCGCGGCAGTTGAATAAAGATATTTTTGAAACGATTTACTACGCTGCATTAGAAGAATCCTGTGCATTGGCAGAAAAGAACGGCGCCTACGAAAGCTACCCCGGATCACCGGCAAGCCAGGGCGAACTGCAATTCGATCTATGGGGCGTTCAGCCGGGTGATCGTTGGGACTGGGCGGGATTGAAAGCGCGCATTCAAAAGCACGGCATCCGCAACAGCTTGTTGCTTGCACCGATGCCGACGGCTTCCACCTCGCAGGTGCTGGGCAACAACGAATGCTTTGAGCCTTACACGTCTAACATTTACACCCGACGTACTTTATCCGGCGAATACATCGTAGTGAACAAACACCTGCTCAAAGACCTGATCGGGCTGGGATTGTGGAGTGATGAGATGAAGCACAAATTGCTGGCAGCCAATGGCTCCGTTCAAAACATACCAGATTTGCCACAGGAACTGAAAGATTTGTACAAAACGGTTTGGGAATTGAGCCAAAAAGCCATCATTGACATGGCGGCTGACCGGGGCGCATTCATTTGCCAAAGCCAGAGTATGAACCTTTTTGTGGAAAATCCGAATTACGGCAAGCTGTCGTCCATGCACTTCTACGCCTGGCAAAAAGGGCTAAAAACGGGCATGTACTACCTGCGCTCCAAAGCGGCGACCGATCCGATCAAATTTACCGTGGATCAAAAGCAATTGGAGCAGCAAAAAGCCATCAATTTAGCCAACAAAGCGGTTAGCGTTGCGGCTACGGTTTCAGAAGCCGATCAGGAGGGCGCTGTTTGTAACCTTGATGATCCGGACTGCATCGCCTGCGGCAGTTGATTTTTTTGTATCCGAGTACTTACTGATATTATTAACAGGCGGGTCTGCCATTGGCGGCCCGCCTTTTTTATTAAACTTTTTAATCCATACAATTTTTTCACAACAATCTCTTTTACCTGTTATCAGACATATATTTTTCCCTTCGCTTTACCCACACACCATGCAAGATTTATCCGGGTCAGATTCTTGCTGCTGACTACACTTGGTGTGTTGATTTTTCCATAGTTTAGCGCATCGGGCGGTGGCCTTGAGGTTATTGGTCACTTTCAGACAGCGCTACCCTGTAATACACATTTCCATCCCTGTGAGAAAACTTGCTGGCTCGCATATTTGTGCGCTGCCACATCTATGGGGAATTGCTGATTATGTAAACACTATTGATTTAATGAGAGCTTTGAACTACACAAGCCTGCTGCTTTTGCTGTGCATGAGCGCAAAAGCGCAGATGAAATGGGATTGGGGGTGCTGGGCGGGCGGCGCCAATTATCTCGGCGACCTGGTAGAGCATAACTATCCTGTTGCTGCTGAAACAAATCTTGCGGGGGGGGGCTTCGTGAGTTATTACCCTGGCTATCGCTGGTCGTTCAGGTTGGGTGCGTCTTTTGCCAACATCAGTGGTAGCGACGCCAATTTCAAAAACGACCCGATTTTTGTAGAAAACCGAAACCTCAAATTCCGAACCCAGGTAACCGAAGGCGCATTGAGTCTTGTGTGGGAACCCTGGGGTAAAAAACGATACCCGGTTCAGGGCGGACTACGGCGCATTGTTTCGCCATACCTGTTCGCAGGGATCGGCTGGATCCGGACGAATCGGGTTACAGATTATTCCGATGCGCCAAGGGCCGGACTTTTTGAGGCCATACAAAAAGACGCTACAGCCGTTTCACTTGCTCAAATAATAAGCTTTCCATTGGGTGGCGGCATCAAAATAGATGTAGGAAAAAGCAGTTCTATCGGTTTTGAGCTTGGTTTAAGAAAAACAAATACAGATTTTTTGGACGGCGTCAGTTTCTCCGGAAACCCGAATAAAGACGACTGGTATGTTTTCGGAGGATTAAGTTTTTCCAAACGGTTCAAAAACAGGGACTTCGACCAGGATGGCATTGTGGATCAGGAAGATGCTTGCCCGCGCCTGTCTGGCGTCGCTTCTGCCAAAGGTTGCCCGGATATAGACAGTGATGGCATAGAAGACCTCGAAGACAGTTGCCCGCAACAATTCGGACTGCGCGACCTGGGAGGCTGTCCGGATACGGATGGCGATGGCGTTGCCGACAAAGAAGACGAGTGCCCGGGGGAGCAAGGTATTTTAGCCACCAAAGGGTGTCCTGACCGCGACGGCGATCTTGTTGCCGACAAAGAAGACCGCTGCCCTGAGATAGCCGGATTGGGAACACTGGCCGGCTGCCCGGATACAGATGGTGACGGAATTGCAGATATGGATGATAATTGTCCCGATATTTTCGGAATTGTGCAACTAAAAGGCTGTCCCTTCGTAGACAGCGATGGAGATGGCATCAGAGATGAAGAAGATGCCTGCCCGGACACGGCAGGTTTGGATTCCCTGCAAGGGTGCCCGTTTAGGGATACCGATAAGGACGGGATTCCGGATGAAACGGATGAATGCGCTGAAGTAGCCGGCCTTGCAGCTTTGAAGGGTTGTCCGGACAGAGATGGAGATGGTATCCCGGATCATAAAGATCGTTGTCCGGATTCTGCTGGTAAAGAATCTGACAAAGGTTGTCCGGTCTTGACACAGGAAGTTCGAAAAATCCTGAATTTAGCAGCACGCGCAGTGCAGTTTGAAACAGCAAGCGCCGTATTGAAACCGGAATCTTTGAAAGAGTTAGATCAGGTTGTGGAAATTCTCAAAACGTACAGCCACTATACACTGCGAATCCAAGGGCATACCGATAGCCGGGGTGCAGCAAAATCGAATCTTTCACTTTCAACCAAAAGAGCAAAAGCTTGTTATATGTATTTGAAAAACAATGGTATAGATGCAAAACGAATGGCATATAAAGGTTTCGGGGAAAGCAAACCCATCCTTACTAATAAAACAGAAGCGGGCCGACAGCGAAATCGAAGAGTGGAATTTATTCTCAAATAACCCTTTATTCATCTTTTTGTTAACTAAACTAAAACCTATTCAGTATGAGGAAGTTGTTTTACATCAACGCGATTTTTCTTCTCGGCTTGCCACTTTTATTAAGTGCACAACCCCGGTTTGAAGCCGGCGCTATGCTCGGCCTCGCCAATTATCAGGGCGACTTAGTTGAGGAGACTGTTCCCCTCTTTAAAGAAGGGAGCCTCGGCGGTGGCATCATGGGGCGTTATGTTTTTACTTACGCGCTGGCCGTCCGGGCGAACCTGATGCTTGGCAAAATAACAGGAGACGACTACAATTATGACAACGAGTTCAGAAGAAGGCGGGGCGCACAATTCAGCTCTTCAATCTTTGAACTCTCCGTAGTTGGCGAATGGGAGCCGCTGGGGCAATGGCGCTACCTTTCCCGTGGCGCTGGCTTCAAAAAGCTCATTTCGCCTTACGTTTTTGCAGGTTTGGGGTTCACGTTCACCAATCCTAAAACGGACTTTTCCAGAGCAGACTTCGACGATGTCAAACTTGCCGCGATGATCGAACGCGACCAAAATGCCCGGTATTTCAAAACCCGCATCAGCACCCCGATCGGTTTTGGCGTCAAATTTGATCTTTCTGAATATTGGGTAGCCGGCGTAGAGTTTGGGATGCGTTATCCTTTCACGGATTATTTAGACGGCGTTAGCCTGTCGGGGAATCCGGATAAAAAGGACTGGTACCAGTTTTCGGGAATTACGCTGTGTAAGCGCTTCCGGGACTAATAATGTCTGTCTTTATAGTCCGATAGCTGGGCAAGTGAGGGTGTCACTCAGCGTGACGCCCTCACTAACCACGCCTTCCATTTTTGAGCCTGCAAGGCCTTACTTGTTCCCAACTCTAAAGGTCATACCTAAGCTAATAATTGATCAACAACCTTGCGAACTCCAGTAGTCGCTGGTTCCCGAATGACCTTCAGGTTCCCGGCGCGTTCTAATTCGTAGTTGAGCGCGGGTTTAGGATCAATGTAATAAATTTGCGCGTCGCGTGGGGCAAACCCAACCAATCCAGCAGCGGGATAGACCTGCATGGAAGTTCCGATAATCAGGATGATGTCGGCCTGCTCCGTCAGTGCTGCAGCCGGATACAACAGTGGCACTTCTTCTCCAAACCAGACAATGTGCGGCCTCAACTGACTGCCTAATTCGCAAAGGTCTCCGAGGTTGATGTCCCCTGGTCTATGGTACACTAATCTCGGGTTCCGGGTGCTGCGCGCTTCCACCAATTTGCCATGCAGGTGCAGGATGTTTTTGCTGCCCGCGCGCTCGTGCAGGTCGTCTACATTTTGGGTAATGACATGCACGTCATACCCCTGCTCCAATTCCACCAGAGCATGGTGTGCCGCATTTGGCGATACTTCCTTCAACTGCCTGCGTCGCTGGTTGTAGAAATCCAGCACCAATTCCGGGTTGCGCTCCCAGCCTTCCGGACTGGCTACGTCCATGACGTTGTGGCCTTCCCAGAGTCCGCCGGCGTCCCGAAAGGTTTTGATGCCGCTTTCGGCGCTGATGCCCGCGCCGGTGAGGATGATTATTTTTTTCATGGTAGTGAAAAATATGGAGTATATTAGAAAAAAAGAAGGGCAGCCACCAGAATGTTAACACAACTTTCCAATAACTTTTTAGGCCTTGATAACGCGTGATAATTAACGCCTTGCGAACTTTGCGATTCCCTTTGCGTCTTCGCGGTTAATTTTTCTTACCGCAAGGGACGCAAAGGGAATCGCAAAGAGTTCGCAAATAGAGACGCCTGAAAAGGAATTAGTTATTGTATCCGTTGAAACGCCTCCCCCATCCACTCCACCAAATCCCCAGCCACCAGCGCCTCCATACTCCCCGCCGCCGCCGCCAAATCCCCCGCCAACCCATGCAAATAAACGCCCAGCAACGTAGCTTCCAAAGACGTATACCCTTGTGCCAGTAACCCGGTCAGTATCCCTGTGAGTACATCCCCACTGCCGCCTGTAGCCATGCCGGGATTGCCAGTACTATTGAAATAACAAACGCCCTCGGGCATAGCAATACAGGAATGGGCGCCTTTCAACAGAATGTACACCTTCAATTCCTGCGCTTTCCGGCGTTGCAAGGCATTCCGCTCGAAGTCGTTTTCTGATTTCCCAAATAGGCGTTCAAATTCTTTCGGATGGGGCGTCAGGATGCTGTGTTGCGGAATTTTGACGTACCAATCGGGGTGTTCTGAAAGGAGGTTCAGGGCATCCGCGTCTAAAACCATTGGTTGGTTCGTCGCTTCCAGTAATTGCAGCAGTGCGGTGGCGGTTTCGCCTTGCCGGTCGAGGCCGCAACCGATGCCGATGGCTTGAAAAGCTTCCAGCGATTCTGGCGGTTTGGAGAAAAAATACTGGTTCCAATCCGGGCTGACCATTGCTTCGGGAACAGTGGCCTGCAACACCTCATACGCGCAGCGTGGCACATGCACCGTAAGCAGGCCTACCCCGCTGCGTAAACAAGCTCGTGCAGAGAGGATGGCGGCCCCGGCTTTGCCAAAACTACCTGCGATCAGGAGCGCATGGCCGTAAGTACCTTTGTGGTCGTATTTTTTTCGTTTTCGGATAAAGCTGCGGATCAAATCCAGGTTGATAAAATGGTTGGAAGCGGTTGAATTTTCCCAAAAATCGGGGTGGAGGCCAATCGGTTCTACCGACCACTCCCCTACCCGTCCGGCGTTTTCCGAGAAAAGAAAAGCCAGCTTTGGCGTTTCAAAACTCAGGGTGTGGTGTGCATGGACGCTGGTTCCGTTTGTATGCCGGTCGGCAAACAAGCCTGAAGGCATATCAACGGAAACAAGGGTTTTAGCATGGGCGTTTAGGTGCAGGATCAGCCGTTCAAAATCTCCCTGAAGGCCGCGGTTCAGCCCCGAACCGAACAAGGCGTCTATAACCACGGCATTTTGCGGAATGGACGGCAATGGATCGCGGCTTTGCAATTCAATAATCTGCAACTCCTGCAACCGTGGCAATCGCTCCAAATTGGCACGAAAATCTGCGGAAGTAGTCCCATCGGTATAACACAAATACACCGTCACCGAAAAAAACCGCCCGTGCAAAATCCGGGCTACGGCCAATCCGTCGCCACCGTTATTACCCGGGCCGCAAAATAGGTGAACCGGGCGGTCCATATCCGAAAAATGGGTTTGAAACCAGGTGGAAAACGCAAGCGCCGCCCGCTCCATCAGGTCAATGGAGGCGATGGGTTCGTGGGCGATGGTGAAGGCGTCCCAGTCGCGGGTTTGTTGAGCATCAGGTATTATCATGGTAGACAAAGATACGCCCCCCGCGATTAAAATCCAGTATTCCTTTTTCAGGCTATATTTCCTTATTTTTGCACTTCTTTTTTTGGAAGTAAAATTTTACCACAACTTGTCCCGCTTTATGCGGGACAAGTTGTGGTAAAAAAAAAATCACCGTATGACCTCCCAACACGTTCAACTTATTGCCAACACCCTGAGCCTCAAAACCAAAGGCATTGAAAACACTATGGCCCTGTTTCAGGACGGCGCTACCATCCCTTTCATTGCCCGATATCGAAAAGAAGCAACTGGGTCGTTGGATGAAGTGGAAATTGCTGCCATCCACCGTGAAATGAAAAAATTAGAGGAACTGGAAAAGCGGCGCGAAACGGTACTCAAGTCCATTGAGGAACAGGGAAAACTGACGGATGAACTGCGCCGCCGCATCGAAGGCACTTACGATCCGGTGGAACTGGAGGATATTTACCTGCCTTTCAAACCCAAGCGCAAAACCAAAGCCAGCATGGCCCGGGAAAAAGGGTTGGAACCGTTGGCGCAGGTTGTTTTTGCGCAGCAGCGCAACGACGTGGAAGTACTGGCAAAAAGCTACCTCACCGAGCAGGTTCCGAATGTGGAAGAAGCCTTACAAGGCGCCCGCGACATCATAGCAGAATGGGTCAACGAGGATGAAAAAAGCAGGGGCCGAATCCGCTATGCGTTTGAAAAAGATGCGGTTGTGCGATCCAAAGTTGCGCGGGGAAAAGAGGAAGAAGCCGCCAAATACCGCGATTATTTCGATTATGAAGAAATCTTGAAAAAATGCCCTTCCCACCGCCTATTGGCCATTCGGCGGGGCGAAGAGGAAGGCTTTCTCCGGGTGGTCATCACACCGGCTGACGAAGAAGCGGCCATTGGACGGCTTGAACAATTGCACTTGAAAAACAATGGTCGCGCCGCTTCGGAAGTCAAAACAGCCATTCGCGACAGCTATGAACGCCTGCTGGCGCCATCCATTGAAACAGAATTTCGCCACAAATCAAAAGAAAATGCAGACAAGGAAGCCATCCAGGTATTTGCTCAAAACCTCCGGCAATTGCTGCTGGCGCCGCCGCTTGGAGAACGCAGGGTGATGGGCATAGACCCCGGTTTCCGGACGGGCTGCAAAGTCGTTTGTCTGGACGCTTCCGGCAATTTCCTCCACAATACCACCATTTATCCGCACCCGCCGCAGTCGGACGCTACAACGGCGATCAAAAACCTGCAACACTTAGCCGATCGCTTTCAGATTGAGGCAATTGCAGTGGGGAATGGCACGGCCGGACGCGAAACCTTGTCGCTTTGCCAGGGCATTGGCTTCAGCCGCCCGGTTGAAGTGTTTATGGTGAATGAAGCGGGGGCTTCTATTTACTCTGCTTCAGACGTTGCCCGGGAAGAATTTCCCGACGAAGACCTCACCGTGCGCGGCGCCATTTCCATTGGCAGGCGACTGTCTGATCCTTTGGCTGAATTGGTCAAAATTGATCCCAAATCCATTGGCGTCGGCCAATACCAGCACGATGTGAACCAGCCTTTGCTCAAAGAAATGCTCGATCAGGTCGTAGAAAGCTGCGTAAATGCAGTGGGGATCAACCTGAATACCGCCAGCAAACACCTGCTCACCTACGTTTCAGGACTGGGGCCTTCACTTGCCCAAAACATTGTGCAATACCGCAAGGAAAATGGCGCATTCACGTCTCGTTCAGAGTTGAAAAAAGTAGCGCGGCTCGGCGACAAAGCATTCGAGCAATGCGCTGGTTTTTTACGCATCCGCGAAGCCAAAAACCCGTTGGACAACACTGCAGTGCACCCTGAAAGTTATGCAATTGTGGCGCAAATGGCCAAAGACCTCAAGTGTTCGGTGGCAGACCTCATCCGCGATGCCAACCTGCGCAAGCAAATTGAGCTGCCCCGCTATGTTTCCGCAACGGTCGGCTTGCCCACACTCAACGATATTTTGCGGGAAATGGAAAAACCGGGCCTCGATCCACGTGGTGAAGCCCGGTCTTTCTCTTTTGCCGAAAATGTAAAAACCATCGAAGACCTTTACGTCGGTATGGTGGTGCCCGGCATCGTCACGAATGTCACCAAATTCGGTGCTTTTGTGGACATCGGCGTTAAAGAAACCGGCTTGGTTCACGTTTCCCAGATGGCCAACCGCTTCATCAAAGACCCGGCGGAAGTGGTTGCGCTCCAGCAGGAAGTCACGGTTAAGGTGATGGAAATTGACGTTCCGAGGAAGCGCATTGCGTTGTCTATGAAGGATTTGTAGTAAAATAAGAGGCAAGAGACAAGAGGCAAGAGGCAAATGAGCAACATAAGACATCCCGAATTTTTAGGCACTTTATACCATGTCTGGCGTTTTTGGGCGTCATACTGGTGCAGCGCACCTAAAATTTTTGTAGCTATTGAGCATACAGGTTCAATTCAGGTGCAGCGCACCGTAACAACGGGTGCCATGACATGTCAAGATTGCGGTGCGCTGCACCTCACTACACCTTATTCCCATGGTTCTACAAAGATTCGCGGTGCGATGCACCTCAATCACAAAATTTGGGATGTCTCATGTTTGCCTACTTGCAGATTTGCCTATTTGCCAATTTGCCCTTTATTTAAATCCACGTCTTTCAGGAACTGAATCACCCCGTCCATAAACACTTCCTGGTCATCCCACATGGCTAAGTGGCTGCCGTTCGGACAATAGAGGTAGCGTCCTTTAGGCGCCATTTTACTCATTTCTTCCATTTCCGCGGGGTTCATCGTGTCGTATTTGGCGCCTACCATTAGTGCCGGAACTTTGATGTTTTTGACATCGTTCCAGCGATCCCAGTTCAACAGGCGTCCGCCCACTTTGAACTCGCTTGGGCCCTGCATCATCACATACACTTCCTGGTTTACGTGCTTGAAGCTGCGGTTTACCGGGTCCGGCCATTCCGGCAGGCGGCATATATGTTTGGTATAATATTCTTTCACTACCAAATCGGTATAAACCGGATTGAAAAAATCGCCCGCTTCTTCAAATTTCGACAGGGAATCTATCAAAGAAGGCCGCATCTGGCTACGCAGCACGTTATTGTATGCGGCATATTTTGGGATACTGGCCGTCATATTCGCAATTACCAAACCTTTCAGGTTTTCCTGATACTTCAGCGCGTATTCCATCGCCAGAATACCGCCCCAGGAATTGCCCAACAGGTAAAAATTATCCTTATTCAACCCCAGGGCTTTGCGCACCTGTTCCACTTCTTCCACAAACCGCTCGGTCGTCCACAAACTGCTGTCTTTGGGCTGATCGGAATAGTAGGAACCCAATTGATCGTATTCATAAAATTCGATACCCGCCTGCGGGAAAAAGCTTTCAAAACACTCCATGTATTCGTGTGTCATAGCCGGGCCGCCATGTAGCAACAATACTTTGATGGGCCCGTTGCCAAACCGTTTAGTCCAAACCTTGTATTTGCCGTCAATCGTAACCATTTGAATACCCGCAGATTGATAATTTCCCGGCGTTTTAAAATCGAGGTAAGCACAGGCGTCGTCTTCGAAGTTTCCTACTGGTTTCTTTTGTTCGGCACAGGCAGTCAATAACAGGCATATCAAAGAGATAAAGAAGTATTTCATGATAAAAAATTTGATTGTTTAATCCCTGAGAATTTTTCGGGATTTCCCGAATAAGCTCTAAAATGCCGCGAGTCACCTCAAAATATTAAGGTGACTCGCGGCAAGTATAAAAACAATATTGAAAAAAATTAACCACTATCCCTCATCCCAGTTGATTTCGCTGGACCGGCGAGCCACCTGGGTGTAGATACTTCCAAGGTCACGCAGGTCAACATACGTGTTGTTCAGCCGGTTAGTCCGGCGCAGGTCAATCCAGCGATGGCCACCTTCTGCCCAGAGTGAATACCGGCGCTGGAACAGGATTTCTTCAATCAGGGCATCTTCGGTCTGAGCACCGCCGTAGTTGGATAAGCCCCATGTATTGCGAACCCTGTTGATAGCTTCCACAGCGTCGGTAGGTTGACCAGTGCGTGCTTTTGCTTCCGCATAGATGAGAATCAGTTCTTCATTGCGAATAAACGGCACAGGATCGGTATTCGAAGCCCAGCGATTATCCTGGTATTCTCCAATCAGGAGGTTTCCGGCGGCATCTTTCAATGCATTGCTCGTAACAGGATTAGCGACGCGCTTAATAAATTTGTTCGCCACGCGGGCATCGCCGGGAAGGGCATCTTCAATCAGCGCCGGGTGAGCAATCAAAATGGTTGTCGTTGGGCGATCGTACGGGTAGTATAGCGGATTGTTCAAATCGGGCGCTTCCCCGTAAACGTGTGCCGGACCTGTATTCATCTTATCCGAAGATGCAGCATCTACAATCAAATCCATGAAAGAAGCAGCCAAAGCATCCAGGGCGGCCTGGTTGTTGCCTGCATACAGTTCGACACGGGCAGCAATAGCGCGGTTAACTTTTCTCATACCATCCGGCGCATCAAAACCGGCAAAGCCATCGGTCAACACAAACGAAAAACTGCTTCCAGCATCGTTCAGGTCTTTCAAGCCATCTGCAAGGATTGCGGAAATAGCAGCCAACGATTCTGCGTACCCAAGTCTCGGCCCCGGATTCAGCGGGTCTGACACGTCCACACGAATACCGTTTTGATACTGTTGCATCAGCGGCCATAGCAATTGAAACGCTTTCATGGTTTTTGCAAACCCTTTGTAACCAGCTTTTTCAGCCGTGCTGAGGGCTGTGCTGTTGTCGGCGGCCTGAATCAATACATTTGCCTGTTTTACAGCGATATATGGATTCACATAAGTACCTGCGGAAGTAAAAAAATCGGTATAAGTCTCTGTGCGACCAATACCCAGCCAATCCGGAATGAAGCGTGGGTCAGAAGCAAAATAAGGCCATACTTCGCGGCCAAAAGCGCCGAACATCTGCACAGCATTGGCTAAATAATCGCGGCTGCGTGCTTCTAAGCCGTACACCAGCGTTTGCATTTCGGCTTTGGAAGCGTCATTGAGTACGCTGCCTAAGGAAGGGTTGTTCGGGTCAACGATCTCCTCCACTTCACAAGCTGTGACTAAGGCTAAAGTTACCACCGACAAGATAAGGAACCATTTATTGATCATCCGATTCATAATCGTTTCTTGTTTTTATTTAAAAATCAAGTTTGAGATGGAAGAAAAGCCTGCGGGAACTTGGGTACGGAGTCACATCAATGTTACCCGTAACCGGTTGTGTACCAAAGTTTGAAGCTTCCGGATCGTAGCCTAAGTATTTTGTCCACAACAGGATATTATTGGCAGAAACGCCAATTTTAGCCCGGTTGATAAAACTGGCAATACCTTTCGGGAAGGTGTAGAACAATCCCACTTCGCGCAGTTTCAGATAATCCGCCGGCTGGACGTATACGCCAGTATTGCCGTCGGCAGCCCAGGCCAAAAGGCGATCCAGTCCATTGGGCGTACCATCTCCGTCATCATCGCCATTCCAGTTGTTGGTTGTTCCGCCATCATCCCAAAGCAGCGCTGAGAGATTGATTGCACTACCGCCGTTCTGGTAGTGGAACAGGAAGGTAAAGTCTAAGTTCTTCATGATCGTCAACTGATTGTAGAACGACATTTGAAACTTGGGCTGACGGTCGCCATATACGGTTCGGCCGGTTGTTCCCGGACTTTCTGCAATGGTCGGATTGCCAATAATTGTGGTTGGCGAGAAACCTTCGGAAACCAGATAGGTTCCCAGCGAAGGCCCAAATCCGCCCGTTGTAAAGCGCGGAATATCCAAGCGGGTGATGACGGATTCGTTTTTCCACCACATGATGCGCGAATACCAGTTGATGTTGGTGGTGCGTACCGGATTCAACCCTAAAGACAACTCGATGCCTTTATTTTCCAGATCAGCAGCATTGGTTGCAATAGCTAAGATGCCTGTTGATTCTGCCGGTTGAAGGTCGAGAATCAGGTCGTTTACTTTTTTAATGTAGTAAGTTGCTTCCAAAGAAACACGGCTGTTAAACAAGCCTGCATCAAGTCCGAACTCCAATTCGGAAGCGGTTTCCGGAACCAAATCCGGATCAACGCCCCGCGTACCAACCTGACCGCCCAATTGACCGCCGATCAACTGCGAAGTAAGTGATTCAAACGTGTTGCCAAATAAAGGCAAGCCCCCCGTTTCGCCATAAGCGGCTCTTAACTTGAACTGGTTAAACAGATTACCGCCCCAAAAATCAAAATTGTGGAGGTTGGCAGCAAGTGATGCTTTGGGGAACGCATAATATTTATCTTGCTGTACATTCAAGGTAGATTTATCGAAACGGACGCCCGCAGAGACAATAAGCTTATCTTGCCAGTTCAGGTCTTCCTGAACCACAATACCGATGTCAGTAACATCCTGATTTTGCTGTTGCTGGATAGATTGAACCTTAGCCCACTGCAGGTTACGCTGGCCCCCTGCCAGTCCGCGACCGCGAGTTAGTAAAAATTCAGACTCCTGGTCTAACCGCACCCAACCCACGTTGGTGTTGGAGTTAATCGAGCCTAAGTTGGCATTCAATTGCAGGAAAGCCTGAATGTTCGTATTCAAATTATCCTGGCGCCCCCACATCACATCACCCGGGTTGGCATCAGCGCGCTGGTGTTGCAGGTTCTCAGGAAAATAGACTAAAGAGTTGCCGCTCAGATAATCTGCGCCGCCGTTCAATTTGAACTTAAGGTAAGAATTGGCTGTGCTAAAAAGGTCTACTTCCAATGAAGCCGAAGAGATAAAGCGGTCAACCACCTGGTTGTTGATACCCAGATCGCGGATCGCTACCGGGTTGTCGTTGAAATAAGGATTGTCCGGGTAGTTTCCGTTTGCGTCTGGCAACAAGTCGGCGTAAGAGGGTGTATACGCGATCGAATAGCCGATAGAACCACCGGTGTTGTTTTGATTGCCGGTGAATCCTCGGTCGCTGTCTGTCCTGAAGTAGCTGTTGTTGAAAGAAAGCTTGATTCGGTCACTCAACCTGTGGTCAATATTGGCGCGGAGGGAATAGCGGTCGAAGCCGGTATTTTTGATGATCCCTTCTTCCGTTTGCAAGCCACCAGAAACGTAAAATTGCGTTTTTTCAGTACCCCCGCTGATGTTCAACTGGGTATTGGACAGCAAGGCATTTTCACCATAAAAAAACTCTTCCCAATCGGTTACTCTTCCTCCGGAGCTGTTGAACGCAGCCAATTCAGCTTGCCCTCTTGCACCGGTACCGAAAAAAGTCGTGATTTTATCGGCATCCCAAACATCAAATTCCTGGAAATTTTGACCCTGGGCAACCCCTACATCCTGGCTCAAACTAACACGGGTTTTGCCGGAAACGCCTTTTTTGGTGGTGATCAGGATAACCCCGGCGTTTGCGCGGGTACCGTAAATTGCAGCAGCAGAAGGGCCTTTCAACACTTCCACTTTTTCAATATCGTCCGGATTCAGGTCGGCGATGCGGTTGGCTGCGTCATCCTGGGTTGCTACACTGGCTCCACCACTGGCTCCGCTGACCTGTGTGCGACCATTTCGGATGACAGAGTTGTCTACATAAACACCATCTACAATATACAGAGGCTGCGAAGAACCGGCGCCGAGTGTGGAAACACCGCGCATCTGCACATTGACGCCACCACCGGGAGCACCGCTGTTTGCGGAAATATTTACACCTGGAATTTTGCCAAACAAGGCATTATCAACAGATTGTGGCGAGGTATTCCCCACTAATTCATCGCCGTTTATGGAGGTAACGGCGTTGCCGGAATTGGCGCGTTTTACGCCCGACCCTAAACCGGTAACGACGACCTCTTCCAAACGGGCAATGTCATCTTCCAGGGTCGCTTCTATTGAATTCGAGCTTACACTCACCGGAGTTTCTGCAGTTTTATAGCCGGTGTAGGAAATAACCAGTACCCCGGAGGAGCCTGGTACGTTTAATTCGAACAAGCCATCAAGGTCTGTAACCGTACCAATCGCCGTGCCTTTCACGACAATCGAAGCGCCAATCAGCGGTTCTCCTTTGTCGTCCTTGACTGATCCTGTGGTTTTAAACTGAGCCGTTGCTGTTACTGATAGCAGCAGGCAAAAAGCCAGCAGGCAGCCGGCTTTTGTGAGGAGTTGCTTCATACTAGTGATGTTTTAGTGAAAAGATGTGCTTTCGTCTTCCGCTTTCAATGGCTTATTTGGGCGTTTTATTTATTCCCATAACGATCTTATTTGAATTACGCGGCCTGAAAAATAAAATTTTTATGCAACATATTCCAATAACACGGAATTTTGAATTCTGTTTTATACAAAAAACCTTTTTAATTGATTGTTAATGAAAGCGGTAACCGGATAAAAAAATACTAAAATCAAGCTTCTTGAATCCACGCTACTTTGAGGCAAAGTTCATTTTTTGAGTTGACGCGAAAACGTTCATCGCTGCGCAGACCGGCAACCCAGCAAATGCGGCCATCTGCTGTTTCCAGCAACCATACCCCCGACTTCTCAAAACGGGATAGCTTGAGGTTGCTGAATAAATCCTGAATTTTCTGACTTTTCCCATTCATACCCATGGGTTGAAAGGTATCTCCAGCTTGCCAGTGGCGCAGCCGGAGCGGATAATCCCCGGGCGTCAGGTTGAGGTAAGCGATTTGATTACCTTTCCCAAATATTTCAGGAGGCGTAACCGTATCGAATTCAAATTTGCCATCCGGCAGGATCACTTCATTGGTATCGGAGAAAACCTGAATGATTCCTTTTGGTTCAGTAGCCGGCAAGGGTTCCATCACCAAAATACCCCGATTCAGCAATAATCGGTGAGCGGGCGCATACAAGATGGCACCGGTACGTGTGCCGCCATGTAGCAGTCGCGCTAAAGGCGCCGCATGAAATCCATAAGGTTTGAGCCATTCATAGAGCAGTGTTGCCGCTGCCTGCTCGTGGCGGAGGCGTTCAAGATTGATCCGAAACCTTCCATCTGATCCCGTCTCTGTCAATTCGGATTTCAAGTGCCCTACCGCCCAATCCATGAGGTGTTCTGCGTCCTGCAACCGCCGGATATTGGCTGCGGCGGTTTCCCGAAAGGAAGGATTGAGGGCTTCAAGAGCCGGGATGACGTGGTGGCGGATGTGGTTGCGGGCATATTTATCCCCGCTGTTGGATTGATCTTCCCGGTACGGAATTTCCCGATCCTCTGCAAAGCGGATGATGGATGATTTGTGTGCAAACAGCAGGGGGCGGATGATGTTACCCTGGCGAACCGGAACGCCGTGCAAACCATGTAATCCGCAACCCTTCGCAAAATTATACAGCAGGGTTTCTATAGAATCATCGAGGTGGTGCGCCGTGGCCACGGCGTCGTAGTTGCCAAGCAAGCGTTGTTGTTCAAGCCAATCGTAGCGAAGTTGCCGGGCCGCCATTTGGATGGAAATGCCTTGTTCGGATGCCGTTCGCGTTGTATCAAAAGAGGTGAAAAAAAAGGGAGCGTTCAGTTCCCCGGCAAGCTTTTCCACAAAAACAGCATCGGCTGTGGCATCAGCGCCTCTCAATTGAAAATTGCAGTGCGCAATCCCCATAGCAATGCCTGCTTCCCAAAAAAGGTTAGCCATTACAACGGAGTCTAAACCGCCGCTTACCGCCAACAGAATGCGGTCTTCTTTCTGGAAAAGACTTTTTTCCGAGGCGTGTTTCAGAAAATCCTGAAGCATGAGGTTGTGTTAAGGGGCAAGAAGCAAAGGGCAAATTGGCAAAACTTGTCCCGCTTGTGCGGGACAAGTTTTGCCAATTTGCCTTTTATTCCACAAGCTCAGGGTTCATCATTTTTCTCCAAGGATGATCACCAACGTATAAATCAGTCCCGGAAGATAAAACAGGAGTGTCAGTAAAAGCGAAATCCAGAACCGTCCGGTTGCGCCATCTTCATAGATGAACATAGCTAAAGGCGGCAGAAGGATTGCCAGAATGATGAGCAACACCAGGTCATCGCTGGCGCCTTGCGCTTTTGCGTTTTTGACGGCATCCCGGATCTGGTGTCTTACGGCTTTGCGCATTTCACGTTTTTCTTTGCGGGTCATCTCCTTTTCCGCAGGCGGCGCAACGTTGAAACCTGTTTCAACAGGCGCTGCATTGCGATAAGGTGCAACTGCATAAGCAGATTGTGAAAGCAGCAATACGATGCCACTCAGCAAAAAGAGTTTAATCAGCTTCATAGGAAAGTGTTTAGGTGAAATGAAAGTCGAAAATATGAAATTGAATTTGTAATAGCGCTATTTTGTAATGGCCTATTTTAAAAAACCTTTCCCTTTGCATTTGTCATGCCCGGATACTGTTATGTTACCGTTTTCTAAATACATTAAAAAAAAGATAATATCATAGATATAGGCGTTTAATTTTGGCCGCCAATATTTAAGGATCATGCCGGGGATTTCATGATTTAGCAGATCAACACCGGCTTCATTGGTATTTACACAAAGCGTAAAACATCAGACCCATGAATAAATTTTATCCTTTATGCTGCGCTTTAGCAGTATCTGTTCTACTGTTTTCAAATTTCACCACCTCGCCCGTAAGCAATCACTTAGAAGCTTGTAAATGGTTCATTCCCAACATCTTTTCACCAAACGACGACGGTATCAACGACACATTCCTGCCTTATAATGATTGTGGAAGCACGTTGCTGTCCTACGAGCTGAAAATATTTAGCCGCTGGGGCAGGTTGGTCTTCGAAACGACTTCTATGGATCAGGGGTGGAATGGCCAGGCGAAAGGAGAAAATCTACCCGCCGAAACCTACGTCTACTGCCTCCGCTACACCGTCAGCGACGATCTTGATAAAGAGGCGGAAGTTTTGACCGGAGATGTTGTGATTATTCGGTAGTTTGAGGGACACTATTTCCCCTTCACAAACTTCGTCAGCTCCATTTTGCTGTCTAAAGCCCCTTTTTTATCGTAGGATTCCTGGCGGACCATGCCGACGCCGTCTGCATACCAGATAGCAGTTTCTATTGCCTTGGTTCCCAACATTTTGGTTTCGGCAACATAAGTCATTTTGACACATTCAAAACTACCTGCCGGTGTTTGGAGGGTTTCTTTAGCGACAACTTTGCGATCCCGGATGGTCATGTTCATCGTGATGAGCGAAACGCCCCCTGTGCCCGCCTTGATTTGAGCCGAAGCATCCGGCAAGGTTTGGCCGGGCGTCAGGTTAGCCGGCAATTGTAAATCGTCGCCGGTGATGCTTACTTCCAGATTTGCAAACGCACTGGCACCCTGAGGGCCGAGCATCGAAGACATATCCATGATCAGGGTATTGTCCTTGCAGCGCACCTTAAATTGACCTTCCATCGGGCTTTTCCCTTTTGAATCGGTTGTTTTGGTGTCTATAACTGCTTCCACAGTGCCGTCGGCAGTATTTTCCACTTTGACGATCTTTTGGACAGACTGGAGCTGAAGCGCCCCTTTCTTATCGTATGTGCTGTACTCTAATGTGGCGCCGTTGTCGAAAGCAAAATAGCCCTGGCAAGTGGTTTGAGCCATCGAAACGGCTGCGAAAACTGCAGAAAACAAAAAAGACAGAAAAAATTTCATAAGGATGAAAGTTGATTGTTAATGGAATGAATAACGCTCCAAAGATAAAAATGAGTGTGTTGAGTGTAACTTTGCTGCAAACATAAATACTTTGGTTGCTGTTTTATGTTTTACAAAAGCAAAAGCTCACAGTTGATCCACAACATGGAAACAAAAATCGCTAAACCGTTCTTATTCAAACAATTCATTGTTCAACAAGACCACTGTGCTATGAAAATTGGCACAGACGGCGTTTTGTTGGGCGCCTGGGCCGACGTAACCGATGCGCAGCAGGTATTGGATATCGGTACCGGCAGCGGCGTCATCGCCCTCATGCTGGCCCAACGCACGGAAAACGCCCGGATACACGCGGTGGAAGTAGACGAAGAAGCCTATGGACAGGCTGCTGAAAATGTCCAGGTTGCTCCCTGGGCTGAGCGCATGAATGTTTTTCATGCAGCGATTCAGGATTTCGCACAAACGTCCGGGCAACAATACGACCTCATTGTAAGCAACCCTCCATTTTTCTCAGGAGGTACTTTTTCGGCAAGCCAGGACCGGAACAGCGTCCGGCATACGGTTAAACTGCCGCACGGCGATTTGTTACAGGTTGTTCGCAAACTCCTGAGCCAGGAAGGTCGTTTTTGTGTGATTTTGCCACTGATTGAAGGACTTCGCTTTGCGGAACTGGCACAGGACTACCACCTTTTTTGTACCAAAATAACAGAGGTTCGCCCCAAAGCCGATAAACCGGTAGAACGCCTGCTGATGCAGTTTCAGCGAAATTCCCGTCCGCTCTTCAAAGACAGCTTAGTCGTTCAGCACGAAGATCGCAATGACTGGACGGAGGAATATATAAAACTCACCGGCGAATTTTACCTGAAGATGTGAGTATTGACACATAAAAAAGCGGGGGCATTTAATTATACAAAATCCGGCAAATGCAGAAACATCCATGTGCATTCAATGTTAAATTTCACTACCACCTCTTGCCTTTTATTGCAAAAATCCCTATACTTGCAAAATAGATTTTTACTACCCACATTATTTCAGCCCTGCTCCACTACCCACAGGCTGATTTTGATTTAAGATTATCATACTAAAACAACCGGATAACACGACTTGTCTGACCTCAACTCAGCATAGTCCAACGTCTAATAGCTATATACAAATATCTAAATTCTTTATTCTATAACCACTTAATCATGAAATCCATGTATCAAGCTTTCCGCTCGCACACCGCTCGCGCCGGGCTCTGCCCGGTGTGTACTATTTTCCGGGCTCCGCCCGGCCGTTCTCTGCCTTTCGCTCTTCTTGTTCAGCTTCACTAACGCCATGAGCCAGGCAACCACCCACTACCTCACCGAATGGCACGCCAGCGACGGCCTGCCCGGCATCGAACCCGAACGGGTAGCCAGTGTCACCGACGGGGCAAATAACCTGTTCGTAGCCGGAGCAGCGCTTAACGACTACGGAAAATACGATTTGCATATCGCCAAATACACAGACAAGGGCGGAAAGTCCTGGTCTGAAACCTTCAACCTGACCGACACGACTGCCAATGTGATTGTAGCGCAGATTATCTTAGACAATTCGGGCAACCTCATCGTGACCGGCACCGTGTACAACGGCCCGACCAACCGCTACGACGCCCTTACGGTAAAATTCAACAGCAGCGGCGTTTACCAATGGCACGAACTTTACAACGGCAGCGGCAGCCACGACGATGGCGGATACGATCTTTATTGCGACAGCATTGGCAACATTTACATAGCAGGCGGCGCCACCGATGATACCGACCTGATGGATTTTTTGGTGATTGCCTACGAGAGCGACGGCGACCTGCTTTGGGTGCAGACCATTGACGGGTACGGATATTTTGATGCGGCCAGCCGGATTCGGCGGCGCCACAACCAGGTGGTCGTGTATGGCGTGCTGCAGGCAGAAATCAATAAGTGGAAAATAGGGGTACAATACATTTACATGGCTACCGGAGTTTTGGATGGCGACATCGGCATTACGTATGAAAATATCGGCGTAGACGAAATAGCCGACCTGTCCACCGACAGCGACGACAATTTCTACGTCACAGGATATAAAAACAACGGAAGTTCAGGCCGAGACATTATCACCCAAAAATACGACAACGAACTCTATCAGTTGTGGAGCCAAACCTGGAACGGAACCTCCAGCCTCGCCGACCAGCCGTATGCCATAGCGGTGGATGAATCGGACGGCAGCGTTTATGTAGCCGGGGTTTCCAACAAAACAGGCGAGGGAAAAAATTTCATCGTCCTGCGCTACAATGCATCGGGCACGCTGCAATGGGCTTACAGTCGAAATGGCGATGCGGACGAAGACGACGAAGCCATGGACATTGGTTTGGATACCCTCGGCAATATCATCGCAGCCGGCTACATCACCGGGGAAAGCAACAAAGACTATTTTGTAGAAATCCTGAACAGTTCGGGCGTTTCGCAGTGGACAGGCCGCTTCAACGGGGTGTATAACCTCGACGACCGGGGGCAAAAACTCACTGTGATGCCCTCCGGGCAGATCAGTCTGACCGGAAAAACAGCGACACCAACCGGCGATACCTACACCACGGTGCGCTACACGCCCAAAAGCATTTTGATTCCGCCGGATGAGGAAGAGGCGTCTACTGCGCTGTATTTTACGGAGAACCGGGGGCAGTTGTTGGATACGGACGAAAAAGCCACGCCGGAGATCAAGTTTTACAGCGACCGGCAGTCGCCAGCCCTGTTTTTTCAGGAGGAAGGCTTTAGTTTCGTCACCGCGATCATGGACGACGACACGGCCACCAACGACACCCTGCACCGGGTGGATGTGCGGTTCCGCCAAAGCAAGGGCGAAGAGCGGATTTATGGGCTGGAGGCACGCGCTGATTTTCACAACTACTACCTCGGCCACATCCCGGAAGGCCGGGAAAAAGTGGGGTTGTACGACCGCCTCATCCATACGGATATTTTCCCGGGCATAGACCTCCAGTATTACAGCAACCGTGCAGGCCGCAAGTACTATTTTATAGTAAACCCCGGCGGCAAACCCAGCGATATCGGCTTAGCTTTTAGTGGCCACAGCAGCCTGTCGGTGAACGGCAGCGGAGATTTAGTGATCGGCACCGCCGCCGGAAATATCGTGCTGCCGGAGCCGGAAGCATTTTTGGTCACCTCGATGGGCGAGGTAAGCAGCGTGGGTTGGACGCCGGAGTATTATCTCACCAGCGATACCGTGATGATTGGCACGGGGAGTTATGATGAGGAGAAGTGGCTGGTGATTAGGGTGAAAGAACCGACAGCATTAGCCGGTTCTGGCGACTGGATTACCTATTTTGGAGGTACAAATTTTGACAGTAATACCTCGCTTGATGTTGACGAGTCGGATAATTTGTTTGTTACCGGTCTTACGAGTAGTACAGCGTTTCCGCTTATTCCTAATGTTACTGTCGTTCCCGGGACTTCATTTAATGGAAACAGAAATCCTTTTCTTGTCAAGTTCAATGATCAGGCTCACTTGATCTACTACACCGTTATCGGCGGCAGCGCTTTCGATATTGGCCAGGATGTGGTGAAAATGGATCAGTTTGTTTATTTGACGGGGTTTACAATGTCTAATAATTTCCCGGTAACATCAGGATCAGGTGTTGCAACTTTGGAAGATGGATTTCTTTCAAAATTTAAAGAAGCTGATGGTAGTTTATCGGCTTCCAGATTAATTGGCGGCAATAAATCAGATTTTCTAACCTCAATAGATGCCAAATTCGAAAAAATATACCTTGCAGGAAGATGTAATAACTCCGGAGGAGGCACGAATACGTTTCCTATACAAACCCAGGGTGGAAGTTATTCCCAGGAGCCAAGTTCAAGTGGTACCGATGGAGTAATTTTAGAAGTAAATACTGATTTATCATTGTTATGGTCTTCTTTTTTTGGAGGGGAAGGGATTGATTTTGCCAATGAAATATTGATAAAGGAAGACGATGAAATCGTCACTGGATTTTACTTGGTTGGAAATACGACTACTCATTATTATTCTGAAGACGATGATTGCAGTCCGCCTACTGACGGAGGCTTTCCTAACTGCCAACCTGGTGGCTCAGATCAACTGCTTCCGGCAAACGGATATCCGACTTTCGGTCTTTATAATGACTTATTCATTGCCGAATTTGAAGGCAATGAACTGGTGTGGACAACCTTTTTTGGGGGTGAAGGAGACGATATTATTTCATTAAATAGCCAGTCCAATATTGCCATCAATCCTGATGCTCCTGATGAAATTTCAATCATGGGTTCTACGGACGACTTCTCTACTTTTCCTGCCGACCCGCTTACAACGGGTTATCATCAAGACAATGATGGCGGAAATGTTATCGCAACTTTTAAGTCGCGCCAGCTATTTTGGGTTACTTCTTTTGGCTGTCCTTCGGAAATTAACAACGACAGCAACGGCGGGGAAACGATTAATTACAACAGTGGAGGCCACTTGATTATAACCGGCACGGCAAGCTGTTCTGCTCAAGCGCCTAATAATTATTGCACAGCGCCATCTACCAGTGTATTTCCGCTTTGCCCGCCAGGCACTAACCAAGACTTCTTTTTTCAGGAAGATTTTGAAGGCACTACCGGGCTAAGGGATTGTTACCTTGCGAAATTCAATCCTAATAAAGAGTTAACTTATTCCAGTTATCTTGGCGGAAACGGTTCAGATGCTATTGGCTCTGCTGCTTACAGCAATACCAATCAACGAATTTTTATTGTGGGTAACACCAACAGCAACATTGACTTCCCGATACGACTGCCTGTCAACGAACCACTCGTTTATAAACAGCATCACCTGGCCGGCCACGATGGGTTTATCGCCCGGATAAATCTGGAAATTATCACAGCGTTGGAAGGAGAACCCGTAGTGTCAAAGCAAGAAATTATCCTGTACCCCAATCCTTCGACGAATGATTTGAACATTGGCTTCGCCCCTGCTGCTCAAAACAGAGTGCTGAGGGTATTCGGTTCTTCCGGCCAGCTTATCCGACAAATACAGGTAGCGCCGCATGCTGCGGCAGCCTTGTTGGATACAACTGCTTTGCCTGCTGGAATTTACCATGTAGCCTTGGGAAACAGTGGTTCTTCATTCATCAAACACTAAGCCAGCCATGAAACAATTCATAATGCCATTGCTAATGGCACTAACCGTGTATTCCTCCAATACCGCAGCCCAGGGCATTCGCGGTGCTGAGATTGCAAAATTTATGGGCAGTAATGTTGACCCCTATGTAGGATTTGTAACGGTAATGGTGTACCGCGAGTTTGGCCCAAAAAATAGCATCATCTTTGACTGGGGAGATGAAACGTTCGACACTTTACAAAGGGCGCACACAGTTTGGGGTGGAGGGCCTGGTAGAGGAATAGACCATTATTATGGATTACATCAATATGATACTTCTGGTTTTTATTTAGTGGGTTTTGCAGATAGTTTTTTGGTGGACTATGTTACCAATATTGAAAACTCAGGACAAAAAGGGCTTGACTTTAGGGACACTCTTCGGATTTGGCCAGTCGGGCATCCATTTGAGTATGACAGAGGCTACACTTCTTCCAGACAAACGAGTATTCATGTGGACTCTTCCGGTGCCGTTCTGCATGGTTTACCCTACACAATAGACATCATGCACTTTGGGCTTGATTTCTTTACGGAAGAAATTGTGGCTTTCCCATCAGAGGGGTATACCTATCCGGAAGCAACTGATTCAATTTACATATATGACCATATTTTGGTTTGGGATCGCCCCGTTGCGCCGGGTACTTATGCGATTGGTATCAAAATCAATCGCTTTCGCTATGATCCTATTTGGATACCGGATACGGTCTATATAGGCTCTACTTTACGAGCCATGATGATAGACGTTTCCGAGGAAATGATCGTTTCAGCGCCAGAGCAGTGGGTAGATGGTCTCGTTAGTGTGTACCCCAACCCCGCCACCGACCTCCTCCACCTCCAACTCGGCGGCTTCCACGCCCCCGTGCAAGTCCGCATTTTCGACGCGCTGGGGCGGCAGGTGTACGAAACGCAGGCAGACGCAGCCGCACAGGTCGAAACCCTGCGCATTCCGGTAGCGACCTGGCCGCCGGGGGTGTATAGTGTGCAGCTAACATCGGGAGGGAAGGTGCTGACCCGGCAGGTGGCGGTGCAGCGGTGAGGTAGAAGAGCGGGTTTGACCCTAAGTTAAGCCCGCTCTTGACCACAATACGGAAGATGTGAATTTGGCGATTTGGCAGTAGAAATTCATCAAACAATAATCTGGAATGATTCAAAATGCAACCTACGCACGCCGGTCCGGAGGCCGGCAGACACAGCCGCAGCGAGTTGAAAACCCTGGCGAGCAGCACGATTTTGACGGGAAGGGGAAGACTGGACGCGAGCGGGGGAATACTCATCTTTTTGGCAGTTTTATCAAAATGCATCATTGATTATTTTTGATAGCTCAAAAATCGCTTATCATGAAGAGTCTTATAACAATCATTATAGCGTTGGGTGCTTTTGCCTCAACCGCACAACAATACTGGCAGCCGCTTCGGGAAGATCAAGGCCCGGACTACCCCGTATTTAGTTTATATGCCGACAATGAGGAGGGCATATTATACATGGGAGGAAACTTCAAATATTTGAAAAACAGCGCCGGAAATAACCTGTTGTTATTAAATGGCATTGCGATGTGGAATGGCATAGAATATGGCGCTATGGGTGTTGGACAAGAATGGTGTTTTAATCTCTGTAATCCGATCAGACACATTACAAAATACAATCATGAAATTTATGTAGGTCCCGGTTATGTGACCATTGACAGTTTAGCTACTTATGGGATTGCTCGATGGAATGGGATGGCGTGGGATTCTGTGGATAGCGGGTTTAGAAACACATCAGCCAGTCTTTTTGGGATACTAAATGGCTCTTTAGTCCTTAATAACGAGCTTATTGTTGGCGGCACCTTTCGTACCGCTGGCGGCTTGCCTGCCAACAGCCTGGCCAAGTGGAATGGCCAGGAGTGGATAGTGATTCCTTTTCCTCCTAATTTTTCGCCTAACCTTCCTTTAATAAAGAGTATTATCTTTCACAATGGAAATCTGTACGTAGGCGGAAACTTCGAAGCGGTCATTGATGGAGAAGTTTATCAGGATATTGTCAAATTTGATGGAATTAATTGGAGTGCAGTAGATGGCAGTCTGACAGGATCGCTATCGAATGTCAACTCAATGGTTGTTTTTCAGGATCAACTATATATTGGAGGTGCTTTCAACCAAACTGACGGTAATATTGGAAATAAGATTATGCGACTTGGTTCAAATGGTTGGGAAGATGTGCATGGCGGTATTTGGGGGGGAGATGCGTACCAAGTGTATAAATTACTGGTACATAATAACGCATTGTATGTAAGTGGAGCATTTGATGTGGTGGGCGATGGTGTACAGGCCAGAAGTATTGCCAAATGGGATGGAGAAAAATGGTGCGCGCTTGGTGGCGGTGGTACTTTAGGTTATTTTGTTGTGGACATGGCCATTTTTCGGGATACTTTGATTGTTGCTTCCAAAGTAGATTTAGACAATGGTACTACAATAAAAAACATTGCCAAATGGACCGGCGGCGACTACGTGGAAAATTGTGGGTTACCGGTTGTCACTAAGTCTCCTGAAAATCAAGGATACCTGAAAATTTCTCCCAACCCCGCCACCGACCTCCTGCACCTCCAACTCGGCGGCTTCCACGCCCCCGTGCAAGTCCGCATTTTCAATGCGCTTGGGCAGCAGGTGTACGAGACGCAGGCAGAAGCAGCCGCACAGGTCGAAACCCTGCGCATTCCGGTAGCGACCTGGCCGCCGGGGGTGTATAGTGTGCAGCTAACATCGGGAGGGAAGGTGCTGACCCGGCAGGTGGTGGTGCAGCGGTAGTAAGTAGTGACCGGGTGACTTTGAAGTCACCCGGTCACTTTCCCCAAACGAAACCGGGAAATATCGGCAACGATATTTCCCGGTTGACAGAAACGATCATTTTGAATTTTCGATCATTTCCATGGCGAGGTCGAGGATGGTGGTATCTTCTAAGTGCACAATTCCACCGTTCGGCCCGGGTTGGATATGCATATCGGCGACATCACCGTTGGTAAACTTCTTGGCGCCAAAGTAGTTGCGAACCGTTTGTTCGTCAACATTCAATTTTTCGGCGATCAGGCTGACGCTGCCTGTTGGCAACTTGTGTTTGATGTCGCGCAATTCATCGAACGTGATATTCATACTGGTGTGTTTTGTTAATGAATGTAAGTCGGGGATTAAGTTAACCTATCTTTTACAAAAAGTAAAATAATTGAGCAGAAAAAAATACGCCCTGAATTCATAAAGAAAAATCCAGGGCGTAAAGTATTGTTTTTCAAGCAGTATTAAAATCTTGCTGTAATCCCGAAAAGTGCGTTCAATCCGAACGTCGGATAGCGCTGCCAGCGTTGGCGGCGGTTGTTGGCAAGGTTATAGATGTTGATGAAAGCGCCGATGTTTTTGGTAAAGAAATAATCGGCGCCTACGCTGACATCGAACAGGGCGTTCAGGTTATCTACCTCATTGTTGCTATTCAGGTAAGGCACTCCGTTTTCCAGAAAAAATTCACCACGCACGGCCAATTTGCCTTCCAGTGTGGTGTATTTAGCGCCGACATTAACGGTGAGCGCCGGCAAATGCCAGGCTTTTTCTTCGTTTTTAGGCGAAAACACATTCTGACTCACAGTACCGGTGATTTCAAATCCTTTAAACAACGGTGCGTTCAACGAAGCTTTCAGCGTGAAGATGTCTACTGTGTCGTACAGAACGTCAAACCGGGCAATGGAATCGGTTTGGCCGTTGAGCAGGAAAAGCGCCAGATCATCGGCTTGTTTATAGCCCACCTGAGCGTTGTAGTCTATGCCGGAAATATTGCCTTTCACCCCGCCATAGTAGTGGATATAGCTGGTATTCCTGATGTTGACCCGCGAGGAAACATAAGGGTTGTATTCGCTCAGGGTTCGGAAATCATTTTTTTGCAGACTGCCTTCCGCGCCGATGAATGCGCCGACTACGCCTTCAATGATGTTGGCGCTGACTTCCACATCCGGAAAGAATGAAAACTTATCATTGCTGTTGGCAATGTTCACCCCGATTTTGGCCCGAAAGCGCTCGCCGTGGAACGTGAAGTTTGGTTGCAGGAAAAAGTTGTTCAGCGATTGTTTGGCGGTGTCGCGGTAAGAAGTCAGGTCGGTTTTCAGTCCGATGCGCAACGGGTGCTTTTCGCTAAACCACTTGGTGGCATTCAAATCCAGTTCGAATCCGGTTTCCCTCGCGGCGTAGTTGTCGTTGAGGTTGTATAGTTTGAACCCGGCATGGTAATTCACATCTCCCTGGGTTCTCACCCCGTTAAAGATGCTTAGACCGGCGTCAAAAGTTGAAAACCGCTGTTTGACCTCG